>Ga0209381_1000063_pt1 | contig 323046 bp, 251 predicted proteins | sample DewCreD2012metaG_FD_184111 | JGI IMG/M metagenome (GOLD analysis project Ga0209381, IMG submission 184111) | Hot spring sediment bacterial and archeal communities from British Columbia, Canada, to study Microbial Dark Matter (Phase II) - Dewar... ...
GAGGGCGGCCCGCGGCCGGGACGATGCGGGCTGCTTGCTCGGGCGCAGACTCGGGCGCAGACTCGGGCACAGATTCGGGCACAGATTCGGGCACAGATTCGGGCACAGATTCGGGCACAGATTCGGGCACAGATTCGGGCACAGATTCGGCGGCACTTTCGGCTTCGGCCAGATTCTTCGCCGCCAGTGGATGGCCCATCACCCCGCCAGCAGTTGCTGTTCCAGGACGTTCATCACCTCGTGAATAGTCCAGGACTGCGAGGAAACGCGGATGGTCGCGTTGCTCTCCAGCCATTGCAACACTTTGCGCTCAGCCGACATGACGGTGCTATGATTCCGGCCGCCAAAATGGGAGCCGATTTCCGTGTAAGCCGATTGCGTGTGCTTGCGAGCCAGAAACATGGCCAGCATCCGCGGCTGCACGAGCGTCCGCACGCGGCTGTCGGATTTGAGGTCTTTCGGTTTCAAGCCGAACAAGCCGCACACCACTCGCTCCACATCCGCCAGGCGGACGATCCGCAGGCAGTCGCGATGGAGATCGAGAAGCACTTGCCGCGCGCGCGCCAAGGTCACCCGTTGACCGGTCATGTGATAACACGTTTGCAGACAGTTCAACGCTCCCTCGAGTTCGCGGACACTGCCGGTGAACTTTTCGGCGATGTATTCGAGCGCTTCCGGCGCGAATTCGCCGTCGAGACGCTGCGCCTTGGCGGCCACGATTCGCCGTCGGCACTCCAGATCGGGTGCTTCCAGTCGGCAGACTAATCCGGCCTGTAAGCGCGAAATCAATTCTTCTCCCAGCTTCGTCAGCAAACGAGGGTGCCGGTCGCCTGCCACCACCACTTGGCGGCCGTGATCGGCGAGATCCGTCAACGTGTGCAGAAACTCCTCTTGGAATACTCGCTTGGATTCGAAGAAGTCCACATCGTCCACAAGAAGCGCATCCACGCCGCGGAACCGCTGGCGAAAACTGGGCAAGGTGTGATCGCGCAGCGCCTGCGTGAAGTAATTCGCAAAGCCTTCCGCCGTGATCAACACCACCTGCTGCTGCGGATGATTCCGCCGCAACTGCCGGCAAATCCCTTCCAGCAGATGCGTTTTGCCCGTCCCAACGCTTCCGTACAAGAACAGTGGATTGAACCGCGTGCCGGGCCAATTCGCCGCCTGACGTGCCGCAGTGAGCGCCAGCTCCGTCGCCGGGCTGGCGACAAAATCGGCGAGATCGGCAAGCCGTCGCTGCCGTGCCGTTGCTGGTTCCTCTCGTGACGGTCCCTGCCACATTGCGGCTTTCCCCGCCCCGGAAGCACCGCCACTCTCCGCGCCGCGCGCGGGCGCTGCGACGGTTGCAGATCGCCATGGTTCAGGGCGACCGGTGGCCGGCGGCCGATCGAGGGCCAGCGAGGCATCCACCGTCAGCACGGCTTGTGCCGCCGGACCGAGAGCTTTTTGCGCTACCCTCGCGAGCACATCCTTGAACTGCTTCTGAAAACAATTCAGCAGGAACGGACTTTCGACGGCGATGGTGAGGACATCGTCGGCAATCGACGGACGGATGCGCGACTCGCACCACAGTGCGTATCGCCGTTCGCCCAGTTGCACCTTCAGTTCCTCGAGGATGGCGGCTAACCGCGAATCCTGTTGCTCCGACGCGGCGCGCACCGACTCTGTCGGCCTCATGCCGGGCTGCATCTTGCGACCCCCTCGCTCCCGCCCCAGGCGCACAGCAACCCCCCTCGCCGTTCGATGCCCATCGAACCGCAGGCGCTCCGCGATCGCAGCGGTATGGAGGAAGACCGTGTTGTGGGGAAGTTTTTCAGGACAGGCGACACCGCGGCACGGCTCTCACTTCGTGCCACGGCGTCGTTTCACTCAGCGGTCGCGATCGTACCCCGACGGAGCGGCATGTCAAACGATTTTGCTTCCCGAAAAATTCACCATGAATTCATCATGTGGAAAAGTAGTCGAAACCCTCGGCTTTTGCGGACGATGGGAGCACGCGGCGCCTTCCCAAATGGGCTGGCCGGCCGCCTCGAAGTTGTGCGGAACGTGTGGATTACTCGCGTGCCAATCCACCCGGGAAACGAAACAGTGCTTGCCGGCGCGCGAGTTCCACAAACTTTGCCTCGGCATAAATGGCATTGGCGTAGGTGTTTGCCGCGTCCACCGCGGCAAATAGCAGTGATCGACCGCGGGCCACGGCTTGGGTCAGCGCATGGCCCACCAGGGCGCGGCCGTACCCGCGTCCGCGGGCGCGCGGGTCGACGCCGAAATACACCAGTTCCATCGCATCCTGATCGGGATGATCGTTCAGCAGCAGCAGGCCCACATCACGACCATCGACGACGTAGAGATGCCACAACGCGGGTTCCCACCTTCCCGACAGTTGATGGCTGGCCAAGGCTTCGCGCCCTGATCGCACCCCTTCCAACCAGTGGCAATCCAGCGACCCGCGGTAGCTTGCCTCGATGGCCGCGGCGAAGCGGTCGGCATTCCGTGAGGCATCGAAGGCTTCGGCACTCAGTTCGCCCAAATGCCAATCCGGCAACGGTTCGTGCAAGGAGCGGGCGACAAAGAACAACTCGGTGCGGTGTCGAAAACCATGCCGCTCATAGACCGACGCGTCGCTGATCTCGTCCGGATCCAACAGGATTTGCGCCATGCGGGCTGGGGTAGCGTCGAGCCACTGGGCGAGGTCGGCCAGCAGGGCGTCTTCCACGGCCTGGGCGTCTTCCGCGGCGCAAGTCATCGTCGGTGGCCAGACGAGCGCGATGCCGTCGGGCTGCTCCATGGCCAATGCGGCTCCCACGGGCAATCCATCCTGAACCGCCCAGCGCAAGCCTTCCAACCGCAAGGTTCCCGCAGCGACCGCACGGAGCGTGGCTTCGAGGCGGCAGCCTTGTTCATCCGGCGGAAAACGGGCGAACAAGATCCGCAGCGCCTTTTCCCGATCTTCCGTCCGCACCCCGCTAATGGTGAAACCGCCGCCGGATCGATTGGCAATCATCGGAAATGCTCCCACAACTCGGGATCTCTCCCACTTCGGATGTGTCGGACAATGCCCGCATCTTACGGCGGCGCGACCGCAGATGTGAGGCCGAGCGGCGAAACCGTCTCCGTTGAGCGACGCGACCGTTTCCGTTGAGCGACGCCACCGTTTCCGTTGGGCGACCAACAGGTAGCAGGTAGCAGGGGCGCGTCCACGGAACCACCGCGTCCACTGGGCTGTCAACACGTACCCACGTATCATAAACCCGCGTTGATGTCTTGCCGGAGTCTGGGTCGAGCGAACATAATAGGCATCGCTGTTGGGGGGGCGATTCGCCCCTGGGGAGTGCGAGGTTGCGTGGTTCTGGTTGCAAGGTCGATGCCATGTCGCTGCACCATGCGCGGTTGGAAGCCCTCCACAGCATCGTCTCGCGGCGGGACTTGTTGAAGGTCGGGCCGTTGGCGGTGTCGAGCAGCCTCTGGCCGAGTCTGTTCCGCCCGGCGCACGCCGCGCCGTCTTCCTCAGCGCGGGCGAAGTCGGTGATTTTTCTGTGGATGGGAGGCGGGGTCACGCATCTCGATTCGCTCGATCCCAAACCCGAAGCGCCCCAGGAAATTCGCGGCCGACTGAGTGCCATCGACACGGCCATTCCCGGAGTGCATTTCTGCGAGAGCTGCCCGGAACTGGCGCGAAGCGCTCAAGATTTGTGCGTGGTGCGCTCCTTTTCCCACGACAGCGATGACCACCTGCTGAGCCAGGTTTACACGCTGTCCGGTCGCAAGGTGACCCCGGCTCAGTTGTTTAGCGAGCCGAACATCGGCGCGATCGTGCAGTATTTGTATGGACCCCGCAACGGACTGCCCGGGTACATCGCCGTGCCGGGCATCACGCGACCCGGTCCGCCGCCGCACGCCCTGTTTGTCGGTGGTTGGTTGGGGGCGCAGTATGCCCCCTTCTGCGTGGGCGGCCAGCCCGAGCAGCCGGACTTCACGGTGGGAGACAAATCGGCGAATCCCTCGGCATATGCGGACGAGAATCTCAATCCGCCCGAATTGCGATTCCCGGAGGGAGTGACCTTGGGACGGTTGGAACGGCGGGCCAGTTTGCGGCAGACGCTCGAACAAGCGCTGCGAGTGGCGGACCGTTCGGGGGGCATGGCGGCGATGGGCGGGCACTACGATGGGGCACTACGGTTGCTGGCCGCTCCGCATGTGCGACAAGCCTTCGATGTTTCCCAGGAATCGCCGGCCACGCGGGAAGCCTACGGTCGCACGAAAATCGGCGGTCGCTGTCTCCTGGCCCGACGGCTCGTGGAAGCCGGCGCGCGGTTTGTGATGGTCGATTACGGCTACGATCCCGATTACGGCAACCTGTGGGACATTCACAACGTCCCCGAACAGAAGTTCCCGCATGTGTCGGAAATGGTGCTGCGGGGTTACAACGTCGCCGGCATCGACCGGGCCTTTGCCGCGCTGATCCGCGATCTCAAGCAGCGGGGACTGCTGGAATCGACCCTGGTGGTGTATGTCACCGAATTCGGTCGCACGCCGCGAATCAACCCACTGGGGGGCCGGGACCACTGGGGCAAGTGCGGTTCGCTGTTCTTCGCCGGGGCGGGGATTCGCGGGGGACAGGTGGTGGGTGTGACTGACGCCCATGCGGCGTTTCCCCTGACCCGTCCGATCGGCCCCGCCGACATCGCGGCGACGATCTACCACATCCTGGGGATCGATCCCGAGCAGCGCGTGCGCGATCTGCAAAACCGCCCAGTGCCCGTGTTGGATCATGGCGCGGTGATCGAGGAAGTGCTTGCCTGAAGGCGGGGGCGTCATCCGCCCTGGGCAGGGGGTGGGGCCAGGTGTTTCCCATGGAGTTGGATGCTCATCCCCAAGGCCAATCGCCGGGACCGACGGCGGTGTGGACCTGGCGCGAATTGCTGGTTTTGGCGTTTACGCTGAGTTATCTCGCGCCATTCACGCTGGTTTGCTTGCGGGGAGGCAATCGGGAGTTCTTCCTGTACCTGGGGGTGATGGTGGTGCTGATCGCCGTCGTCGGCGGTTTGCACGCGCGCGTGCGGTTGCATCTTGTTTCGCTGTGGGGATTGTCGCTGTGGGGACTTGCGCACCTCTCGGGAGGCCTGGTTCCCATCCCCGCGAGTTGGCCGCACGAAGACACCCTGGTGCTGTACGATTGGTGGCTCATCCCCGAACGGCTCAAATACGATCAGGTGCTGCACGCCTACGGCTTCGGATTAACCACCTGGGTGTGCTGGCAGGGATTGGCGCGCGCCCTGGCGCACCATGGTGCTCCAGTCTCCCCTTCGTGGGGGTTGCTGACCTTGTGCTTTGCCGCCGGCATGGGCTTCGGAGCGCTCAATGAAGTGATTGAATTCCTCGCGACGCTGCTGATTCCCAATACCAACGTCGGCGGGTATGTGAATACCGGCTGGGATCTAGTGTTCAATGCCTGCGGCAGTCTGGCGGCCGCCCTCGGAATCGCCGTCTTTTCCCAGCGGCGACGGCTCCAGCAAAGGGCTGAGCCATGAGCGCCGTCCGTAAAAACGGCACAAGTTGAGCGGAAACACTCCGCACGCCCCCATCCCTCGCGGCGAGGGCAAGAAGCCTCTTCCGACGACTCGTCCCGATCCGATGTGCGAATCACGAGCGGATGCCACCGGGGAACAGGAACCTCGTTTTCCGCCTGGAGTCAGGTGACGCCTGCCATGCACGTCGATCAGACCCCCCGTCCCATTCTCGAATTGAGCCAGAACTGGGGACTGGGACGCGACGACGTGGAACCTTATGGATGGTTCAAGGCCAAACTCGCTCCGAATCTGTGGACGCGCTTGCCTGCCTCCCGGGCTCGGTACATCAACGTCACCGCCGTCACACCCACCCCGTTGGGGGAAGGAAAAACGGTGACCGCGATTGGACTGGCGCTCGGCCTTTGCCGGCTGGGGTTGCGAGCCGTGGTCACCCTCCGCCAGCCGTCCTTGGCTCCCGTGTTCGGCATCAAGGGAGGGGGTGCCGGCGGGGGACGCGCCGTGTTGCTGCCTCAGGACGACATCAATTTGCACTTCACGGGGGACCTGCACGCCGTGGCGGCGGCTCATAATCTGTTGGCGGCGTTGATCGACAATCATGTCCGTCGCGGATTGATTCCCGTGGTGCAACCCGAGTCGGTGAAGTGGCGGCGAGTGCTCGATGTGTGCGACGCCAGCCTTGCGCACATCATCACCGGCTTGGGTTTGGACTCTGCCGCCGCGTTACGCGAAACCGGTTTCGACTTGACGGCCGCGTCGGAACTCATGGCCATCCTGTCGCTGGCCGCTTCGTGGGAAGAACTCCGCGAGCGGTTAGGTCGGATAGTGGTGGGATCGTCGGCGGACAAGCGCCCCGTGACCACCAGCGACTTGGGCTGTGCCGGCGCGCTTGCCGCCTTGCTGCGCGATGCATTTCGTCCGAACCTGGTGCAAACGTCGGAGCAGACGCCGGCCCTGGTCCATACGGGACCGTTTGCGAACATCGCGCATGGCAACAGTTCGGTAGTCGCCGATCTGGCCGCGGTCCGCCTGGCGGACTATGTGGTTACGGAAAGCGGCTTTGGCGCGGATTGTGGCGCCGAGAAGTTCTTTCACATCAAGTGCCGGGCCAGCGGACTGCGTCCCGATTGCGAGGTGCTGGTGTGTACGGTGCGGGCGCTGAAGTACCAAAGCGGTCGGTATGAGGTGCGCCCCGGCCGGCCCTTGCCGGACGCCTTGTTTCGCGAAGACCTCGAGGCCTTGCAGCTTGGTGCCGCGAATTTGCAGGCACATCTGGACATCTTGCGCAAATTCGGCTTGCCCGTGGTGGTCGCCATCAACCGTTTTCCGGAGGATTCGCAACGCGAGCTGGAAACCATCCAACAGTTGGCCGGGGAAGCGGGGGCGGCGGCCGTGGCCGTTTCGGATGCCTTTGCCCGCGGCTCCGACGGCGCGATGGAATTGGCGGAGGCCGTCCGAATCTCGGCCGATCAACCGCGCGACTTCCACCCCCTGTATGCCGTGGAAGCACCGCCCGAACAGAAAATCGAGACCATCGCGCGGGAAGTCTACGGAGCCGACGGCGTGGACTTCACGCTCGCCGCCCGCAAAGCGCTGGACAAGTTTGCCGCCTGGGGCTATGCCCACCTTCCGGTCTGCATTGCCAAGACGCAGTATTCCTTGTCGCACGATCCCCAGCGCAGGGGACGCCCGCGGGGCTTTCGCTTGCCGATTCAAGACGTCCGGCTCTCGGCGGGGGCCGGCTATTTGTATGCCTTGGCCGGGGACATCAAGACCATGCCCGGTCTACCCTTGTCCCCCGCGGCAAACCGCATCGATGTGGATGCCCACGGAGCGATTATCGGCCTGCGCTGAGTGTGCCGCGCGATCCCGGGACGGTCGCTCCTTGGCGATTCCCGCAGCCTCGGTACCTCGGTAAATGGATGTTCGCGGTCTCCGTGGTCAATCGGCGGGCAGTCCTTCCTGAAGTCTAGCCTCCGGTGGTACCTCCGCGGCCGCGGCTGTGGCCAAGGACTCGCCTCCGCGTTGCGCAGAGCGGTTGCCTTCGCGTGCCGCGGAGCGGTAACCCCAACTCTCGGCAGAGCGGTTGCCCCCACGTGGGCCTGTGGGATATGTTCACCCCCACCATAGCTTTGCCCGCGTCGTCGTGCTTTCGGACAGGATCGCCCCCATGCCCCAACGTCGACCGGTGTTTCTGGTCGTTTTCCTGGTCGCCAGCGCGGTCGTGATTGCTGGCGCGGCCTTGGTGATCCTCTTGGAACCCAGCGGCGTTCTGCGCGGGCGATTGACCGGCGAAACCTTTTACCGCGGACGCCCGGCCAGCGCTTGGCGCCAACAATTGAGTGGTGGACCAGCCGTTCAAGCCGAGGCGGAAGCCGTGCTGGCGCACCCCGAGGCGGTGCCCGTGTTGCGGAACATCCTGTCGGGAACCGGTTCCCATGGAGCGGATGCGGAAGCCCGATGGATTGCCGCTCGGCTGTTGGCGAAACTGGGTCCCGACGCCCGTTCGGCCGAGCCAGAACTGCTGGCGGCGCTGCGCGATGCCGACCCGCATCTGCCCGGCGTGGTGGCCGCCGCGCTGCCCAAAGTGGGCATTGCGGCCGATCAGGCCCTGCCCGCTCTGGTCCCCTTGTTGGAGACCCCCCATGCGGCCATTGCCTTGCGGGCGATCAGTGAATATCGGGCCGCGGCGAAGACCACGCTCCCGGCGTTGATGGCCGTGCTGTCGGATCGCACGCGGGATTCCGAGGTGCGTTGGAATGCAGCCCGGACGCTCGGCAAGATCGGTCCCGACGCCGCACCCGCCGTGGCGACGTTGGTCGAACACCTGACCGACGACGACCCCCTGGTGCGGGAACATGCGGCCGAGGCGTTGGGAGACATCGGGCCAGCGGCGGTCGATGCCGTGCCAGCACTCGTAGCGGCCTTGCGCGATCCCCAAACGCGGGTTCGCCGCGATGCCGTGCGCTCGCTGGGGCAGATTGGTCCTGTCGCGCGTGAGGCGGAGCCGGCCGTCCGCCGCTTGCTGGCTGACAAAGAGGCCATGGTCCGGACGGCGGCGGCGACCGCGTGGGAACGGATCACCGGAGAAGACGTCTCCACGCTGCCGGCCGACGCCTTAGCGCCGCACCACGAATGATGCCGGACCAGCCCCATCTCCCGCGTGCCGATTGTTCACGCCGGCAAGCTGTCCTCGCCTCATGTCAACCGGGGAGCGAGCTTGTCGACGATCAAGTTGCCGACATTCAGTGAAGCCGTCGCCGCCGGCGAGGGGGCATTGCAGACGTTGATCACCAGATCCGATTCCTGAATCAGAAAATCGTCGACCAATTCGCCCTGGGGGGTGAGGGCTTGAGCGCGGACACCCGCCGGAGCGGACACGAGGTCTTCGCCGCGGATTTCCGGCACCAGCCGCTGTAATGCCGCGACGAAGGCCCGCTTGCTGAGCGAGCGCCACAACTCATGCAAGCCCGCCCGCCAATGACGGGCCATCAGCCGCAGGAACCCGGAGTAAGTCAGCGTTTCCAGGCAGTCCAAGAGGTTGAAGCTGGTTTTGTAGTAACCCTCGCGCGCAAACGCCAAGACGGCATTGGGACCGCATTCCACACCGCCGTGAATCATCCGCGTGAAGTGGACTCCCAGGAAAGGAAAATTGGGGTCGGGCACCGGGTAGATCAATCCCCGGCACAAGTGCTGTGCGGAGGGCTTCAGTTCGTAGTACTCGCCGCGAAAAGGCACGATCCGCACCGTGGGGGTTTGGCCGGAGAGCCGCGTCAGACGATCGCTGTGCAGGCCGCCGCAGGTCACCACGTAGCGGGCTTCGACTTCGCCGGCCGTGCTCTCCACGATCATGCGGCCATTCCGCCGGAACATGGCCGTGGCGCGGGCCTGCGTGAGGACTTTACCGCCGTGTTCGATGACCCGCTGGGCCAATCGCTCGCAAACCTGACGGTAGTCGATGATGCCGGCCTCGGGCACGTGAATCGCCTTGACGCCGCGGACGTGCGGTTCGATCTCGCGCAGGCGCTCCTTGTCGATCAGCGCGCAGCGCACTCCGTTGGCCTGGCCGCGTTCGTAAATCCGCTCGAGTTGCGGCAGTTCGGACGCGTCGACGGCGACAATCACCTTGCCGCACAATTCGTAGGGAATGTTCTCCGCATCGCAGAAGTGCTGCATGGCGAGCTTGCCCTCGCGGCAGTTTTTGGCGCGGAGAGATCCCGGCTTATAATAAATGCCCGAGTGGAGCACGCCGGAATTATGTCCGGTTTGGTGCTGGGCGATTTCGCGCTCTTTTTCCAGGACGATCGTGCGGACCGCCGGAAAGCGTTGCGACAGTCGATACGCCGTGGCGAGGCCAATGATTCCGCCGCCGACGATCGCGACATCGGTGGTGTGCATGGGAATGGCAGCGTCCGTGATGCAGGGTGGTGGTTGGTTGGCGGAGCAGAGCCGGGCACCGACTTCGTGGAAGCCACGGCGCGGCGGCCGCCGCCGTCAGCTCCGATGGCTGGCTGCATTTTGGCGTAGAAGCGGTTCTGGGGAAACACCGCCACGCCGCGAAAACCTGGAGCAATTGGCGCGATTGTTCGCCACACCGGGCCGCGCACGGGGGCCGATGACGCCGCGGCGGCGAGTGGTGCGCCCCTCGGAATGGGCAGCGGACCAGCCCGCGGGGCTGACCGCCGCGTCGAGCCGCGACTGACTGCCGCGTCGAGCCGCGACTGACCGCCGCGTCGAGCCGCGACTGACCGTGGCGTCGATCCGTCACTCCAGCCTCGATGCCGCACGGCCGTGCACGCAATTGCGTTGCCGTGCCCGAGCAACTATCGTGGGGAGCCAGGTGGGGCTCAGCCGCCAAACGAGGCGTTGCGTTCGCCCGGTTGCGGGGTGCTTCCCGTGGATGGGCCGCGCCCCCTGCCATTTCGTTGCACGGGTCATTTCGGCGCACGGGTCATTTCGGTGCACGGTCATTTCTGTGCACATGCATTTCGGTGCACGGGCATTTCGCGGCTTGGCCCTCCGCGAACGGGGGTGGTCGGAGAATGGCAGCGTGAATTGGACTCAAGAGCTGATCTACCGGTGTTCCGCCTGGGTGATGCCCGCCATTGTGGCGTGCGCGGTCTTGCATTTAGTGTGCTTTTTCTGGCTGACGGTGTGGGCGCGGAGGGATTTGCGGCGACTCGCGGGCGACCTGGATGCGTTTACTCGTGATTTGAAGCATCGCAGCTTGTTCGAGCGGGGGGCCGACCTCTCCGAACAAATCGACGCCTTTCTGGCGGACATTCGGGATGTGCTGGACGATGCGGCCCGGCGGAGCGATCGGCAAGCCCTGCGCAACCGCATGCAAATTCTGGATGAAGAACGGCGCTACCTGCATTCTCACGCCTTCGACACCTGCTACAACGTCGCCCGGACGATGATCGAAGCCTATCCCCTGGTTGGCACCATGGGGGCGATTCTGGCCATCGGCAGCGCTTTGCAGTTGAGTCCCGACGACCAGCGGAACACCGTGAGCACGATCGTCCGGTTCTTTGGCGAGGCCATCTGGTCCACCGGGGCCGGGCTGCTCGCCGCGGTGCTGCTGATGTTCGTGAACAGCGTCGTGGAAACGCGGTTTCGCCGACTGAGTGAGCACCGCACTCATGTCCGCGAGATGGTGGCCCGCGTCAAGCGGGAGTTGTCGGTGGCGGCGAGCGAGACGCCCTGACGGCCGTGCACCGCAAGGCTGCGTTGCTTGCTCCCGACAGGGCTTACGGCGCATCGTCGAAAGACAAACGCAACTGGCTGTGTGCCGCCGGAGGCGCGGTGCACCGCGGACTCCGCAAGGGACGAGCGTCGCGGCCTTGTTGCCGGAGTTCGGCCACCAGCGCGTCGATGTAGCCGTGCATCACCCACACGGTCTCCGCTCCGGACTCGGCGATGACGGTCAGGATTTCCGCGTGGTCGGCGTGATCGGAGAGGACAAACCCCTGAGAAACGCGCCATCGGCAGACTTGTTCCGGCAGCAACATCCAACCCGACGCGAACGCCGTCGCGTAATCCCCCGCGAAGGGAAACGGCTGTCGCCAGCGGGCTGCCGGAGGCAAAACGAACAGCGCGTTCCGCCACAGCGGCTCCAAGTCGACGTCGTTGGCCACCGGCGCTGGCCCCAGTTCGACGCCCGCCTCGCGGTACCGCGCATTGATCGCGTCGATATCCCGCGTGACGAGCACGGGCCCCAAACGGCGGTCCAAACCGGCGAGCAGTCGCTGGGCCTTCCCGAACGCGTAGGCATACAGAAAACTGGCTTTCCCCTCCGCCTGATTTGCGCGCCACCACTGATGGATCGCGGCAAACAACTCCTCGGCCGGCGGCCACTGGAAGCGCGGATGGCCGAAGGTCGATTCGGTCGCGAGGTGGTGGCAGCGGATCGGCTCGAACGGAGCACAGGTGGGATTGGGGGCCCGCTGATAATCTCCCGTCACCACCCACACTTCGCCGCGATGTTCGACGCGGACCTGGGCCGAACCCAACACATGCCCCGCCGGATGCAGCGACACGATCACGTCTCCCATCCGCAACGTTTCCCCATAGTCCAGCGTGTCCACCAGGGCAGCGGGGCCGAGGCGATCGGACAAGACGCCGCGTCCGGGACGGGCGGTCAGGTACCGTCGGCATTGGCGGTGAAAATGATCGGTGTGGGCGTGCGTCACCACGGCACGGGCGACCGCGGTGCAGGGATCGATGTGGAAGCCGCCGGCATCGCAGTACAGTCCGGCGGCAGTCATCCTGAGCAGGGGCGGGTGGGCCATGGCGCCCATTGTACGCGATTCGCGCCGACGTGCCGACGAACACCGAATGTTCCCTTCCGCGCGAACGGGGGGGCACTGTATAGTTGGGGCGGTCCGTCGCCGACACAGGCTGGTCGGCGGCCTGGCATCGCGCCCGCCAGTTGGTGTGGCGCCGGTTGAGTGTTTGGTGCAGATGTCCTCTTCGCTGTCTTTGCAGGGTTCGCGCCCACGGCTGCGTTACCATCGGGACGCTTACGAGTTCGTGATCAACGCCTTGCGGTTTACGCAGGAATTGTTGGGTCGTTCCCCGGCTGCCGGACCCGACGAGGAAAGCGGCCACATTACCGGGCAGGAACTGCTGGAAGGCATTCGACTTCTGGGCCTCCGGCAATTCGGTATGATGGCTCCCACGGTGTTCGCCCATTGGGGAGTTCACACGACCGATGATTTTGGACGGATCGTGTTCGAGTTGGTGGAGCGGGAAGAGCTGCGCCGCACCGAACGGGATCAGTTGAGCGACTTTGCCGACGTGTACTCGTTCGACGAGGTGTTTCGACGCAATTACCGCATCGACACGTCGAAGGTCTTCCGCACGTGAATGGGCCGCCACCAGCCGCCGCCACGCCGGGCCGCGGCCCCGCCTGGATCATCCTCGCCGTGGCCTTGGCGTGGATTGGCGTCCTCTTGGTGCTGGTGCTGAGCGCGGCGAATCCCGTGGTGGTCAACCGCGCTCAGGTGCTGGAAGCCGATGTGATCGTCCTCGGCGAATGGCAGCCTGGCCCGACACCGCGGCTGACCGTGGAGCGGACCTGGAAAAGCAATCTAGCGGAACCAAGTGTGGAGGTGCGGCCTTGGGACGGCGCCTCCCCCCGGGGCCGCGTCATCGTCCCGTTGACGCGCGTTTCCTCCCGGCTGTTCACCGTCACTCACGGACGGCTGCCGAACCCGCCCGAACATCCTGCTGCCGGCCGGATGCGGCGGGAGATCACCACGGCGGAAGTGCGTCCGCAGGTTTATCCGGCGACCGATGCGGTGATTCGACAGTTGGAAGGATTTCTCTCCCCGCCAAACAATCCGTAGAATGACACCGCTGGATAATCCGTAAATTCAAGCGGCTTCAGCAGAGTGCGAACGTTCCATTCGCCACTGGGATGTCGCGGCGTTCTCCCCTTCCCCAAGGCATTTCCTGATTTACCATGCAAACGGCGCCCGCACCGGCGGTTCGCGAGCCAGGCGACATCGTCACATCCCGCTGGGACCTCCCTCGGGCAGCTTGGCTCGCCCTGTTGGGTTTCGTCGTCTTGGGCCTGTTGTGGTGGGAAATTCGGGGCGGGCCGGAAGGCGTGGCCCGCCCCTGGGAACTGGGGTTTCTGTTGATCGGCATATGGCGCGGAATGAGCCGTTCGGCCCCCGCGGCCGTGATTGCGGCGGAAGCGCTGCGGTTGACGGCGACTCCCCCTCCGGGGACCGAAATCCTGGCAACGGCGTGCTTCGTGCCGATCTTCGTGGGCCTGGCATGGACCACCGCCCGCGTGCGCCGGCGTTTTGCGGAGGCCGTGCGGGGCGCCCACCTCGACCCTCTCACGGGATTGCCCAACCGGCGGGCTCTCGAGGCCATGTTGACCGCTGAAGTGGGACGCTCCGTCCGCTTTCGCCGGCCGTTGACCGTCGCCCTGCTGGATTGCGACGGCTTCAAAGGCCTCAATGATCAGCGCGGCCATGCTGCGGGAGACCAGGCGTTGCAGCGCTTGGGCGATTTGTTGCGGCGCTCGGTCCGTTGCTACGATGGCGTGTTCCGCCTGGGTGGAGACGAATTCGTGATTGTGCTGCCGGAAACCGATCGGAGCGGCGCGGAACACGTGTGCGAGCGGCTGCGGACGGCCTTGGCCCATGAGCTGGAGCGTGCCTTTCCTGGTTTGTCGGCCAGTGTGGGGGTCGTGGTGTTTCACGCGGTCCCCGGGGACCCGTGGACCTGCGTGCAGCGAGCCGACGAAGCCATGTATCGGGCCAAGCAGCGGGGGCCGGGGACCACGGTGATCGAAGACTACACAGGTGCGGCGTCGATGCGTCCCGCCGAGAGCACCTGACCATTTCTGCGCGGAAAGGGTCATCATGAGCAATTGGCCCTGGCGATCGCTGGTCCTGCTGGTGGCCGGCGGTTTCATCGTCACCGTGATGCTGGTTCCCGATCCCAGCCCGCAGGATTACTCGTCGCTCTCCACCGCCGAGTTGGTCGACCGGCTGGCCAGCCCCCGCAGCGTGGTGCGACAGGCGGCCGCGGGCCAACTGATTGTCCGCGGCAAGACGATCGCCCCGGAACTGGTGCGGGCGGCGCAAACGGCCGCCCCCAACCAACTTCGTGAAATCGTGGCCATCCTCGAGGAATTGATGCTCTCGTCGGACGTGCGGGTTTCCGAGCTGGCCGAGGAGAGCCTCGAAGAGTTGGCGGGGTCTCCCGTGCGCAGTGCCGCCGACCTCGCCGCGCGGATTTTGCTCCGCAATGCCACGCTGCGTCATAATCGGGCGATGGCCCACCTCGATTGCCTGGGAGCCACCGTCCACGTCGCGGTGCATCAAGAGCTTCGCACCGATGCCCGCGCCCCCGATTTCAGTGCGTCGCCCCGCACCCATCTCACCACGCGGCTCGTGATTTTAGACGGCAACTGGCTGGGAGGCGACCCCGGATTGAAGCATATCGGCCGCCTCTTTCCCGGCGATCTGCTGATGGTGCATGTCGATGATGATGCCGCGGTTTCCGAAGCCGGATTGCAACAACTGCGGATTGCGCGCCCCGACACCGTGATTCGGCGTCCCGATCAGGGGTGTTTGGGGATCAGCTACAGCCGCGACTCGTCCGATACGGTGGTGACGGGCGTGGTGCCCAATTCACCCGCCGATCGTGCCGGATTGCGGCCCGGTGACGTCATTCTGTCGATCGACAATGAACCCCTGCGGCAATTCCAGCAACTCTCCACCCTGACGCGCGAACGACGACCGGGCGACGCCATCCGCCTCGTGCTCAACCGCTATCAAGGCTCGACGCCCGTGACCATGAGCATCGAATTGCGTCTCGGCAGCGATTTCCGCACCGGTGTCTGCGCCTGTGTGGAATGACGGCTGCACCCGCGCGAAATGACGGCTTTCCGCCTTGGCCCCCTGCTCTGACTGGCTCACTGTACTGCTGCCACTCGCAGAGACTCGCAGAAACTCGCAGAGACTTGCAGAAACTCGCAGAGAGCAGCCGCCGCGGACCGCGCGCTTGGGTCGATCGGCCGCTATCAATAAGCCGTGGTGGAAGGGAGCGGGGAGGGAGCCGGTACGTGCGCGGGATCAGCCTGCGCGGAGGTTTGCGTGATCGGTTGCCACCCCGACGAAGGCAGGGGTTTCGCGGCGGTCATCGTGGTTCCCGGCGCGACCGCCGTCGGCGGCGGGGCCGCGTCTGGCGCGGGAAGCAAGACCGGCCCCATGTCGAGGGCACCATTCGCCGGAATCACGATGGTCTCGGAAGGAACGGAAGAACCAGCCACGGGTACACCAGGGGGAACTGGTAGCGGAGACGCGACCACTTGGGCTCCCGGAGGCACTGGCATTCCCGCCGGCAGGTTCGCCGGTCCCATGTTCATCGGAATCGAACCGTGCGGAGCAGGGGTGGTGGCCAGGAACGCTCCGTTTGGCATCGAGGCGGCCGAAGGCGACGCCACAGCCTGATCAAACAACGGGGGTGGAAGCTGCATGTGTGCCGCCACTTGCATGCCGGCGGCAGGGCCATAAGCCGGCGGACCATCGCCGGGCGCGCCGGGGGCGGGCATGCCGTAGGGTGGCACGTTCACCCCGTAGGGAGTGGCGGGCATGCCGTAGGTCGACCGGGCCAAACTGGCGGGATGCAGCCCAGGTTGCATCCCCGCGGCGGGAGCCAACGCGGCCAACCGGGTTTGCACTTGCGGCTGATTCCAATTCACCGCGAGAGACCGCTGATACAACTGAGCGGCATAATGAGTTTGGCCCATGTCTTGATACAGACTTCCCAAATGTGCCAGGGCGATGGGATTCTGAGGCTCGACCTGAAGCGCCTGGCGCAACTCGCGCTCCGCGTCGGGCAGATTGCCCATTTCGCGCTGCAACCAGGCCAATTCGATGTGGGCCGCCGCCAGGTAGGGTTGCGTCTCCGACCACGTCTGCACCAGTTCCAAGGCCTCTCCCTGACGCCCCTGCTCGTTGAGCAACTGGGCCAGTGAATGATACGTGGGCTGATGCATCACGTTGACCGTCAAGTTGTGCCGCAGCACCCGCTCGGCCGTGGTCACATCACCCATTTGTTTCAACGCCATGGCGAGGTTGTGCCGGTAATCGGCGTTCCAGGGAGCGGCGGCCACGGCCTGCGCGAATTCGTGCCGCGCCATCGCATACTGTCCCTGCTGGTAGTACCCCATTCCGGAGTTGTTCATCACCCAGCCGGTGGTGGCGCCGCATCCGGACAGCCCGAGCGGGAGGCTACAGACCGACAAAACTCCAAGGTAGCGAAGTGTTTGCGTCATTTGATCCATCCGTCGTCACTCCTGGGAACGGCGCAGAGGAACAGCGGCCGGGGACGTGCCCCTTCCTCAAAGAGCTGGCTCGTCGTCGTCAGGGATAAGGGAGAGGGCGGGACGATAGTCGGCGAACGCCGTGGTCGCAAGACCGCTTCAATCATTTCTCCCTGGTTCGCGATCGAATTGACGCCATTTTGCCGAAGGTCGGCGGCTTCCGGCAGATTTCGCCGCTCTCCGATCCCCTGACTGGGGACACGGAGTGGGACACAGACGACTTGAGGAGACGGCAAAGGACTCTCACCAGGCCGATGGGCACCCCAGTCGACGTCCCGCCGCGAACAACGTTCCTTCCGACAGCGGAACAATCCGTCGTCGCCGAGAGTTTCGCATCTGTTACCCTTGATCGGTACGCGCTGGTCGCACCCGACCAGTCTCTCGCACCTGACCGGCCTCTCGCACCTGACCGACTTCGCAGTTGGGCGGCACATTCTGCGAAATCCCGGCCGGGCACAGTGCCGACATGCTCTCGCGACCCTGGCGCTCAGCGGTTTCGGCCTTGCCGGCCACTCGCCCCCCGGTAAGAATTCGCCAGCCAGGTTGAATTCCTTCTCACGCTGCGCTGACAGGTGCCGTCGACAGCGTGCGATTCTTGCGGAGCAGTTCCGTGTCGCCGAGTCATGCCGTCCACCTCGATGGTTCGCGGTTTTGGGTGATCCATCGAGGTCGGACCTACGGCCCATTCGATTACGAATGGAGCGCGGACTTCTGCGGCCTGTCGATGCTGTACCGCGGGGAAAAGTTCGGCGAATACTGTAGTCGGGAAGAACTTTACGCCGACTTGCGGCCGTTCCGCCTGCCCTTGAGCGTCGTCAACGTCACCAGCATCGTGATGGGCTGCGTGTTGTGGGGCGTTCTGAACGGCCTCTCGGAGTCGGAGCGGGAACACCTCGTGCAGACGCGGTTGAGCGAATTCGGCTACGAGCGGTTCCGCCCATCGCAAAGTTGAGGAATCCGACCGCGGCGCCATTCATGGGGTTTGGCGGATCTTGCGGGCGGCCAATCGCGTGGGACTTGCGCGGGGTACGCCGGACGAACGCCGAACCCCCTGGCGATTCTGTGATCCGCCGACCACTCTTCATCGTTTCTTGTTGTCGTCGATGGCGCTGACAATTTCCGTTTCGACTGCCCTCTGGCAAATTCGCGCGGGAAGCCGGAGAATAACTCCCGTGTCCACTCGACGCCCTTCTTCAAAGTCGCACCGATGGCCCTCGGCATGATGGCGATCTTCGTCGGGATCGTATGCGCCGTGGTCTTCACGGTGGTCATTGGAGGCATGTTGGTGCATCTGCTCGCCACGGGGGCCTTGTTCTGGACGATCAACAGGCACGTCCACCGGCGGCTGAACGAAGCCGCGGCGAAACCATGCGGCTTTTGCGGGGGTATGATCGCAGCAGGCGAATTGCAATGTCCGCAATGCGGTGGGCCGCGCGAGGCACCCGCGGATTAATGGGCCGCGGCCTGGCGGCGAAGGCCGCGGCCGATTCGATGTCGAGTCCTTTCGGTGCACTTTATTCTTCAAGATTGGAGAACAACATGCGGGGCATTTCGTGGCGAACCATCGCGTGGCTGTGCGTGGCGGCGTGTCTGGGAACAAGTGCCGCCACCGCTCAGGACAAACTGATCCACAAGCGGGTGGAGGGCCGCAAGCTGGTGTATCACACCCAGGCGAAGATCGAACAAACGCTGAACATCGCCGGAATGGACGTCGAAACCAAATCCCAGGTCTTCGTGCATTCGGAGCACGTTGAGGGACGACGTGCCGCCGATGGAACCCTGCGGGAAACGCAAAAAGTCACGTCGATGCAGGTGGAGCTGCAACTCCCCGGCGGATTGAGCGTGAGCTTCGATTCGGCCAATCCCGACAAGCCGGCAGCCATTCCGGAACTGGAGCCGGTCCTGCAACTCTTCCGGGTGACGTTGCGGACTCCCACCACGCTGGTATACGACCGCAACAACGAACTCCAGAAAGTCGAGTTTCCTCCCGAAGCGCTGGCGTCGCTGGATGAATCGACCCGCAGCGAATTCGATCCCGAAAAACGAAAAAAACAATTCAAGATCGAAGCGGACTTTCTGCCCGCCGAACCAGTGAAGCCGGGCGACAAGTGGGAGCGCAGCCAGGAATCGTACATCGGTGGCGGCCAGACGTTTTTCTTCCAGACGGAGTATCAATTGACGGGCGTGGTGGACAAGAACGGCCGAAAACTGCATCGCATCGTCCCCAAGCCCCTCACGGTCAGTTATGCCATGGAGGCCAACGCGCAATCCCCCCTGAAGGTGATCAATAGCGAGTTGGCCATCGCGGATTCCGAGGGGGAAATCCTGTTCGACGCGGTCCAGGGCATCGTGCACACCAGCACGCAACGGGTGCGCATCACCGGTCCCATGACCTTCGCCATCAACGGGCAGGAATTTCCCGGAAAGCTGGATTTGACGATCCGCCAAAAGACCGAACTGCAACCCTGAACAAGGGCTGGGAAGCGCGTGACCGGCAGCGCCTACTCCACGAAAATGAATTCCTTGACGTTCCACAGCACGTGGGCCAGGTCATGCCAGGCCCGTGGACCGGATGAGTTCTCGACGAAAGCCACGGCCGCGGCGAGTTCTTCAGCGGTCGGCGGACGACTGTATGCCATCTGGTACAGCCGCTCGGCGCGCTGCGCAGGCTCCGGCGTGGTGGCCAGCACCTGATCGGCCCAGCGCGCGGCCTGTTCGACCACCAAGGGATTGTTCATCAAGGCCAAAGCCTGCGCGGGCACGTTCGAGACGGAACGCCGCCCCATCGTGGTGAAGGGGGTGGGAAAGTCGAAGGCCAGAAACATGGGCGTGAGGAAGTTGCGCCGCACATTGATGTACACGCTGCGTCGACCCGCGCCATCGAGCGGTCCGCTTTGGCCCGGACGCCCGCGCCCCTCCATGAAGGGAGTCAGGTGCGGCAACACGCCGGGGCCGTACATCCGGTCGTCCAATCGACCGGACAGCGCGAGCAGCGCATCGCGAATCGCTTCGGCTTCCAAGCGCTGGACGTTGGCCCGGTGCCACAATTTGTTCTCGGGATCGACCTCTTCCGCGCGGGGATCGGCGGCCCGGCTGCTTTGTCGATATGTGTGCGACGTGACAATTAACCGGTGGATGTGCTTCAGCGAACCGCCGCTCCGCCACAGCTCCGCCGCCAGCCAATCCAGCAATTCGGGGTGTGTGGGCGGTTGTCCCATCTTGCCGAAGTCGTCGGGAGTCGGCACGAGGCCGCGTCCCAGGTGATGTTGCCACAAACGGTTCACCAGCACGCGGGCGGTGAGCGGATTGGCGGGATCAACCACGGCGTCCGCCAGTGGCAATCGTCCGCTCCCGTTCGGGGGAGCACGTTCGGCGAACTCCGCGGCTGACTGCGAGGCGGGGGAAGACTCCTCCGCGCAGGCCGGCTTGGACGGAGGCGTCCACCATCGAGCAACTTCCAAAAACCGCCGCTCGACTTCCTCTGCCGGCTTGCGGGGATTCCCCCGAATCAGCAGGCGGTCGTTCTCGGGGCTGCCGTCCGTCATGGCCAGTGTGTATTGCGGAGGGAGCAACTGGTGTTCGAGTTCCTGCCGCCGACGGATGAACTCGCTGGCCGCTGGTGACGCCGAAAGCGGATGATCGGGCCACAGGGGCTGTCGGCAGAGCCATTGGACGAGGCTGGCGCCCGCTGCCGCTTCATCCTTAAACGGCCGCACGCCGTAAAGCTGTTCGCGCCGCAGGGCTTCCAGCGCGTCCGCGCACACCTGCTGGTACACGCGCGCCACATCGGCCAGGCTGTGAATGGCGGCGGATTCCAGCGCGCGGGCCATCAACGGATGCAACGGATCGGCGGGACGCTCGCCGTCGTGCAGCACGATCTGCTCGACGACGATCTCGCCGTCGTCGAGGTCCTCGATTTCGATGTAGGCTCGACTGCCGAGAAACTTGCCCACATCTTGTCGATACCATTGCGGCGTGTCGCGCCGCGCCACCTGCACCGATAAGCGGCCGTACAGGGGATCCTTGATGTAATGGAAGCCATCAATGATCAGATGGATTTGCCCGTCTTTCAGCGGTCGGGACGGCCGTTCCGGCCCGCCGCGACGGTAAGCCCGATAGTCGATCAACCGGTGGTTGATGGTAAACGTGGGCGACCGCAGAAACCCTTGCAACCGTCCGGACACCGTGCCGCTGTGTGCCAGAGTGTCGCGACTGACCAGGCCGCGCAACGGCAAAAGACTCGAACCGTCCCACAACGGCACAAGTTCACGAGTAGCTGGACGGTGAAACGCCAAACCGTCCGGGAACCAATTCGCGGGGTCCAGGAGTTCCGACGCGGATGCCGCGGCGCTGCCCGGCGGTGCGCCATCAGGTTCCGAGCGATTCGCATTCCGTTCGGCAGCCAACTCGGCTCGGCGTGCCTGCTGCCATTGCGCCACCCGCTGGGGAACGGCGTCCGGTGTTTGTGCCCAATGCACCCACAAGTGAAACGGATGCCCGCGATCGTGCAGTGCTTCGGCCGCAAGCGATTTCCGCCAGGTGGCGACAAACTCCGCGGGCAAAGGGGGCAACGGCGAGGCGGGGTTCGCGGCGTCATCGTGCAGCAGTTCCGGCAAGCGCTCCACGAACAGGTGCAGCGCCGCGAGCGACTGCTGCCACAGCGCCGGCTGTGTCCGCCGGGTCAGCTTGTGGAGTTCCTCAATAACGGCGGAGTTGACCTCCGGGGGCGCGGTGTCCGCATATGTTTGGCGGGAACTTTGCAAATAACCGGCCAGAGCGTAATAGTCGCGCTGAGTCAGTGGATCGAACTTGTGGTCGTGACACCGGGCACAGGCGATGGTCAAGCCGAGAAACGTCTTGCCGAGCACGTCGAGCTGATTGTCCATCGTGTCGCATTCCTCGGCCCGCAAGTCAACGGGAGAGTGCTTTCCTTGGCCAAACCAGAAGAATGCCGTGCCGATCACTGATTCGACGGACTGTGTGGCCGGATCGCGTCGCGGCTCCGGCAGCAGGTCGCCGGCAATGTGCTCGCGAACGAATTGGTCGTAAGGGACATCGGCGTTGAAGGCCCGAATGACATAATCCCGATAAGGCCAGGCATGGCGAAGTTCGTAGTCGAATTCATGCCCTCCGGTTTCCGCGAACCGTACCAGGTCCAGCCAATGCCGGCCCCACCGTTCGCCATACCGGGGCGATGCCAGCAAACGATCGACGACGCGCTCGTAGGCGTCGGGGGAATTGTCGGCGAGAAAGGCGTCGAGTTCCTCCAACGTGGGGGGCAAGCCGGTCAATTCGTAGGTGACCCGCCGCAACAACACGCGCCGATCTGCCGGAGGATTTGGTTGCAAACCGGCGGCACGCAATCGCTGGCCAATGAAGGCATCGATCGGATTCTGGAGTTCCTCGCGGCGAACGATGTCCGGCGGCGCGGTCGCGCGGACGGGTTGAAACGACCAGTGTTGCGCCCGTTCGCGGAGATTGAACGATTGTTCGGCGACCCCCGTCACCGCTCCGTTTGCCGGCCAGGGAGCACCCAGCCGCACCCATTCCGTCAAAGCGGCGATGGCCTCGGCGTGGAGTTTGCCGGTGGGCGGCATCTGATAGCCGTCGGGATCATAGTTGATGGCGCTGATCAGCAAACTTTTCTCGGGATGGCCGGGGACGAGGGCGGGGCCGCTCTCGCCTCCCCGCAGCGCGGCAGCCGCCGAATCCAACCGCAATCCCCCTTTTTGCTCCTTTTCACCGTGGCATTTCTGACAGTGTTCCACGAGCACCGGGCGCACACGCTTTTCAAAGAATTCAAGCGCTTGCGGCGACGGTTCTTCCGCGGCCCCCAACAAGGCGAGCAGACCAACCCACTGTGCGGCGGCGAACATGCACGCTCCATTCATCATCGAGCCAACAACTTATCGAACTTCGATTATACGATTCCCCAGCCGAGGCGCACACTGCGGGCTGCACGTGATTTCCCGATCTCCGCCAGCTTTCGTGCACCCCGAGGGACGCTTTGGCAAAGGTGGTTGGTGTGGCGGTGGACCGGGCAGGTCCGCAAGGTGCAACACGGCTCGTCCGTCTTCATGGCCAATTCCCGGTCATCTCTGCGAATCGTGCGTTATCTTCGCCACTGAGGCAGACCCTTGGTGGCGAGCACCGCCTGGCGCCTGCTCCGCCATGTTGCGGCTGGGAGGTGGAACCATCATGGTTGCATGGTGTTGTGGCGCGCTTCAGAATGATGGTCGCTTCCACCGCGTCAACTCGGCGGACACCGCGCGCAATGTTGGCCAAGCTGTCCACCTATTCGCTGCTGGGAATCGAAGCAGTCGCCGTCGACGTCGAGGTGGACATCTCTCCGGGTGCGTTGCCAAAAACGATTCTGGTGGGACTGGCCGAGGCCGCCGTCCGGGAAAGCATCCACCGCATCGAGCGGGCCTTGGTGAATAGCGGTTATTTGCGACCGGTCGATCGGATTGTGATCAATCTCTCGCCGGCCGATCTTCCCAAAGACGCGGCATCGCTCGATCTGGCCATTGCCATTGGTTTGCTGGTGGCCAGCGGCCAGTTGCAATCCGACCGACTGTCCCAGTTCGCCGCCGTCGGCGAACTCGCCTTGGACGGCACGTTGCGGCCCGCGAAGGGGACGTTGTCGATGGCCCTGGCCGCCAAGGAGCGGGGGCAACAGGGGCTGGTCGTACCGGTCGGTAATGCCCGAGAAGCCGCGGTGGTCGACGGACTGGACATCATCCCGGTGGCCACCTTCAGCGAGGCCGTGGGCTTCTACAGCGGCCAGCTCGAGATTCCGCCCGCCGAATTCTCGTGGCAGGAGGCCGTCGATCAGTACGGCCGCTATGCCATCGATTACGCCGACGTGAAGGGGCAGGAGTCCGCTAAGCGAGCGGTCACCGTGGCGGCCGCGGGAGCACACCATTTGCTGATGATCGGCCCGCCGGGCACCGGCAAAACTCTGCTGGCTCAGCGGCTGGCCACGATCCTGCCGGATTTGTCGCCCGAGGAGAGCCTGCAAACGACGCGCATTTACAGTGCCGTCGGTCGCCTTGATCCGGGTCAACCCCTGCTGCTGCAACGGCCGTTTCGCGCGCCGCATCACACCATCAGCGAGGCGGGGCTGGTGGGGGGCGGCAGTGTTCCCGCGCCCGGCGAGATTTCCCTGTCGCACCACGGGGTGTTGTTTCTCGACGAATTGCCCGAGTTCAACCGCCGCACGCTGGAGGTGCTGCGGCAACCGTTGGAGGACGGCACCGTCACCATTTCCCGGGCGATGGGGAGCCTCACCTTCCCGGCGAACCTCATGCTGGTCGCCGCCATGAACCCCTGCCCTTGCGGTTATCGCGGAGACCCTCGCCGACAATGCCACTGCAATCCGCCGCAAATTGAACGCTACCTTGGCAAATTGTCGGGGCCTTTGCTGGACCGGCTGGACATTCATATCGAGGTGCCGTCCGTGCCATTCCGCGAACTGTCCGACCAATCGCCCGGAACCAACAGCGCGCAGATGCGCGCCCTGGTGTTGCGCGCCCGTGAGGTGCAGCGACGGCGGTTTCGGGGTCTGCCGCTCAAGCTGAATGGCCGCATGACGCCGGGCGAAATTCGTCGGTATTGCAAACTGCACACGGAGGCCGAACAGCTTTTGAAGCAGGCGATGGAGCAGATGGCCCTCTCCGCCCGCGCCCACGACAAAATCTTGCGGATCGCTCGGACGATTGCCGACCTGGACGGCCAGGACACCATCGGCGTGGCGCATTTGAGCGAGGCGATCAATTATCGGACGCTGGATCGTTCCTACTGGCATTGACCGCCGCGCCGCCGATCGCGCCCCCACGCCCCACCCTTTCCGTCGCGTGGCTGGTGTCCACACTTGCCGATCACGGCGGAGTACGCTCCGCAGCCCCCGGCAAGCGTCGGCAAGGACTTCCGTGGCTTTTCCCCGCGGAGCGCACCGCGGAACTCCGCACTATGCCAACTGCGCCAGAAATTCTTGAATGGCCGCATTCACAGGCTCTGGCTGTTCCAGAGGGGCCATGTGACCGGCCTGGGGAATGATGACACAACGGCCGTTGGGCATCGCCGCGGCCATGCCCCGCATTTCCGCGGGAGGCGAAATGATGTCTTCCTCTCCGACGATCAACAGAGCCGGCACACAGATGGAGGCCAACCACGGCGTGGCGTCCGACCGGCCGGCGAGTGCCCGCAGTCCTCCCGCGATGCCCCGCGCCGATGTGGCCAGGATCACGTTCCGCACCGCATCGACGATGCGGGGTTGACGCTCATTGGTGGCGGCAGCGAACAACCGCGGCAGCATGGCCTCGGCAACGATCCGCGGTCCCTCGGTCAGCACGCGCTCCGCGAGCTTCAAGCGGTTCGCCGCCTGCTCTGGGGTGTCGGTCGCCGCCCGCGCGTCGCAAAGAATGAGGGCTTTCAGGCGTTCGGGATAGCGGTGGGCAAAGGCCAAGGTGACGCAGCCTCCCATCGACAGTCCGCACAACACGACGGGTTGGTGCACCCCGGCCGCATCGAGCAGACCCGCTACATCCGCCGCAAACTGGTCGATCGTGGCTTGCCGTTCCCCCGCCGGCGTTCGGCCAAAACCGCGCTGATCGGGAATCAACACGCGGCAGTTTGCTCGAAAGGCGCGCCGCTGATAGTCCCACATCGAATGGTCGAGCGGAAATCCATGCAGGAACACCAGCGGTTGGCCGTGCCCCTCGTCAATCGCCCGCATCGGCAGATCGTCGACCTGGAACTGCATCATGGCGCGGTGAATTGTCGTTGATCGGTGGGACGGCTGCAAGACCCCAGCCGATCGGCAGCCGGACGAATCTGCCTCGAAGGCCGCCTCAAGCCGACCGAATTCACCACGCCTCCCGCCCGAAATGGCGCGAGCCGGCCGCGCGATTTCCCAGCGGCTGCTCAACGGCAGTGACAGGCTGGCCACGGCACGATCTGTTGGGTCAGATTCATCGTGCGCAGTGCCGCGGTTTGCGACGGACCACACGCTGGGCAGTCCCACAGCGACTCAATATTCCACAGGTCCACGAATACCCGACCAGCCCGCATCCGCAACCCGGCGACATGCGTGTCGTACAACGCCTTGAGGCTGGGCGGCGCAAACCAGCCCTCCTGCTGAAGTCGCTCCATCGTGCCGTTGCCTCCCCGCATGGGGATGACGCTACAGCATTGGGAGCCGGCGGCAAAAGCCGCTTCCAGCGAACGCACCGCCCAATGAATTCCCTCGGCATCACTGATGCCGGGTGGACGCAAGAGGATGAAGGTCCTCACCTGGCAGTCATGGTTTCGCAGCCAATGGACGGCCCGTTGATACTCGTCAACCGTCAGTTGCTTGTTCAGCCAGGGAAGAATTTGCGGATGGACGGTTTCCAGCCCCAGTGCGACTTCCAACTGTCCCGACAGCAAGTCTCGAAAGGCCTTCACGCGATCGTCGGTCAGCCGCGGATGATTTTCAACGATGACCGTCTCGACCCCTTGGAGCAGTTCGGCCATGGCCCCGTAGTCGGCCACGGGTATTGCCCGAGGGTCGAAAAAATTCCCGGCGTTGTAAAGTTTCACGCAGGACGGCCAGGTCGGCACGTGCTGGCGGACAGCAGCCATTTGTGCCGGGATCGCCCCCCGAGGCGTGTCGTCGTCCAGCGTGTGCTTCCACAAGTCGCAGAACACGCACGTCCACGGGCATTCTCGATTTGTGAGCAGAATCGTCAGCACTGGTTCCGCACGCCCCGCCGCCGAGCATTCCAATTCGAGGAACCACCCTTGCGGTTGCCAGGGGTCGACACGGGCTTTGGGGGGCCTTGCGGCCCGAATTTGCGCCGTGGTAATCGGGGGCCAACGCATTTCCTTCGGCTCCTGACTTCCGACGGCTGCACGGTACAAGACTTCCCCAAGTTGTGCTGCACCGCGGCCACCGCAACGTGCGACAGTAACAGTAAACCGTATGGGGCAGTTGCGGGGACGAAAGGTTGAACACCATGCGACGGCAAGGCGAACGATGGCTCCGGGGGGCTCGGAAGCGCGTTTGACCCGCTAGCGGTCTGACAAACATGCGTGCCAAGGCCCGACTTGCGATCCGTTGGGGTCTGTTGGCGCCGAACACCAGTTTGCCGCGGTTGCCCCAACCGATCAACGCGTAATCGGCGGATGGGCATTGGCGGAGGACGATCCCTCCCACGGGGAACTCGGTTTCCTCGTCTCCTGGGCTGTGACCGGTCTACCGGCCCGTGGAACCTGATCAAGAATTGTTGACCTTTTGGTCTTCGGACGACGGTGCGGATGGTTGACGCTGTGGCGGCGAGTCGCCATGATACCGAACTCGGGATTTCTCGGCGGATTAGGACGCAAGCCCGGCGGAATCAGGGCAGGAGAGTCAGCGTATGGGGCGTTATACGGGGCCCAAGGGACGGGTGAACCGTCGGCTGGGGGTGATGGTCTTTGAGAACGCAGGGGCGGTCAAGGCTCTGGAGCGGCGAAACTCGCCCCCGGGCATGGCCGAGCGCCGGCGGAAGCTCTCGGTGTATGGAATGGCCCTCGCGGACAAGCAGAAGATCAAATACTACTACGGGTTGCGAGAAGCCCAACTCCGCCGGTACTTCGCCAAGGCCAAGGCCCAGAAAGGCAACACGGGGGAGATCCTGCTGGTGATGTGCGAGCGGCGGTTGGATAACGTCATTCGCCGCGCGGGGTTTACCGTCACCCGGTTGCAGGCCCGGCAAGGAATTGTGCACCGTCATTTCCAGCTCAATGGCAAGACCGTGGACAAGCCCTCGATTTTCGTGCGCCCGGGCGATGTGATTACCCTGCGGAAACGTCCGAACCTGCACAAGCTCTATCGCGGCATCGTCGAAAGTTCATCGCACCAACCGTGCGATTGGATCCAGTTCGACAGCAAGGAACTGGAAGCGCGGGTCGTGGCTCTTCCCACCGCGACGGATGTCAGCCTGCCGGTGGAAATTGGCCAGGTCGTCGCATTCATGTCCCGTTAATGTGCGTGGTTCGCGGTCCTTCGTCGGGTTGTGCGCCAGGGACCGCGGACCGCAGACCACGGACGAAGCGTTATGATCGACGCGCGGTTTCCCACGATTCTGCTGTTTGGCGCACCGGGCGTCGGCAAGGGAACGCAGGGAACCATCCTGGGACACATTCCCGGGTTTTACCATTTGTCGTGCGGCGACGTCTTTCGCTCCCTCAACATCAGTTCCCCGGAAGGCCGGGAAATCTACGAGTACAGCTCGCGCGGCCAGTTGGTCCCAGACGAGCTGACGGTGCGCATCTGGAAAAAGGCCCTGCACGGCCAGATCGCGATTTCCCGCTACAAACCGCCCGACGAGTTTCTGGTGTTGGACGGCATTCCGCGGAATACGCGGCAGGCGGAAATCATCGCCGAGATCATCAACGTGCAGCACATCATTCATCTGGTGTGCCACGATGAAGATGCGATGATCGATCGGATCAAGCGGCGGGCGATTCGGGAAAACCGCGCCGATGACGCGAACGAACAAGTCATTCGCACCCGTTTTGAGGTGTATCGCCGGGAGTCGGAGCCGGTGCTGAATTTCTATCCGTCGGACATCATCTCGCAGATCGATGCCGTGCGGTCTCCCGCCGAAGTGCTGCATTCGATTTTGGGCGTGCTGATTCCGATTCAGAACCGGTGGCTCGCCTCCTTGCCGGAAGATCCGCTCAGACCGTAAGCGGCGGCGGGGCACTTGGGGCGGCTCCGCGGCGTGGTCCCCGCCCGAGGCCGGCTGGCTCGCTGGCTAGTGCAGCAGACCGTACTTCTTCATCTTATTGTAGAGCGTCACGCGGCTGATGCCGAGCTCCCGCGCTGTTTTCGTGCGGCTGAAGCTGTTCTTGAACAGCGTCTGCTCGATGATCTCCCGTTCGGTGAGCGCCATCTGACCGCCCAGGCTGCGATCGGCCGGGAAGGCCATCGGGGGCAGTGCGCCCGTTTCAGGCAGAATCACCGTGGGGTCGTTGGTGGGGCCAGCGGAACGGGACAAAACGTGAGGCGGCAGGTTCTTCGCGGTGAGGATGCCGTCGCGGCAGTAAATGACCGCCCGCTGCACCACATGTTCCAATTCGCGGACGTTTCCCGGCCAGGGGTAATCCAACAAGGCTTGGAAGAAATCGGCGTCGGTCTGTTCGACGCGCACACCGTGCTTGACGGTGAACTGCGCAATGAACTTTCGGGCCAGGGGAACGATGTCCATCTTCCGTTGCCGCAGCGGCGGGATCACGAACTTCAACATGTTCAAGCGGTAATACAGGTCCGGACGAAACCGCCCTTGCTCCACCAGCGGCTGCAATTCCAGGTTGCTGGCGACGATCAACCGCGCTTGACAGCGCAACGTCTGATTGGAGCCAACCGGCTCGAACTCGCCGGTTTCAATCACCCGGAGCAGTTTCACCTGCTGCTCCAGTCCCAACGCATCGATCTCATCCAGCAGGATCGAACCGCGCCGCGCGGCGATGAATTTGCCTTCCTTGTCGGCATGGGCGCTGGTGAATGCTCCTTTCACGTGGCCGAACAGTTCGCTTTCGATCAAGTCGGACGGCAAGGCTCCGCACGCCACGGGCAGAAACGGTTCGTGACGGCGCGGCGAGACTTCGTGAATCAGCCGCGACAGGTAGGTTTTGCCGGCACCCGTTTCACCAATGAGCAGGATGGTGACATCGTGCCGAGCGGCGATTTCCAATTCCGACAGCACTTGCTTGAACGGGGGGGAATTGGTCTCGAACCTCCGCGTGATTCCCGAGAGGACGCCCAAGGGAGCCTCTTCCGAGGCCGGGTTGCCACTCGCGGGGGGAGTCAGGCCAATTTCCGCACCGCCGAGCATCTCCCGCAAGGCGTGCAGCAGTTTGTGTCGATCGACGCGGCCGCGGACCACGGCCACGCGCGCCCGCTGGGCGCTGCGTTCGAGGGGCTCGGGACATTCTTCGGCCGTCAACACGGCGACGCGCGACGCCGCCCAGCGTTCCAACAGCAATTCCAGGGTGCGCTGCTCCTGCTGGCCGGCCGGTCCCGCCCGTCGAAAATCGGCGACAATACCCAACGGCTCATGCCATCGTGCCAGATCCATCAACTCCTCGAGACTGTCGCAGGCCCGCACCTCGGCCCGCCCGTGCAACCAGCCCGGCAACTCTCCGGCCAACTGCTGGTCCCGGCTGAGGACGACGATTACCGGCTGTGTCATACCATGGCCCCTCGACGCGCGAGTTCGTTTTTCGCAAACTGTGGGGAGAGAGCTGCACGTCAAAACGACGCAACAGCGCAGAGGGGGGTGAACAAATTCGATGCCACTTCGTCAACGGTCATCGCCGCCCCGGCGTAACAGGCGTGAAACACCGGCTTTGCGCGGCGTTTCAGTTTGTTCCCGGCTCCGGCCGCGACTGGCCCTCTGTTGCCGGGACTCCACACGTCTTGCTTGCCGTGGCGATTCGGCAACATGGCAACCGCAAGCACTCGGTATGATCCGCGTGGGAAAGATGCCGCGGCATGCCCCCCCGGGGGGCGGGACCGAAGGTTCTCACCATTCCCATTTTTTCCGTCAGCGGGCGGCAACGCCCCGAGCCTCGTCGAGTTCTCCGTCTGAAACGTCGAAGCCCCACTGCACCCCAAGCGAAACTGCCGCATGGCCACATTGACTCTGCTGCGACGGCACAGCCCTCTGGCGGCACCCCAGGAACAGCTTCGCTCGCTGGACAGCGTGCAGGCCACCGTGCCTTCATTTGCCCAACGGCTCGAGGCCGCGGGGCTTGCCCCATTGAGGGCTGCGGGAATCGACGTGCTGCAAGTGAATGTGGGAAGACTGTGCAATCAGACGTGCCGGCATTGTCACGTGGATGCCGGTCCCGATCGTCGGGAAATCATGGATGCGGAAACCGTCGAATTGTGCCTGGACGTGCTGCGCCGCGCGGAGATCCCCACCCTGGATATCACCGGCGGCGCCCCGGAAATGAATCCGAATTTTCGCCGGCTGGTAAGCGCGGCCGCTGCTCTGTCGCGCCGCGTGATTGATCGCTGCAATCTCACGATTCTCCTGGCACCAGGTTACGAGGACCTGCCGGAGTTTCTAGCGCGGCACCGCGTGGAAGTCGTGGCTTCGTTGCCGTGCTACCTCGAAGCCAACACCGACCGTCAACGGGGCGAGGGGGTGTTTCAAAAATCGGTACTGGCCTTGCGACGTCTCAACGCGGTGGGATACGGCCAGGCCGGGTCTGGATTGACGCTGACGCTGGTGTACAACCCCATCGGACCGACGTTGCCCCCGCCTCAAGCCGCGCTCGAGGCCGCCTACCGGCACGAACTGGAAACGCGCTACGGAATCGTCTTCACCCGGTTGTATACGCTCACCAATATGCCCATCAGCCGGTTTCTCGACGATCTGCTGACGAATGGCCGGTTGGAGGAATACATGACGCGATTGGTGGCGGCGTTCAACCCGGCGACCGTCGAGGGGTTGATGTGCCGTTCCACCCTGTCCGTCGATTGGACCGGCCGCTTATACGACTGCGACTTCAACCAGATGCTCGATCTGCCGGTGGAGCCGACGGTCCCCCGGCACCTGCGCGACTTTCAGGCGGAACTGCTCGCCGGTCGACGCATCGTTACCGGACGGCATTGTTTCGGCTGTACGGCGGGCGCCGGTTCGAGCTGTCAGGGCAGCATCCGTTCCTGAAGCCGGGGCGTTGCCGTCGTTTGTTACTGTTCGAGGCCGTGCTTTTTCAATTTGCTGAAAAACGTGCTGCGAGGCAGTCCCAGCAGTTTGGCGGCCCGGGCCTTGTTGCCGCCGGCTTGCTGCAAGGCCGCCAACAGCCTGCCCCGTTCGTCGAACTGGTCGCGACCGCGCGGCACGACTCCATGCAAGCCCACACCGCTGGGCAACTCCCCACGATCGCGAGCGGTTCGCTCACCGTTCCGTCCCGCGGAGGCGCCGTGAACTCGCTGCTGAATATCGGCGGGCAAGTCCGACAGGCGAATCAAATCCCCTTCCGCCAGGACCACGGCACGTTCAATGACATTTTCCAGTTCGCGGATGTTGCCCGGCCAGTCGTACCTGAGCAGGGCATCCAACGCGTCGTCCTCGATGTCCTGGATCGGCTTGCCGAGCTTGGACGATGCTCGCTTCAGAAAGCTGGCGGCCAATTCATGCAGGTCTTCCTTGCGCTCCCTCAAGGGAGGCAGCAGCAAACTCACGACATTCAAGCGGTAATACAGGTCTTCGCGAAACTTGCCCGAGACGATGAGTTGTTCCAACGGCCGATGGGTGGCGGCAATCACCCGCACGTTCACGCGAACTGGGAGGCTGCCCCCCACCGGATCGATTTCCCGCTCCTGCAAGGCACGGAGCAGCTTGACTTGCGTTTCCAGCGGGATGTCGCCGATTTCGTCCAGGAACAGCGTACCGCCGTCGGCCAGTTCAAATCGTCCCCGGCGATCGCTCGTGGCGCCGGTAAAGGCCCCGCGGACATGGCCGAACAATTCGCTCTCCAACACGCCGGGCGCCAAGGCCGCGCAATGCACGGCAACGAACGGACCATTCCGCCGCGGACTGTTATCGTGAATGGTGCGGGCTAGCAGTTCCTTGCCGGTGCCACTTTCGCCGCGCAGCAGCACCGTGGCATCGCTGGCCGCCACCTTGCGCACCGTCTCCAGAATCCGTTCGAGGGCCGGGCTGGAACCTTTGATGCGATCGCGCCGAAAGGCGTCCTCGGCCGCGGCGGGGGGTGACTGCCGGGCCGCCGCCAATTCGGCCTGCAACAGCACGATTTGCTGTTTTTGCTGGGCAATCCGCTCCACTTTCATCCGCAACTGCTCATTGAGCTGCGTAAGGTCCTGATGCACGCGCACGCAATGCAGGGCCACCCCGGTGATCTGCGTCAAAGCCGCCAAAAAGGAAGCGTCTTCCGGGGTGTACGCGCTTCCCGCCGGCTTCGGTCCCACGGCGACCAGCCCGGCGGCTTCGCCGTCGATTTCGATCGGCTGCAACAACTCCGCATTCCACTCGTTCCACGGTGCAGGCCGGTCTCTAGGCACGGCCGCACCTGCCTCGGAGCGTCCATCCTGCCCCAGGCTATTCAGCCAATCGTCCGGCGGCGACCACTCCAGCGGCAACGACGACACCGTCCCTTCCATCGCCGTCAGCCGAAAGACTGCCGTCGATCGATCGCGCAAATACAGGGCCGCCCACTCCGCCTGAAGGGCATCCCGGCAGGCCAGCAACGTGCGCTCCGAGAGAAACTGCGGATCGGAGAACTGGCCCACGGCCCGATTGATTCGTTGCAGCGCCTTGTCGAGCCGATATTTCTCCCGAAACCACCGCCGCTCGACCCAGCGGTGCCACCAATCGCGCCCCCACAACAAAAATGCCATCGCCACAATCAGCACGACCGCAATCACACCGCACTGAAACACCGAGAGGTGGGCCGAGTACCGACCGGCATACACCGCCAAGACCACGGTCGCCGACGTGAAAGCCAGACCCACCCCCCCGCGCACGGCGTGGTACCACACACTCCGGCCAACCCAGGTTTCGGCCAGCATCAACTTGTAGCGCACAATTCCCACGGCATAAGCCAGATTGAAGACCAGGCTTGCCAGAAACATCGGCACCCGCCCGCCGCCCAAGGCGAACGTCACCCGATGCCAATACGCCAGCACCAGGGTGTAGCCGATGAACGCCGTGGCTACCAAGGCCGCCCAGAGAATCCACAAGACCTGCTGCCGCTCCAGCGGACTGCGGCTGGTGATCACGCTATGCACGATGGCGGCAAGCGTCGCGCAGAAATACAGTGCCGCAATGGTGAGATAGACGTAAATGACGATCTGCACCCAGTCGAGCCAGCGCAGCATCCGCAGTCCGCGCGCCTCGCTGAACGGAGTCGCCAGTTCGTGCAGCAACGCGGCCTGAATGACGAGGAAGAACACCGCCGCCAGGATGGGAATGCTGTACAACGCCGCGGCCGTTCGGACGGGAGACGTCACAAACACCGCTTTGGGTCGTGGAAAGATGAGGAAGAAATGCAGCGTCACCACGGGCAAGAGGAGCGCACACACGATGAAGGGAGCGCAGAGCCATCCGCTGCCGGCCACCAGCCACCAGTGAAAGCCCCCCACGAACGCCACCAGCGCCAGCGCGCACATCACGAAAAACAAACGCGCCGGACGATCGAACGGACGGCGCCACACCGCAATGGCACCCACCGTGAAAATCACCAGTTGCAACAGGAACCACAACACGGTCAATCCCACCTCGTCGATGGGGACCGGCTGTAACGCCGCCCACGTGGTGAACACTTCTCCCGTGGCGGAACGGCGGAATTCGATCTCCACCCACCGTTGGCCCTCTTCGGTCCGGACATGCGGCGAGGGGCTTGCTCGTCCAGACAATTCCAGCAGCTTGGTGGGAATGTCGAGCGAGGTTTGAATGCGCCGGTCGCCGATGCGGACGAGGAGGTCTCCCGGAACCGGAGCGGGGCCTCGCACCTTGATCCCCGGCACTTGCTGGATGGTCACCCCGGTGGCCGCGATTTGTTCCTGCAACGCCTTGCGACCCGCAGCGCCGATCAGCAGCCAGCGGACGCGGAGATCGCTGGCCGTGGCGACCGTCAGCAGCACGACGAGGCAATACGCCACGCACAAACCGCCGCCCGCGAGAAGCATTCGGCGGAAACGGAGCGGAACATGCGAACTAGATTGCATGCGTTGATTCGTCGCGGAGTTTGAGTCGAAACTGTTCAGCGCCGAAAAGAGCGCCGAAACCTGACGCATCCAGCGCCGAATCGGCGCCGACGGCTCTGCCCCCGGAAGGCGCCGCCGCTTCCTAGTATCCTGCACAAATCCATTTGAAATTGCAAGTTACGATTGAATCAATCAATTCGGCGCTGGTCCGAGATCGTCGTCAAACCGTCCCACAAATCACTGGCACGCGAAGTGCTAGTTCAACAACTGTTCTGTAACCCAGCCCAGGCCCCTGTGAGAAGCTGACGAACTCGCTGATCGCGCTTGACGGACCATCGCAGCAGATCGACCCACTCTGCTCTTTCGGAACCTTCAGTCGCCCCAACACCCACCTCAGCGAATCAATCGGTTGATCACAGGGGCCTTTGCCCATACGTCAGACGGCCCGGAATCGAGTGCTCGATTTCCGGGCCGTCTCCGTTTCCGAACCGTCACGAGGCCGCCACGGATCACGATTCGCGATAGGTGGCAAACGACTTCGGTGTTTCCCAGAGTGAGACTTCCGCGACAGGGAACCCCTGTGCACTGGCGTGCCGGTAGATCATCCGTGCAATCGCTTCGGCCGTCGGATTCTCGGGAATCGTCAGAATCGGTTCATTATGCTCCCGCAGAAAGGCGACCGCCGGGTCGTTCTCGTGAAGGATCATCCGGTGATCCAGCGTGGCGTCGATCCATGTGGCGAGGGACTGTTTGATGTCGGTGAAGTCGACGAGCATGCCCCGGCGATCGAGCGCCTCTCCCTCCATGACAATCACGGCCTTGCCATTGTGCCCGTGCAGGAATCGGCACTTGCCCGTGTAATTCAACAAGCGATGCCCATAGCAGAACTCGATGTGCTGCGTCACGCGAAACATATTCGTATTCCACTCCCAAGGGCCTGTCGAACTGCCGGCGACGACCAATCCCGCGCAACTCCGGGTTGCTTGGCTCGCCGGGGTGTCACTGGAACAAACGCTGCGACGGCCGAACCTTTCTCCGAGGACGCAGCGCCAGCAAGATGCCTGCCAGGGCGAAAGCCGCGGGGATGAGGACTTTGGCGGCGGCGGGCGAGCGTGCGACGGCGAGGATGACGAGCAGCACCCCCACCACTTGCCAGATCGGCACCCTGGCCCAAGCCGCTTCGCGGGTACGACTCGGCAAGGCCAGCCAGAAGGCGGCTAGCACCACCCCCACGCGGAACAACGCTCCCTGCCACAAGGCGATTGGGCCGTTCGAGCCACTGAGCATCAACACGGCCCCGGAGACCAGACACAGCACGGCGAGGATTCCCACCAACGTGCGATTGACGGGAACCTGGGAGCTTGCTTGGGGGGGCGACATACCCTGAATTATGGCCGCGAGCCGCCAGATTTGAAAACCGACCCCTCGGAGCAACCTTCGTCGAGGAGCGAAGCCGCAGCGTTCAGAGCTGCGTTTTTCCTCCGCAACGGGGGCGGAACTTCGGGAAACGGCCGAGACGTTTCGGATCGCGGCGAGGACTTATTTGATGAGATAATTCCTTCCGCGAAGTTGAACGAGGAATTCCTCGTCGACTTGTTGGGCGGCGAGCAGTTGGTTCTCCGCGGGCGTGTTGTCCCGGATCAGGGCGAAATAGGCGTCGGAAAACCGCTCGATCACGGTGATTTGGTCCCGATCTTTCTCGGGATCGAGCGCCGCCGTTTCCGGCGTGACCACCAGTTTGTCCGCGTTCGCGGAGGGCACATTTCGGCGAACATAGCAGGCTGTATTGCCGGCCAGGCGGACACCCGTCTGGACGACCAGTGCATCGCTGTCGATCTCGCGAATGGCGGCACCGGCGAAACCGGCGGCGGCAGCCGGAGCTGTCGTTGCGTTTTGCAGGCCCAATTTGACGGAACGCTGAGCCACTCCCGCGCGTCCCTCGGCTTCATTCAGCCGCTCCAACCGCCGGAAGGTCTGGCTGTAGCGATCGGTGGAGGCCAATTCGCGCGGGCGTGCCGATTCGTCGGCGAGGAACGACGTGTACGGCGTGAGGATGCCGTGCCTGAGCGACAGGTCCACCAATTCTTTCACCAGTTCGTCATTTTTGCCGTGGAGATCGAGTTCATCGATGATCTCCCCGATGCGGCGCGTGGCCCACAGTTTTTCGACGAAGCCATACGTCGCCTGAGGGCTGCTGGCCGCGAACTCCGCGGGAAACTCGAAGCGTTGGGGACGGCCGCCGATTTGCCCCTCGATGACGACCTTGGCCGCTCCAGACCTCTTGTAGCGGCCCACCAGGACGAGTTGTTCTCCTTCGAACAAGTCCACCACTTGCCTGGGATACACCCGGTTGATGGGCGCGCCTTCCTCAACGCGGGGAGCATCGAACTCCCATCCGACCACCACATCGGTCATCACGGGAGAACCGATGCGGTTGTAGACTTTGGAGACGTGGGTCTCGATGTCTTCGTCGGGGCGCACATATTCGCTCAAGCCGAAGTTGTCGCGGGCCAGGCGGTCGAGGAGGCGGCTGTTGACGTCGTAGCCGACCCCCAACGGCAGCAAGCGAGCGCGGACCGTGTTCGACGCTTTCGCCGCCGCCGCGATTTTCGCTTCATTGCGTTCGCCGACGGTCGGCAAGCCGTCGGTGAGGAAGATGACGTAATTCGGCCGCGAGGCATCCTTCAATTGGTTCAGGGCCGTCAGCAGGGCATCATGAATGTTGGTCCCCCCGCCGGCGTACAGTCCTTCCACGTAACCGAGCGCCGCCTTCCGGGTGTCTTCCGTGAATTTCTCCAACTCGGGACGGAACGCCTCCACGGTGCTGTCATACGCCACGATGTTGAACAAGTCTCCCTCGCGGAGGTTGTTCAGCACGAATTTCAAGGCCGACTTCGCCTGTTCGATTTTCTTGCCCGACATGCTGCCCGATTTGTCGACCACGAAGAGAATGGTTTTCCTCGGGCGCTCGGCATCGGCGGCCGCCAACGGAGGGCTGGCCAACAGCAGAAAATAGCCGTCGTCCTTGTCCGTGGGCTTGTAGCTCAACACGCGGGCGGCCAGTCCGACGCGGCCGACATCATAGAGCAGCCGGAAATCGCTCGAAGGGATCTCGTTGGTTCGCGTCCACTGCACCACGGCCCGGCGGGCGTCGGACCGCTGAATTTCCATCGGATGCGTGGGGCTGTAGACATTTTTGATGTCCGCGCCGCTTTCGATGGCGACCCGCACCCCCACTCGTTCCACCGGTTTGGCGGTGTATTTGGCCGTGCTCAGGGGGAACAAAAAGTCGGTCAGGCCATGATCCCTGCGGAGCAATTGGTGGTATTGCAGCATGACCTTGCGTTCGGCGCCGGGGGGCAAGGGAAACACGCTGGTTTGAAACAGGCCGTGTCCCATCCATTCCAGCAGGGCGGGATCACGGTTCGCGCGGACGATGGCCTCGTAGCGGGCTCGGGCTTCCTTCGCGGGGAGCAACTGGGCGGGATACTCCTTGCCGTCGATCAACAAGGTCAGTTGATCGACCGCCCCGTCGTAAGGGAGCGGAAAAAGAAACTGCACCTCCATCGCGACATTGCCCGTGTTCACGAAGGTCTGCGACACCTGGACGCTGGCCGCTTGATCGAGAATTTTCGCCTGGATGTGCAATTCCTTGATGGCATAGCTGGCGGAAGGGATGGGCCGGGGAGAAGGAATGGGCCGGGGCAGAGGCACCGGCCGATCCACCACGATCATCAGCCCCTGGGCAAACACAGCCGTCGAACTCAGCATCATTGAGATCGCCGCGAGCCAACTGGTCCAACGTGGCATGGACGTTCCTTTCGTTGGTCAGAAACGGATTCGGCGGCTGGTCGTCGGCGACCAGTCCCCCGCGGTTGACAGGAAGTGTTGCGAGAGTGACCGGCCTACTGGCGAAACCCTTGGCTGTTCCCGCCGCTGCGGCCCCCAAGAAATTCCATCGCACACCAGACAGCTCGCGTTGGCCCCGGGGGGGCGAGGGCGGTCTCCCACAAGTGACGGAGGTGGAGCGGTAGTCCCCTAGAAGAAGACGCCGAGCATCCGTGAAGAGTTCCCCGATTATGACTCAGGTTTCAGGTGTCCGGGTGGTCCAACCGGACAATCTGCGCAAACAAGGGGGACGTGTCGAGCAGGGCCACGGACGGTTGGTGGAAGGACCATCCGCTCGTTTCTCCCGGGTTGACGTACAAGCGTCCGTGATCGTCGCGAAAAACTTCGGCCCGGTGAGTGTGGGCAAAAATGCACACATCGAATTCGCCCGGGTCGTTCCGCAAGGACGACAGCATGTGCGTGACGACGATCCGCACACCATCGGGCGTCCGAAAACCGAATGGCGGTTCCCCAATCTCGCCGAGGATCTTGAAACCCGCTGCAACGCCCGTTTTGTTGCCTTCGTTATCCCCAAAGCAGGCCAGAATTCGGCACTTCAGGTGGCGCAGGGGAGGCGCGGCAAAGGACGAGACCAGGTCGCCGGCAAACACGACCAACTCGCACCGCGCACGGTTGAACACATTCACCGCCGCGCGGAGGTGGTCGAGGTGGTCGTGAGCGTCGGCAAAAATTCCGATCCGCATGGCGCGAGCGTAGCCGTTGCGTGCCACATCGCCAAGCCTGCCGGCCGCGCGGGGCTGTAGCCCCGGCAACGAGGGGAAGGGCTACGTCGGCGGGTTGTCCCGCTGCTCGATGACGCGCGCCAGGGCTTGCCGCAAATCTTCCTCGGAATAGGGCTTGGGCAGATACGCCGTGGCTCCATGTTCCAGAGCCAAGGCTTCCCGCTGGGCCGTGCGGAGTCCGCTACAGGCGATGATGGGCACCCGGCTCGACATCCGTCGCAAGGCCGCCAGCACTTCCAACCCATCCATTCCGGGCATCATCATGTCCAACAAGACGGCGGTAATCTCCGGTTGCCGTTCGCGGAACAGCGCCAACGCCGATCCGCCATCCGGCGCCGTCAGCACCCGATAACCCGCTTCCTCCAGGAGGGCCGCCACCGTTTGCAGGATGAGTGGCTCATCATCGACAAGCAACACGGTGCGGCCGCGGCCCTCCGGCAAGGTGGATGGAGTGGGCTGGTCGGCCGCGGCTGGGGATTCGGCAACCGGCAGGTAAATCGAAAACGTCGACCCCATTCCCGGTTCGCTGTAGACCGTGATGAAACCCCGGTGGCTTTTGACAATCCCCTGCACCGTGGCCAGCCCCAGTCCCGTGCCTTTGCCCATCTCCTTCGTGGTGAAAAACGGGTCGAAAATGCGTTCCAGCACCCCCGGCGTCATCCCACACCCCGTATCCGCAACCTTGATCATCACCCACTGGCCCGGATAGGCATCGGGATGGATCCGTATGGCCGTGCCGTTCAAGTTCACGCTCTTCGCCTCAATGCTCAGCAAACCACCGTTGGGCATGGCATCGCGGGCGTTGATGCACAGGTTCATGAGCACCTGAGACAACTCGGTCACGTCTCCCAACACGGGAGGCAAGTCGGCGGCGATGTGCGTCTCGATGCGGATCGACTTCGGCAGCGTGTGTTCGAGCATGCCCACGGCTTCCGTCACGAGCGGCTTGATGGCCACGGGCGTCCGCTCGCCGCGCACGCCGCCGGCGAATTTGAGGAGTTGATGGACGAGGGCGGCGCCGCGCTCGGCACTGGAGACCATGGTTTCCAGCAAGGCCTGGCGGTTATGGACGGCCCGTCCCGCCGCGAGGGCCTTCGCGCCCATCAGGATCGGCGTCAGCACATTGTTCAGGTCGTGGGCGATGCCGCTGGCCAACGTCCCAATGCTTTCCAGCCGCTGGCTTCGCCGCTGGGCGCGTTCCCATTTGCGCCGCTGCGTCAGATCGATGTCGATGCACACATAGCCGCGGATGTTTCCCGCGGCGTCGCGGAGTGCCGTCCGACGGTGTTCGACCACCAGCGGCTTGCCGTCGCGCGTCACCTTGCTCAATTCTCCCACCCACACGTCGTGCCGGGCAATTTCCCGCTGAATCTTCACCCAATCGTCGGGATCGCCTCGGTAGAGCAGTTCGACAGCATTCTGTCCAAGCGCTTCGGCAGCCGACCACCCATACAACCGTTCGGCCGCCGGGTTCCAGAAGGTGATGCGTCCCTGGAGATCGACGGCACTGACGGCATCCGACACCTGATCGAGCATCTGCGATTGTTCTTCGATGCGCTGGCGATACCGCACGGCCTCCGCCACATCCCGCACGATGGCGGTGTAGATCCGTTCGCCGTTGATTGTGGTATGCGAGATGGACGCCTCGATCGGGAATTCCTCACCCGAGGCGCGCCGCGCCAGCACCGTTCGCATGCCGCCCATGCGGCGGGTTTGAATGGCGTCGCGTCCAAACAGCTCGACCAGCTCGCGATGGGCCGCGCGGTACCGTTCGGGCAGCAACACATCGACGGGCTGTCCCAAGACATCGGCCGCCCGGTAACCAAAAATCTTTTCCGCCGCCGGATTGAACAGCACGATGCGCTGCCGGGCATCGAGTGTCAAAATGCCATCCATCGCCGATGCGATGATGCTGTGCAGCAGTTCGGCGGCATCGACGACGGGGTGTTCCGCGGCGGGGACCGGCTTGTCTGTCATGGGTAAGCTCGAACGCAAGGATCTGGCTGGGGGGCTCCGCTGCCCCTCCGCCACGAGGGAGCATGGCGGCGATCACGCTTGGAAGGTGTTTCCGGCCGGCCCCTCAACCGGGAGTGCTCGGGGACCGCGCGGGGTGTGTGGAGTGTTGCTTCCAAATCTGCATGGCTTCCCGGAGTTTGTCACCCCACACGGCATCCAATTCCTGTTGGGTGGGGATGTGCCCGGCACGCACCTGACCGAAATACCAGCAGCAGGCTTTTCCCAGCGAAAAGGTGTAGGCGAAGGCCATGGCGGCATTGGCCGTTTGACCCACAATGGGAAGGAATTTCAACGGTGCCTTGATGGCGTACCGCACGGCGAGCCGCGCTCCAATGGCCCCCGCCATTTTCCAGAGGAGTTCCGCCTGAAGCGGTTGTCCGTAGAGGTCGGCCAGCAGGTACACCATCCGCGATTGCAGTCCCATCACCACGGGGATGTCGATCCAGGGGAGCGGTGCCGCCGCGGCTGCCGTTGCCAGGCTGCTGTAGCTGAGAATGAGCGGCAGCGCCTGCCGCTCGGTGAGGTCTTGGAGGCTCCGTCGAACTTCCTCGAGCTGCCACAGTGTTTGCCGGTAGGCGGCAGGCAGCAATTCGACCAAGGCCGCCTCCAACCGCGCGCCGCCGAAGTGAGGCTCGGCGAACCCTTCTTCCGGCCGGGTGAAATCCACGGGCACAATACGGTCGACCAATCCGGCGAAGCGGGCTTGCTGGGCCAGCAGCAAGCGCCGGAGATCGCCGGGAAGGTCGGCCGGCCAATCCGTGCTGGTGCCGACGAACGGGTCGGGGTGCGGATGCTGCTGGAAGGGGTACGCTTCATGCAGACAGGTGAGGGCCAGGACCACCGGCCGCGCGGGCTGAGCCGCGCGAATGGCGCGCAACGGCTCCAGGACCGGTTCGAGGGCCTGATCGGCCACGCGCACCGTCACCAGCATCAGATGGGATTTCTCGGCGAAGGCCTGAATGTCGCTGGCGGGATCGTAGCGGGCTTCACCCAAGCCGCGGGTGTCGAGAAAACGCACGATCGGCTGCTCGGACGAGGGGAAATCGTACTCGACCGAGGTTTGGGTTTGGGGGCGAAAACCATTGCCGATTTCCGCGGACGTGGCACCGGTGAGATAACGAATGAACGAGGTCTTGCCGCTGCCCGTCTTGCCGAACAGCCAGAACACCGGGACCGGCACCCGAGTCAACAGGGAGCGGCGGGCCTCCTCGAATTGCTCGTCGGAAAGCTGCCTCAGTCCAAACCACGACTTCAGCCGGGCGAGGACGGTCTGCGACGACGAGGATGAAGCGGACGCCATGCGTTGTCGTTGAAATGTCGGTGAAACGTCGGGACCAACGGGAAACCACTGCACGAGGTGTTGTTCGGGTTCGCTCCCGTGATGGAACGGACCACGGGAGCGAACCGACGGCGCCCACGGCCTTTCAATTCCCCATCAAACGCTGCACGTGCGGTTCGATGCTTTCGGCCCAAATCTGATAACCCTTCGGGCTGAGGTGCAGCAGATCGGGCATGATCTCTGTGCTCAGGCTGCCGTCATCGCTCAAGAACGCCGGACCGATGTCGAGGTATTCCACCATCTGGCCGTCGGCCAGTTTGGCGATGAGTTCGTTGGCCTTGCGGTTCGTTTGCCGGCGGGGATCGTTGTCATCGGCCCCGCGGGGAAAGATGCCGAGCACGAGCACCTTGGTTCCCGGCAGTTTTTCCCGGAGCTTTTTGACAATCGCGGCAACGCCGTCGGCGATCTGCTCGGGAGTGTTGCTGCCGGAATTGTTGGTGCCGATCATCAGCACGGCGAGCTTGGGGGCGATCCCGTCCACGTTGCCGTGCTCGAGCCGCCATAAGACGTGCTGCGTGCGGTCGCCGCCGATGCCCAGATTGACGGCATTCCGGGGCGCGAACTGTCTGGCCCACACGTCTTTGCCGGCCCCTTCCCAGCCTTGGGTGATGGAGTCGCCAATAAAGAGCAGGTCGACTTTGCCTTGTTTCACCCGTGCGTTGAAGGATTCATGCCGCTTCATCCAGTTGCCTTCGCGGGGCACGGGCTTTATGGCGTCGTGGTCTTGTGCGGCGGCGAAAGAACAAAAGGCCCAACAGATGGCGGTCCATCCCAGCAATCGGCGCATGCGGTGGCTCTCCCAGGCGGTGGTGGATCACAACTCCCGCTGGCGATTGTACCGCCCGCGGCCGCCGATGCCACAAACGGCGCGCGACAGCCGCCGAGGCCGCCGCCGCGATGTGCCGCCGCCGCGATGTGCCACCGCCGCGATGTGCCGCCGCGCGGCGGAAATGCCGCGGGGCAGACACCCCTTTTATGACAAACGCCGGGAATCAGGGGCGCAACTTGCGCAACAGCACGGGCAAGCCGTACGTTTCCTCAAACAGCGACCCGGTCTGCTTGAGGGCCAACTGTTCCAGCGACAGATCATCCACCTGCGGAATGGAGATGACCAGCCGGCCCCCTTCGCGCGACAGGCGCAGCTCATGAAAACGCTGGTTGTGCGAGGCGTCGAGGGCATCGGCGAGGCGGAGCAGGGCGGCCATTTTGCCCACGGCGATCCGCTGGTCGCGGTCGAGCGAGGCGTACACCGGATGATTGGGTTTGGGGGACGACTTGCGGTGATACCGCGCTACCAGCGCCACCAGCATCACGTCGCTCCGCGACAGGCCGAACAACTCGCTGTTGTTGATCAGATACATGGTGTGCTTGTGATAGCTGCCCGTGCTGACATACAGCCCGATTTCGTGCAGCAACGCGGCCACCGAGAGCAGCAATTCGTAGCGCGGCTCCAGGCGGTGCTCTTCGCGGAGCGTTTGAAACAGGATGCGGCAGAGCTTCATCACGTGGCGGGCGTGAGGCTCGTCGAACTCGAATTTGCGGCCCAGATCGACGGCGGAGCGGATCACCTGGTTGACGAAGTCGTCGCTCCAGCTTCCGCGGGTGGCCATTTCCGAGAGCACGCCGTCGCGCAAACTGACATTCGCCACCACGATGTGGTCCACCTGAAACGCGCGACACAGGTGCACGTACGCCAGCAGGGCCGGACCGAGCGTGCCGGCATCGGCAAACGTGATGTGATAGCGGTGCACCAGCTTGTCTTCGTTCATCGACAGCACGGTATCGGTGAGTTGCTCCAGTTGCGTTCGCGGCAGCCGCACGACCTGCTCGGGCTTCCACTCGGGAAGAAGCTGCTTGGCGGCGAAGCGGAGGTCACCGCCGAGTCCCACGATTTCCTGCACGCCCGTCAGCACTTGCTGCTGCATCTGGTCGATCACCCGCTGAATGTGCGTTTCCATCAGCTTGCGGGACAAGGCGCGCGGCGCCCGGTAGGCTTCGAGGGTTTCGCGCAATCGCAGCGAGCCGAGGCGGTAGGTGTGGGCGAAAATCACATCGGCGTCCTTGACGAGCAGCAGCTCGGTGCTCCCGCCGCCCACCTCGGTCACAATCACGTTCTTGCCGGCCAGCGACTGGTCGGAGCGCAGCAGCGGTTGCACACCGTGGTAGGTGATGCGGTTGACTTCGGCTTCGTCGAGGGTGGTCACCGCGATGCCCGTGGCCGCGTATACGCGGTCGACGAACGCCAGGCGGTTTTGCGCCTCGCGCACGGCGCTCGTGGCCACGCACCGCAATTGCTCGGGCCGGTCGACGCAATGTTCGTTGAGAATGCGGCGATAGCTCTTGAGCACGCGAACGCATTCTTCAATCGTCGTTTTTTCGATGACGCCGCGAGTGAACGTGTCCTTGCCGATGCTCACGGCCTGCGAAACGGTCGACAGCAGCCGCACCTGCCGGCCTTCTCCAATCTCCGCAATCGCCATGCGGATGGCCGTGGCACCGATATCGATCACCGCCACCGTTTGCGGCGGCGCCGTTCCCGCCCGGGAAGCGGAATCGGTGGTGGCAGCCGGCAGGATCATGGTTCAACGATCAGCACTTTCCAGGATGTGACCAGCAGGCACGGCGCCGGGTTCGGCCCAAGGCAGGGCTTTTGCGCCGCGCTCACGTTGTCGAGAACACGGCCGTTCTCGATCCGCGGTTCGTCAGGGATTGACGGGCCCACGCGGCAGCCCCCAACACCCCGGCATCATCTCCCAATTCGGCCAATTTCACGTTCAGGGCGGCGACGAAAGCCGGCATCACCCGCCGCTGCAATTCGCCGGTCACTTCGGACAAGAAGAGTTCCGGCAACGCTTCCACCAGACCGCCGCCCAGCACGATGGTATCGGGCAGGAGCAGATTCACGACTCCCGCCAGGGCGGTTCCCAATGCCCGCGCGCCATCCCGCAGAATGCCTTCAACCACGCGGTCGCCGGCTTCGATGGCTTCCGCCAACACGCCGCTGCGGATATTCGCCAGGTCCGTCCCCGCCACGCGCAGCAGGTGCGGGGCCTGCCCCCGATACGCGGCCTTCGCGATTTCCGCCGACAACGCCAGGCGGCTGGCAACCGTTTCGAGACAGCCGCGGCGGCCACATCCGCAAGGCGCCCCATTCGGCACCACGGGCAGGTGGCCAATCTCCAGACAGGAAGAATTCCGACCGCGGAAGATCTGTCCCTCGTAGATCAATCCGCCGCCAATCCCCGTTCCCGGAAACACTCCCAGGGCGGTTCGCGCGCCGCGTGCCGCACCAAACCGGCATTCGCCGTACACGCCGGCATCCACATCGTTGCAGATGGCCACCGGGCAGCCGAACTCTTTTTCCAGCAGTTCCCGCAGAGGAACATCCTTCCAGCCGAGATTCGGGGCTTCGTGAATCACCCCTTCTTCCATGTCCACCGGTCCCGGCGCGCCGACGCCAATGGCTTCGAGATGTTCGCGGCGGACCTGGGCGTCATCCAACAGTTTTTGCAACAGGTGCGAAATCCGCTCGACGCCGGCTTCCGCTCCTTCATTGCCCCGCGTTTTCTTGCGGCGACGGGCGACAGGCCGGAACTGTGCATCGAACAACACGGCGTACATCTTGGTGCCGCCGAGATCGAACCCCACCCAGTATTTGCCGTCCGCGACCGCCGTCATGCTGTCCCGTCCTTTGTCACATGCCGTGCCTCAACGCGGCTGACCACGTCTGGTCTCCACGCGGCAGAATACCACAACGGCTCAGTCCCGCAACTCGGGTCCGGTAGTGCGGCGTGTCGCGAGCGGATTCCGCCACCGGCCTGCCGCCGGGGGTGGCCTTCGCGCCGTCTGCCGCCGGTTCAACGCCTGCTAAGACTTTCACGCATCAAGAACAGCCTGCCCATGCTCGCGACGAGGCTGCCAAGTCCCCGCGCACTTTGCAGGGAAGTTGCCCCCATCGGCGGGCGCGCACCAGTGCCAGAGCCGCCGGAATCTCGCGTGCAATGGCTTGGCGCGGCGGCTGTTACCTTCCCCGGCGGACAGGGGCGCGAAATCCGGGCACAACGTTTGCTACTGAGGCGCTGCGGCAGATCTCGCGCGCGAGCGGAACTTGACCGATGATTGCAGGCCCCTCCCACTCTCGTCGCACCACGGTTGTCGTCGTCGGCAACGGCATGGTCGGTCATCGCTTCTGCGAACGGCTCGTCGAGTTCGACACCCAGCGGCAATCCCGCATCGTCGTGTTCGGCGAAGAGCCGCGTCCGGCATACGACCGCGTGCGGCTGAGTGAATACTTCCGGCATCGCGACCCGCAACAGCTCGCGCTCACCGATGCGCGGTGGTATGCCGATCACGGCATCGAGCTGCACCTGGGAGATCAGGTGATCGACATCGACCGCTTCGAGCGGATCATCTGGTCGAAACGGCGGGTCGAGATGACTTACGACGTTCTGGTATTGGCCACGGGATCGTCTCCGTTCGTGCCGCCGACGCCGGGTATCGACCTGCCGGGCGTCTTCGTCTATCGCACCATCGAGGACCTCGAACGGATTGTGTCGTGGGGACGATCGGCCCGTAGTGCCGCGGTCATCGGCGGCGGACTCCTCGGTCTGGAAGCCGCCAAGGCCGCGCTCGACATGGGCTTGGAGACGCACATCATCGAGTATGCGCCGCGGCTGCTGCCTCGGCAGCTCGACGAGCGCGGCGCGCAGACGCTCAAGTCCCGCATCGAATCGCTGGGCGCGAAAGTGCATTTGAATGCCAGCACGCAGCAGATTCTCGGCGAATGCAGCGTCGCGGGATTGCGGTTTGCCGACGGTTCGGAATTGAACGTGGACATGGTCATCGTCTCGGCGGGCATTCGGCCGCGCGATGAACTGGCACGTTACTGCGGATTGGACCTCGGCCCGCGCGGCGGCGTGATCGTGAACGATGCGCTGCTCACCAGCGATCCACACATCTACGCCATCGGCGAAGTGGCCCTGCATCGGGGCATGATCTACGGCCTGGTGGCTCCCGGTTATGAGATGGCCGAGGTGCTGGCGGCCAACCTCACCGGTCATTCCCGCGAATTCAAGGGCGCCGATCTGTCCACCAAGCTGAAGCTGATGGGCATCGATGTCGCGTCGTTCGGCCAGTACGAAGCCGATGCCGACGTCGCCACATCGTTCACCTTCGAGGATCCCGTGGCCGGTGTCTACAAGAAGCTGCTGGTCACGTCCGACGGCAAGCATTTGCTGGGAGGGATGCTGGTCGGCGACGCTTCCGATTTCCCCCGGTTGCTGGGGTTGTGCCGCAGCGGCAAGCCTCTCCCCGGTCCGGCCGCCGAACTGCTGTTGGGAAAAGCCGCGGCTGATGGCGGAGCCGATCTCGACGACGCAGCGCTAACCTGCTCCTGCCAGAACGTCACCGAGGCGCAGCTTTGCGAGGCCTCCGTCGGGGCGCCGCGAGCGTGGCTGAACTGATGCAGTGCACGCGTGCCGGCACCGGCGGCACGCGCCCCCGGCATGCGGATCTGCTCGCGAGCAATCTAAACGAGGACACCTGCCCTTAATCCATCGACCCCTTCCTGATGTTCTACGTGATGACCGCCGATCGGTTGCAGCGGACCGCTACCTGGCTGGAACAACTCGAGGGCGGGATCGAATACCTGCGGGAGGTGATTGTCGACGACAAACTCGGTCTGGCCGCGGACCTTGAAGCCCGCATGCAGCGCGTGGTCGATGCCTACCCTTGCGAGTGGCAGGATGTGGTCCGCGATCCGGAAAAGCGGTGATTCTTCCAGCAGTTCGTCAACACCGACGAAACGGAACCCACCGTCGAGATTGTAACCGAGCGCCGTCAGCGCCGTCCCGTCGCTTGGGGCATGGCGAATGCCGACAGGTCCCCAACCCCTGCGGCGGTCCCCGCCTTGGATCCGCTGGGCGACGACGCGCTTCCGCAGCGAAACGCTGCGCATGGCCACTCCCCTTGTGGCGCCGCCGCGCCGACATCCGACCGTACTTGGGTGCGCGTGGGGAGCGTGAAGGATTTCCCCACTAACGGGGGAGCGTGCATTCACTAAGGCTACGACTGCGGTCGCCGGGTGCATCGGACCACCGTCTAACGGATGACGCCAGAGACGCTGCAACGGCCCCAGCCTGCCGCAGGGTGACTCAGGCATGTTGGTGATGTAAAGTGGACACTCACTGCTCCCTGCAGGTGGGACGAGCGGCTACCTCACCAGATGGCGAACACACATCATGGCCACGGCGATCAACTACCCCACGACTCAGCGAGCCTACACGCTGCGGCTGCGCGGCATCGATCCGCAGGACCAATCTTGGCGCGACGCTCTCTGGGCCACGCATGAGGCGGTCAACAGAGGGGCCAAGGTCTTCGGCGAATGGCTGCTGACACTGCGCGGCGGTCTGGATCACCAGCTCGCTGACGCACCCGTGAAAGTCAGGGGCGGGACGACCAGACTCCCCTCCGATGAGGAGCGACGCGATCGCCGCGTTCTGCTCGCCCTGTCCTGGCTCAGCGTCGAGGATGCCCACGGTGCACCACCGGATGCATCGCTGATCGTGGCCAAGGGCACCGACTCGGCGGATTGCCGGGCGCGGAAGCTGGCCGATGCCCTCATCGCCATTCTCCAGGCCCGCAGCGTCGCCGCATCGGAGATCGGCGATCCCTCAAAGCCCCCCGAGGATCAGCCCGGTACCTGGCTGGGCGACTGCATGGGGTCGCTTTCCGCCGCGATTCGGGACGATGCCGTGTGGGTCAACCGCAGCAAGGCATTTGACGCGGCCACACAATCGTGTCCCTCGCTCACACGCGATGAAATCTGGGATTTCCTGGAGCCGTTCTTCGCCAGCCCCGATGCCTACCTGAAGCCGGAGCGGGCCGAATCTGATGAAGGTGATTCAACCAGTGCCGCGACGGAAGACAAGGCAAAGGATCTCGTCCAAAAAGCTGGCGGCTGGCTGAGCAAACGGATGGGTGCCGGCGGCGGAGCGAACTTTCAAGACCTGGCGCGAGCGTACCAGGCGATCGCTCAATGGGCCTCCTCCGCTCAGCCGGGCCAGTCAGCGCAACAGGCGGTGGGAAGTCTGGCTGGGTACCTCTCTCAACACGGCTTTTCACCCACAGCGAATGACGCAACGGGAGTTCTAGCAGTCATCAGCGGACCAGGCTACAAGAGTGCGACGCGCAACCACATCACTGCGATCGCGACAAGCCCAGAAATCACGCCGCAGGACTTGTCGAAACTTCAGGAACTGGCCACCAAAGACAAGGCGGGCTGCAGTTCCAAAATCGGCGGAAAGGGTCCTCGCCCCTATGCCACCATGATCTTGCAGCAAGTTGAAGCTGCTTGCGGCTTCACCTATTTGCAGAGCGATGGACCCGCTCGACATCGGGAATTCTCGGTGATGCTCGACCACGCGGCGAGACGTGTCAACGTGGCTCACTCCTGGATCAAGAACGCCGAAGCTGAACGCCGGCAATTTGAGAGTGATGCGAGGCGAATCAAGAAAGTTCCTCAGGACGCGCTCAATTGGCTGCGCGGTTACTGTGAAGAGCGCGGCGGGGCGTCCGGTTCGCTCGAGGGGTACCGTATCCGCCGGCGGGCTATCGACGGCTGGGACCAGGTGGTGATTCGCTGGTCACGTTCGGATTGCCAATCGGCAGACGATCGCATCGCGGCCGCCCGGCAATTGCAGGATGATCCGGAAATCGACAAGTTCGGTGACATCCAGCTCTTCGAGGCGTTGGCAGCCGAAGAGGCGCTGTGCGTCTGGAAACCGGATGGCAACCCCACTGCTCAGCCCCTCAAGGACTTTGTCGCCGCGACCGAGGCCGATGCCAAGAAGAAGCGATTCAAGGTGCCTGCTTACCGTCATCCCGATCCCCTGCGCCATCCGGTGTTCACGGATTTCGGCAACTCCCGCTGGGGGATCGAGTACTCCGCACATCGCGCCCCAGCAAAGTGCGATGAACTCGGACAGCAGGTCGACAGACTGACTCAGGCGGTTGCCGAGGCGCAGCGAAACCTCGACGGTGCCACGGCCGCTCAGCGTGCCAGTCGTGAGTCCAAGCTCGCGGAAGCTCAATCGAAGCTGGTTGCAGCGCAAACGGAGTTCGCGGCGATCAACGACCCGCATCGCGTGGAACTGAAGCTCTGGAACGGGCAGGCCGTTGCAGCCATTCCCATGCGATGGTCCTCAAAGCGACTGATCGCGGATCTCTCACTGCGTCGTGCAACTCAGCCCTCTTCCGATCAGCGAATTGGCGTGACTCGCGCCGACCGTCTCGGCCGCGCGGCGGGCAATGCCGACGACGGGCGTCCCGTGACCATCACCGGCCTGTTTCAACAGGACCACTGGAACGGCCGGCTACAGGCGCCCCGCGCTCAACTCGATGCAATCGCCAAGCATGTGGACAAGCATGGCTGGGACGCGAAAGCCCGACGTCAGATCGCACGCATCCGTTGGGTGGTGAGCTTCTCCGCTGAGCTTTCGCAACAAGGTCCCTGGTTCGAGTTCTGCCATCGATTTGGAGAGGACGCGCCCGCCAGGCCGTTCGTCTCCCGCCACGGCGAGTATGCCGTCAAACATCGCGACAACGATCAGCGGAAGGGGCACGCCAAGCTGATCCTCTCCCGCCTCCCCGGCCTGCGCGTCCTCGCCGTTGATCTCGGCCACCGTTATGCCGCCGCGTGCGCCGTCTGGGAGGCGATTTCCTCGGACCAGATGCGGCAGGCATGCGCGGCAGCCAACGCACCCGCACCTCACCCGCTGGCAATGTACATCCACTTGAAGAGCACCACTGCGAAAGGAAAGCCGACAACGACAATCTATCGCCGTATCGGACCGGACAAACTGCCCGATGACACACCGCATCCCGCCCCCTGGGCCCGGCTGGACCGCCAGTTCCTCATCAAGCTGCCCGGCGAAGACCGTCCGGCCCGAGCGGCATCCCCGGACGAGATCAAGGCCGTCGAGGACTTCGAAGATTCAGTCGGCCGGGTTCGCACCGCGGTTGATCCCCCCCGCAAGCGGGGAGTCGATCTCCTGATGCACGATGCCGTCCGAACCGCGCGTCTCGCGCTCGCCCGTCACGGACGCCGCGCCCGCATCGCCTTCCAGTTGATCTCGCAAGTGCGCATTCTTCCCGGTGGTCGCCCGCAGACGCTCGACGACGCCGGGCGACGCGACCTCCTGAACGATACACTGGCAGACTGGTATGCCCTCGCGACCGATTCCCGCTGGACCGACGCAGCGGCGCGGCAACTCTGGAACGAACGCCTCGCCGCCTTGAACGGCGGATTCACGATCGATCCGCCGGCCGATGCCTCGCAGCCTGAAGCGGAGCGCACACGAGCCCAGCGCCGCCAGGCCGAACAAGAGTTGCGTCACCGCCTCGCCTCTCTCGTCGAAGCACTCTTCTGCAACCCGACTCTCTGTCAACAACTTCACCAGGCCTGGACCGACCGCTGGAACGCCGACGACCAGCAGTGGCGATCACGGCTCAAATGGCTCTCCCGGTGGCTGCTTCCCCGCGGTGGCTCTCGTCGCGACGGGTCACGGCGTCACGTCGGGGGGCTGTCGCTCACGCGCATTTCGACATTGATCGACTTTCGCCGCAAAGTGCAGGTCGGCTACTTCACACGCCTGCGACCCGATGGCAGCCGCGCCGAGATTGGCCCGCAGTTCGGTCAATCGACGCTCGACGCCATCCAGCGCCTCAAGGATCAGCGTATCAAGCAATTGACCAGCCGCATCGTCGAGGCTGCGCTCGGGATCGGAGTCGAGCAAGATCGCATCTGGGACGCGGCGAAACGGAAGTGGCGCACCGTCAAGCGCCCGCGAGAGCCGCGCTACCATGTCGATGACCAGGGCGTCCAGCAGCGCGACCCCAGGTTCCAAGCGTGCCATGCCGTCGTGATTGAAGACTTGTCGCACTATCGGCCCGAAGAGACCCGCACCCGTCGCGAGAACCGGGCGACGATGGACTGGAAAAGTGCGGAGACGCGCAAGCGGCTCGCCGATCACTGCCAGTTGTATGGTCTCCATCTGCGCGACGTGAACCCGCAATACACCAGCCGGCAGGACAGCCGCACCGGCGCCCCAGGCTGTCGCTGCGTCGATGTTTCCGTCGCCGATTTCCTGACGAAGCCCGCGTGGCGAAAGCAAGTGGCTCAAGCCCGAGGCAAGGTCGCGTCCAACAGGGGCGACGCTCGCGACCGGCTGCTGGTCGAACTCGACCACCAGTTGACAACCGCGAACTCCCTCCGAGGCGAGATGGATTCTCTGCGGATTCCGGTCAATGGCGGCGAAGTCTTCGTCTCCGCCGATCCACGCTCGCCGCTGGCAGCCGGCATTCAGGCCGACCTGAACGCCGCGGCCAACATCGGATTACGCGCCTTGATGGACCCGGACTTCCTCGGCACGTGGTGGTATGTGCCCTGCGACCCGTCCACGAAAAAGCCGCACATTGAGAAGGTGAAAGGGAGCATCCTGGCTACTGTCGGCGCGCTACAGGCCACCAGCGAGGAGGCAGCAGCGCCCCCTAGGCGCGGACGTGGCGGAACACGGAGCGCCGCCCCCAGGGAAGTCATCAACTTATGGCGCGATCCCTCAGCGGTCCGAATCCAAGACGCAACGGCTGGCGAAGTCTGGGATGTAACGCCGGTCTACTGGAGCATCGTGAAGGATCGCGTTGTAGACGTGCTTCGCCAACGGAACACGAAATCCGGCGATTGACTAGTCCGTCACCTGCGAATTGGTATATTGAAAGCAATCCGCTACAGGCGGAGGGAACTCCGTGAACGTGTCTTCCCCTTCGATGGGCTTGGCACACGGGGTCAATCGAGTTGCCGTTGAAGGACGGAACGTTCTTTGACAATTCGCCGGCGAGTGCGACGGTGGTGCGTGGGGGTGCCGCTCATGCTCGCGTTGCACAACCCATTGCCGGAAAAACACTTCGGGGAGTACCCCATGCCCGGGACGAGCTTCATGTCGGCCCACGGCCACCGCGCTCGCGGCAGCCAGTGTAACCTCTTGAATCTCAGGAGGTTGCAAGCCCGGCCGGCGGCGAATTCGCCGGCATCTCGATCGACCGACACCATGCGCGCGACTGCATCTCGGCAAGACGAACTATGGCGGCGAATTCGCCGGCATCTCGATCGACCGACACATGGCCAGTTCGTCCAGTCGTCACCACTGGCGATGGGCGGCGAATTCGCCGGCATCTCGATCGACCGACACAACAGGCGCTTGCTGAATTACGTGCCAGACAACCAGCGGCGGCGAATTCGCCGGCATCTCGATCGACCGACACTCCCGGTCCAAAATGTTGTCGGCCATGTCGCCGGGGGCGGCGAATTCGCCGGCATCTCGATCGACCGACACCTTACCCCGCGTTCGGCAGTTCCGCCTTGCGGCGGGCGGCGAATTCGCCGGCATCTCGATCGACCGACACACGTCCATGCTGGTGCTCAGACCGTATCAACAGGAGGCGGCGAATTCGCCGGCATCTCGATCGACCGACACCCATGATAGCGTCCCCCTACGTTGGAGATGGAATCGGCGGCGAATTCGCCGGCATCTCGATCGACCGACACGCAATGACCTTCAAGTGATCTTGCGACCAGGGCAGGGCGGCGAATTCGCCGGCATCTCGATCGACCGACACCTGGCGGCGCGAGAAAAGATCGCCAGCTTCGCGCGGCGGCGAATTCGCCGGCATCTCGATCGACCGACACGTGAAGTCGAGTTCGATTCCGTGCGTGAGCGCTACAGGCGGCGAATTCGCCGGCATCTCGATCGACCGACACCGAGTGTTCTGCTTGGCTGTTCGTGTCGCAAGACATGGCGGCGAATTCGCCGGCATCTCGATCGACCGACACAACACGTAGTCGGCAAAATCGAGAAACCAACCGTGGCGGCGAATTCGCCGGCATCTCGATCGACCGACACTTGTTGGTCGCGGCCGGTCGCCATCGGAACGCGAGGCGGCGAATTCGCCGGCATCTCGATCGACCGACACCTTGTGCGAGTCAACCAGGCCAAGGACGCTAGAGGCGGCGAATTCGCCGGCATCTCGATCGACCGACACCGTATCGCTTGCGGCGTGCGGTCGACAGGCACGGATAGTGTCCGGCCGGCACGTGGGAAACGTACCGCGACACATGGGATCAATCTGCATTGTTGGGTATGCATCAAATCGGGCTTGTTGGATATCGGCTCGGATGTTCCGATCGTCCCCAAGGGATGGAGGGTCGACGGAAACCGTCTTCGCCAGCACGGTCATTCTCGGCACGGTCAACCTCGGCACGGTCATTCTCGGCACGGTCATCGAAGGAACTGTGCTCGTCAGATGGCACCATCGGCGTGCGATCAACGGCAGCACAGAAACATTCATCGGGTAAGGGCAACAGGCCCCCCTTGCCGCTCCGAGCGCCGGGGATTGCAATGCTGCCGCTGGGGGGATATCACAGTTTCATGCCGCGCATTCGCCGACTCGACCCTTCCGTGGTGAATCAAATTGCCGCCGGGGAGGTCATTGAGCGTCCCGCCAGCGCCGTGAAGGAGCTGCTCGAAAACGCCATTGATGCCCTGGCGACGCGGATCGCCGTCGACGTCGCGGCGGGCGGGACGGAATTGATCCGCGTCGTGGACGACGGCGAAGGCATTCATCCGGACGATCTGCCGCTGGCCGTTTCCAGTCACGCCACCAGCAAGCTGACGCAAGCGGCGGATCTGTTCCATGTGAGCACGTTCGGATTTCGGGGGGAGGCCTTGGCCTCCCTCGCGGAGGTCAGCCACTTGCGGCTGCGGAGCCGTCCGGCAGATCAGCCGCATGGTTGCGAAATCGAAGTCCATCATGGGCGGATCGGCGTTCCGCGGGAGTGCGGCTGCCCTTGTGGAACCACGGTCGAGGTCCGTCATTTGTTCGAGAACGTTCCTGTCCGTCGCAAGTTCTTGAAGAGCGTGACCACCGAATTCGGGCAGATCGCCGAGCAATTCACCCGCGTGGCGTTGGCGCATCCTCGGCTGCACCTGGTGCTGCGGCACAACGAGAAAACGGTCTATCAGTTGCCTCCGGTCGATCGGCCGCGCGACCGTCTGGCGACGTTTTTCGGCCAGGAATTCACCGACCAGCTCATCTGGGTGGAATCCGAGCATGCGGAACATCGTTTGTGGGGTTACGTGGGACATCCCAGCCTGAGCAAGTCGACCCGCAAGACGCAGTACCTGTATTTGAACGGCCGGTGGATTCAGGATCGCACCCTGCAATACGCCCTGACCGAAGCGTATCGGGGGCTGGTGATGAGCGGCCGGCATCCCGTGGCGTTTCTGTTTCTGGAGATGCCCTGCGACCAGGTCGACGTCAACGTTCATCCAACGAAAGCAGAAGTCCGGTTTCGGGATGCCCAGCAATTGTTCCGGCAGTTGCTGGCGACGATCCGGAGCAAGTTCAACAGCCTCGACCTGCACAATCGCTTGACGCTCCCGGCTGCCGCGCTCCGCCAATCCGCGGCGATCCTGCCGGTAAACGAACCGGCCCGTCCGGCACATCCTCTCGGAGCCGCCTCGTGGGAGCCGGCATCCGCTCCCCCCGAGGTTGCGGCGGCCGCTCCGGCTGCCGCGGAGCCGAACCACAAGATGTTGCCCGACGAGTTCGCCGCGTGGGCCAAAGAGCAACTGGCCCGTTGGACCCTGGAGTCTCCCCCCCCGTTCGCCGACGCCGCAGCCGAGGGAATCCACCATGCCCGGGCGCCCCAGTCCGACCCGCAATCCACGGAGAACCCGTCGCAGTTACACGGGGAAACCGCGGAGCGAGATGGGGCAATTGTTCCGGCAGGCGCTACTTCAAGCGTTCCGGCACATGCCGCTGCATGGGTGACGGCCACCCTTCCCGACGAGGGACAAACCTCCTCCCTCGCGGCGCCGCCGAGCGCCACCTTGGTCGCGGCGAGTCGACCGGGGGTGCGTGCCCTCCAGATTCACGACTGCTATCTGGTGGTCGAAACCGACGCCGGCCTGACGGTGATCGATCAGCATGCGCTGCATGAACGCATCCTGTACGAACAGTTGCGGCGGCGCGTGCTCGCCGGGGCCGTCGAGTCGCAGCAGTTATTGATGCCCGTCCCGATGACATTCACGCCCCGCGAAGCCGCCACCCTGATCGAATCGGCGCCGTTGCTCGAGCGGCTCGGTTTCGGCGTGGAGGAGTTCGGCAAGGATACGGTGCTGGTGACACGGCATCCGGTGCTGCCAGGACGCCTGGAATTAGAACCACTGGTGCGCGATCTCGCCGAAAAGCTGGAAAGCCGTCCGGTAGTGGATCGGCGCGACCTGCTCGACGAGTTGCTGCACATGATGGCGTGCAAAGCAGCCGTCAAAGCCGGGCAGCGGCTGTCGGCGGAGGAAATCGAAGCCTTGCTGCAACAGCGGCATTTGGTGGACGACGCGCACCATTGTCCCCACGGCCGTCCCACCGCGCTCACGCTCTCGCGCGCCGAACTGGACCGGCAGTTTGGCCGCTTGGGGTGAAGCGTGCCGATTCTGGCGATTCTGCGCCCCCCTGCCTCCCTGTTACCGCACGACACCATTGCAGGAGCTGGTTGGCAGCGTCATTGTATGGTTGCGCATGGAACGAGCGACCGACGCCGCGGGCGACCGTCGGAACAAAGGGGCACGGACCTCTCCACGGCGGCCTCGGGGGGGTCTCGTGTCCGGCCGCGAGGGCCCGTGATGGGCGACGCACGGACCGCCGGGACTGCCAGCCGCTGACGGTGCGTCGATCGTCCCGCCCTGTCGAGTCACACCCTGGTTATTCCACGTAAGCAAGCCATGATTTGCGTCAGCATCGCCCGGACCCGGCACAAAATGGTGATCGCCGAGCATCAGGCGCTGGCCCAGCGGGGCGCGCAACTGGTGGAAGTCCGTCTCGATTGGTTGCAGCGGGCCCCCGATCTGTCGCGGTTGTTGCAGAATCGTCCCACGCCGATGATTGTCACCTGCCGGCGTCCTGAAGACGGCGGGCGGTGGGGCGGTACGGAAGAAGATCGCTTGAAGCTGTTGCGGGCCGCGATCGTCGCCGGCGTGGAATACGTCGATTTGGAAATGGATATCGCCCGGCAGATTCGCCGCTACGGCAAAACGAAGCGGATCGTCAGCTACCACAATTTTTCGCACACGCCCGACCATGTGGAGGAAATCTACGCCGAACTGTGCGAGCTGGACGCCGACATCGTCAAGCTCGTGACCATGGCCAACGCACCGAAAGACTGCGTGCGGCTGCTGAAGCTGGTGCAGACGGGTCGCAAACCGACCGTGGCGTTCTGCATGGGGGAGTTCGGCCAGGTGAGCCGTTTGCTCTGCGGCCGGTACGGGGCGCCGTTCACCTACGCCACGTTCAGCAAGGATCGGGAGATCGCCCCCGGGCAGTTTTCGTTCGACGAAATGAAGTCCCTCTACCATTACGACGCGATCGGTCCGCAGACGCAGCTCTTCGGCGTGCTGGGGGATCCCGTGGGGCACAGTCTCAGCCCCTTGTTGCACAACACGGCCATGCGGAAAATCGGTTTCGACGGGGCCTACCTGCCGATTCGCGTTTCGCCCGATCAGTTCGGAGAGACGCTCGACGAATTCGAATGGCTGGGCTTTCGCGGGTACAGCGTCACGATTCCGCACAAGGAGGCCGCGCTCGAAAAGTTCCCGCTATGCGAAGACGTGGTCCGGCAGATCGGCGCGGCCAACACCATCTATCGGGACAACGACGGACAATGGCATAGCGACAACACGGACTTCGGTGCCGCCCTCGACGCCCTCGCCACCGTCTTTCGCGAAGGGGAAACGCTGGAGGGTAAACGTGTGTTGCTGTTGGGAGCTGGCGGGGCGGCACGGGCCATCGGGTTTGGCGTGCTGCACGCGGGAGCTGGCCTGGTCATCGCCAACCGCACAACCGAACGGGCCCGGCACCTGGCCCAACAACTGGGTTGCCGTTTCGTGACCTGGGAAAACCGTGGGAGTGAAGCGGCCGATGTGCTGATCAATTGCACGCCCGTGGGCATGCACCCCAATGTCGATGAATCTCCCTTTCAACCGCACTGGCTGCGCGAAGAAATGATCGTGTTCGACACCGTGTACAATCCGGAACAGACGCTGTTGCTGCGGCACGCCCGCGACCGGGACTGCCGCACCGTCTCGGGAATCGAAATGTTCATCCGTCAGGCCGCCGCGCAGTTTCAGCTCTTTACCGGTCAAACGGCGACTTTGGAAACGTTTCGCGACGCGCTCCGGCGAGGCATTTCCGCGGCCAAACCCGTGGACTGATTGGATCGAGTTGATGCTGACAGGCGAAGCAGATCCGGGCGGATCAGGCCGCTGGCAAGCCGCAGCCGGGTGATGCCTCGCGTGCGTGCCGCGCGGCACATCCCGCCAGCACCTTGCCAACAGCCAGTTTCGGAGGCGGTAAACGTTTCGCAAGCAGTAAAGTTTCGCAAGCAGCGCGCGGGTGGGAAGCGGCATAGGTTGCGGAGTCGGCACGGGAACCAGCGGACAATCTTGGTGCGATAAGTGGCCTTATGGTGATCACGTTGATCGGGTATCGGGGATCCGGCAAGACGGCCGCCGCGGAGCGTCTGGCGGCAAGCCTGGGCTGGGAGTGGATCGATGCCGACGCCGAACTCGAACGCCGCGCGGGCCGCACGATCGCCGAAATCTTCGCCGCCGACGGCGAGGCGGAGTTTCGACGGCGGGAGCGGGAGCTGCTGCGCGAGTTGTTGCAACGAGCGCGGTTGGTGTTGTCGGCGGGAGGGGGCGCCGTGCTGCATGCCGAAACGCGGCGCGAGATGCGGGAAGCGGGTCCAGTGATCTGGCTTCAGGCCGATGTTGAAACGTTGGCGCGGCGGATGGCCGCCGATCCGACCACGCGGGACCGCCGTCCTCAACTCACGAATCTCGGCGGGTTGGCGGAGATTCAGGCCGTGTTGGCCGTGCGCGAACCGCTCTATCGGGAAACAGCCGCTCTCACGGTCGACACCAGCACAAGGTCGGTGGAGGAAGTCGTCGAGGAAATCCTGGCTGGATTGCGGGCGCGTGGCTTCCCCTCGCGAGCGCCGGCGCTGGGAGGCCCGACATGATCCTGTGGGACTTGCCCCCGGCGTATATGTATGTCGTGTTGTTCGTGCTCGGCACGATCACTGGCAGCTTTCTGAACGTGTGCGTGCATCGCTTTCCCCGGCAGGAATCGGTCTTGGGGGCGTGGCGGCATGTGCTGCATCCGCCGTCGATGTGTCCGTTTTGTCGGACCTCGATTGCCGCACGAGACAATATCCCCATCCTGGGATGGTTGTTGCTGCGTGGCCGTTGCCGCACCTGCCGGCATCGGATCCCGCTCCGTTACCCCGCCGTCGAATTATTGAATGGATTGCTGTTCATCGGTCTGTATTGGGCCATGGTACCGATCGATTTCGCCGACACGGTGCAACACAGTTGCGTGTATTCGCCGTTGGGACCATGGGCCGCGTGGCAGTACAGGAGCCACCGCGCGGCTTCGTATTGGTTGCATCTGCAATACCTGTATTTTCTGGTGCTGGTGGAAGCGCTGCTGGTGGCCTCGCTGATCGACCTGGACCTGCGGATCATTCCCGACAGCGTCACGTTGCCGGCGATGACGGTGGGCATCCTCGGTAGCCTGACCGGGCGGTTCTGGCTGGTGCCCGTGTGGTTTCAAAGCGCGTCGTGGATGAACATGTTATGGACGTTTTTGGGCAACCGGCCGCCGGCTCCCGCGTGGTGGACGGCGAGCACGCCTGCCTGGACGCAGCACTGGCCGATGGCACATGGTCTGTCCGTCAGCCTGGCCGGCGTGCTGGTGGGCGGCGGCATCATCTGGTTCGTGCGGATTGCCGGCGGTTGGGTGTTTCGCCGCGAAGCGATGGGCTTTGGCGACGTGGTGCTGATGGCCACGATCGGCAGTTTTTTGGGATGGCAAGCCACCGTGCTGGTCTTTTTCCTGGCACCGGTGTGCGCTCTGGCGATTGTGGCCGTCGGTTTGCTGGCCAACACCGTGCGCTACCTCTTGGGGTACGCGTCCACGGTGGTTCGCCCGCGGGAGATCCCCTTCGGTCCGTTCTTGAGCATGGCGGCCGTGTGGGTGCTGGTCAGTTGGAAGTCGATGGCGGCGGCGACGAGCAGTTTTTTCGGATTGGGGCCGCTGGTGCCCGCGATTGCCGTGCTCATGGGAGGTACCCTGGTGGCCGTCTTGTGGGCAGTGCAGGGAGTAAAGTGGATGCTTGGCATCCCCTTGGACGAGCCGTTGACCGAAGGCGAATGGACGTCCGCCGATCAACTGGCTTTTTTCGCGAACAAAGACCTGACGGATGGCGTCGGACCGTTGCACCGGGCGGAATGGCCCGGCGTGGCGGCCGGTCGCGGCGAGCATGGACGGCGCCTGTGGCGCGGGTCTTAACCGTGCGGAGCACCACGCCAGGCGGTTTCGTCCGGATCGGTGTCCAGTTTTGAGGCAAGTCGGTCGGCGACCTACATGATTACGATCATCGATTACGGCATGGGCAACTTGCGCAGCGTCCAAAAGGCCTGCGAGAAAGTGGGCGCGGCAGCGGAAATCGCGAGCACGCCGCGGGCGGTGCGTGCCGCGGAAAAACTCATTCTGCCCGGCGTGGGAGCGTTTCGGGATGCAATTCACGAATTGCAGCGGCTGGACCTGGTGGAACCGATTCGGGAGCATCTGCGGGCCGACCGGCCGTTTTTAGGCATCTGCCTGGGATTGCAGTTGCTGTTCGACGTGAGTTACGAGGACGGGGAATGGCCTGGACTGGGGGTCTTCGCCGGCGATGTGGTGCGCTTCCCCGCGCACGCCGAGTTGAAGGTGCCCCACATGGGGTGGAACACACTGGAACCGACGCCCGCCGCGGCACGGCTGCTGAAGGGAATTCCGGCAGGTACCGCGGTCTATTTTGTACACAGTTATTACGTGCGTCCACGAGACGAGTCGATTGTCGCGGCGCGGACGGAATATGGCGGAAAATTCGTGTCGATGGTGGCCCGCGGCCAGACATTCGCCACGCAGTTCCATCCCGAGAAAAGTCAGAAGGCTGGTCTGCAATTGCTGTCCAATTTCGCGGCGCTCTGAGGCGGAAGGGACCTGGAAGCGAACGAGAACGGGCAGCGGCGAACCTAGGCAGCGGCGAACCTAGGCAGCGGCGAACCTAGGCAGCGGCGAACCTAGGCAGCGGACGAACCTAGGCAGCGGACGAACCTAGGCAGCGGACGAACCTAGGCAGCGGCGAATTCTTGCAAGTGGACGATCCTTGCCAGTGGCAGCGAACAACACCGGCCGTCTGTGATGGAGGCTGCCGGGTGCAGACTGGGAAAAGGTCGCGCGGCCCGAATTTCCACCGGTGTGGTGTCTGCGACTCAGAAAGTGCCAACGTATGGAAATCTTGCCTGCGATTGACCTGCGCGGGGGGCGGTGCGTGCGGCTGCGGCAAGGCGATTACGCCCAGGAGACGGTATTCGGCGACGATCCCGCGGACGTGGCGCGCCGCTGGGCAGAACAAGGGGCCAGTCGCTTGCATGTGGTGGACCTCGACGGTGCCAAGGCTGGAAAACCTGTCAATCTGACGGCGATCCGTGGCATCGTGCGGGCGGCGGGCGTTCCCTGCCAGCTCGGCGGGGGTTTGCGCGACGACGCCACGGTCGACGCGATGCTGAACGATGTGGGAATCGACCGCGTCATCATTGGCACGCAGGCGCTCCGAAAGCCGGAATGGTTCCGCCAGCTCGTCGAGCGGTATCCGGGTCGCGTGGCACTGGGACTGGATGCCCGCAATGGACAGGTGGCCACCGACGGCTGGCTCGACGTTTCCACCACGTCCGCCCTGGACTTGGCGTGCCAGTTTGTCGGCACGCCGCTGGCCGCGGTGATCTACACGAACATCGCCAATGATGGAATGATGCAGGGGGTGGATGCCGGAACGCTCGCGGATCTCGAACGGTTGTGCGCTCTCGACCTGCCGGTCATCGCCTCGGGAGGCGTGACCACGCTCGACGATGTGCGAAAACTGTGCGCGTTGTCCCGCCGTCAACCGCGGCTCATGGGGGCCATCGTCGGTCGGGCGATTTACGAGGGCACGCTCCGGCTCGAGGAGGCGATTGCCGCGGCGCGCGGCAAGTAGACGGCATGCGGGGTCTGCCGATCGTGCGGATTGCCGGGGCCTGAACGAAAGTGCCGGCCTCAGCCAACCTTTCTTCCCCCGCAAACCTGGTCCCGCGCCTGGGCAAAGGATTTGCCCCTTGTCGCTGGTCGGCCTAGGTTTCTGATGACGAGTGCCAGCGGGCCGCGAGGGGGCGGGCTGTGCGCGCGGAAACAAATCCAGGGTCGATTTGCAGACGGCACAAGGCATCGCCATGGGGGTCGCCGGCACGGCGCTGTCGACAACGACGAGGCCCGATCACTGGGTGGCGGTCCCTTTGTCGAAACTGCGCGTGGGGGCGGTCTTGCGGTCCCCCATCTACGAAGATGGAGGACCGTCTTCGCCACTGCTGTTGTCGGCGGGACGGGAACTGACCGAAGGCCAGATTCGCGCGTTGGAGGCCCGCGGCATCACCCGGGTGCGGGTACGTTCCACGGAACTTGCCCAGATTATCGACCGTGCAGCCCTGGCGACGCCGGCCGTAACAACCGCCCCGCGGTTCAACCGGCGGCGCCAGCCTGCGCCAAACTCTCTGCCGGCCAGTTCGCTGGCATGGCGGCGGGACCCGGATTCGTACCTGACTCAGATTCGCTTTCCGACGCAACCGCGGCGCGATCCCCAACTGGCGCAGGCCTTTCAACAAGCACATAGGAAGCATATCGCCGCCACGCGCGAAGTGCTCCAGGTGTTTGTGACCGCGGGCACCTTGGATTTCGACCGCGTGGAGAACATCGTGGTCCAGCAGTTGCGGGAACTGACTCTCGATTGGGATGAGTTCCTGTTGTGCGGCTTGCAGCCCGTGGTGGAGAACTATCCCAGCCAGCATAGCCTGCAAACGGCGATGCTGGCCTCGGCCATCGGCACCACGATGGGTTTGCACAAAGAGGAATTGCTGGAGTTGAGCTACGGCTGCCTGCTGCACGACGCGGGAATGCTATTGCTTCCCTCGCATCTGCTTCAAGCGGGCGGCGCCTTGAGCCTCAGCGATCGACTCCAGTTGCAGAAACATCCCTTGTACATCGCCGATCGGTTGAGCCGGTTTCATTACGTGCCGCATGCGGCGAAAATGGTGGCTTATCAAATGCACGAGCGGATGGATGGATCAGGCTACCCCCGGCAGCGACTGGGACCGCAAATCCACCCGTTGGCGCGGATTGCGGCCGTGGCCGACAGTTACCTGGCCGTGGTCTCGCCGCGAAGCCACCGCGCGGCGATCGAACCCTATCGGGCGATCGAGACGCTGCTGCACGACACCCAACAGGGGTTATTCGACCCCTCCGTGGTCCGGGCCTTGTTGCATACCGTTTCCCTGTTTCCCATCGGCTCCCGCGTCAAACTCTCCGACGGCCGGATCGCCCGCGTGATTCGCGGAAACCGCGACCGTTTCGCCCAGCCCGTCGTGATCGTGGGCGACGACATGAATGGCGAGACCATCGACCTCGCGCAAACGCCGGAACTGACCGTCGTGGGAACGTTGTGACACTTCGGCCGGATTTCCCGCCCGTTGTTTCCGCCGTGGCCCACACGGCCGCATTCTCCTCCGACGCAAACTGCGGCCGGATCACGCCGATGGGAGGGCTGTTCGTATCAGCCGCGACAGATCGGCACAGAGTGCTTCCAGGCACAAGTTCAGAGCGCCGTTCTGCTCGATTTGCGCCGCCGCCGCCAAACACCGGTCCAGAAGGGCGGCGAGCAAGTCCACTGCCTCGTCAAGGGCCAGGCGGCATGAGCGGCTCCAGGCGACCGCTTCGGCCAAGGCCGACGGTCCGAAGCTGTGGGGAACCGCGATCGCCAGCAAACACTGGCGATAGAACTCCACCGCGAAACGCACCAGCCAGAGTGCCGCCAGCCGCTGTTCGGCCGCGTCGTGTCCCAATTGCTCGATGCCTTCCGCCAACGCGCGCCCCAAGGCCATGCCGTCCCAACGGTGCCGGCTCAGCTCGCTGAGCAGACGGCGCCGCAAGGCGCGCAGCTCTGGTGCCGCCAGTTGCCGCGCTACCGCCAGGCTGCCCCCCGCCAAGGCCGTGAGTTCGGCGACCTCGGTCGGTGTGGCGGCCAGCCCCTGCTGTTCGATCAAGGCCGCCAGGTCGGGGGGCTGCAACGGGGCGAATGCCACGGGCTGACAACGCGAACGAATGGTCGGCAAAAGCGCGTCGACATTGGCGGCGATCAGGATCAACGTCGCGCCGTCCGGCGGTTCCTCCAACGTCTTCAGCAAGGCGTTCGCGGCCTCTTCGTTCAGCGTGTCGGCATCGTCGATCACCCCGATTTTTCTTCCGCCCGGCAGCGGGCGCAACGACAACTCATGGCACAACCCGGCCTTGCCGCGCTGCTCCCGCCCGCCGACAAACTTTTCCACGGTCAATTCCCGTTTGCCAGCATCCCGTTCCACCAGGTGGAAATCGGGATGGTTGCCGGCGCGAAAGGGCCGGCAAGCGACGCATGTGCCGCAGGCCTCGAGCGGCGGCAAGCCGGGAGTGCGGCAGAGCAGGCTTTGCGCGAGATGGAGGGCGAACCGCCGCTTACCGATCCCTTCCGGCCCCCAAAACAGGTAGGCTTGCGCGAGGCGTCCGCGGGCAACGGCCCGCGCCAAGGCGCCGCGGACCTCGGCATGACCGCGAAAGTCGTGCCACAGCGTGGTCATGAAGATTCGTCCTCGGCCGTTTCGATCCACCCGATGATGTCGCCTGCCTGCCAGCGTCGTTCCGATGGCGCCTGCAAGTCCACCACCCGACCAGCCGCGGGAGCCACCAGGCTCCCCACCAATCCGGGGATGGAGAGTTCCGCGACGACATCACCCGCATCCACAACATCTCCCGCCTCCACCAGCCACAATTCCAACTGGATGGGCGCGGCAGGCCAGTCTTCGGGGGGAATGCGCAGGGGAATCCGCGGCATACGTTGTCGACCCGTTGCGATCGTTCGCGGCCGAGGGACTCAGCGCGTTGCCGCGCGAGCCGCGGCCGTCATTTCTCCCGCATGATAGCTCGAGCGCACGAAGGGACCGCTGGCCACCATCGAGAACCCAAGCTGCCGCACTTGCGCACCCAAGGCATCAAATTCCTCGGGCGTTACGTAGCGTTCCACCGGCAAATGAGCGGGGGTGGGTTGCAGATACTGTCCCAAGGTCAGCATGTCGCAGCCGACGGACCGCAAGTCGGCACATGTGGCCAGCACTTCTTCCCACGTTTCACCCAATCCCAGCATCAGGCCGCTCTTGGTGGGAATGTGCGGCGCTTCCTGCTTGACCTGGGCCAGCAAGGCGAGGGTCCGCTGGTAATCGGCATTGCGCCGGACGCGGTCGTACAGACGCGGTACCGTTTCCGTATTGTGGTTGAATACGTCGGGCTGAGCGGCAATGACACGGCGGACGGCCCGGCGGTTCCCGCGGAAATCGGGTGTGAGCACTTCCACCTGCGCGGCGGTGACTTCCTTCACGGCGCGAATGCACTGGTAAAACTGCTCGGCACCGCCGTCGGGCAGGTCGTCCCGCGTCACCGACGTGATCACCACGTAGGACAGCCCCAAACGCCGGGCCGCCTCCGCCACGCGCTGCGGCTCGTCGAGTTCCACGGCTTCGGTTTTGCCGCGGGGCACAGCGCAGAAACCGCACGGCCGCGTGCAGACGTTGCCCAGAATCATGAACGTCGCCGTCTGCCTCGACCAGCATTCGCTGCGATTGGGGCATTTGGCGCTCTCGCAGACCGTTTCCAACCGTAAATCGGCGATGACGTCGGCGGTGTAACGCATCCCCGCTTGCGGCAAGGGGCGCTTCAGCCAGCGCGGCAGCCGGGATGCAGCCGGAGCCGTCGGCGTGTCGAGTTCGCTCAGCACGGGCAAGGGCAACATGTCCCAGGGGTGTCCTTCGGGGAAGAGGCCAGGCTCGATGTCATCGGGGACAGATCAGGATTCGACACACACCACACCGCGACGAACCGTGCGCCGCAGCCAGGGATGCCCCGTCCAGACGTGGACCTGCTCATACTCGAAACGGGCGGCGAGATGACGGACCCAGCTCTCGCGAACGGCCGCCATCGCCGTAGGACGCATCCGTTCGGCCGCCAGACACGAGGGGCGGACATCTGGTCCCCAGCGGACAAGCTGCAATACGCCGCGCGGCACGGAGACATTCAGACACGCCCCGAATTGCGTGATGCCGTTCCCCACCGACACGCCGACAAACCCGAACTGTCCGCAGCGGCCGCGCACGCCGGGTCGCTCGGCAGGCTCGCCAGCCACGCCAAATTCCCGGGCGACGTCCACCAGGGAGGCCACGAGGCGGTCACGCACGGCCAATGCCGATAGTCCGCAGCGAAGATAGGGCACCAGCAGGTACGCCACGAGTTGTCCTCCATGATGGGCCCAGGCCCCGCTGCCCCGGCGCAGCCATTCCACGGGGACGCCTCGGGCCGTCAACTCGTAACGATCCGCGAACAAGTCCGCGGCGGAACCTTCCCGTCCGAAGGAGATTCCCAAGGGGTGTTCACAGAGCAGCAGCACACCGCGCCGGTCCTGGCGCTCGGCCAGATCGGCAGCCATGCGGTCTTGCAGCGTGAGTGCCGCCGCCAGTTCCGTCAGCCCCAACAGCGACACCTCCAGTGCCGACGAGTGGCACCATCCAGGCAAAGCGTGGTTGAGGGAGCTGGACATAGACTCGGGGGTTGGCGTTCGCGGTAGTCGTGATGCCAAATTCTTGCCGCATGGCCCAATTCTATCGGTTGGCGCGGAGGGGAACAATCTGAGCCTGCGGCAATTCACCGCGGATTGATGATTGATGAAGTGCTGCCCTTGGAAACGACGGGCGGGACCCGCAAATACACCAGCGTTTGACGCAGAATTTCCGCGGCGGTCGGAGCGGCGACCTTTCCTCCAAAGGCTTCTCCGCCCTGTCCCGCCTGATTCACCACCACCAACACCAGCGCTTTTGGATCGTCGACCGGTCCACCGCACAAGAACGAGCTGACATACCGCCCATGTTGATATCCGCCGTGTGGCGACAACACCTGGGCCGTCCCCGTTTTGCCGAACACTTCATAGCCGGGAATTTGGGCCCGCCGGCCGGTGCCGCGCGTCACCACTTCCCGCAAAGGCCCTTCCACCAACCACCGTGCCACCATGGGGTCTACCACGTGCTGGTCGTGCCGCGCCCAATCCGGCCCGTTCTCCCCAGGGCGGGCGATCACGTGCGGGCGCGGCAACTTGCCACCGTTGGCCAAAACAGCATGGGCCGTAATGAGCTGCAACGGCGTCGCGGCCAATTCGTGACCCATGGGAATCGAGCCGGTGGAATAGGTCGTCCACTCGCTCAACGGCCGCAGGATGCCGGGCAATTCACCGGGCAGTTCGATGCCCGTGCGGCGTCCGAAGCCGAAGGCCGCCGCCGCCGCGTGCAGCCGCTCGTTGCCCAGCTTCTCGCCCACCTTGGCCATGCCGATATTGCTCGACTTCACCAAGACATCGGTCAAACTGAGCGTGCCGTAGGGATGGTGGTCGTGCAGCAGGCGGCGTCCCATGCGGTACTGCCCCCACTCGCAGTCGAAGCGGTCGTTCGCCGCCAGCAGCCCCTGATCGAGTCCATAAGCCACAACGAGCGGCTTGAAAGTCGACCCGGGTTCGTAGATGTCGGCGATCACGCGGTTCTTCCAGGCCTCGTCCACTGCCTCTTCCGGCCGATTGGGGTCGAATGTCGGTCGCGACGCCATGGCCAGGATCGCTCCCGTGGCGGGTTCGAGCACCACGGCACAGCAATTTGCCGGACGCCAGGCAGCAACGAGTCGGTCCAATTCCCGCTCGACGAACAGTTGCACGACGGTATCGATGGTCAGCGTGACAGATGTGCCTGGGATCGGCGGAAGGGCGGGATCCTCCAGGACATCGATCACGCGGCCCAAGGCATCGCGCGTCAGTCGGCGCCGGCCCGGAGTGCCCCGCAAAAGATTGTCGCAGCTTTCCTCGATGCCGCCGCGGCCAAGGCCGTCGATGTCGCGCAGCCCTAACACCTGCGCGGCCACAGGCCCCTGCGGGTAAAGCCGCCGATATTCGTCGCGGAAGCCCCAGATTTCCGCGGGCAATTGCAACTTCCGGACGCGTTCGGCTTCCTCTTCCGTCAAGCGCCGCTTTACCCACAAAAAGTGCTTGTCCGAATGGCGGCCGATCCGCTCGAACAGTTCATCGCCATTCAGCCGCAGCGCCTCGGCCAATTGTTGCGCCACCGACCAGGGCTTGGCGATGTGGGACGGAACCAGGAACAAACTGCGGCAGCGCACGGTGGTCGCCAACACGCGGCCATGCCGGTCGAAAATGTCGCCCGGACGGGGCAGCACCTCTTCCACGGATTCCCGCTGGCTGGCCGCACGGGTCACCAGCGCGTCGCGCTCCCACACCTGCAAATGCACCAGGCGGCCCGCCACGATCAACCAGGCCAAACCGAGACAGGAAACAGCGATTCCAGCTCGGCGGTGCACAGGCCGGGACACGGAAGCGGAAGGGAGCGATTCAGCGTGCATCCCAGGTTGGCTTGCGAGCGTCTCGCTGTGGAACTGGCAAGACCATTCACCGCGTGGACAGCACGATTCATGGTGCCGAAGGCACGGTCCATTGCAGCAACGGGGTCGCTCGAGCTTCTGGACGCACCGGCTGACGCGGCCGTTGCAACGACAACTGCCCCCGCTCCAACGGCTCCAACCAGCGCGTAGGGGCGCCTAACCGCTGGGCCTCCGATCTCAACCGCGCATGCCGCTCCATCAACTCGTCCAACCGATATTGCTGTTGGCTCACGCGGCGACGCCACGCGAGATTGGATTTCTCGACCACGGCCCCCGCGAGCGCCACCAACACGGCCAAACACACGGCGGCGGTAAACCGAAACATCATGCCAGCGCTCGCGTGCCGCACCCTTGGATCATGCGCGGTCAACGATCAAACACCGTCTCCGCAGCGGCCCGCGGCGAGCGGCCGGGCGACGGTCACCACCCCGGCCAAGGCCCTTGCTGGCAAGCCGGGGTGACTCCCCCGCCCCTCCCGGAAGCGTCCTTCCGGAAGCGTTTCTCGCCCACGGGGGGCCGTCCCGCCGCTCCGAGGCTTATCGACCGCTGGAAACCGCCGAAATCACCCGGATCTGGCTGGCATCGGGGGGTAACCGCAAGACGGTGCCGATCTTGAGGGTCGTGCCATCTTTAAGTACGTCGCGGTTCATTTCCAGAATCTGAATCCAGCGGGACGACCTGCCCAAGTGGGCTTTGGCGATGCCGCTCAAGGTGTCGTTCGCTCCCACGCGGTAGAACGGCTCGTCGTTGTCGTCCACGAAGAATCCGAAGTTCGCCGGGCTATCGGAACGGATGCCCGGGGTGGTGTCGGCCGTCGTCGATTCCGCCGCCATGAGGACGCCGCCGTAACGTGCCGCCAGTTCCTCGGCGGGGGGCGTGAGCACCGGCGTTCCCGCGCGCAACTTCAACGGATCGGGAATCGTCCGCCGATTGTGTTCCGCGAGGGCCTGGAAGAAACGGGGTGTGCCATACACTTTTTTGGAAATCGTCCAGTAAGTGTCACCCGCTTGCGCCAGATAGACCGTCCCGGGAGGAAACTCGGCGGTGGAAGTCGCGGAGGCTGCGGCGGCACCGTCGATCAAGTCGGGATACAGGGCCAGCAATTCCTCGGGATTCGGCGTGGCGATCTGCGTGCCGGGGCGCATGCGGGTGGGATCCGCCACAATCGACTCGTTGTGCTTCATCAACGCCTGGAAGTACCGCCCCGTGCCATACACCTTCTTGGAGATCAGCCAGTAGTTGTCCTGCGGCTGCACCACGTACACCGCCCCGTCCAAGGCCCGAAACGCATTCCCGCCCCCGGCCGACGGCAGCGTTCTCCCGCCGGTTTCCCGCGACGGCGTGAACTCACCGGCTGTTGCGGATTCCACCACCGTCGTACTGGAAGCCGTCGCCTCGCCTGGCAGCAGCGGTTCCCCGACAGTTGCCTGGCGATCGGGGACGGCAAACGGATCGGTGCCGGTATCGCTTTCGGAAACCGAATCCTCGGCGGGTGTCAGCGACTTCGTTCCCACCGGACGTGCCAATGGTTTGCCGGACGACGCGTTCGGTGCCGCGAATTCCGGCTCGTCCTCGCCCGCGAAGGGGTCGGCTTCCGGCTGCCCGGCAGGGAATGCGGAGCGGGTAGCTGTCGCCCGTGGCCGGGCATCCTCTCGGGACGCCGATTTCACTTCGGGAAGAGTTGACGTTCCGGACAGGTTCGGGTCAGGCGAGTTTGACGCGGGAGCGGCAAGGAACGGATCATCCGCTTCCACTGGCGCGGCGGGGCGCGTTGACCGCAGCTTGCGCGGCGGCGTGTCGAACACAAACGGATCTTCGTCGGCCGCGGCCGCTGCCGCAGTCTCGGGGGAAGACACGTTGCTCGTCAGCGAGGCGGACGTGGTTTGAGCGACCTGCAACTCGCCGCCGGATTGGGGAGCTGGAAACTCCAGGAAGTCGGTCCGATCGGCCACGGCGGTAGCGGGAACAATCGTTCCGTCACCTTGGTCCGGGCCGGATGGTGGTGCTGCGGCGCCATCCGCCGGAGATTGCGTCTGCTCGGAAGTCGCCGTCCCGGCTGCCAGCCCGGACGGCTGGTGCAACCGCTTGTAAACCATGAATGCGAACACGCTGGTCAAGCCGACCACCAGCAACAGGCCGAACCTGGCTTCGCGGGTCATCTGCGCCATCCTTTGCGTCAGAAATCGGATCAACCTTCCCACGGGCAGTGGTCTCCGGCAAGGTCGTGGGGTGGCCGTTCCCGTGCGCGGGAATTTCTCAATCCATTCGGCCTGACGAATCACTGTCTGGACTGTCCATCGACAGACACTCGCTCACGGTGGTCCTCCCCTCGCGCGGGATTCTTCTTGCTGCGCACGCGCGGTCGTCGCGGAGGCAATCTGCTTCCGCTCAATGACACCCTCGGAAGCTGTTTCGGCCTTGGCGGCGGAGGACCGGGGCGGCAACCTGCGTGCCACGCGCAACCTGGCCGAGCGGCTGCGCGGGTTGACACGGACTTCGGCAGGGGACGGCTCCAACGGTTTGGGAGTGAGTTCTTGCCACACGGTCCGGTCGCGGAACGCCTGTTTCACGATCCGATCTTCCAGCGAATGAAACGTCAGGACTGCCAGTAACCCCCCCGCAGTCAGACACGCCGGAAACGTCTCCTTCAGGGCACGCGACACATGCTGCAATTCCTGATTGACGGCGATTCGCAGCGCCTGAAAGGTCCGCGTGGCGGGATGCCGGTCGCGACCAGCACCGCCGATCGTCCGCACGATCAGTTGCGACAGGTCGCGCGCGGATTGCACGGGATGCTGGCGTCGGTGCGACACAATGGCAGCGGCAATCCGGCGGCTGTGCGGCTCCTCCCCATACTCTTCCAGAATCTGCTGCAAGGCTGCCTGATCGCATTCCGCGAGCCATTGCCACGCCGGTCGACCAACCGACACATCGTACCGCATGTCGAGCGGTCCCTCGGCGTCGAAACTGAATCCCCGCGACTCATCGGCAAGCTGATCCGACGACAAACCCAAATCGACGAAGATGCGGTCCACGGCGGCGAGCGCGAGCTGATCCAGCACCGCCCGCAAATCGGCATAACTTGCGTGCACCAGCGTCACGTTTCCGGCGGGCAGCACGCTGCGGGCGCGCTCCAGCATGCTGGCATCGCGATCCAAACCAATCAGCCTTCCGTGCGCTCCCAGGCACTCCAGAATCCGGGCACTGTGGCCACCCCCTCCCACCGTGCCGTCGACGACCGTCAACCCCGGCTCCAAAGCCAGCGCCTGAAGCACTTCCCGCACCATCACCGGCTGGTGAATGCTGCGGCGGGCGGTCTGAGAAGGGGGGCGTGCGGAAAGCATGGCACGGCTGGCTGCGGTTGCGCCGCGAGCGGCACAAAGTCGGGTCGCGGCAGCGATTTCCTGTCTGAATAGTGCAAGTGCGACAATGCTTGGGAATGGTTCCAGTGCAACCATGGTCGAAGATCGAAGCGGGAATGTCGAAGATCAACCGACCACGTTGCAGTTCAATCGGTTACGTTGAAGATCAACTGGAAATCTTACGACGTGGCACGCTGGTGTGGCAGATCAGGCGACCCACGGGGTGGTTCGCCGCCGTCCAAGCCCTCTACGGATCATTTCCCCGAGGCACCAGGGCCGGGGCCTCCACCGCCGGACATCGGCGCAATCTGCCGTTTCTGAAGCGCGACTTGTATGCGGTCGTCCGCCTTTTGAAAAGAGCAGAAAACACAGAAAAGAGGAGAACCGATCGGCGCACTCGGCTCGGTCGAACGTCCTTGCCGCCGTCCGTGATCTGGTTCTCGGCGGGACGAAGCCCACCCCGGTGGCGAGCCGTCACATCCGGAGATCGTTCGCCGGCGACGAGTAGCAACGGCCAATCGGCCGCCACGAAGCTTATCCCACCCGCCGACGAGAATCGGCGAGCATCTGGTCGAACAATTTGCGCTGCCGGGCCAGTTCGGCCACGGGATCGTCGGGGATTTTTCCTTCCTCGAGCAACCACCAGCCGTGATAGTCGATGCCCACGAACAGATCGAGCAGCTTCTGAAACGGATACGTGGGGGAGTCCAGCACGTGAATATGCGTCGTGGTCCCCAACCGGTCCTTGACCAGCGCGAAGTTGTGCTCTAAACCGCCGCCTTCCAGATCGGCGGGGTTGGAGTTCCAGCAGACGGCGACCGCCGAATGGTCGGCCACATCCATGATCGCCTTGATGGTGGGCAATTCCTGGCATTGACCGTGGACTTCCAAACGAATCTGCTGGCCGAAGCCTTCGGCGAACTCCCCTAATTCGTTGAGCGCGCGCCCAATCTGCTCAATCGTTCGCTCGCGCGGAACCTGGGGCCAAAAGCGATCCGGCTTGACCTTCACGCCCGATCCGCCGATGTCGTGACTCAAAATCACGAACGCTTTCGTGGCTTCGATGGCCTTGCGGACGACCGCCGGATCGGGGTTCTCGAAGCGTTCGTCACTGCCGATCCCCAGGCACTTCACTGGGCTTTCCTCAAACCGCCGCCGCACCTCCGCCCGCTGCGCTTCGTTGAGGGACGGTTCCACACCGTGCTTGTGAGTTGTTCGCAGCTCGACTCCCAACACGTTCGTGGTGGTGCAGTGGGCGATCAGCGTGGGCAAGTCCCAATCCTTCGCCCACTGGTACGTCACCAGGCCGAATTGGATTTCTCCCCCTTTTTTGTCCGCCGCGGAGACGGCCGCGGACCGCAGCATTCCGACCGCCACCGCCGCTGTGCCCGTGAGGAATCCTCGTCGCGACAGACCATTCATCGGCAATCTCCCGACCGAAGCGACCTCGACGTACCACACCCCTGCATCGTCACCACCCTGGCATCGTACCCGCCCTCTCGGCGCGGTTGAAGGGGTGGCATGAAAACAACCATCGTGCCCACGCCGGGGACACGCCGTCGATGGCTGTCCGCCTCGCCAACCGCGGACGGAATTACTGTGACGGCGCGGCGACCGCGCCGGTTCCTTGGCACCAATCCTTTCGTGAAATCTCTTTTTTCTCGGCACCATTCCTTCATAGGCACCATTCCTTCATAGGCACGAATCCTTCATTGGAACCATTCCGGGCGCGTCAGCAGTTCGCGCGCCCAAGTGTGCCGCGGCTCTCCCGCCTCGATGGCATCCGGCGAAAAGCCCAACTCCTGCAACAGGTGTTCGGCCCGTTCGTAGGAACAGTGCCGCCCCGTGGCGCGCACCAATTGCTGGACGGCTTCGGCGTGCATGGCTTCGGCAAACGAGGCGAAGCTGCTCAGCAGGTGGCGGGGTGCAAACTTCACGAGCAACCGATGGCACGCCTCCGCCACGTCGAGCCACTGCGCTTCACAGGCGCTGGCCCCCGCCAGCACCAAGAAGCGATCGCGAGCCAAGGCTTGCCGCTTCTGCTGCGAAAGCCACGCCAATTGCGCGTAGGCACACGTCGCGAGTTCGGCATTACGCACGGGAAACTCCTGTGACGGCAAGCGAGGGGGCCGCATCATACCGCAAGCTGGCTCCGGCCGGCGACCGCACTTGTGAGTCGCGGCACCGCTGTTGGGCGGCAACGCACCTTCATGGCAGCGCTGTCCCGCTGCGTCGCCGCCGTGCGTCACCGTGTTTTCGAACGGGGTCAGGGTTCGACATCCGCGGCAGTACCCCTTCGAACGATGCCGACGCCCTCCGCGTGGGTGGGGCGGATGCTTCCTCTTCCGTCAGGCTGCTTGCCGTTCCGGCAAAATCCTTCTACCGTAAGTCCCGTCGCAGATTGTCGCCGAACAGATCGGCCGGCCCGAACAGATCGGCTGGCCCGAGCGGGCTGGTCAATCAACTTGCCGGGTAGTGGTTCCGCGCCTGCCTTGAAAGGACATCCGTGGTGCGACATGCCCTTTTGCAACTGGGTTTGCTCCTGGCCTGTTGCTGGTCGGCCGCGGCTGACGAGCCGGCCCGGAAAGTGTTGTTCATCGGCATCGATGGCTGCCGTTGGGATGCCGTCCAGGCGGCCCGCACGCCGCACCTTGATCGGCTGGTGGAAGACGGATTTCTGGCCCTCGGCACGGACATCATCGCCCCGCGGGAAACGCCGGGCGACACCGTCAGCGGTCCCGGTTGGTCGAACCTCTTATGCGGCGTATGGCCGGACAAGCACGGTGTGATCGACAATTCGTTCAAGGGAGCCAATTACCAACGGTATCCGCATGTGTTCGCCCGGATAAAGGAAGTGAACCCGCGGGCCGTCACGGCTTCCTTCAGCGATTGGGCGCCGATCCACACCAAGATTCTCTCGGCGGCCGACGAAGTGTTCACCGAGGATGCGCGCGGGGCCGCGGAGTACGCGGCGGCCGATGCCCGGGCCGTCGACGCCTGTTGCACCCTGTTGCAAAGGAAACACCCCGATGTGGTGATGCTGTATCAAGGGCAAGTGGACGAAACGGGCCACGCCCATGGCTTCCATCCCACCGTGGCGGAGTACCGGCAGGCGATCGAGCGGGTGGATGCCCACATCGGACGCGTTCTGGAAACCATCCGGATGCGTCCCACGTTTGCCGCGGAAGATTGGCTGGTCCTCGTCGCCACGGATCACGGGGGCGTTGGCTTGAATCACGGGGGAGGGCGGCAGATGGAAGAGATCCGCAAGACGTTTCTGATTGTCAGCGGCCCCTCGGCACTCCGCGGCCGCACCGAGGCCCCCACGTACCAGGTCGACGTCGTGGCCACCGCGCTGGCTCATTTGCGGATTGTTCCCCGTCCCGAATGGGAACTGGATGGCCGCCCGGTGGGATTGAAGTCCTTGCCAATGAGGTGACGCGGCGTCCCCGGCCGAGGCCATGAGGCGTCCGCGAGCGTTCGGAACACGCCAACATGCGCGGACGCCATCCGGCCGCGCGTGGTGCACCGCCGACGCCCATCGAACCCCGTCCTACCGCCTGCTAAACTAACAGTTGCGCGTTTCTCCTGGGCGGAGTTGTGGCGTCGGCGATGAGCAAGCGAAGGCCATGGTTGTTGCGGGCAATCGCCGTGCTGCTGGGGATCTCGGTGTTTCCGCTTGCCGAGCTGGCCTGCGTGCTGCTGGGTTGGGGCCAGCCCTCCGCCTACGACGACCCCTACGTGGGCTTCAGTGCCATCCATCCGCTGTTCGTGCTGAATGCCGATGGCACGCGGTATTTCATCCCCCCCTCGCGCCGCCGATTTTTCGCGCCGGAGTCTTTTCCAGCCCGCAAGCCGCCCGGCACCTTTCGCATTTTCTGTCTGGGCGGTTCGACGGTGCAGGGGCATCCGTATTCCAAGGAAACTTCCTTCACGACCTTTTTGCAGCTTGGGCTAGCGCAGGCCCAACCGACGCGATCCTGGGAAGTGATCAATTGCGGCGGAGTCTCGTACGCCAGCTATCGGTTGGTTCCCATTTTGCAGGAATGCCTGAGTTACGAACCAGACCTGTTCGTGATCTGCACGGGACACAACGAATTCCTGGAAGACCGCACCTACGGACACGTGAAACGGGGATGGCTGACGGGGCGCGCCTGGCTGACCGATTGGCGGGTGGTCGTGCTGCTCCGCGAGGGATATCGTCGAATGGCCCGCTTCGCGGCGGCCTCCGTCCCAGACCAGCGCCCCATTCTGGCCGCCGATGCCGATCCGTTGCTGGATTATCACCGAGGGCTGCGGGCCTATCATCACGACCCGGCGTGGCGGGCGGGCGTCGTCGAACACTTCGAATCGAACCTACGGCGGATGGTCGCGTTGGCTCGGGGCCGGGGGGTGCCACTGGTCTTGATCCGCGAGGCATCGAACCTGTCCGATTGTCCTCCGTTCAAGTCGGAACATCGGCCTGGACTTTCGCCCGCCGAACTCGCCGCGTGGGAAACCCACTTTTCCCGGGCACAAGACCTGTATCGGACCAATCTGCCGCAAGCGATAGCCGAGTTGGAGGCCGCCGCGCGACTCGACGACCAGTACGCCGCCACCTTTTACGAACTGGGCCAGTGCCTCGCCTCGCAGCGGCAATACGCCGCGGCCCGCGAGGCGTTCGTGCGGGCCCGTGATGTCGACGTCTGCCCCCTGCGGATGATCACTCCGCTCGAGGAACGGATGGAGCGTGTCAGCCGAGACACGGGAACGCCGCTTGTGGACGCACACGCGCTGCTGGAGGCGCGGACGGCCACGGGAATTCTGGGGGAGGATCTGTTGTGCGACCACGTTCATCCGTCTTTCGAGGGGCACCAGCATTTAGCCGACGCCCTCATTGAACTGATGGTCGCGCAGCGCTGGGTGCAACCGGTCGTGAATTGGCGCCAACAGGCGCATGCGGCCTATCGCCGCCACTTCGCAGCTCTGGACGAAATGTACTTCCTCCGCGGACAACGGACACTCAACTCCGTGCGGGCGTGGACCCAAGGACGGGCGGGCGGCCCCCCCATCGAATCCCGGGCCCCGCATCGGCTGCGGTCTTCCGCCACGGAGGAATGCGGCGAGGAATCCTGACCGTGGCTCCCTGCAAGCGGACAAGCGGCGTCCCCGACGAATCACCGATTCGATCAGGTCGCCGAGGGAGGTGAGCCACCAATGGAGTCGAGCGGACAAATCGGGTATAAAAAAATCGTGATGGGTTGGCCCAGAGGGGTGAGTCGGAGGACAGCACATGCTGAACATTACCGGACCAGGCGTGGCGCACACCTGTGACGGCCTGTCGCGGCGTGATTTTCTGCAAGTGGGCACCTTGGGTGCCGTGGGCTTGTCGCTCGCCGATCTGGCGGCGCTGGAGGCCCATGCGGCGGCAACCACCGGGAAAGCGGGCCGTGACGAACGCTCGGTGATCATGATTTTCAATTTGGGGGCGCCCAGCCAACTCGACACGTTCGATCCCAAGCCCGAGGCGGCCGCGGAAATCCGAGGGCCATTCTCCACCATTTCCACCAGGTCCCCCGACATTCTGCTGAGCGAGATTCTTCCCAAGCACGCCCAAATCGCGGACAAGTTCTCGCTGGTTCGCAGTTGCAACAGCAATTCGCCGGCGGTGCACGATGCCGGCTGGCAAATGATGCAGACCGGACGGTTCTTCACCGGCGGCGTCGATACACCCCATGCGGGGAGCGTAACCGCCTACCTCATGGGGCGTCGCACCGATTTGCCCCCCTTCGTCGTCTTGCCGGAACTGATGGGGGCGGGCGGCGGAAACTTGCCGAACGGACAGGCCGGCGGATTCCTCGGCAAGGCCTATGATCCCTTCGCCTTGAACGCCGATCCCTCCAAACCCGACTTCCAGGTGCCCGATCTCTTGCCGCCCAAGCACATTGGAGAGGTCCGCCTGGAGCGGCGGCGGAAACTTCGCTCCGTCGTCGATTCCACGCTCGACGCCTTCGAGAAAAGCGAGAACGCCGCCCTGCTCGATGGCAGCTTTCAATCGGCGTTCCGCATCATCAGCAGCACCCAGGCCCGTGAAGCCTTCGACCTGTCCAAAGAGCCCCCCGCCGTGCGGGAGCGCTACGGCATGAATCGCTTTGGTCAGTGCTGTCTGCTGGCCCGACGGCTGATCGAGGCGGGCGTGCGGTTCGTGACCATCAACACGTTCTTGACAGTCTTCAACGAAGTGACGTGGGACATCCACGGCACGCTCCCCTTCACGTCGATCGAGGGGATGAAGAACATCGTGGCTCCCATGTACGACCAGGCCTACAGCGCGCTGATCGAGGACCTGGTCCAGCGGGGCCTGCTGGAGCAGACGCTGGTGTGCAATCTGGCCGAGTTCGGCCGCACACCGCGGGTAAATCCGGCCGGCGGCCGCGATCACTGGCCTCAGGTGTGGACCGTCTATTTTGCCGGCGGCGGCGTCAAAGGGGGGCGGGTGATTGGGCGGAGCGATCCCATCGGTGGCTATCCGGCGGAACGACCGGTGTTTCCGCCCGAGGTGGTGGCGACCATTTTCCACAGCCTGGGATTCGATCTGGAAACGCTCCTGCCAGGGCCGGCCGGACGTCCCTTCCCGCTGGTCGATTCGGGAACCAAACCCATTTTGGAGTTGTTCTCATAGGCTAGGCCGCCGGACCGAGCGGGGGACGCTCATTCCCCTTTTCCCTCGCCGTCTGCGGTGGTGGAAGTGGTCGCTACTGGAAACAACTTGACGGAACCGTCGTTGAGGATTGCCCCTGTGAAATGGACCCTCTGTTGTCTGGTGGTTTCGGCTTCTGCTGCGTTCGCCGCGGACATCGCCGTGTTTCCCCACGACGTCCGGCTGATCGGTCCCGAGGCTCGGCAACGGATCATCGTGCAGGCGGTGCAGGGGGCGTCGATCGGTCGGCAACTGCACGCGGGGGTGCAGTTTCAATCGGCGGATGAACGCGTCGCCACGATCGAGGACGGCATGGTCGTGCCCAAGGGGAACGGCCAAACGACCATCCGTGTGATCGCTGGCGAGCGCGGCGCGGACGTGCCGGTGGTCGTCGAGCGGTTCGATCAGCCCCACATCTGGAATTTTCGCAACCAGGTGCAATCGGTGTTGACCAAAGCGGGGTGCAACATGGGAGCCTGTCATGGAGCCGCCGCCGGCAAGAACGGCTTCAAACTCTCGCTCCGCGGTTACGACCCCGAAGGAGATTACTTCGCGCTCACGCGGCAGGCTCGGGGACGGCGAATCGTGCCGCATGATCCGGGCCGCAGCCTGATCCTCACCAAGCCGACCGGGCTGATTCCGCACAAAGGGGGCCTGCGGTTCGAAGAGGAGTCGCTGGAATACCGCGTGCTCGCGGAATGGCTCGCCCAGGGACAGCCGGCTCCCTCGGCGGACGACCCGCGGATTTCCCGCTTGGAGCTGCTGCCGCCGCACGTGAATCTCGCGGCGGGCGACCAGCAGCAGTTTCTCGTGCGGGCGCACTTCACCGATGGTCACGTGGAGGATGTCACCCGGTGGGCCAAGTATTCCTCGACGAATCACTCCGTGGCGCAAATCGACGACCACGGACGAGTGGAGGTCGCGGGGAGCGGGGAAGCGGCGATCGTCGCGTGGTATTTGGCTCTAAACGTGACGGCGACCGTCAGCGTGCCGTTCCCCCACCAGGTGGCCGATGACGTGTTCGCCGCGGCTGCGTCGCGGAATCTGATCGACCGCTTGATCCTCGAAAAGCTGCGCGCGCTGCGGATGCCGCCGTCGCCACGGTGCAGCGACGCGGAATTTCTGCGGCGGGCATCGTTAGACACCATTGGTCTGCTGCCCACTCCCGAGGCGGTGCGCGCCTTCCTGGCGGATGCCGATCCCCTCAAACGCGAAAAACTGGTGGACGACCTGCTGTCCCGACCGGAGTTTGTGGATTATTGGACGTATTTCTGGTCGGACTTATTCCTGCTTTCTGGCGAACGCTTGCGTCCCCAAGCGCTGAAAACCTTCTCCCAGTGGATTCGGGACCGGGTTGCCGAAAATGCCCCCTGGGACCAGATTGCCCGCGGCATTCTGCTCGCGCAGGGGAGCACGTTTGAAAATGGAGCGGCGAACTTCTATGCCTTGCATCAAGATCCCCAAGACATGGCCGAAACCGTGTCGATGGCTTTCTTGGGCATGTCCATCAACTGCGCCCGCTGCCATGATCACCCGCTGGAGAAATGGACGAACGATGACTATTACGGCATGGTGAGCCTGTTCGCCCGGGTGCGCGGCAAGGGTTGGGGAGGCGACTATCGCAACGGCGACGGGAATCGCACGATTTTCGTCGCCGAGCGCGGGGAGGTCATCCAACCGCGCACGGGGAAGCCGCAGCGGCCGCGCCCGCTCGATGGGGCGCCGCTCGACTTCGACGCTCCCGGAGACCGCCGCGAAGCGCTGGCCTTGTGGTTGACCTCCAAGGACAACCCCTACTTCAGCAAAGCCATCGTCAACCGCATTTGGGCCAATTTCTTCGGCATCGGCCTGGTCGACAAGGTGGACGATTTACGGCTCACCAATCCGCCCAGTCATCCCGAATTGTTCCAGCGCCTGGCCGATGACTTGGCGGACAACGGCTATAACTTGAAGACGCTGATGCGGCAGATTCTCACCTCCGAAACGTATCAGCGGTCCGCGCAAGTCCTGCCGGAAAACGCCGACGATCAACGCTTTTTCGCGCGGTTCTATCCCCGCCGGCTGTCCGCCGAGGTGCTGTTGGATGCCGTGTCGCAGGTGACGGGAGTCCCCACGGCCTTCAAAGACTTTCCGCCAGGAACCCGTGCCTTGCAGTTGCCCGATTCCAGCGTGGCTTCCTATTTCCTGGAAGCCTTCGGGCGTCCCGATCGCCTGATTACCTGCACGTGTGAACGAAGCGATGCTCCCAGCATGACGCAGGTGTTGCACCTCACGAACGGCACGACCTTGCTCGAGAAACTCGAGGCCCCCGACGGACGAATCGCCCAACTGGCGGCGAGCGATTGGCCGGCGGAGCGGATTGTGGACGAACTGTATCTCGCGGCGCTGTCGCGGTTTCCCACGGCCGAGGAACGCGCGCAGTTGGCTCAGGTGCTGGCGGAGGCCCCCGCGGCCGAACGCCGGGCCGTGATCGAAGACTTGTGTTGGAGCATTCTCACCAGCCGGGAGTTTTTGTTTCAGCATTGATATCGGCTGCCCCGCGCCGGCGGCGCGGGTAAGCCAAGGCGATGCCCCGCCTGCCCGGGACCGCCCGCCAACACCACACCCCCTCATTCTGGTTGGGGATAAAAGGTTTAGCCCAGTTAGGGACGGAAGGCAGTTTCCTCGACGACCAGGAACGAGCACCCACCATGCCGCGACTTGCCCCCGCGCTGACGTTGAACGGCATCCTGTTGATTGCGGCGGGATTTGTTTCCGCCGCGGAACCGGATTTCGCGCGGGACGTGATGCCCGTCTTCCGCAAGTACTGCCTTGGCTGCCACAACGCGCGCGAACGGGAAGGGGGGCTGATCCTCGAGGACTTTGCCCACACGCTCCAAGGCGGCGAGAGCGGTGCCGCCGTCGTCGCCGGAAACAGCGCCGACAGCGAACTTTGGCGGCGGGTGACGGCGAAGGACGACAGCCGCATGCCTCCCGCGGGCCACATCGCGCCCAAACCTCGAGAATTGGCGTTGCTGAAGGCGTGGATCGAGGGGGGGGCCAAACCGCCGGAGGGAGGGCTGTCGGCCACGGGGCTGGTGACTCCCCGCATCGAGCCGAAGGCTCCGGTGCGCGAACCGATCACCGCGTTGGCCGTCGATCCGCGGGGACGATGGTTGGCCGTGGCCCGTCCCCACGGGGTCGAAATTCGGACCTTGCCCCAGCGGGAAATCGTCACCCGGCTCGAGGGCCATGCGGGGGCGGTCGCCGACATCCAGTTCTCGCGCGATGGGCAAACCCTGGTGGTGGCCGCGGGGGAGAATGGTTTATCGGGCGAGGCCACGTTGTGGAACACGGCCACGTGGACGCGCCGGCAAGTCCTTACCGGCCATCGCGACGCCTTGTACGCTGCCGCCTTGAGTCCGCAGGGCACGCTGCTTGCCACTGCCAGTTACGACCGGGAAATCCGTACGTGGAGTGTTGCGGACGGGAAAGTTGCCGAGGGCGCGGAAGTCGGGCCGCCGCATTTGCTCAAGGTGCTGACGGGTCACAACGATGCCGTCTACAGCCTGGCCTTCCATCCCGCGGGCGTCCTGCTGGCGTCGGCGAGCGGCGACCGCACGGTCAAGCTGTGGGACCTCGCCACGGGACAGCGGCTCGAGACCTTCGCCCAGCCGTCCAAGGAGCAGTACAGCGTGGCGATCAGCCCCGACGGCAAATACGTCGCGGCGGGGGGCGTCGACATGCGGGTCCGCATCTGGGAGATCACACAAGACGGCAAGGAAGGCACCAATCCGTTGCTGTACGCCCGCTTCGCCCATGAAGGGCCGATCCTCAAGGTGCTGTTCTCTCCCGACGGCAGCTTGCTCGTCTCGACAGCGGAAGATCGCCGGATCAAATTCTGGGAAACTCGGACATTCACCCAGGCGGCGCTGCTCGAGCGGCAAAGCGATTGGCCGGCGGCCGCGGCCTTTTCGCCCGATGGCCGCACGTTATGGGTGGGGCGGATGAATGGCGAACTGGCGAGCTATGCCGTCGATCCCCGTTGGGCCCGCGGCGCTTCCGAACTGCAACCCCTCTCCGAAACTCCCGGCTTCGACAACGACGTGGCGGCTCCCATGTCGGAATTGCTCCGCGAAGTGGAGCCGAACGACGCACCCGCGCAAGCGCAATCCCTCGTCTTGCCCGCTCAAGTCGCGGGCGTGTTGCACAAGGAGAACACACGTGAGCCGCGACCGAGCGGCGACAGCGACCTGTACCGCTTCGAAGCCCGGCAAGGGCAAGTGTGGATTCTGGAGACGAATGCGGCGCGGCAGGGGTCGCCGGCCGATACCAAACTCGAAATCCTCGACGCCGAGGGTCGGCCGGTGCCGCGCGCCTTGCTGCAAGCCGTGCGCGATTCGTGGATCAACTTCCGGCCGATCGATTCCTCGCAAGTGCAGGTGCGCGTCGAATTCTGGGAAGAAATGGACCTGAACCAGTTTCTGTACATGAGTGGCGAAATCGGCAAGTTTTATCGGGCGCCGCGCGGCCCCGATTCCGGCTACGATTTTTATGAGAACAACGGAAAACGCCGCACGTACTTCGATACCACGGCGACGGCCCATGCCAAGGACGAGCCGGTCTACGTGGTGGAAGCGTATCCGCCGGGGGCCAACATCGTCGATAACGGCCTGCCGGTGTTCCCCCTGTACTTCGTCAACGACGACGATGGTGAGCGGGAACTGGGAACCGATTCGCGTCTGACTTTCACCGCGCCCCGCGACGGGGTGTACCTGGTCCGCGTCACCGACAGCCGCGGTTTCACGGGCGAAAAGTTCGCCTACCAACTCACCATTCGGCCTCCGCGGCCCGATTTCGCGGTGAAACTCGACACTCCCAACGTCAAGGTTCCCGCCGGGAGCGGTCAGCGGTTGAAATTCAGCGTGGACCGCATGGATCACTTCGATGGGGAGATTCGCATCGACATCGGCAACCTGCCTCTTGGATATCAGGTCGCCAGCCCCACCGTGATCGAAGCGGGCCATCTCACCACGTTCAGCGTGTTGACGGCACAAACGGATGCCCAGCCGTACGACAAAGAAGCGTGGAACGCCGTAGCCATCACGGCGACAGCGACCATTCGCGGGGAGACGGTGACAAAAACGGTGGGCAACCTGGGTGAAGTCAAACTCGACAAGCCGCCCCAGATCCGCGTCTACCTTGTGCCCGACGACTTGTCCGTCACGGCACCCGATGGCGGGCTGATCTTGAGGCCCGGCACGACCATCACCGCCATGATTCGCGTGGAACGGAACGGCTACGATGGCGATGTCAAGTTTGATGTCGACAACTTGCCGCATGGCGTGATCGTCGACAACATCGGCTTGTCGGGGGTCTTGGTCCGGGCCAACGAAACCGAACGGCAAATCTTTCTCACGGCGCGCCCGTGGGTCCCCGAGTCGACGCGCTGGATCCATGCCGTGGCGCAAGGGCAGGGAAATCAGGCGTCGGCGGCGTTGCCGTTGCATGTCCGCAAGCTGCCGGGCGTGGCAGGCAAGTAGACGGCTGCCTGAAGTGGCAAGCACAAACAGACCGCTGCTAAACCGTTGCCCAGCGTGGCGGGCAAGGAGATCTCGGTGCCGTCCCGCCCGGCAGGAACGACAAGGCTCGCCGCGGGAAAGGTGACAAGGACGCTGCTTGAGCGATGGTTTGTACGACCGCACGGTGACGCGGCTGACGACAGCCGAACCGATCGTTGTCGCTCCGGGCTGCGTGGTATGCGGCGGTAGCCGCGCCCGGCCGGTGTTTCGCATCGAGGGTCTTGCCAGCCCCCTTGTCATTTGCGAGGAGTGCGGGACCGGATTTCTCCATCCGTTGCCGTCCGTGCAGGAAATCGCCGAGTTTTATCCCCCTGGGTATTACGGTGCCGACGGACAAAAGTTCCATTCGCTCGTGGAAGCGGCGGTGCGGATCGTGGCGTCGAGGCACGTGCGGTTCTTGGCACGGCGGGTGCCCGCGGGTGGCCGGGTGTTGGATGTGGGCTGCGGCCGCGGCACGGCCTTGGCGGCGCTGGCCGGTCGGGGGTTGGAGGTCCACGGCATGGAGATCAGCGCGGCGGCGGCTGAAGGAACCGATCCCCGCGTGCGGATGCACATCGCTCCGCGATTGGAAGACGTGGGTTTACCGGCCAACGAATTCGACCTGGTGATGGTCTGGCACGTGCTCGAGCATTTGCCGCAGCCGGCGGAAACGCTGCTGGAAATTCATCGCCTGCTGAAGCCGGGGGGCCGCGTGGTCGTGGCCGTCCCGAATTTTTCCAGTTGGCAGGCCCGCTGGGCCGGGCCGGACTGGTTCCACCTCGATCCGCCGCGGCATTTGTACCATTTTCCGCTGGCGGGTCTGAAGCGGCTGTTGCGCCGATGCGGCTACGATCTTGAGGGGGAATATCATTTTTCGCTGCGCCAGAATCCGTTTGGCTGGGTGCAAAGCTGGTTGAATCGTTACGATCGGGGGCCGCGCAACGCGCTCTACGAACTGTTGCAGCGACGGTCGGGGACGGCGAGTCTCCGGGAGCCTCGTCGAGAGCGCTGGCGATTGTGGTCGGCGTTTTTGCTGGGGATGCCGGTGGGGTTGATCCTGGAATTGGCAGCCACCGCCCTGCGCAGCGGGGCCACGGTGCATGTGGTCGCCCGTGCGCGCAAATGACGTCGCGCCGCGCGACCATCGGAGCGCTGCATGCAGGACGAGCGATTGAGGCGGAAAGTGGTCGGTCGGCTGGCGGCGATCTGGGGGGCGGTCAAGGCGCACCGCGCAGGGGCGGCCGTGATGGCGGTCCATGGGGTGGTGCTGTTGTGCGTGTTGCCGCCGACGGGGGAATTCCCGGTTTGCGACGACGGCGTGTTCGCCGCCACCGCTCGCGATCTGGTGCGGGAGGGGCGGCTGCGCGTTTCGGATTTGCCGGCAATGAGCCTGGTGACGCACGCCTTGTGGGGCGCGGCATTTCTCGCGTTGTTCGGCGACAGTTGGCAGTCGCTGCACCTCGCCACGGTGGTGATGACGTGGTGGGGCGGTTGGGCGATGTATGTCTTGTGTCGTGAATGGGGGCGCTCCCCGTCGGAAGCGGCGCTGGCGTGCGGCAGCTACCTGTTCTGCCCGTTGATTTTTGCGGACGCCTATTCATTCATGACGGATGTGACGGCGGCATCGTTGATGCTGACGTCGCTGGCCGTGATGCCGGCCGTCCTCAGGCACTCCAGCCACCTGCTATGGAGCGTGCAGGGCGTGTTGGGAGCGGCGTGCTATTTGGTCCGCCAGACCGCCGCCATCCCCGCCTGCGCGTTAGGCGTCTGGTTGCTCTGGGAGTGTGTCCGTCGGCGCCGCCGTCCCAGCGAGCTGGCAGCCTATGGGTGGCCCATCCTGCTGCTGATCGGGGCCTACACCTTGTGGTTGCACACGGTGAATGGCGTGCCGAGCGTCCATGGCAGCGTGTCGTTGAAGTTCGATCTGTTCTGGTCGCCTCGAGGGTTGACCAGCAAGCTGGCGGGATTGGGGTTGGAATCGGCCCTGTTGCTGGCGCCGCTCGCCGCGTGGTTGGGGGGCACCATTCCCTGGCGGTTGTGGCGGCAACGCCAGTGGAGCCTGATTCTGGCCGCGGTGATGCTGGCGGGCGCGGCGTTGCATGCGGATGAGTTGCGGCCGTATCGCGGCTATTCCCTGTATGACGCGGGGCTGGGTTATCCACCGACCTATGAAGGTCTGGTGGCCTTTCGCTCAACCCGGTTGGTAGGGGAGTTGACGGTGTTCCATGCGGTCACGCTGACCCTGGCCGCCTTGCTATTCACGGCGGTGATGCTGGCGGTGATCGTGCACCAGCCGGGCGAATGGTCGACGGGCAGCGAAGCGCCCCGGGCGCTGCACGTCGTCCGCGGGGTGATCGCCGCGTCTTTGGTGGTTTACCTGGTGCTACTGCTGTCGATCGAGTACGTGTTCGATCGCTACGTCATTCCGTTGGCGCTGTTGGGAATGATCGGCGCGCTGTCGATGGTGCGCGAACGGCCAGCCGGTTGCGCCGAGTGGATCGGTTGGATAACGCTGACACTGGTCGCGCTGTGTTCCGTGTTGGGGACCGCCGACGCCGTGCAGACGCGGCGGGTGTTTTGGGCCGCCGTCGACCTACTCCGTGCTCGGGGCGTCGCCGACGAACAAATCGAAGCTGGCAATGCCCATCTGATGACCTACGTGTACGAGCCGGCCGTGCGTCGCCGCCCCGTCTCTGGCCCTACCTTTCTGGCGGGACTTCCCCCGGGAACATACAACGGTTTCGACCGCACACCCAAATCGTGGAAGCTCGCGTTCCGACCTGTTGCGGGTTGGGAAGTGTCGGAACGGATCCCCTATGCGACCTGTTTGCGGACGTGCGAACTGCTGATCTTGCGGCCGGCTTCCCCGCGCGAATGAACAACTCGCTGCACAGCATGGGGAAGTCGTGCCCTTGATTTATGGGGAAGTCGTGCCCTTGATTTATGGCCTGTCTCTACCGCACACTGATCGCAGACCTTGTCGGGAGAGGCGACCTTGCTGTTTCGGCAAATCCTGCCGGTCGCGGGTGACGGCTTGCTCCTCGGCTGGGGAACAACGGCCGGAAAGCCCCAAGCTGTACGGGGTTGTGAACCGATGTGTTAAACTGCGGACGAAGGACTGACCGCCGCGCGGACCGTCTGGCTGCGTGTCTGGGTGAGGGAATGCCGCCATGCCTCTCAAAACGATTCCCCTCGACGAGCCGGGCATCAACCTCACTTCGATGCTCGATGTGGTGATGCTGCTGATCATGTTCTTCATGGCCGGCACGCAATTCAAGGACGTGGAACGTCAGTACGACATTCAATTGCCGACGGTGCAGGACGCCACGGCCGTCTCGGGGCTGCCGGATGAAATCGTGGTCAACGTCCAGCGGGATGGTCAGTTGGTGGTGCGTGCGGAAGTGCGGACTCCCGAGGGGCTGGAAGCACTGTTGCGCGAAGCGCGCGAGCGGTATCCCGGACAGGCGGTGGTGGTCCGCGGCGATGCGGACGTGCCCTACCGCCACATCATGCATGCGATGGGGGCCTGCCGGCGGGCAGGCATCCGCAACCTGTCGTTGGCCTATCGTCCCGGAGAGCCCTGATGCCGGCGTGGTGGGAACGATTCATTTCCGTGCTGAGCGGTTCCGCCGATGCCACGGCGAGCGATCGGTTCTTGTTGGCCGCGCTCATCGGCTGTTCGTTGTTCACGCTTGGTCAATTGCTGACGATGCTGGGCACGCGGTGGGGTGACCACCATGCGATGGCCAAGTCGTTCTTTGTGTCGGTGTTGATCCATTTATGCCTGGGGTTAGGCTGGGCCACGGCGGTGAAGTCGCTCCCCCCGCCGCCTGTTTTCACGGTTTCCGCGGAGGAACAGCCGATTCCCATCCGCGACGTGATCTTGACGAGCGAAGAAGAACTTTCGCAGCCAGATCCGGGGAACACGCCCCTCTGGAGGCAGCCCGCCGAACTGCCCGATCCCGAGTTGCTCCGCAGCGAGCGCGATTTCGTGGCGGCGAACGATCACGATGCCAACATGCCGCGCGATCCCTTGGAGGTGCCCAGCGCGCCTCCGGAGGAGGTCGCCGCCGTCAGCACGGCGGCCCCGGAGCCGGCCGACTTGCCGGAATTGACACCGCCGACGAGTGCGCCACCGCCGACGTTTACCGCCGCCGAGGCGCTGGCCACACCCGAGGCGCTGGCGCGGCCCGATGTTGGTCCAGTAGCGGCCAGGCCGCAAGCCGATTCGCGGCCCCTCCTCAGTGAGTCGGCCCCGGACAGTCCTCCGGTGCGCGGCAGTGCCCTGCGCACGTCCCCCGAGGTGCAACCGGAAAGCCTGTCGATTCCTCTCCCCGAAGCCGATGCGTCCGCGATCCCCCATCCCCAAGGTGCCCCGGCGGAACTCATCGTCCGCCGAGCCAGTCCGCTGGCAACTCCGGTCGGAGAACCAAGTCCCGGGGCCACTTCCCCTCCGTCGGCGGGTGCGCCGCAAGGCTCTCGGTTCGCCCGCTCGCCCACAACACGGTCCAATCCCGGCGTCGCGGAGACGGAAGCCCTGCCCGTGGACACGGTCGGTGCGCCCTCGGCGCTGTCGCGAGAGCGGATCGCTTCTGCCCGACAGTCGCTCAGTGAACCGCTGGAAGCAGACGCCCTGCCCGTATTCATTCGGCCTGCGCCGAGCAACCGCCCGGCGACGGCCCCTGCCACGGCGGCGACGACTTACAAGCTGCGTCGCTTGGATCGCCGCAAGGACATCGCCTTGCAAAACGGCGGCACCGAGGCGTCCGAGCAAGCGGTGGAAATGGCTTTGGCCTGGCTAGCGAGGCATCAGGAAGCGGAGGGGTACTGGGACGCCGATAAACACGGCGGAGGACAGCGCGAGGTGCGGCGCATCGACGCCAACAAGCCCCCGGGAGGCCGGGAAACCGACACGGGATTGACGGGCCTGGCGATCCTGTCCTTTCTCGGCGCCGGTCACACACATGAAGAGGGAGATTACACCCGCGAGGTGGCGTTGGCGCTCCGCTGGTTGATTGCCATGCAACGGAGCGACGGCTATCTGGGCGGTCGCGCCACTTACTACGACCAGATGTACTGTCACGCCATCGCCGCCTACGCCTTGGCGGAAGCCTACGGCATGCAGAGCGATCCCTCGAAATATCCCGCGCTGCGGGAGGCGGTTGAGCAGGCGGTCTGGTACATCTGCCAGACGCAAAACAAGGACGGGGGCTGGCGCTATCGCGCGGGTCACGACGAAAGCGATATGAGCATGTTCGGCTGGCAATTGATGGCACTGAAGAGTGCCCAATTGGCGGGGCTGGAAGTTCCCGAGGAAACGCGCCGCGGCATGATCCAGTTTCTCCGCCAGCGCAGCCGCGGAACCCATGGCGGACTGGCCGGTTACAAGGAAGCCGATCCGCCTTCGCCCGCCATGACCGCCGAGGCCCTATTCTGCAAGCAGATGTACGGCCTGAAGCGCGCCAGTGTGGTCAGCCGCGAAGCCGTCGATTATCTCCTGGGGCACCTTCCCAAAATGTCGAGTCCCGACGAATACTACTGGTACTACGGAACTCTGGCGATGTTCCAGTATGGGGGGGAACCGTGGCAGCGCTGGAATGATGCCTTGCGCGACACGCTGATTCGCCTCCAGCGCAAGAACGGCGATGCCGCCGGGAGCTGGGATCCGGTCGGACCTTGGGGACCGGTGGGGGGCCGCATCTATTCGACCACCTTCTGCGTTCTCAGCCTGGAAGTCTACTATCGCTTCTTGCCGCTGTATCAAGTCGGCGAGGATTGACGTCCGCGGCAGACATCACGCTTCCGTCCGCGGAGCCGTCGCACCAGCTCGCCGCGCGACACTCCACGCGGCGTTCCTCAGGTCGGTTGCGGTAAGGCGGCCGTCGTGCAGGGCGGAGGCCGCGAGCACGGCGTCCACATGCAGGGCCGCCAGTCGGGCCAAATCGTCCTGGTCGCGAACGCCCCCACCCGCCGCCAGGAAGGCTTCCGGCGCGGCAGCCCGCAGTTCTCGCAGCAGCCCATCTGTTCGGCCGCCGGTGTTGCAGCCCACGTCGGCCAGGTCGAGCACCAACAATCGGCGAAACCCCGCCGCAAGGGCGCTCGCCGCGATCTCGCAGGGAGACCAGGGGGGCCATTCGCCGTTCGTAAGGGGTCGCCCCTGATGCAAATCGAGGCTGAACATGAGCCGCGCGGCGGAAAGTTGGCGAAGAAACTCCTTCAACGTCCCCGGACCCGCACAGGTTTCCAATCCGACGATGATCGTCTCCACACCCGTGGCTTCCAGTGCCGGAAGATCGTGCGGTCCGCGGATGCCAGCATCAACCCACAGCTCGAAGCCGCGCTGCGCCAGCTCGGAATACAGATCCCCATGCGGCTGCCTGTCCAGAATCGCATCCAGGTCCGCAAGGTACAGCGTGCGACAGCCCAACTTTTCGCGGAGCGCTTCGGCGACGGACACCGGGTCGACACGATCCGTCAGACAACTGACCAAGGGACGGTATTCCTCGCGCCGGCCCCCAACGCCGCGCACCACGATGCCGCGGCGAATGTCGAGCACGGGCACAAGCTGCATGAAGGTTCCACTCCCACCGTCGCGGGCCAGGCGGACAGGAAGCCCCTGGGGACCATGGTCACCGTGCGATTCTCGCTGGTTCCGAGACGGATTGGTAGTTGGCCGGCACCGTTGTCCGCTGAAAATACGGGCTGGACCAGGGCCCCGGAACGTGCCGGATTAACTGCTCCCCGACGAATTCCGCAACGAGGCGATGACCGGTCGGCGACCAGCGCGGCCGATCGGGCAGAAATAGAGCATCGGCCGCCGAGCCTTGGGGAAACGCGGACGACGCGTCGAGGCAGGGGACCTTCCACTCCGCACAAGTCCGCATGAGCGTTTCGAACGGCGTGCGACTGGTGACCAGTCCGTTGGCGGCCACGCCGGCTTCCCGCCGGGCAGACCCCTCCGCGGTCGCCGATCCGGAAAGTTGCCACGGATAAGGGGTGGTCCAAACAATGCAGCGGCAGTAAGTGGTTTCGCACAGTTTTGCCAGGTGTTTCACAGGCTCGATCATGTCCACGAACTCCGCCGATTCGGCGAGGCGCTCCACGTTGGACCAGATGGAAGAGGCGGGGACTTTCGTTTGCTCCACGCGCTGGGACAATTGCCGGCAGCCCCATTCGAGCACGCAGAACTGTCGGCGCCACGGCCCCAAATCGACGCAGGCGGGAGTTGCCAGTTGCGGATGGGGACATCCCAAGGGAACCCCGTGACGATCGGAAATCGCGAAGCGGCGAAGTTCGCGGTCGTCGGCAAGATCGCTCCAGGTCACGTGCAGCAACACCAGATCGGGCTGTAAACCCACAATTCGCGTGCGTGCCGCCAACCACGCCGTCAAGGGGCAGCCGCGCGGCAGTCCCGCGTTGATGACTTCCACGCGATATTCCGTGCGCGCTTGCAACAAGGTTTGCAATTGCCCGCAGAACGTGGCGTCATCGGGGACTTCCGGCGCGAGAATCGATTCATCACCAAGGCACACGATGCGAAACAGGCCCGGCGGCTTGGGCACGGCTACCTCCTCGCCGCGAAACCCCAGCGAATTGGTGCGGAACTTGATCGTTACCCCCTGAGCGCCCCTCACGCGTGCCGTGGCCAAGGGTTGCAGTTCCCACCCTGTATGCCACGAGGGCACCGCCAGCGGACAGTCCCCCCGGCGGTGGGTTGCCGAGAGGGAAGCGTCGTCCGGCGTGCGAACCCGCTGAATGCGGAGTGCGACTTCCGTCAATGCCAGGCCCGACACGAGCACGAACACCGCCGTGCAAATTGTTCGGAGCCAGCGGAGAAGGCCCGCCACCATGGCCGCGATCCGTCGCGCACACAGGACCAGATCCCATCAAGGGGAGCCGCATCCTAGTGAAACCGGGGCGATTGAACAAGCTGGGTTTAGCGGTCGGGGACCGACCGACCGAGCACCGCTCGGTTCCGTCTCGCAGGACGGACAATTTTGGAGGGGAGGCAAGATGCCGCCGGACCGACAGGATACTCCCTGCTTGTTTCGCCGATTTCTCACCCGCCGAGCGCGGAGCCGGCAAAGTCAGTTGGACAGCGGCGGATTGTCGGCCCGATCTTCGGCATCGCTGACTTGCTTCAGGGCGACCAGACTCACCACGAGTGCCGCCGTGGCCGCCGCAAACAGCAGGACCGTTCCATCACCGATCATGCCGAACTGTCCCCGCGTCCCCTGTTCGCCCAAAACCAACAGCGCCTGCTCGCCGGCTTTGGGCGGAGCCGAAGACGCCGGCCACACCCGATAGTGACCCGATGTGGTTCCTGAGACCAGTTGGTATGTGCCCCCACGCTGCATGGGCACCCGAAATGTTCCCGACCGGTCGGTGGTCACGCGCGCCACTTCCAGCGCGCCTTGCCGAACCAACACCACCTGCTCGGCTTTCGCCGTGCCATTGTGATCCACCACCCGACCAATCAGGTCGCCGTGCTCGGTCAACTTGATGTCGACCATGGCCCGATCGACCGTTTGCACGGGGAGAGAGAACTGGTCGGCCTGAACCGGCGGAGCGGGAAACAGCAGTCCCGCCGCGGCGAGCAAGGCCGACCACCGCTGCATCCACCACAAAGTGCCCATGACTCGCATCCGGAAGGATCGCCACGCGGGAAAAGCCTGGGAAGCGGCTCGTCTGCCCGGAGATCATCGGCAGAACACGCCGCGGACATCGAATGCCGCGCGGTGGGTGCGACGGCTTCCCCACCGACTGTGCGACTGACCCCGCATCCTTGGAGCAATCGGCCTCGCCAAGAGGCAGCCGTTGATCGACGGCCGTCGCGACCGAGTTGGCTTCGGAAATGCAACAACGCCGCGCTGCTCGATCCGCTCTGGAACGGCAGCGCGGCGTTGTAGCTGGCTGGCGACTCGTCGTGGCCCGAGGGAAGAATCCGAGTCGCCGGGAGGAGCAGGACCGCTGTTGACGGTGCTTACGGCGACGGAGCGTTCAGGTCGTCCTCGATATCGTTGATTTTGTCCAACGAAACGATGCCGACGACCAACGAAGCGATGATCACCGTGGTCAGCAACAGCATTCCGCCCCCCATGGCGCCGAACTGACCGCGTTCCCCGTTCTGACCAAGCACCAACAGCGCCTGTTCCATTGCGGCCGGTGGAGCCGCATTCCCTTGCCAGGCTCGATACATACCCACTGTTTTCCCGCTGGCCACTTCGTACACGCCGCCCTTCAGGCCCGCGGCACTAAAGCGGCCTTGCCGATCGGTGACCGTTTTCGCCACCACCTGCTCACCCTGGCGGATCACCACTTCCGCGTGCGGGGCAGGATTTCCCGCATGGTCCACGACGCGGCCTTGCAGCGTCCCTTGTTCTTTCAGGGCGATGTCGAAGATCTTGGCGTCGGTAACCCGAACTTTGAGCGGTTGCGCGGGTTGCGTTGCCGCTTGAACATGCGGCGTGGAGATCATCAATCCTAATGTCGTGAGCGCGGTGATCGACGCGCGCAAGAGTGTGGACTTCCACATGCGACCTGCTCCTTGTCCCCTCCAGGGAGTCCTCTGCCCGGGGCACCCTCTGCCGACCGGGCGAGACTGGAGCGCAGCCCATCGCGCTCGAACGCGAAACGACAAGGAATGCCCGTCGGCCCCCTCAGCCGATCGGCCGATCTGGCGCGGCGTGCACTCTTTGTCAAACGCACCCAGTCCAAGGAGAGTTATCGGTAGAAACGCCCGGTGGACTTAAACGCAGAACAGGCGTTAAAAGCGCGGCATCCGGCAAATTTCGAGGGGACGCATGGCGCCTGGCCGGTCGTCCTAGCGGTCGTTAGGCAGATCTGAGCGGTCACTCAATAAAGAGAGCCGGTCATTCCTGGGGGGCGAGGAATGACCGGCCTTTCGATGCGCGATTGTCGTGGGGGGGACAGACAACTCGCGATCGAAGTCTACGCTGGAGGGTCTTCGCTTCAAGGCGATTGGGAAATCTTGTCGTCCACGTCGTTCACCTTATCCAAGGTGACGATCCCGATCACCAGACTGGCGATGACGGCGGCCGTCAGCAACACCAGCGTGGGATCCACCGCGCCAAATTGACCGCGGGCGCCATTTTCGCCCATGACCAGCAGCGCGTGTCCCTTGGCCGCCGGCGGAGCCGTTTGCTCGCTCCACACGCGGAAGTTGCCCAGCGTGTTGCCCGACGAGGCCACGTAGTTGCCCGGCTTCAATCCCTTCACCGAAAACACGCCGCGCGCGTCGGTCGCCACCCGGGCAATCTCCTTTTTGCCTTCGTAGACCACCACTTCCCGGCCCGCCAGGGGATTCCCTTGGTGATCGACCACGCGGCCGGCAAACTCACCCTTCTGGAGGACGACATCGGCAGCCAGCTTGGCTTCGGACTTTTTCAGGACGACGGGAGTTCCGGTGTCGGCACGAACCGGAGTGGGGGGGAGCAGCATGCCGAGCGCCGCCAATCCAGCCGCGGCACCTTGCACCAGCCGAATGCCTTTCATGCGATTCCTTTCAAGCTGAGATCCGGACAGAATTAAGGCCCGTCGCTCTGCGCGGCATGGCCTCATGCCGCCCATGATCAGGCGCCGACGGTTCACGAACGAACAACCCGCAAGGGCTGCCAGTTTTCCACGGAGATGCCAGTCTGACGGGAGACCTGCCTGACCAACCGCGGCAGTGGATGGGTGCGTGCGTGTCGCCGCGGAGCAGTCGTGCAGGAGTGGCGGGAGTATAGTGATCCTTCTGAACGGGTCAACGGGAGTCGGCTCGCATTTCCGACAGAACACCCGGAATTTCTGCAAACGCCGCTCGTCGCGTTGAGTTGTGGCGAAATCTGCCGAACGACTGTCTCCGCATGCCGACAACTCGAGATCAGATCACCGCGGAAATTAGAAACAGCTCCCGCCGGGCTGGTTTCCTTTGGCTGCCCTGGTTTCGTATGGGTGCGCTGGTTTCGTATGGGTGCGCTGGGCCGGGGACCGCAAGGGGGGTTGGCGGCCCGCGCCGGCGGATGAAGAATTGATGGTGGCGCACTTCTGGCCCGTTGGTTGACTGGCGGGTGGTCGCACAGATGGTCAGAATACGGGGGGCTTCGGTTGGTTGCGTCCGAGCCTGCCTGCCCAATTCTGTCCGCCCTTGCCGCCTGCCTCGGTCGATTATGTCACACGAATGGTTTTCCCTCGACGAACTTGCCCAGCAATTGGGCCGTGATCGCCGCGAGATCGAAAAACTGGTGCAGCGGGGGCGCATTCCAGGCCGTCGAATCGGCGGCGAGTGGCAGTTCCATCCCACGGAAATCACGCATTGGCTCGAACAGGAGATGCGCGAGTACACCGAACGCGAACTCGCGGTGGTGGAACACACGCATCGGTCGCAGGAGGTGCACGAGGCCTCGGCGGTCGCCCAACTACTGAGTCCCGAAACCGTGCAGGTGCCGCTCGAAGCCCGCACCAAGCGGTCGGTGCTGGAAACCCTGGTGGAGGTCGCGGGCCGGACGTGGAAGATCTGGCAGCCGGCGGCGCTGCTGAATGCCATTCAGGAGCGGGAGGCGGTGTTGTCCACCGCGTTCGAAAACGGGGTCGCCATTCCGCACCCGCGAAATCCTCTGCCCGATGCCTTGGAGGAATCGGTGGTCGCCTTCGGTCGAACACCGTCCGGGATCCCCTTCGGTGCCCCTAACCGGGTGCTGACCGACTTGTTTTTCCTCGTGCTCTGCCGCGATTCACGGACCCACTTGCAAGTCCTCGCCCGCTTGGGCCGGCTGCTGCAACAGGAAGGATTTATCGACCGGTTGCGGGCGGCGCCCGACAGCGCGACGGCCTATGCGGTGATTCGCGAGGCCGACGCCCAATTGACTTCCTGATGCCGCCCGGCAGCGGCGCTGCCGCAATCGGAAAGCACGTCGCTTGTTTCGCCGCAGCGACCGACCGGCGGGATGACCGCCGCTTTGCCCCGCGGCCGACCGATCGTCTTGAACCAAAGAATTCGCCGTGAGCCTTTCGCAAGGATGTCCGCCGCCTTTGCGCTGCCGTGCTGTCTGGGAAGCCGTGCAGCGGCAGGCAGCGCACTGGACGCTGCCTCGCGCCGGCTACGCCTTGAAGGGCTGGACCATTGGAGCTGGTCCGCCGCTGTATTTCGTGAATGGCTTTGCGGGAACGGCGGCGTTACACGCGCTCGTGGCGTGGCTGCTGCGCGACCAATATCGCAGCGTGCTGTACGATGTCGAACTCGCCGGTCCAAACGGCCCGACCACGTTGGCCGACTTCACGACCGACCTGCTGGATGCGGCCACCTTGCAGGGAGACGCAACGTTCAGTGTCTACGGCTCCACGTTTGGGGGCATGGTGGCGGTGCAGGCGGCGGCCGTGGCGGGGGACCGTGTCGAACGGCTGATCCTGCAAAGTGTGCCGATTCGCGGGCGGCTCACTCCCGCGGAATGGCTGCTGGCCCGCTGTTGCCGGCGGTCGTTGCGTCCGTTGGCGCAATTTCCGCTGCGGATTGCCGTGCAAACGCAAAACCATCGCCGCTGGTTTCCGCCCCTCGATCCCGACCGCTGGAGTTTCTTTTTGGAAACCACGGGGAAACTGCCGACGGGTCTGCCGGCGCGGCAAGCCTTGGCCTGGCACGGAAGGGACCTCAGTTCCCTGTTGCCGTCGATCACGCAGCCGGTCCTGTTCGTCGACACGGAGGGGACCGGTCTCCGGCTGTCACAGTCGCAGGCGGAGCTGCGGGAGGGGTTGTCCCAGGCTCGGGAAGAGCGGTTGCATAGCACGGGACTGCACCCCTACTTGACCCATCCCCATCGGATGGTGAAACTCATTCAGTCGTTTTGCCCGGTCGAATGCTCGACCAGCCACAAGTCGAAGCCGGGGGAGTTAGAGACGTCCTGAAGCGATCGCCTTGCTGGACAGACCGGAAAGCGTTCGCTCGGGATAGACGCCGCGAACAGGGCCAAGAAACGGGTTGCGGATCGGAGGCAGGTACCGACCGTGGTTCGGCACGAACGGGGCGGGATGGGGGGGTGCCATGCTGCCGGACTCTCCCGGGCGCGATCAGGGCATGACGGGTGGCATGACGGGTGGCACGGGAAAGAGATGGCATGAGCGCAGCGTTGCCCGAGCCGTTGGATGTGCTGGCTGTGGGGGCGCATCCAGATGACGTGGAAATCGCGGTGGGGGGGACTTTGGCGCGCTTGGCACAGCAAGGACGGCGGGTGGGCATCGCGGACCTGACCGATGGGGAGCCGACGCCGGGCAGCCCCGGTCCCGCGGTTCGGCTGGCGGAAGCGCAAGAGGCGGCCCGCATTTTGGGAGTGCACGTGCGGGAGACGCTGCGGCTGCGCAACCGGGCCTTGTTCGATTCCTTTGCGGCGCGGGTGGAATTGGCCCGGGTCATTCGGCGTCATCGGCCGAAAATTGTGTTGGGCCTGGCGGGGAAGACGCCGATGGCGTCCCCCGATCATTGGCAGGCGATGCAGATTACGGATGCGGCCGTGTTTTACGCGCGGCTGTCGAAATGGGACGACGAATTTGGCGGCTTGCCCGTCCACGGGGTCAGCAAACAGTATTGGTATCCCTTGGGGTTTACGCCGTTCGACTGGCCTCACGGGGGCGGTCGGTTCGTTGTGGATATTTCCCCGACGCTTTCGCTAAAATTGGAAGCGATTCGTGCCTATCGGACGCAATTCCCTCCCGCGAAAGAGCGGGTTTTTCGTCTCGTAGAAGCCCAGAATCGGTTGTGGGGTACCAGCGCCGGTTTCGAGGCCGGGGAACTGTTGATCAGCGCCGCTACCTTTGGAGTGACGGACTTGATGCAAACCTTGGGGGCATAACGACGCGGCCGGCAGAGCGCCACGCGGCGCTCCACCGGCGGTCGGGCACGGTGCGACAACCATGAAGCTGCGCGTGGGATCCTTGAGCATTACCGGTCGTTATCGCGACAACAACGAAGACAACTGCTACACCGACCCGCAGCAGCGTTTTTTTCTGGTGGCCGACGGCATGGGAGGCCAATCGGCGGGTGAACGCGCCAGCTCGTTGGCGATGGAAATTGTGCCCCGCAAGCTGGAAGCTCTCGATTTCGACCGCGCCCCTCCCGAGCAGACGATCCGCGTGATCGACGAGGCGGTCAACCACGCCAACTTCGAAATCATGGCGCTGGGGGAGCTCGACGCGCGCCTCAAGAACATGGGGACCACCATCGCGTTTCTGGTGAACGTGGGTGGGACGTTGTACATCGGCGGCGTGGGAGACAGCCGTGCGTACCTGCTCCGCCAGGGAAAACTGGAGCAATTGACCACCGATCATTCGCTGGTGCAAGCGCTGCTGGACGCCGGAACGCTCACGCCGGAAGAAGCCCTCAATCACCGCTACCGCAACGTCCTGTACCGCTATCTGGGATCGAAAGAAGGGGGAACGGGGACGCATCCCCGGCAAATTCGGCCGCAGCCGGGCGACCGTTTCGTCCTCTGCACCGACGGCGTCACCAGCGGCGTGAGCGACCAGCAATTGGCCAAACTCCTTGGATGCGGCGACGATCCCCAGGCCATCGCCGAGGCGATCGTCAAGGCCGCCGAGGACGGCGGATCGAAGGACAACATCACCTGCGTGGTCGTCCTGGTGGACGCCTGACGCGGCGCGCGTGGGGCCACCGGGTCGGTTTTTCCTGTGGAGAGTCTTAGCGGAGTAGGCATCGGATGGCCGTGCGTGGAATCCGTGGCGCGACAAGCGTTCCCGAAGACAAACCCGAATTGATTCTCGCCGCCACCCGCGAGTTGTTGCAGGAATTGCTCAAAGCCAACCGCATTGCGCATTTCGAGGACATCGTCTCGGCGATCTTCACCACCTCGCCCGATCTGACGTCCACCTTCCCCGCCGAAGCCGCCCGGGCGTTGGGCATGACGCAGGTCCCCTTGTTGTGCGCCTCGGAAATCGCCGTGCCCAACAGCTTGCCCCGGTGCATCCGCGTCCTGCTCCACGTCAACACCGACACTCCGCAGAGTCAGATCGTGCATGTCTACCTGCATGAGGCCCGGCGGCTGCGCCCCGACGTCGTCAGCGCGCAATAAGACGCGACAAGACCTCGTGCAGCGCCTGTCCGACGGCGATTCGTTCTCCCCGACCAGGGCGCCGACCGACCACACGCCGTCGACCACACGCCGACCGACCACACGCCGACCGACCACACGCCGACCGACCACACGCCGACCGACCACGCCCAATGACCCGACGCCCAATGACCCGACGCAAGCCCTAGCCGCGGCGCCTGCTGCGGGGGGATCGGACGGTGCAACCACATTCTTGCCGGCACATGCGGTCTCCGCCGACGCACACGCACCTTGCGGCTCGCCGTCGGCAATTACCGGCCGATGATTGCCTCGCGGGGATCCCAGTCCAGGCGGAGATCGCTGCCGCTTTCTGGCAGCTCGAGGAAAGGCACGCCTTGCTCGCCAAGCACATCGGCGAGGTCGGCGAGGGGGTTGACGAGAAAGCAGGCGGGGAGCACTTGCGCCAGCCAGGCCGCGTGTTTTTGCGCCAGCTCGAGATTCTCCGCGGGGACTTGGCGCAACCGTTCAATCCGATCGAGGCGATGCAGCCACACGGCGTGGTCGAGAATTTGCGCCCGCTCGTCGACTTCCAGGGCCGAGAAAATCCGCCGATCGCTTTTGAGACCATCGACGATCTTGCGGCCGCGGCGGAGCGTTTCTTCGGGAGGCTCGTGCCCGTTCAGTTGCAGCCGGGCCATCGCCGCTCCAACCGCCAGCACCAACCCCACGAATTGTTCGGCGGTGAGTTGCTCGCGACGAAGACGGCGCGACAGGTCGGAGTGGGGAGACAGCCGCGGCGCAATCAACCGCGGATCCCAGGCTTCGTCGAGCAGACGCTGCTCGGCGGCCACGAGGTCGGCCACCGCCAAGGTGCGTGTCGGCTGCCAGTCGGGAAGGGGCGGAAACACGCCCGGCAGGTCTTTTAGAGGGTGCTCCCCCAAATCCTTCACCACCCGTTCCCACCGGTCCCATTCCTCCGCGGTCAGCGGCTCGGCGATCGTCTTGACGGTGAGGGAAGGAGCCGTTTCCTCGGCACAACCGGCACACAGGGCGCCGACCAGAACCCACGACAAACTCCAGGCAATCCATGGGTTGTCAATCCGGCGCGGCATGGCTGATGTCGGCAACGGGAAAACTGGACGCCAGGGACGCCATGGCTCGTGGCGACCACACCACGGATATCGGCATGGGGCGTGGAACGACTTCGCCCGCGGCCCAGTGGCGGACGTCATTCGACGTGAAATCCTCCCACGCGGTGCACCGTCGCGATGCAGGCCGCCAGCGACAACACGAGCACGCTCCACAGCACGGAAATGGATTCGGAACGGTGCGAATCCTCGGCGGGGGAAGGGGAGGACGCCACGTGGGCCGCGAGCCAAACCACGCCCGGCATCAACAACAGCCATAATCGGGCCGCCTCTCCCGAGTTTTTCCCCGTAAGCCATAACAGGCTCCAGACGACGCCCCCCGCCATGGCCGCCACCGTTCGTGAGGAACCCAGGCCGCGCCAACCTTGCCGGCCAGCGACACGCAGCCAATGGCCGCCCGTCCATAGCGCGGCCCCCATGATCGGCCATCCCACGGCGAAGCTCAGCTCCAAGGGATTCCGCCATAACCAGCCCCAGTAGCTGCGGGCGTATTGATCGTAAAAACCCGCGTGATTGCGATAATTCCACCACCACACCGTGCACAAATTGAGCCGCGCGGTGACGGACAGCACCAGCACCGGCAGCCAAAATCCAAGTAGCAGCGCGGCAAGCCAAACCGCTAATCTTCGGCCGGGCGGTCGCAGCCGCCACCACTCTCCCACGCAAAACAGGGCCACGAATGCCAGCACCGGTAAAAAGGCCAGGCTGCAAAACATGCCCAGCCAAGCCATCAGTCCGGTGCCAAAGCCCCCGAGGAATGCGCCCCGGAATGCAGCCGTTCGCCATGCTGGCGCGGCCGCGCCTTGGTTGTCCGCAAGGGATGTTCTCGTGACGGCGCGCCAGCTCCCCGCGGCGAGCCAGACAATCGCCAAGGCGAGCACGGGAAATGCGGCATCCGACTTGGGCAAAAACACGGCCACCGCCGGCACGGTCGGCCACAATGCCGCTCCCAACCACGCCGTCGCTCGCGGTTGAGTCCATCGCAACAGTCCAAACAGCGGCACGACGGAGAGGGCTGCCATTCCCTGGGCGGTCAGAATCGCCAGCCACAGGACGGATGCCTCGCGCGGTTGCAACGGCAACGCAGACGAGGCCGTGTTTTCGGCAATCACCGCGAGTGATTCACGGACCGACAGCGGTTGCAGCGCGTCCAGCCCGCGCGCGGCCCACGGAACCGCCTCCACGATCGCCGCAAACCCGTAGAACGCGCAAAACAACCCGGGCGGATGCGTGCCGATGTGCAGCACATCCCCCTCCCGCATGAGGGCTTCATACCCGGCGAGAAAGGCCCCCAATCCGCGCGGCGCACTCTCGCGCACGCGGGTGAAATAGCCCGATGACGACGGATAGAACAGCACGAAGGCCGCCTTGCCGAGCGACCCGGCCGGCGGGGCTGTCTCCTGCACGCACCACAACCACGCAAAGGCGGCCGCCGCCAGTCCCGCAAGCCAGCCCCCCGTTTCCCAACGGGTCGCGCGGGCCTTCAGTCGCAGATGCCCCACGACGACCACGGCGGCATAACCACCCGCGGCCAACCCCGCGAGCAGCAGGTTCAAGCCCGCGGCCTCGTTCGCGGGCAGCCGCTGCCACTCCCATTCGCCGGGAAGGCCCAACGGCCACGACGTGCCCCACAGCATGGCCCCGCTGGCGAGCGTTCCCGCCAACAGCCACGCGACGAGCGGCGCGCGCTGCATCCTTCTCACGCGGATTCCCGCCTCCGGAACCTCGCCGCGGAAACACGCCGCGCGATCAGTTCACCGCACTGATCGTCAACTGGGCCGACAACACCTGCTTGATTTTCTCCTGCATGTCGAGCAGATGGGCCCGCGTGTAGTCGTCCAGCTTCAAATCCTCCTTGGCCAGCGCGGCCTGAATCCGCGATTGCAACTGGGTCAGATGCACGCGGGCCAAGACCCGCGCGTCTTCCGGCGTGTCATCGTCCAGCACGCGAATCCGCCCCGACCGCTGATCGATCGACAGCGTGCCGCCTCCCGCCGGAGTCAACAGCCCGGCCAACTTGCGCAGCGCATTCCGCTGCAAATTCCTGCGGAAACTGGGAATGAACTGCTGACGGTTGTTGAACTCGCCCGCCGGTGGATGGGCCAGCTCGCTGAACACGCCGTCGGTGATCAGTTGCAGGTGCTCGGCCAGCGTGTAGACATCCTCTTCGGGAGACACCTTCACTTCCCCGTCCTGAATGCGGGCCAAAGTGGTGGAATCGAGCAACCGGTTGAGAATCGTCCGCTGCGAGCGGTTCACCGTATCGTGGATGGCGTAGTCGATCCGGTCCGGCTCCGACGCCCCCCAATGCGACCACCGCGAGGCCGCCAGCGAGTTCAACAGGACTGGGTCGAACTTCGGAGCGGCAAAGCACTGCTCGGCGAGGAACCGCGTGGCGGCCCGCTGCTGGGCCGCGTCGACCAGCTTGAACGGCGGACGCGCCTGGTTGTCCCCCTTGTGGTCCCGGTGGACCAGCACGCCGCCGGGCAAGCGGCTCACGAAGTTAGCCGTCCGCAGGGATTCGTTCTGCAACAAACCGAAGGCCTGACGCAGCCGCTGATAGCCTTCTCCATTCTCCACCGCCCGCTCCATCAGCTTGGGCAACAACTCGCTGATGGTCCGCATCTGCCGCTGCGCGTAGGCAATGGGGTCTTTCCCCAGGTCGAAGCGGTTCGACAGCGGATCGGGATCGCGCGATTCCGTGTCTTCGTCGGTGGCGTAATCCAACCCGGGTTCGCCGGAACGAGCGGCAATTTTCGCCAGTTCCGCTTGTTCATCACCCGCAATCGGCTTGTAACCGTACTCGATCGCCCAATAGTCGTAAGGCCCCAGCGTGGTCGTGTAGAACGCGGTCTGCTTGACGCCTGGAGGCGCCAGGTTCACCGGATGGTAATCCATCACGCTGGCCACCAGCGGCTCGTTGGACGGGCGATTCGGATCCTCAATCTCCTGGAGGGTCTTCCAGGCGCTGGCCTTGAAATTGTGCCGCAGCCCCAGAGTGTGCCCCACCTCGTGCATCACCACTTCCTTGAGGGCCTGAAACAGATACTCCTCGGGCAGTTCGCCCCGCTTGTCGATCACGCCCCGCGCCAACAAGGCCGCCACCGCGAACCCCATCTGGTGCTGCATGCCCACCGACAGCCGACAGGCACTGTGCCGGGACCGGCTCAAAAATGGCAGCGTATCGCTCGGCAGCGGAGGCTCGTCCTCGCCGAGCAACTCGGCGATCGTTTGCTGGGAGAAGTTTTCGTACTCGCGCTTCCAATAGCGGAGGAAACTGGCGTCGAAAATGATGTCGGCATCGAGAATTTGCCCGGTCAACGGATTGACCCGCGAAGGCCCCATGGCGAAGCCGGCTTCCGCGGTGATCCACCGGAAGGTGTTGTAGTTCACGTCTTCGGGATCCCAATCGTCGTCATCCCGCTGCTGGCGGACATCGATCGCGTTGGCAAAGCCGATCTTCTCGAAGGCCTTGTTCCACTCCTCGATCCCCGAGCGGACAATCGGACGCAGATTGATGGGCACCGTTTTTTCCAGGTAGAAAATGATGGGATCCTTGGGAGGCGACAGCCGGACCGCGGGATCCGCTTTTTGCAGGTCCCAGCGAGTGATGTAGCGGACGAAATTCTCTTCATCCGAATTGTCGGTGAAGTCTTTCGTCGCCACGAGGAAGTAACCCACGCGGTCGTCGGCCTTGCGCGGGCGGTATCCCGTGTTCGTCAACGCACTGATGCTGTAGTGCACCTGCACCTGCATGCCGCGCACGTCCGGCACCGTGTCCAGGTTCGTGGTCGACGGGTTTCCCTGATACACCGCGGCAATTTGCAACTCCACGTTCCGCGGAAAGGCTTTGACCTTGGCCACCGTGGAGCGATCCATGACGAACGTGCCGCCAATCGCCCGGCCAATCTGCTCGTCGTCGCTGAAGAACACGCGGGTCATATCGACCAAAAGGCTGCCCGAGCCTTCGGCCACGATGGGCAAGGCATACAGCACGCTATCGGGGTACGCGAACTTGACGGCGGTCGATTCCGGACTGCCAGGCTTCGCCTTGAACCGCACGTTCTTCCGCAACAGGTGCAGTTTGTCGCCCACTTTGCGGAAGTTCCAAATCACGTCGTCCCCCCACGACATCCCGCCAATCACATTGTTGCTGCTGACGCCGCGAGCGATCGACGTCAACATCAAATAGTCCTGGTTCAGTTGGCTCGTCTTGAGGTCGACGAGGATTTGCTGGTCCTTGTAATAGATGGTCCACAAACCGCCGTCCGCGGTCTTTTTGGAATCCTTGACGGCCTGCTCGAACTTCGACAGGGGTTTGGCCTGCGCGGCGTCGGCGCCGGCCGCCGGCTGTGCCGTGCCGGCTGGTTGTTGGGCCGCGGCCAAACTCCCCCACAGCAGGGCCGCAACCAGTCCCCCGTTCAAACACGTTGACCCCATCCGCGACATGAGCAACTTCCTTTCCCTGCCCGCGGCCAGCGATTTTGCGTTGCACCGCAGACAATGCGTAACTGGCGCTGAAAATTCAGGTTGTGTGGGTGGCTTCCGATAGGAACGGCGTGCGCCCGCTGGCACCAAGGCTCACGGCCCGACCTGAGGGACAGCCGTCTGCCGGGCCGAAACACCGGAATCTCCGGGAGCGAAACCGGCAGATAGTCGAAGTATGCCACAACCAGCCCTCTGTTCGCCTGTGTCAAATCATCAAATTTGGGGATCTTTGGGCGAATTTGCAAGAGAAATGGAATTTCGCGGTCGGGGCCGTCTTGCCTTATGGGTGGAGATTCAGGTACAAATCGGCCCGCTTGTGGGGGTGTTGGAGTACCCCCGCCGTTGTCGACCCAGTTCCATTCGCCTCCACCGGGAAAGGACTCCCCATGGCCGTGGCGCTCGCGCTGCTTGCCGCGCACGTCGAGGGAACCATCCGCGGCGATGCGTCGCAAACGATCACGGGGGGCGCGGCCCTCGAGGCCGCCCAGGAAGGGGATCTCTCTTTTGTGCAGGATGCCCGGCAACTCGGCCGCTTGAAAGACTGTCGGGCGTCAGCCGTGGTGACCACGCGGGAGCTGGCCGAGGATCCGCGGCTGCAACGGTTCACTTGCCTGTTGGTGGCCGACCCCGCGGCCGCCTTCATGACCTTGTTGCAGATCCTGCAACCCCCCCGGGGCCGCCCGCAGCGGGGCATCGCGCCGACGGCGTGCATCAGTCCCACCGCCCAGATTGGCCCCGAGTGCTACATCGGGCCGGGCGTGGTGATTGGCGACGGAGCGGTGATCGGACGCGATTGCGATCTGCATGCGCATGTGGTCGTAGGCCCCGGTTGCCAGATTGGCGACGACGTCATTTTGCATCCCCATGTGGTGCTCTATCCCGACGTGGTGATTCAGGATCGGGTCATCATCCATGCCCATGCAGTGGTGGGAGCCGACGGTTTCGGGTACCGCTTTGCGGCCGGACGGTTCGAAAAGATTCCGCACTTGGGCACCGTGCGGATCGAGTCGGATGTGGAAATCGGTGCGGGAACCACCATCGATCGCGGAGCGATTGGCGCGACCGTGATTGGGGAGGGCACCAAGCTCGACAATCAAGTCATGATCGCCCACAACTGCGAAATCGGCCGCCATAATGTGTTCGCCGCGCAGGTGGGTTTGGCGGGTTCCTGCACCACGGGCGATTATGTGCGCTTGGGCGGGCAGGTGGGGGTGAAGGACCACATTCATCTGCACGCGGGCTGCTGCGTCGGCGCCAAGGGAGGCGTGCACAAGGATATTCCGCCTGGTGAAACGTGGATTGGTTACCCCGCCACGCCCGAAGCCGAGCAGAAACGCCTGGTGTTCGCCATCCACAAACTGCCCCAACTGCGCGAACAGGTGCGGCAATTGACGGCGGAGGTGGCTGCGCTGCAAGCGGAATTATCCCGCCTCCGCGAAGGCCACACGCGAGCCGCGTAAAGGCGGGCTTTGCCGGGCACGCAAGGCGGGAAGTACCCTCCCCTCGGCGAATTCACAGGGCCATCAAACCAGCGCCATCTGGCAACATCCCGAAGAACGAGCGGTGGACATTCGGACGACAGCTACGAACCTTGCAGGACCGCGCCGCATCGGCTTGCTGGCCGGCGCCGGCCGGTTTCCCATTCTGTTCGCGGAGGCGGCCCGTCGGCAGGGACGGCAGGTGATTGCACTGGGCGTGGAAGGAATGGCCGCTCCCGAACTGCGGGACGTGTGCGACCGGTACTACTCGATGCCGCTGGCGCGCATCGGCCGCGCCATCCGCATGTTTCATCGGCATCACGTGAAACGGGCGGTGATGGCCGGCAAGATCGAAAAAACCGTCCTGTTTCAGCCGTGGCGATTGCTGCGGCTGTTCCCCGACTGGCGGACGATCCACATGTGGCTGCGCTATGCCGCCAAGGATCGCAAGGACGACACCCTGCTGCTGGCGGTCATTCGCGAGTTCGAGCGGGATCGCATTTACTTCGACTCAGCCCTCGATTTCTGCCCGGAGCTGCTCGTGAAACATGGCTTCCTCACTCGCCGCCGACCCACCGCGGCCCAATGGCAAGACATTCGCTTCGGTTGGGAACTGGCCAAGGAGATGGGCCGGCTCGATGTGGGCCAATCGGTCGCCGTCCACGATTGCGCCGTCCTCGCGGTGGAAGCCATCGAAGGGACCGATCGCGCCATTCGCCGGGCGGGAGAACTTTGTCCTCGCGGCGGCTTTACCGTCGTGAAAGTCGCCAAGCCGAATCAAGACATGCGGTTCGACGTGCCCACCATCGGCATGACCACCATTCAAACCTTGCATGCCGCCGGGGGCCGCGTGCTCGCCGTCGAGGCCGGAAAAACCATCCTGCTCGATGAAGCGGAGGTCATCGCCGTCGCTGACAAGCTGGGGATCGCCATCGTGGCCGTGAATGCCGACGAACTGATGCAGACCATGGCCGCGTGACACGCGCCCGCGGCAGTCGGCGAATGACCGCCTCTGCCCGGCGACGAGCCGACCCCACCCCGCGGATGTCGACGCGCTCAAACCGAGCCGGTCCCCAGCGGATCGCCTTCGTCCAAGGGGCGAACATCACTCTGGCTGTCATGGCCGGAGCGGACGTCGGCCCGCAGTTGCTGCTGGAAGCCTCCCAACAAACCCGGCGGCGCGACGATCTCTTCGGTCTGGGCGGTGTGCACGTCGGAAGGCGGCTCGGCGACATCGGGACCCATTTCCACCCGGAATTTTTCACTCGCAAAGGCGAGTTCGTCTCCGGGCAGCAGCGCCCCGCGGACGACCCGCTGGCCGTTGACCTTGGTGCCGTTGGTGCTGCCCAGATCGCGCAGAAACAGCAACCCGTCGGTCCGCACCAGCACACAATGCAGCTTGGAGATGCTGTTGCGATCCAGCACGATGTCACACAGGTCCTTCTGGCGACCCACGAGCGTGACGTCCCGCAAGATCGGAATCGGGTGGCCTCCTTTGAGGGGCACAAGCTGGGCGCGCATCGCAATCTCCGCAAAGACCTGTTGACGCTTCATTGTGATCGATCATGGAACGGCGTCAAGGGGCGATCGCGCACTGTTGAGGATGTTGAAGTCGCGCGCAATGGCGGCCAATTGTGCCGTGCAACCTCCTGCACCTCGCCGACCGTTTCCGCACCATGGCCTCGTGGCACTGGGAAGTTCACGTCCACAGAGAGACTCTCCATCGCGCGTTCCCTGATCGCGCCTTTCCTGCCACGACAACACCACGCGGTTGGCCATGGACGGGCGCGTTGTTTGAAACATCGGTCGGCTAGTGCCGTCGATGCAAGTGGACGCAGATGCGGTGAAAGCCAACATCCGTTCACAGGGCGGAAAGCGGCTTGGCAACGGTTTTTGTCGTAGCGTGCGCAGCTTTGGCGCACGGGCGTCGGGGAGATCGCCGGTAGGTGTGGGAGGGAATATTCGGGCGGCGCGGGCCACCGAGGCCTGACCAGGCGGGGCGTGAAACGGTCTGGTTTCCTGACAAGCCTACGAGAATGTAATATTCGCCGCCTGCCGGCAGTGGAGACACCAAATTTTTCCCGTTTTCGGCGAATCAATTTCCGCGTCGGGGTGTTGAATGCAGTGAGAACGGTGCTTGCCCGAGATTTTGATTCAACGAGGGAAGGTGTCGCGTCATGGCTCCACTGCTGGCCTATTTTGACCCCGGTGCGGGCAGCCTGCTGATGCAGGCCCTGTTGGGAGGCATCGGAGGGGTGGTCGTGTTGGTGCGCTACCTTTACACGTGCGTGAGGCTGCGCTGCGCTTCAGGGCCGGGATCCACGGAATCGTCGGGCTGTTGATGGCGGGCACGGGAGGGGTTGATTACGCAGCCGGTTCGTTTCGCGACCGCGGCGCTCGGGTATTTCACGCCGGCGGACGTGTGCTCCGCGCCTTGAGTGCGACGGCGCTGTCGGATTGGCGGAGCATCGCGCAGCGTCCATTTTTTGCGCACTTGCAGTCTCGGGGCGACGTTGTTCCCACGCGGGAAGTGCCCCCTCAAGAGCAGGCGGCTCTGCGAGCACCGCCTTGGGCGGCTGCTGTCCTCGAGCATCCGCCGGTCCCCTTCTGGTCGTATCCCTACGAATGGTGCTTTGGCATGCTCCGTGACGCGGCGCTGCTTCACCTGCGCATCTTGCACGCCGCGCTCCCCGAAGGCGTGATCCTCAAGGACGCGTCTCCCTACAACGTGCAGTTTCAGGGTTTCCGGCCGCTGTTCATCGACATTGGCTCCTTCACCCCCCATCGGGCCGATCAACCGTGGACCGCGTACCGCCAGTTCTGCGAGTTGATGTTGGTCCCGTTGTTTCTGCAAGCGTATCGCGGCATCGATCTTCAAGTGGTGCTGCGCGGCGAACTGGAAGGGCTGCGCATCGATCAGGCCAGCCGTTGGTTTAGCGGGCGGGACTGGCTTCGGCCGGGTGTCGTGGCACACGTCGTCCTGCACGGCTGGTTGCAGCGATACGCCCAGCGGGGAACCGAGCGCACCGCGGACACCCTGCAAGCCAGCGGTTTTACGGTCGCGTTGATTCAACGGAATGTCGAGCGGCTCCGCCGATTGGTCGAGCGACTCCGCTGGCAGCCTCGCCGAACAACCTGGACCGATTACGACGCCGCGCAGCCGCACGTGCAGCTTGACCGCGACACCAAAGCGGAATTCGTGCGGCGGGTGTGCGCCGCGCGGCACCGCAAACTCGTGTGGGATTTGGGCAGCAACCGCGGGCAATACGCCCGCATTGCCGCCGAATTCGCCGACACCGTGGTGGCCATGGATCAGGATCACGGCTGCGTGGAACTGCTGTATCGCGACTTGCAGCGTCGCGGACCGGACAACATTCTGCCGCTGCGGATCGATCTCGCGAACCCTTCACCGGCGTTGGGGTGGCGCGGCCGGGAACGATTGCGGCTGGAAGACCGCGGCCGGCCCGAACTGACGCTGTGCCTGGGGTTGATTCACCACCTGGTCATCGGCGCAAACCTTCCCCTGGACGAAGTGGTGGACTGGTTCGGCGACCTGACGCGCGAACTGGTGCTGGAATTTCCCTGCAAGTCCGATCCGCTGGTGCAGCGGCTGCTGCGCAACAAGGCCGACCAGTACGACGACTATTCGCTGGAAGCGCTGGAGAGCAGTTTGCGGCCGCGGTTTGATGTCGTGGAACGGGTCCGCCTGCCGTCCGGCGCGCGTGTTTTGCTGCATGCCGTGGCCAAGGAGTGATCGCGTGGAACTGGCTTCGGTGCTTCCCTCTCGCGCGGCGCCCCCTGATTGGACGGTCGGTTGCCGCCGTTGGCTGCAAGTGCTGGGCTTGTATGCCGTGGGCGTGATGCAGCCGCTTCTCGACGCCATCGTTCGCAACGATGCGTTTCGCGACGCCGCTCAGCTCGGCTGGCCGGAATGGCTCGTGTTGTGGCTGGGGCTGGGGGTGGTGATTCCGGCGGCGGCCATGGGCCTCGACGCCCTCCTGCGCCGGTTGGCTGGTCGGATCGGTGGAACAGGCCGCAATCTACTGCTGCATTTCTTGGCTTTTTTGGCGTTTCTGAGTGTGCTTCGACCGTTTCTTACAATTCCCTTGCTGCGCAACAACTACATTGTGTGGCTGGTGTCTTTGATCGCGGCCAGCGGGCTGACGGCGCTGTTCGCCTGGTTCTACGGCCGGTCCCGTTGGCTGGGGGAATGGCTGGCGCTAGCGGGACTCGGCGTGATCGTGTTTCCCGCGATGTTCCTGCTGCAACTCGCGCACCCCTGGTCTTCCACGGCATTGGAGCAGCCGGTGCACGTCGGCCGTCCTGTCCCGGTGGTGATGGTGGTATTTGACGAATTCACCGGCGTTTCACTGATGACGGAACATCAGGAGATCGATGCGCGGCGGTTCCCGCAACTGGCCCGTCTGGCGGCGGCAACAACGTGGTATCGCAACGCGACCTCGGTTCATCCGCGGACACATTTGGCCGTGCCGGCCATGCTCACTGGTCGTTATCCGCAGCGCGACCAGTTGCCGGATTTGGCCCTCTATCCCGACAACCTGCTGGCGCTGATCGCGCATTCCCAGGCTTACGAAATGTTCGTGCTGGAGCCGCTGACTCGGTTGTGTCCGGAGAAGGAGGTGGCTCCGCGGCCGGTGATATCGTTTCGAGAACGCCTGCACAAGTTGTTTCACGCCGCCGTGGCGATCTATCCCCGGCTGATCTTGCCGCAAGACCTGCCCCTCGACTTGCCGGTGGTGCCGGCGGAGTGGTTCGGCCGCGGACCGTTCGTGGCCTTCGACACCCAGCAAGTCGTGGGAAGGTTTACGTATGGGTGGAATTTCGATCGCAACGTGCAACTGAGCCACTTTTTAACCGGTCTGCGGCGGAGTGAGCGGCCCCGTTTCTGTTTCCTGCACGTGGCCCTGCCCCATTATCCGTGGTGTTATTTGGCGTCGGGAGAGCAGTATGAGATCGATCCGGGTTCGGCATCCATGCCGCCGGCCACGGTCGGTGATCTAGGGGAAGACTGGACGCAGGACGCCCCGGCGGTGTTGCGTTGCGAGCATCGTTATCTCCAGCAAGTCGGTTACGTCGACCGCTTCCTCGGACAGTTACAGGATCGGCTGCGGGAATCCGGCCTGTGGGACGAGTGCCTGCTGATCGTGGCCGCCGATCACGGAGTTTCGTTTCGTCCCGGTCATTCGCGGCGGATACCGGACAGCGAAAACCTGGCCGACTTGATGAGCGTGCCGCTGTTCGTCAAGCTGCCGGGGCAATCATCCGGTGGCGTGGACGACCGCAATGTGGAGACGATCGACATTGCCCCCACCATTGCGGACGTTTTGCAGATCTCTCCCGCGGGCCCATTCGACGGCGAGTCGTTGTTGCAACCCGGTCGACGGTTGCGAAAGACGTTTTACTGGGAAAACTTGAACGGTCAGGCAACCGTCGCCGAACCGCACTTTCCGCAAAAGATCGCGGCCATCAATCGGCATCGCCAGTTCTTCGGGGACTTACCGCTGGATGCCGTGCCCCCCGCCGCCGTGTCCCGTCCCGATTGGCTTGGCCGACCCATCCGCGAGTTCCGCCGCGCCGCGGAAGGCGCGGACCTTCCGAGCGTTGAATACTATCGACCTGTGACCGAACCTCCCTCGCATACGCTCGTTCCCAGACTGTTGGCAGGTTGGCTGCACGCGGCCGATCTGGCGCCGTTCACTCGCGAACTGGTCGTGGCGATCGACGGGCGGATTGTCGATGTGTGCCCCATGCACCACAGCGGCTTCGGCAGTTACGGGTTCAGCCTGCTCCTGCCGGAAGACGTGTCGGCTGCGGCCGGACACACGGTCGAACTCTTTCTGATTCGGCGGGACGACGAGACCCTGCAACCGCTCGAGGGCTGGCAGCCGTAGCCGACGTCCCAAGCAACACGACCATCTGCAGACCCGCCGGCACGAGGCCGAGTCGTCACGGCGATCGATCTCCGCGATCACGCCTGCATTCAACGCGCCGGCCACAGGACCACCGTCCCGCGGCCGATCGTGGTGTTGAACGTACCCTGCATGTCCAACTTTTCGCGGGCCGTATCAGCCACGTCGTCAAGCTCGCGGATGTGGGCCTCGCCGGCGGCGTGCGTCTGTTGCATGCGGTTCAGTTCGCCTCCGATCCCAACGCACGTTGGCCCTCGTTCGCCGCCCGGCTGGACACACTGCGCCCCGAATGACGGTCGGCTTTACATTTGCTACACTTAGCCGGGAACGATCCGACGCGCGACTGCTGGCATTCGGCTCTGGAATTCGGCGGCGCAGGGGTATGCTTTACATCGTGTGGTGTGAACAGTGCGGAAGTCATGTTTCTGTGTTGTGAGGAACCAACCTATGCGACCACTCGCGGTCCTTTTGTTCAGTATCATGCCCGCGCTGGGTTGGGCGACGGAAATGACTCGCAAACCGAACATCATCCTCATTATGGCCGACGATTTTGGTTTTGAATGCGTGTCGGCCAACGGCGGACAGTCTTATCAGACGCCGAACCTCGATAAGCTGGCGGCCTCCGGTATGCGGTTTGAACACTGCCACGTCCAACCGCTGTGTACACCCACGCGTGTGGAACTCATGACAGGCAAGTCCAACATCAGGAATTACTTCCGTTTCGGCACGCTGTTGAAAAGCGAGATCACCTTCGGCAACATTTTGTCCCAAGCTGGCTATGCCACGGCGATTTGCGGAAAATGGCAACTCGGTACGGAGCAGGACTTGCCTCAACACTTCGGCTTCGCCGAGTCCTACCTTTGGCAGCACACCCGCCGACCGCCACGCTACGCCAATCCCGGTTTAGAGCATAACGGCCGATCCATCGACTTTCACAAAGGAGAATACGGGCCTCTGCTGGTGAATGACTTTGCGCTTGACTTTGTTACTCGTCACAAAGATCGGCCGTTTTTCCTCTATTACCCGATGATTCTCACGCACGCTCCCTATCAACCGACGCCGGACAGCCCGAATTGGGATCCAAACGCCGTCGGAGAGCAGGTCAACCAGAACCCGAAACACTTCGCGGACATGGTGGCATATATGGATAAGCTGGTCGGGCGTTTGGTCGACAAGCTCGACGAACTCACGATTCGTGATCACACCTTGATCCTGTTCCTGGGCGACAACGGTACCGGCCGGACGATCACCAGTCGATTCCGGAATCAAAACTATCCCGGGGGCAAAGGGACTACGACCGCTCGCGGCACGCATGTTCCACTCATCGCCAGTTGGCCGTCTCGAATCACGCGGCCGGGGGTCAACGAGGATCTCATCGCCAGCGTGGACATCTTGCCGACACTCTGTGAGGCCGCCGGCGTGGCCGTACCGGAGGGCATCGATGGGCAGAGCTTTTTGCCACAGTTGCTCGGCGACCGAGGGAAGCCGCGGGAATGGATTTACTTCTGGTACTCGCCTCGGCAAAAAGCCGATCTGACAGTCAGTGAGTTTGCCTTCGATCGGCATTACAAACTGTATCGCGACGGAGCATTCTTTGATCTCGTGGCCGATCCGTACGAGCAGAATCCGCTCAAGCCCGACGAACAGCGCGGCGACGCTATCCAGGCCGTCGAGAAGTTACAGAAGGTTCTTGACCTTTTTCAGAACGCTCGCCCTGGCAAGTTGGATAGTGATTTCGAGCGACTGATGCGTAAGAAGAATTGAGCTTAATCGCCTTCGATTCGGATTTCAGATGCGCCGACAGGGCTGCGGCCCAGCCGCCCTGTTCGACACCTCAAACCGCATGGTCATGCTGACCGCGGGGGTCGACACCATGCAGAAGAAGGAGCACGACGGATTCGGCCGCCGCACGGTTCGCGGTTGGCCTGGCCACATTCGAGATGCGCCTCTCCGCCTGCCTGCGGAACTGTTGCTGGGCGCCGCCGCAGATCACAATCCCGCGCCGCTCCCCTCGGCTTTCCCCGCAGGGGACCGCGAGATGGCCGTTCGTTCCACTGGATGTTGGGTGACGATCAATGTCCCCGATTTCACGACGACAGGCATTGTGCGGCGGCTCTTAAAATCCCGCCATGGCTGGCCAGGAATTCTCGCGCTGGAAAAACATGAACCAAACGGCGGCATGCGTGGCGGCCAAGAGCACCAGCACATGCAGCAGATCGCCGATCCACAGGTACCGCGGGAAGTCCGTGATCTCCGGACGGATGATCATCAGCAAGCCAGGACGGCTATAACACAAGCAGGACACGGCATCGGCGAACCTGCCGACCACACTCTGCTCCCATCTGCTGGCGCTGTCGGCGGGATGGACAAGGGAGTCCAGCGTCACAATCAGGGGTCGAAAGCCTCGCGGCTGGCTCATTGGCACGTTGCTGTCTCCCGTCGCCACGGCGCTGAGCAAAAGCTGCGGCAGAATCAACATGGGCAGGGCTGCCACCGCCGCTTCTTCCGTCCGCACCATGGTCGACACCAGCAGACCCAGACCCATGCCGCACAGGTAGACGAGCATCAACCCGCCCCACCACGCCCACGGACTAAGTTCCACCAGATCCTGGGACAAATGCTCATCCAGGATCCTGGCGCTGCCCCAGCGGACCAGCCACAACAACATCACGAGCTGCACCGCGCCAATTGCGGAAAATACCGCGGTTTTGCCCCCCAAATAGGCCTCGGCGCGCAGCCCCGACATCCGGTCGCGGATGTACTGCCGGCGTTCGCGCACCAGGTCCCGCACCACATTATTCATGCCCAACCAGATGGCAATGACGACGGTAAAGAACACAATGGGGTCGATCCTGCCCGGATTATACTGCGAGAACACAACCAGCAACCCTAATAGTAAAGGCTGCAGGATCATCATCGCCACCAACGCCCGGTCGCGCGAGATGGTTGCGTAGCATCGCTCCACGACCAGCGCCAACTGGCGGGAGAGGCGGGGAACGTCTTGGGTGCGCGCCAACTGCGCGACCGCCGACCGGCCAGCCGGCCAGTGAGCCGTGGTGGAATGCGCGCGCTGCGGCGTGGGGGCGTCGTCCTCGAACTCCGGTGCCGTTCCTCGCGGCGGTCCCCCTGGATCGACGGCACCAGGATCAGAAGTCGCCGCACCTGTTTCCAGCGTTTCAAACCAATCGGCAGCGTCCTTCCCCTGAAACTCTTGCAGCAGGCCTTCGGGCGGACCATCGTAGGCCAACCGGCCCACCTCCTTTTCCCGACGCAGCACCAACAGGCGATCAAACAGCTTGAACGCCGCGGGCGAGTGCGTGGACAAGACCACGAGCGTCTCCTGACGGCGCGTCACATGCCGGAGAATCTCCAGGAACCGTGCCTCGTTCCCCGGATCCAAACCGCTGGTGGGTTCATCCAACAGCAGCACATGCGGTCCGCGCAGCAACTCGATCGCCGCGCTGACACGCTTGCGTTGTCCGCCGCTCAGTTCGGTCACTGGCTTGCGGGCGTGAGGACTCAGTCGCAGTCGCTCCACCACGTCCTTCACGGCGCGACACTGCTCTTCCTGCGTGGCACGGGGCAGGCGCAAGCGGGCGGCAAAGTCCAGGTTCTCCTCGATCGTGAGCGCGTCGAACAAGATATCCGTTTGCGGAACGAAACCGACGTGTTGAAGGTATTCGTCTCGCTGCGACCAGACGTCCCGGCCGTCCCAGAGGATCCGCCCTTTTTCCGGAGGGAAGTAACCGGCCAAGGTTTTCAACAACAAACTTTTCCCCAGGCCACTGGGGCCTAAAATCCCCACGAACGTCCCCGGCTTCAAGGTGGTTGTCACCCCGTCCACCAGCAGCCGCCCACGCCGGGCGATTCCCACCAGCTCTAATTGAATTTCATGCGGCTGATGCAACAGCAGGTGGAACCCGTCACTCCTGAACTCGTAGGCGATCCGGAGGCCGAACCGCACTCGATCCCCGGGTTGGAGGACCCGCTCCCGCACCCGCTCGCTGTTCACGTAGGTCCCAAACCGGCTCTCCCGATCCACGACCACCACGTTCCCATCCCGCCGCAACAATGAGGCATGGCGCCGCGATACCGTCGCATCCGGCAACACAATTTCGCAGGGCGGGGACCGCCCCACCTCCACCGGCAGTTTCGAGAGGGAAATCAACGGCGAGTTTTCGCGCTCCCCAGTCATGTGCCGCCTCCCGCATCGGTCAGTCCAATATGGTGCACCAGTACTGAATCTCCAGCTTGGGGGACGATTGGAACCGCGTTTCGAATAACAGGTGGTCGGTCGAGACCTCCTCCAGGCGCCCCGTGGCGGTCAGCGTCGCCTTTTGGACATATCCGTCATCGATGTCATAGGAAAGTTTTCCCCGTGGCGTCACATCCCCCAGCCGGCGTCGTCTGTTGTCGGAAGCGTTCACGCGAAACGTGCCGCGCGACATCTCCAACGACGCGAACGTCTTCCCCTTCTCCCGAAAATCCTGACCCCGCGTGATCGTCACCACTCCCGACGGGCGACCTCGCCAGGTCGGCGGCAGAAGGTCCACCAAGGCCGCCGTCTCGACATCCCAGTACGAGCCGGGCTTGCTTTGGACATCCGGCAAGATGTAGCAGTCGCTCAACAAGGCGAGCCCTTCCAAATAGTCGCGCTCTGCCTCATCCAAACTGCAAGCCACCGGTTCCACCGACTTCACCCCCTCCCCGTCCACATAGGTGATCCGCACCTTCTTGCCTTCCAGCGAGTCAATCATCGCTTCCGCCTGACTGGCCGCTTGTTCGACCGCCGCCTGCCCCGCCTTGTTCAACACCATTTCGGCAAGAGGTGCCACGGCTATCGCCGCGGCCGTTCCTTGGCCTCCCGTCAGCCAATTATCCAGAGCAGACAGAAGCCAGATCCCCGGCTGCCCGAGATCGAACGAAATGTCGACATCCGTCAGCAGCTTCACGACGCGGCTTTCGACGACGTGGTACAAAACGACGATCGTCTGGCCGTCGTTTCGTTCCACCTTCCGCCGTGTCCGGCTCTCGGCCACATAGTTCAACGTCACCGTTCGCCTCACTCCCCAGTCCGCGTCCAGCACGCTGGCGTGCAGCCCCACTTTGAGCGCGCTTTCATAAGTCTTGCCCACTTGCAACACCTCGCGAATCCGCTCCGGGTTTCCAATGCGTTTCGGCGGCGGGGGAGGCGGTGCGGCCGCCTTCGCGGCAGACACATCGTTCTTCTTCGATTGAGAGGTTTTTGGTGGGGATGTGGGTGTCGGCGCGGGCGCCTTGGCATCCGTTGGTGCCTCCTGCTTCGCCACCGACGGTTCCGGTGGGGATGTTGGTGTCGGCGCGGGCGCCGTCGCGACCTCTTCCCGCAGGTTTTCGTTCGCGGGCAGAACACGCTCAGGCATCCATAACAAGAGCACAATCACCCCCAGAAGTGCTCCAATCACCACCAGCAACAAGCTGATCACGACGGAACTGTTCCCCTGCCGCCGAACTGGTTCACTAGGAGACATGCTTCCATCCCCTCGCAATAGAACCACGAAACGGCCGAACCACCACAAGTTCAGTTCCTCGCCAGATCGTTCGGTCAACGACCAGAGAGGGCTTTACGCACCAGATCCGGCTGGAAGTATGTCTTGGATTCCTCGGGGGACAGTTCCCTGCCGGTCGCTTGATCGTAGTGCCGCACCAACGAGTGGGTCATCTGGGAACCGTCGCAGTCGTACCAGCCGTCCGCCGTCAGCACGACCCAGCGCTGGGTTTGGAAGCCCCACCAGCTCCGGGTTTTGAGGCTCCACCATTGGCATACTTCCTGGCCAGTCTCCACATCCCAGAGCCGGCACGTACCGTCCAGAGACCCCGTGGCGACCCGGCGGCCGTCCGGACTGAACGCAACAGAATGTACCCTATCGGTATGCCCCAGGAAAGTCTGTAGCAGGTTCCCCGTCTCGGCATCCCACAGCCGGGCCGTCTTGTCGGCAGAACCCGTGGCGACCCGGCGGCCGTCCGGACTGAACGCAACAGAACGTATCCAAGAGGCATGCCCCTGGAAGGTCTTGAGCAGGTTCCCCGTCTCGGCATCCCACAGCCGGGCCGTCTTGTCGGCAGACCCCGTGACGACCCGGCGGCCGTCGGGACTGAACGCAACGGAACGTACCCAATCGGTATGCCCCTGGAAGGTCTTGAGCAGGTTCCCCGTCTCGGCATCCCACAGCCGGGCCGTCTTGTCGTCAGACCCCGTGACGACCCGGCGACCGTCGGGACTGAATGCAACAGAACGTACCCAATCGGTATGCCCCTGGAAGTCCTTGAGCAGGTTCCCCGTCTCGGCATCCCACAGCCGGGCCGTCTTGTCGGCAGACCCCGTGGCGACCCGGCGGCCGTCGGGACTGAACGCAACAGAACGTACCCCATCGGTATGCCCCTGGAAGGTCTTGAGCAAGTTCCCCTTCTCGGCATCCCACAGCCGGGCCGTCTTGTCGTCAGACCCCGTGGCGACCCGGCGGCCGTCGGGACTGAACGCGACGGAACGTACCCCATCGGTATGCCCCTGGAAGGTCTGTAGCAGGTTCCCCTTCTCGGCATCCCACAGCCTGGCCGTCTTGTCGTCAGACCCCGTGGCGACCCGGCGGCCGTCGGGACTGAACCTGACCGAGGTGACGGCCGGAATCTGTTCCATCTGACGGAGAGACGCCGGCCGGGGAGGAGGGAGACTTGGCCGCTGGTCAGGCGCCGATTGGGCAACACCCTTCGCAGGGGCCGGCGTGGGAGCAGCGGTTCGATTGGGCGGCGTGGGAGCAGAGGTTGCCGGTGGCGGCTGTGAATCAGGGGGCGTACGCGCCGATTGGGAAACACCCTCCACAGGGGCCGGCTTGGGAGCAGCGGTTCGATTGGGCGGCGCGGGAGCAGAGGTTGCCGGTGGCGGCTGTGAATCAGGGGGCGTAGGCGCCGATTGGGCAACACCCTCCACAGGGGCCGGCTTGGCTCGAGGCGAACCGAATGGCCTGACGAGCAGGAGGAGCACAGCCGCGAGATAGAACCCCCCGAGAATCCCCAAAATCCCAGTGATCGCGGGAGCGAACATCTTTTGCCAGGTTGAGACGGGCGCGGCCGATCCTGAGGGGCCTGGCCGGAAACTAAACCGGTGCAACGCTGCCTGCAAGGCCGCGACATCCGCGAACCGGTTGCCCGGCTCGCGAGCCAACAACCGCTGGATCACGGCATCGAACTCGACCGGCACGGTGGCATTCAGCCGCGAGGGGGGCAACCACGCCTCCTGGGGCAATTGGCCGGTCAGCAACTCATAAAACGTCCTTCCCAAGGCGTACAGGTCGGCCCGGTCGTCCACCTTTGATGAATCGTCCAATTGCTCGGGGGCCATGTAGCGTACCGATCCAAGGAACGCCCCGGTTTGGGTCAGATCGGACTGCTCGCGGCCCAGGGGACGGGCCAACCCCAAATCGGAGACTTTTAACCGCCCATCGGCCCCGATCAAGAGGTTTGACGGCTTAACATCTCGATGGACTAAACCTCGCTTGTGGAGCGCGTCCAGCCCGCAACTCGCCTGCCACAAATACTGCACACCCCACGAAAACGGCATCTGCTGACGCCAATGCCGCATTTGCTCGAGCATTCCCTTGAGGTTCCCCCCAGGCAACCACTCGGTGATCAAGGCCTCGTTCTGTCCCCAGCGGAAATGCGCAATGATTTTCACCACATGCGGGTGGTTCAACGTCATCAACAGTGCGGCCTCGCGGTGGAATCGAGCGACCATCTCCCGCGACTGCGCCAGTCGCGGGTGCAGGATCTTCACCGCCACGGGCTGCCCCGAGGGACCGTTGCGCCCCTCGAAGACGACTCCCATCCCCCCTTCCCCGACTTTCCGCACCAATTCCACCGAGTCCACCGACTGCGGCAGACAAACCACTTCCCCATCCCGCAGGGCACAGACCATGATCGCCGCGCCGCAGTCGGTGCAGGTTTGCGGCGCATGACTCGGCTGGGGGAGTTCTCGGCTGCCGCACGCGGGACACGCTGCCAGCCACCCTGGCGACGTCGGCACCGGCATCGGTGTTCGAATGTCGCGGGACCGATGCGAAACCGCACCCCTGCCGCCAAAGGCAGTTCTCGCACCTGCTGCCCGTCGCATTCGATCCAGTCGCGGTCGCTGCGGCAGCGCAGCATCAGGCGGTCATCGGGATCGTATTCCACGATCGCATGCTGCCGGCCCACCTGTTCGTCGTCGATTCGAAAGGTGTTTCCCTCCGCCCGGCCGATGGACAAACCGCGGTACACGTAGACCGCCTCGCTGGCGGCGCCGTCACCACGGCACAGCAGCAACGTCGTCGATGGCTGCTGGCTCGAATCGCGAGGGGTGCTCATCACCGGCTCCTCGGTCGAAGGATAACTGGAGAAGCAGCGACCAAGCCCGGGTCCGCCCCGCTGCCGGGCGGATCAATGGCGCCGCTGATCGCGCCGAGCGCGGAGAGAACGCGCTAGCTGCCGCGGGACCATGAGCCGGCCAAAGGAAGGACCTGCGGTAACGTCCTACATGCTATGCTTGGCGCCAGCGGCAAGCAAGGGGGGACCCAGGCCGCGGATGCGCTGGGGCGAGCGGGCGAGTTTCTCAGGTTGCCGGCTGATTCTCTTGTCGCGGAGCCGCGGTTAGAATGTGGCGCTTGGTTCTCCGTTCCCAGGAAAGCCAGGATCGGCGATCATGGGGTGTTGCCGTCTTTGAGAGCTGACGATGTCGGACCGCCGCAACTTGTTCCACAAGGTCTGGGACCTGCACACCGTCCGGAGACTGCCTTCCGGACAAACGCAGTTATTCATCGGCCTGCACCTGATTCACGAGGTGACCAGCCCGCAGGCGTTTGCCATCCTGCGAGAGCGCGGGTTGAAAGTCGCGTATCCCGACCGCACGGTGGCGACCGTGGACCACATCGTCCCCACCGACAATCAGGCCCGTCCGTTTCGCGATCCGCTCGCGGAGGAGATGATGTCGGCCATCGAGCGGAATTGCCGCGACTTCGGCATACGGTTGTTCAATCTGGATGATCAGCGGCAAGGCGTCGTGCACATCGTCGGCCCGGAACAAGGTTTGACGCAGCCGGGCATGACCATTGCCTGCGGGGACAGCCACACCAGCACGCATGGGGCGTTCGGAGCGATTGCGTTTGGGATCGGCACCAGCCAGGTGGCCGACGTGCTGGCCACCCAAACGCTGGCCATGTCGCAGCCCAAAGTCCGGCGGATCGAAGTCCACGGCCGGTTGGGCCGCGGCGTGTTCGCCAAGGACGTGATTCTGCACATCATCCGCAAGCTGGGCGTGCAAGGGGGCGTGGGATTTGCCTATGAGTACGCCGGCGAAGTCTTCGACCGCATGTCGATGGAAGAGCGGATGACGGTGTGCAACATGAGCATCGAGGGGGGCGCACGTTGCGGCTATGTGAATCCCGATCAAACCACCATCGACTATCTCCGCGGCCGGCCGTTCGCTCCGGAGGGTGCGGCCTTCGAGCGCGCGGCGCAGTGGTGGCTGAGCCTGGCCTCGACGGCTGACGCCGAATTCGACGACCGTGTGTCCTTCGACGGGGCCGCGATCGAGCCAACCGTCACCTGGGGGATCAACCCGGCACAGGCGGTGGGCGTGACCGAACAGTTGCCTCCTGTTGCTTCGTTTCCCCCCGAAGAGCAAGCCGGTATTCGCGAGGCGTACGCCTACATGGATTTGCAGGAGCGGCAACCGATTCAAGGGTTGAAAATCGACGTGGCGTTTTTGGGCTCGTGCACGAACGGCCGGATTTCCGATTTGCGGGAAGCGGCGGCCATCGTCAAAGGCCGGCGCGTGGCCCCCGGCGTGCGGGCGCTGGTGGTGCCGGGGTCGCAGCAGGTGCGCCAGCAGGCGATGCGCGAAGGATTGGACAAGCTGTTTGAAGCCGCCGGTTTCGAGTGGCGCGGTGCCGGCTGTTCGATGTGCTTGGCGATGAATCCCGACAAACTGGTCGGCCGCGAAATTTGCGCGTCGTCGAGCAACCGGAATTTCAAAGGCCGACAGGGAAGCCCCACGGGACGAACGCTGCTGATGAGTCCGGCCATGGTGGCGGCGGCGGCGGTGACGGGTGCCGTCACCGATGTCCGCGAGTTGCTGTGAGCGGCCCGAGTCGGCCAGCCGGCGGGCCGGCGAAAGTTCAGTTAGCGATGTTCGAATACATCGTCGCTGGACCACGGCGTTTGCGGCGACTGGCCAGGGGATGGCTCGAAGTGGCGGTATGGTCGCTCAATCCGTCGATCAGCAGCGTGCGGCCTTCCCGGCGGAGATCTTCCTGCAAGTCGTACACCTTTTGCAGGATGCTGGAATCGACGAGGGGGGCCTCGGCGAAATCGAGCAGGATCGTCCGCCGGGGATCGACGGCCAGCAGCGCCTTGCGCAGGAACAGCCACGTGGAGAACACCGCCGAACTGCGGACTTTCACCCGCGTCGTCCGCTCATCCGGTTGATCGATTTCCAGCTTGGGGGCGACCAGTGAACGCGGCGAGGCGCCGCGAAGCAGGTGCAGCACAATCTTTAAGGCAATGCCGAGCAGCACGCCCACCAGCAAGTCGGTGGCCAGCACCCCCACCAAGGTGACGCAGAACACGGCCAACTGATCCCACCCCACCTGAGCAATGTGGATGAATTCCCGGGGATGAGCCAGCCGAAATCCGGTGTAGACGAGCATGGCCGCCAACGCCGCGAGGGGGATGCGGTGAATGAGCTGCGGCAACAGCGCCACGAACAGCAGCAGAAACAGCCCGTGAAACATGTTCGCATAGCGGGACTGGGCGCCGTTGTCGATGTTGGCCTTGCTGCGGACGATTTCCGAAATCATCGGTAACCCGCCAATGCATGCTGCCAGCACGTTGCCCGTGCCGACGGCTAGTAGATCGCGGTTGTAATCGGTCTTGCGCCGTTGAGGATCGAGCAGGTCGACGGCCTTGGCGCTCAGCAGCGATTCGAGCGTGCCGATCAACGTGAACATCACAATCCATTTGATTCCGGCCGCCGTGGCGACCCCGGAGAAATCGGGAAACGTGACCGCCGCGAGGATGCTGTCGGGAACATTCACCAAGAAGCGGTCGTTCAGTTCGTATTCGCGTCCGGCGAAAATGTAGGAGTGCGCGTGGTCGAGGTCGAGATACTGTCCCAGAAAAATGCTGATCAGCAAAACCGCCATTTGCCCGGGGATCCGTCGCAGCCACTGGACGGGCAACAGGGGCCAGACGAACAGCAGCAGCAGATTGAACAAGCCCAGAAAGGCGATGCGGGGATTGGCATCGGCCACCAGACGAGGGATTTCGGCGAGGAGTTCGAGCGGCTCCTTGGCGTGCGGGATCGTTCCCAGCAGCACCGGAATTTGCTTCGAGATGATGATCACGCCAATGGCGGCGAGCATGCCGTGCACGGCACTCGAGGGGAACAATTCGCTGAAGATTCCGCTGCGCAGCAGCGCGAAGGCGATCTGAATCAGACCGGCGACCACGCTCACCCCCAAGGCCATGCGGTAGGCTTGCCACTGGGCTTCGGGTGCGGCCTGGGGCCCTCCGCCGAATTCGAGGACGCAGCCGAGGACGATCACGATCAGTCCGGCGGCTGGACCCTTGATGGTGAGTTCCGAGTTGCTGATGAACGGGGCGACCAGCCCGCCAACGATGGCGGTGAACACGCCGGCCGTCGCGGGATATCCGCTGGCCAGGGAAATGGCCAGGCACAAGGGAAGTGCAATCAAGAACACCAGAAAGCCGGAGAGGAAATCCGCGCGGAGCGCATTGCCGCGGACGGTTTGAGGCGCAAGGGATGGCTCGGTACGGTCCATGGGTGGTTGTCTCGGGAAGCACGAACCTGCCGCGGCTTGTCGCGGCGACGGATGGCGATTCTAGCAACGTTGCCTCTGCCGCCTAACTGAAAAGGTCGTCAGTCATCGACCGAACCACGCGGGTGGGGAGCTAGCCATTGCCGCAATTAACGATCGCTCCGGAAAATCGGGCGGTGTTAATAGGACACGGCTGAAGTGACGGGGGGATGCGCCGCTGGAGTTCCAAACGGCAGGCCGATGTCATTCGACGTGGGCATCGCGAGGAGGACGGCCTTTACCTGTCTTCCTTGTAAGGATAGCCGCTTGAGGTGCCTGGCTGGCCCGCCTGCTCCTGCGGGGACGGTCCGCACCGCATACAATGGAGTGTTCAAAGGCGGAAGCTGAGAATGCGCGGCGATGCACTGTGCGAGGGGCGGGCTGATGGACATTCTGGTTATCGAAGACGATCCGGTAGTAGGGCGGGCTTTGATGCAGGGTTTCACGGAAGCGGGGCATCATTGTCGCTGGGTGCAGGAGGGAAGCAAGGGAACAGAGGCGGCGTTGAGTCAGCAGGCGGATGCCATCATTCTCGATTTGATGCTGCCCACGCGCTCGGGGCGGGAGGTGCTGCGCGAAATCCGTTCGCGGGGCGTGCTAACGCCGGTCATCGTCCTCTCGGCATTAGGAGCGACTGAGGACCGAGTGACGGAATTGGAGGCCGGCGCCGACGACTACCTTTCCAAGCCATTCGACTTCGCGGAATTGTTGGCCCGGGTGCATGCGGTGGTGCGGCGAACTCAAGCGCGTCCCGCGTTGACGCTGCAAGTCGGCGATTTGGTGCTCGACGTGACCACGCGGCGGGTGACCCGCGACGGCCGCGACATCGATTTGACGCCGATCGAGTTCAGCCTGCTGGAGTTGTTGATGCGCTACGCCGGGCAGGTGGTCACGCGGAAAATGCTCTGCGAGCACGTGTGGGGATTCAATTGGGACGGAACGACCAACGTGATCGAGGTGCACGTGAACCGGCTGCGGGGCAAACTCGATCGCGGCCGAGAGGAATCGATCATCAAGACCATTCGAGGGCGCGGGTATGCCGTTTCCGCAGCGCCGTAAACTGTGGTGGAATTCATTGCGGGTGCGGTTGACGCTGTGGAACACAGCGGTCGTGTTGGTGGCCGTGATGGTGGCGCTCCTCGCCGTGCGGGAAGGATTGCGATACTCTCTGCTCACCGAAATCGATGTGGTGCTCAACGACGAGGCGAAATCCCTCAGTTTAGCGATTCAGGAATTTTATCCCGATCACCAGTTGGTGATCGACGAGATGCAACGCATTGCCGAAGGCCACAAGGAGCGGGGTTGGCATGTTCACTGGCTCGATGCCCACCGGAACACGATTTGGGCGAGTCCCGCCGCGCCGCCGGCGCCCCTGACGCAATTGGCCGTCGAGCGCGGCGAGCGCAGCGTATGGGTCTCCAAGAGCCATCGCTCAGTCGAGCGGCGGGTCGATGCTCCGGGAATTCCCACTTACTATGTCCGCGTTGGTTCGCCAATTGCGTACATCGAAGAAGATGTCGCACGGCTCACGCGGATTCTCCTGCCGGTCAGTCTGGCTTTGCTGTGTCTGGCACCACTGGGCGGCTATCTGCTCGCCGAGCGAGCCATTGACCCGTTGAAGCACATCACCGAAACAACCCGGCGGCTACGCCCCAGTCGACTAGAGGAACGCTTGCACGTGCGGGGTGTCGGCGACGAGCTGGATCAGCTTGCCATCCAAATCAATCAATTCCTCGATCAGCTTGGCGATCATCTGCGGCAGCAGCAAGAGTTTGTGGCCAATGCGGCGCATGAGTTGCGTTCTCCGCTGACGGCGATCCAGGCTTCGGTGGAGGTCACCCTGGATAAACCGCGCACTGCCGCCGAGTACGAAGACCTGCTGGTTGCCATTCACCACGAATGTCAGCATCTGGGCTGCCTGGTGAATCAGCTCTTGCAACTGGCGGAAACCGAGCGCGTGCCTGGGGATGCGCCGCGAGAAATGGTCGGCCTGGCGGAGATCGTTCGCCGTTGCCTGGAAATGTTCGCCCCCATCGCCGAGGACCGCGCACTGACGCTGCAAACGCACCTCGATGAAACCGCGGCCGTCTGGGGAATGCCGCTGCAGTTGCGGCAACTGGCGACTAATTTGATCGACAACGCCTTGAAATTCACGCCGTCCGGCGGGATGGTGGCGGTGGAACTCGGCCGGAAAGGCGCTGGGCACGTGGAACTCACCGTGCGCGACACCGGCATCGGCATTCCTCCCGCTGACCTGGCGAAGATTTTTGAACGGTTTTATCAGGTCGACAAGGCTCGCTCTCGGGCGGCAACCGATCGTGGCAATGGCTTGGGGCTGAGCATTTGTCAGGCCATCGTGCAGGCGCATGGCGGGACGATCGACGTCACCAGCGAAGTGGGACGTGGGAGCACATTCCGCGTGGTATTGCCGGCCGCGACCGATCGAACCGGGATGCCGGCCCCCGCTTCGCCACGGGAAGCTGGCCTTGTGTGAGGAACATGTTAAGCGGCCTGACGCGGGTCTCGGCGAGGGGATGCGCCCGGTTGTTTCCCTGCGGGCGACCGTTACACTGATCAGGGTCAAGGTGTGCGCTCCTGGGAGCCGTCGGGCGGCTATGGATTCTTACGGCATCTACGCCATCGTGCTGTTGTTTTTGGGGTTGGCGATCCTGGTCACGGAAGTGTTCGTCCCATCCGGCGGCATGCTGTCGGTAGTGACGACCGTGGTGTTGCTGCTTTCGGCGATTTGTGCCTTTGCCGCGTGGTACCAAGACTATCCGGCTCGCTGGTGGACCTACTGCGCCTTGCTGGTGCTGCTGATACCGAGCACCTTGGGTGGGGCGTTCTATATCCTGCCGAAGACCTCGGTGGGAAAGAAGGTGCTGCTTGAAGCGCCCGATCCGGCCGATGTGGAACCGTTCGCGGAGGAAACGGCACGGTTGCAGCAATTGGTGGGGCACCGGGGGCAGACGCTGACGCTGCTCAACCCCGGCGGCATCGTGCTGGTGGATGGTGAACGTCTGCACGCCTTCACCGAGGGGTTGCTGTTGGAGCCGCAGACGGAAATCGAGATTGCGGAAATCCGCGGCACGCGGGTGCTCGTTCGTCCTGTTGATCGCACGGAACCCCGTGCCGGGGTCGCCGAGCCGCCGCGGCCCGATCGAATCGACTTCGAAGTTCCCGGAGAGTAGGCTGAAGTCAGATGGACGTCCCACGGCGGTCGGGGACCGCCCCCACAAGGAATACCTCATGCTCGAGTTCGTCCTGGCGCAGAACGACTTACGCCCGGTGTTGGCGATCGGCGCCGCCATCCTGGTGTTTATCGTCGCTTTGGTGTTTATCGTCGTCTTCGCCAACTACATCAGTTTGTGGATTCAGTGCAAGATGACGGGGGCGGGGATCACGTTCCTCAACCTCATCATGATGACCATTCGGAAGGTGAATGCGTCCGCCATCGTGCGCGCGAAGATCATGGCGGTGCAGGCCGGAATCACCGAGAAGTATCCGCTCAGCACCCGCGATTTGGAATCGCACTATTTGGCGGGCGGCCGGGTGATGAACGTCATCAAGGCACTGGTGGCGGCCCACCGGGCGCAGATCGATCTCGACTGGCAAACGGCGCAGGCCATCGACCTGGCGGGCCGCGATGTGCTCGAAGCCGTGCGGACCAGCGTGTATCCCAAGGTGATCGACTGTCCCGATTCGAAGAAGTCGACCAATTCGCTGGAGGCGGTCGCTGGAGACGGCATCCAGTTGAAGGTTCGCGCGCGCGTCACCGTGCGGACGAACATTCGGCAATTGATCGGTGGTGCCACGGAGGAAACGGTGATCGCCCGCGTGGGACAAGGCATTGTGCAAGCCATCGGCTCGACGCCGTCCTACAAACTCGTGCTGGAAAATCCCGATCGCATCTCGTCCACGGTGCTCAACCAGGGGTTGGAGGCGCAAACGGCCTTCGAAATTGTCTCCATCGACATTGCCGATATCGACGTGGGAGACAACATTGGTGCGCGGCTGATGGCTGACCAGGCAGAAGCCGACATGCGGGTGGCACAGGCCAAGGCCGAGCAGACCCGTGCCGATTTTGCGGCTCGCGAGCAGGAAATGGTGGCGCAGGTCCAGGCCAATCGAGCGCAGGTGGTGCTGGCGGAGGCCCAGGTGCCCGTGGCCATTGCCGAGGCATTCCGTACCCACACGTTGGGACTGATGGACTACTACGAATTGAAAAACGTGCAGGCCGACACGCAGATGCGTCAGGCGATTGCCGGGCTGTCGCCCATGGCGGTCGCCGCGAAAGCCTAAGGAATCCCGCGGACGATGCAGTGCCGCGACTGGCCCCCCTTCTGGGTTGACAACCCGCCGCTGGCGTGCCGGCGAGTGAAAGGATGCAAGCGATGACTGTCCTGGCGGCTACTCTGCCCGTCGTGCTCGCCGCGGCCGACTGGGGTCAATTGCTCGGCATCGCATTCATCGTGTTGTCATTTTTGAGTTGGTTCGTCAAGCAGTTGAAGGGCGGAAACGACGCGCAAGCCGCCGCGCGGCCTGTTCCGGCCGACAAGCCTTTGCGAGCCGAGATCGAGGTGTTTCTCGAAGAAGTGAAAAAAGAGCCGGCGCAGAACCCCCAGCGGCCTGAACCGGCGGAGCGGCGCGAACCGGCAATGCAGCGCGAAGCGAAGGGGCCGCGCAAACCCTCAGGCGCCACGAAGGCCAAAGCCGAAAAAAACCGGAAAACGCGCCCCGAAGCGACCGCCGAACCCGCCACGACGCGGCCGAAACCCGTCTCGCAACTGGCGCAAAAACATCTGTCCACTGCTCCGTTGGGGGAGGTCGTACGCACCCATCTGACCAGTCACATGGGGGACCGCATGAGTGCGGAGGCGCAGCAGCACCTCGGCCAGCGGATCCCCGAGGAAGTGCAGCGGATGTTCGGTCAGTCGGCGGTCGAGGGGACCGAATCGGCCTCCATGCGCCGTGGGGAAAAACACCCGTTGCTTTTGGCACTGGCTCAGCCTGGTGCCGTGCGTCAGAGTTTGGTCCTGGCCGAAATCCTCCAGAGACCGCGGGCGTTGCGGCGCACTCTCCGATAAAGTCGAACGTCCGCCTGGCCACGCAGGGCCAGTTGCGTCACTCCGGCGGGTCGCCACGGCGCTTCACCGGGGTGAGAGGAACGGAGCGGAACCAAAACATCGCGTCTGGGCACGCGCCGTCGTCTCGCGCGGCACTGATCGGCTGGAGTGCCGTCCGAAAATTTCACGGCTCACCGCAGGTCACGACGACTCCCCCGTATGTTCCGCGTGCTAATGAGCCGTCCGCGGCTGTCCGCCGTGCGCGAACAGAGCCCCTGCGTTGCCTTCTCCAAGGGCGTCCCATTAGACTTGCGGTTTTCAACGTCTGCACCGAATGCCCCGCCGCGAGGACCGCTGATGTCGACGCCCCCCCTTGCCAAGGCCCCGCCGTTAACCGCCGTGCAGTGGCTCATTTGCACCATCGCCGCCATCGGCTTCGCCTTCGACATTTACGAACTGCTGATGCTGCCCTTGATCGTGCGCAATGCGCTGATGGAACTGGGACAAATTGCCCCGGGGACGCCGCGCTTCGCCACATGGTTCGGCATGTTGTTTTACATTCCGGCATTCTGCGGAGGCATCTTCGGACTGTTGGGAGGCTACCTGACCGACCGCCTGGGTCGTCGCCGGGTGCTCACGTGGAGCATTTTGCTGTACGCCTTCTCGGCGTTCGCCGCCGGCTTTTCCACCAATTTGTGGATGCTGCTGTTCTTTCGCACGACGACCTTTATTGGGGTCTGCGTGGAATTCGTGGCCGCGGTGGCCTGGCTGGCGGAACTGTTCGATGATCCCCATCAACGGGAGCGGGTGCTGGGTTTCACGCAAGCGTTTTCCTCCGTCGGTGGTTTGCTGGTCGCGGTGGTGGCAGGCATCATTTCCACTCGCACGGCCGAGTTGCCAGCGATTGGCATTCCCGAGTGGCTGCACATCGGCTCGGTGGCCAATCCCCATGCCGCCTGGCGCTACACACTCATGTCCGGCTTGATTCCCGCGATTCCGCTGATCGTCATCCGCCCGTTCTTGCCGGAATCGCCGAAGTGGGCGGCGAAGAAGGCGGCGGGGACTCTGCGACGACCGAGCGTCGCCGAACTCTTCTCGCCCGAACTCCGCTCGACGACCATCGTCACCACCATCATGTTCGCGTGCAGTTACGGAGTGGCCTTCGGAGCAATTCAGCAAATGCCGCAGATTGTGCCGGGCATCGACGTGGTGAAGGCGGAAATTCAAGAGCGGACGGCGGGCAAGTCCGAAGCCGACGCCAAGCGGATCACGGGGGCCATCAACTTCGAAAAGGCCACCGAATATACCAAAGCGCAAGAGGTGGGCGGGCTGTTCGGCCGGTTCGCCTTGGCGCTGGTGGTGGCCTCGTTTGCGAGCCGCCGGGCGTTGCTGCGGCTGTTCCTGATTCCTGGGTTGATCCTCATGCCGCTCATTTTCGTGGCGTTTGCCCACGGGCAGGAAACGACGTTTTATACCGTCGACATTTCGTGGCTGCCTGGCTTTCACGATGCCAGCTTGTCGTTGTTGGGCTTGGGCATTTTCCTGGCCGGATTCTTTACCGTCGCCCAATTCAGCTTTTGGGGCAACTATCTGCCCCATGTTTATCCGGTGCACCTGCGCGGCACCGGTGAAAGTTTCGCGGCGAACATCGGCGGACGGATGATCGGCACACCCTTCGCGGCGCTCACGCAGTATCTGGCCCTGCAATCGTTCGTGCCGGGGACGTCGCCTCCGGAGAAAACCGCATACGTCGCGGCGGGCGTGGCCACGCTGCTGTTCTTGGCGAATTTGCTGCTGACCTTCGTCTTGCCCGAACCCAAGCCGGGTTCCATGGACGCCGAATGACGCGGTATGCCCGCCTCTGTGTCTCCGCCCGCGGTAATCGCCCGCGGGAATCGCCCGCGGAGCTCCGCGCGGTTCCGCGTCATGAACCGAGCAGTCGAAGCCGGTTGATCACAGTGCGCGCCAGCTCGTCCGCAACCTCGTCTACCGGCCGCAAGCCGTCGGCGCCCATGGCGGGAACCGAAACCCACGTGGCATCGTGGGCCGCCAACTCGGCGTACACGGAGCGGACTTGCTCCAGGTACGCGCCATCGGCCTCCTGGAGATCGGCGGCATGCTGGGTGTAGTCGCGCTGCCCCTTGCGCGCAATCAGCATCCGCGCTTGCTCCACCGGCATGTCGAGCCACAACACGAGATCGGCTCGGGGCAAGGCGAATAACTCGTACTCCACGAACTCAATCCAGCGGATGACCTCGGAGCGTGCGCTCCCTTCGAGCTTCGCCCCCTGGTGAGCGATGTTCGACGGGACATAGCGATCGCAAAGGACCACGTCGGCTTCGGCCAGCGACGCCAGCAAGTCCGCGCGGGTTTCCAAGCGGTCGCCGGCGAACAACAGGGACACCAGGACCGGATGGACCTGATGCAGGGTGCCGAACCGACCGTTCAGGTAGGCGGCGATCTGCGCACCGAATTTCGTGGCGCCGTAGCGGGGAAAACTCCACATCCGACAGCCGTAACCCTGCTCCGCGAGAAATCGCTGCAAGCGGGCTGCTTGGGTACCCTTGCCGGAGCCATCGATGCCTTCCAGCGCGATCAATTGCCCCATCTTCCGCCGTCCATTGTCACCTGGAGAGATCGCCGTCACCGGCAGCGATCGACGTGCCGCCCGCGAATCAGGTCGCCGTGAGCAGCGACAGGGCCTGCTGGGTGTCCGCGGCCAGGGTGAAGTAGTCTTGCAGCCGGCTGGTGCGGAGCACGTCGGCCACCGCGCCGTGAGCGCCGCACAACACCAGCTTGCCTTCCTTGCGGTGCATCCGCCGGTGCAGGGTAATCAACTTGCCCAAGGCGGCGCTCGTGATGTATTCGACCACCTCGAGGCTGAGCACAAGCTGGTGGCAGTGGTACTGATCGACGAGGGACAGCAACTCCCGTCCCATTTGTTCCAGGTTTTCCTCTTCCGATAGCTGCGGCCGAGTGAACCGCGCAATGACCGCCGGCCCTCGGTCCTCCACTGCCAGATACGCGGCACGAAACTGTTCCAGCGACATGGCGACCGGCCCTCATGTGGTCCCTGGATAGCGACAGGCCTCCAAATACTGCGGTCCAACGGTGGTGCCCACACCCGACACCATCTGACCGATCTCGCCAATCGAACCGGCCAGCCGCACCAAGGCATACCGTCGATCGGTTCCTTCCACCCACCCTGGACGGTCTTCCACCGCCCGTTCCACGATCACCTCCACCGAACGGCCGACCAAGGATCGATGATAATCCGCTGCCAACTCGCGTTCCAGATGCTCCAGGGCCAACATCCGCCGATTGACGATCTCCCCCGGAACCTGGCCGGCGTGGAGCGCCGCGGGGGTGCCGCTGCGGGCACTGAAGGGAAAGGCGTGAATCCGCAGGAATCCGGCCTTGCGGCAGACGTCCAGAGTGGCCGCGAACTCATCTTCCGTCTCGCCGGGAAAACCCACGATCACGTCGGTGCTGAAGGCGGGATGGTCCAGCCGCTCGCGGAGTTGGGCGAGTTTCTCGAGGAACCTTTCGATCGAATAGCGGCGGCGCATTCGCCGCAGGACGCTGTTCGACCCGCTTTGGAGGGCCGGATGGAAGTGCGGACAAAGGTGTTCGCAGTCGGCGGCGGCGGCGATGAAATCGTCGGTGATTTCCGCCGCCTCGATGCTCGACAGCCGCATCCGCCAACGGCCGGGAATGCGGTCCAGCCGGCGAAACAGATGCCAGAGCCGAAACGGCTCCCGTCCCGATTTGCCGCGGGTGTTTTCCACTCCGTAATGCCCGACGTGCACGCCGGTCAACACGATCTCCCGATGGCCATGGTCCAGCAACCGGCGAACTTCGTCCTCGATCTCCTCGGGGGGACGGCTGTGCAGCCGCGGCCGCACCAGCGGAATGATGCAGTAGCTGCACCGCAGAATGCACCCATCCTGCACCTTGACGTAGGCCCGCTTGCGGCCGGGAAACCGCGAAATCCCCGCCGGCATGTCATAAATGCCGTGACGCGCCAGGATGTCCGGCAATTCCCGTTTGTCGGTGACGACCTCGAACACGCCCGGCAACTGGCGGACCTCGTGCGGCGCTCGGGTCGCATAGCAACCCATCACCAAGGTCTGGGCCTGCGGATTCTGCCGCGCCAGTTGTCGAATCACCTGCCGCGAACGAGAATCCCCGTTGACTGTGACCGTGCAGGTATTCACGACACACAAATCGGCCGGCTCATCGTCCAACGCTTCGCGATAGCCGTTCCGTTCGAGCGTCTCCTTCACCAATTGCGTTTCGTATTGATTGACCTTGCAACCGAGCGTCACCAGCCGGCAGGTCTTGCGCCGCGCGGCGGGACCAGTGGAACCGAGTACGGCTGCGCCCGTCGCGGCCCCGATCCCCGGAGGAACAGTGGGACCGGCTGCGGGAAGATGGTCGGCTTCGGAAACGGGCCACGCAGCTTGCACAACAGGTTTCCACGCAGCCTTCCGAGCCGGAGACCGGGGATTCGTCTCCCGTCTGCCGGGCCGCTGGCTGCTTGAGGCACGGAACAGATGGCACGAGGTCCGCTAGTCGAGCACCGCGGGCGGCTCCTCGCCGCACGCCAGGCCGTGCCTGACCTGTCCTCGCCCTGGGGACAGTCGCACCGCTCAGCGGGATGGACGGCGTCCTCCCCGTTTGTCCCCGCTGACGCCGCGCGAGCGGACCAGATAGGAAATCGCTTCCTCCCACGAGGGAACCGACTCGTAACTGCGTCGCGGAACGACTTCCGCCTCCACCTCGAGCGATTCTTCTCCCGTGTCTTCCATCTCGGCATCCCGAACGGCCCTGGCATCCCGATCGGTGGGAGAGGTCTCGGCGACGGACGCACGATCGTCACGACCACCTCGCCGCCGCCGCCGACGGCGACGCGGCCGCTGTTCCTCCTCAGGTTCGCGCGGTTCGGCGAAGCCCTCTGTTTCGACGTCTTCCTCGAACGACTCCTCCGCGTCCGATTCCAGCTCCTCGTCGTCCGGCGGGGGAGCGGCCTCGGCCGGCGCTGCCGTCGCGGGAACTTTTCCGCCCCGACCTCGACGGCGGCGACGCCGACGACGCCGACGTGGAGCTTCCTCCGGCGTCCCGGTGTCGACGTCCGGTTCCCCCTCTCCACCAACCTCCGGCAATTCCGCCTCGAATTCGTCTACCGCGCCAAAATCTTCTTCTTCCAGTTCGTCGACAGACGGCGCCGGTGCCGGCGGCGCGGTCGGCCTTGTCGGCTCTTGCGGCGTCTCGTCATCCAACAGGCCGGCGGCAAAATCGTCTTCTTCCTCGGGGCGAGTCGCCGCCGGGATGGAACGCGGGGGAGTCGCCGGAGATGCCGAGGCGCGCGGCTCGGCCGAACGAGATCGGGGGCGCTCTTCCCGGGTGGAACGGACTTCCCGAGCGGAACGATCCTCCCGAGTGGAACGGTCGTCTCGGGGGGGGCGTTCTCGTGACGGACGATCTTCCCGTTCACTGCGGATGCGCCGGTCGTCCCGTTCGCGGCGCTCGCGCGACGCTCCCCGGCCTTCCCGCGGCCGATCGGGTCGCTCGCTGCGCACCGTCCGGTCGTCAGGCCGCTCCGTCCGCGGAGGCTGTTCCGAACCGGCTGCTTCCTCCCATTCCCACGATTCGAGGGCGTCCCAGTAGGGATCGCGGGGCGGCTCGGCAGCGGGTTCGGAGGGTTCCTCGGGTTCTTCGAGATGTTCAGGCTCTTGGGCCGATGCGTCGGCCGCCACGGCATGCTGGTTCTGCGGCTCCGGTTCGGCCGGCGGCTGAGGCTCCGAGACTGGAACGGGGGCCGGAGGCTCCAATTCCGGAAAATCGAAGTCTGGCGTCTGATTGAAGTCGACGCCAAACAAATCGGAGGCCAGCTTTCCCCACGGGTCGTCGTCGTCCTTGGCACCGAGGGGTCGAGGAGGGCGTACCATGGCGGTCGTCAGGCTCTATTCATCCAAGATGCAACCACTACCCCCGAACGGAACGGCTCCGCCCCGAGGGTCTTCTCACTATGGCGTTTCGCCGCGCGTCCTGCAATCGCGGAATCGTCGAAACCACGGGAGGGTAGCGAAACATCGACTGTCGCGCGGCCCAAGCGCTCAGCACCAGCCCGTGGAGGGCGTCGGCCGGTGGGAAAGAGAGAAACCGTCCTTGCCAGGCGGGACTTCAGGGACAGGTGCAGGTGAAGATGTTGTTCACGAACAACTGCGGCGGGCCGGAAGGACACGCGTAGAGAGCATACGATTCCGCCGTCAGGTTGTATGGCCCCCAACTCAAACCGACCAGCGACGTGGAAATGCTGGTGATGGAGATCGTGCGACGGACCCTGACCCCGAAGACACCCCCAGGACAGGTGGGAGTCACGTTGCAGTCGAAGATGAAATTCGTGCCCACTTGAGTGACGCCACCGAGCACGATCTCCAGGCTGGGATGGTTCTGGTTGGTGCATGTCCCGGCCGTGGTGTTCAAAACGTACGTGTTGCCGAGGATGGTGTTCGTAGTGAAGGCGTCGTTGGCATCGTTGCGGGCTTGGCTGAACGTGCCCCCTTCGGCCCAGGTTTTGACCCCCGACAAAGCCGCCGCGTCGAGAGCGTTCTTGAACTCTTCCCGGGCCACCCACAACCGCGCAACGTCGATCAACACGACCATCGCCACGGCGATCACGGGCATGGCCAGAATGACCCACATGATCACGGCACCGGGCCGCGAACGAGGCCAATTCGGGAAACGTTCAACTCGCTCCACGGCAAAGCCAGGCTCAATTGGGGGGTGGCGGAAGCGGTTGTGCATGAGCGTCCAACAAATTCCTGTTGGTGAACTGCCGGTCGAGACGGTTCATCCGGTCTCCCGGGGACTGATCCGGTCTCCCAGGGGACCGGCGACCGGTCTCATCTCACAGGGCACCGGCTGCTAGGGCGCCGGATCGCTATCGCGCGTGATTAATACGGTCGTCAGCACACAGGTGGAAACCGCACCGCAACTGTCGGTCACGGTCAACGTCGTCGTGTAGGTGTTGATCAGGTCAGGTTCGGTGGTGGTGGAGTTGGTATCCGGATCGGGCGGACGCTGGAGCGTGGTCGTGTAGGTGGTACCCGTCCCGCTGGAGGGCGAGGCACTCGGATTGAAACCCACTCCGGTGGTTGTCCAACTATAGCTCAACGTTCCCGGCGGCTGTTCCAGATCGGTTGTGCCGGTGGCATCGAACTGGATGGTCACATCGCCTGGGCCGACCGTCGTGCCCAGCGCATTGGAAAAAGTCACCGTGTTGCCGCACCCGAAAGTTCCCGTTTGCGTGTAGTTCACGGGCACAAAGGTCGGCGTGCCCGTGACCACGATGGAAGGCGGCGTGTTGTTCGTTTCGATCCGGAATACGCACGACTCCTGCAAGGTCAGGTTGCCCAACGGCAACCCGAAAGTTGCCAGCAGATTGGGAACGTTGCCGGAAAGATTCACCACCACCGTCACCCGCACATAGGCTTCCCCGGGTGGCGGCTCGACGGCAGCGAGTCCGAAGGGATTCGTTGCTCCGCCAATGATCGTGCACGGGCAGGTTCCCGGAATGGGGGTCGGATTCTCCTGATACTGACCGGGCACGCACGCCGTGTGTTGCAAAATCACCTCGCATGACGGCGTTAAACCGTGATTTTGCAAATACTGGTCGATGCGCTCCTTGAGGTGATTGACGCCCGGCGTGTTGTAGTTGGACAGTCGGGGACTGACGGAATGGTTACGGGTGATCTCCGCCGCCAGCTTGGCCCCAAACCGTGCCGCCCCAGCGACCTCCTCATTCACCTGGTAAATGATCGCGAACTCCACAACCGCCATGATCAGGATGACCAGCACGGGCATGGCCACGATCAATTCCAGCGTGATCACTCCGCGCCGCAGCGCTCCGAACTCCACCCCGTGCCTCAAGGCGCGGCACTGAGCGAGGCTGTTCGGTCGATGGCGGCGGGGCATGTCGGCAACTCCAGCGGCGGCCAGAAAAGCATACTCGTCTGCCAGCAAGGTCCGTGCCGGGACGGAAGGCCACCGTACATCCCCCGCGCCATTTGCCTCCCGCACGCCACGTCATGCCTCCCGCACACCACGTCGCGTCTGGCGTTAACCAGGCGCAAACTTCCGGTAGCGCCCACCCGCGCGAGGATGACTTCAGGCAGTCGCGACCAGCGCGGCGTCGTGCGGAGCCGGTTCGTGGTCTCCCACAACGATCTCGAAGCCCAGATCGGCCACCATCTGAAAATCGGCCTCGGCGGGTTGACCCTTGGTCGTCAGGTAGTCACTGACGAACATCGAATTGGCCGCGTACAACCCCATGGCCTGCAAGGAGCGCAAGTGGACTTCCCGTCCACCCGAAATCCGCAGCTCGGCCGGGGGATTGGCAAGGCGAAACAAGCACAAGGCCTTAAGGCACTTCCGGGGGGTCAGCACTGCGGTGTGTTGCAGCGGCGTCCCCTCGATCGCGTGCAGGAAGTTCACCGGCGTGGAATGCACCCCCAAGTCGCGCAGTTCAAATGCGACATCCACCAGATCGCCATCCGATTCCCCCATGCCCACAATCAAACCGCTGCACAGTTCCAGCCCGGCGTCGCGGCAAACCCGCAACGTGTCCAGCCGATCCTGGTAGGAATGCGTGCTGCAAATCCGGTTGTAAAACTCGCGACTGGTATTGAGGTTGTGGTTGATGCGATCCACACCCGCCGCCTTCAACTCGGCCGCCTGCTCGGGCGTGAGCAAGCCCAGACAACAGCAAATGTGCAAGCCGAACGTTTCCTTGATCTTCCGCACGGTTTGGGCGATGTGCGCCACCTCCCGATTGCTCGGCCCCCGTCCCGACGCGACGATGCAATAGGTGCGTGCCTTCGATCGCACCGCCTGTTCCGCCCCTTCCATCAGCCGAGCTTCGCTCAACAGGGCATAGCGGGGAATGTCGGCGTCGGAGACAATCGACTGCGAACAGTAACCGCAATCCTCGGGACACAACCCGCTTTTCGCGTTCTTCAGGAAATACAGGTGCACCTTGTGGCCGTGATACCGTCGCCGCACCCGATACGTTGCCGCCAGCAGGTCGAGGAGCTCGATGTCGGGACAACCCAACACGGCCAGTCCTTCCTCGCGCGTCAGACGATGACCGCCGAGCACGGCCTCAGCCAACGCCAACCAGCGGGACGGGGACGAAAACGCAGGGTCCATGCCAACCATCGACAATGTTCCTGACAGTCGCAACACATCATTCCTGTCGCCGCGGCGGCACAGGACACCGAAGTCTAATCAATCCGCGCCGAAAGGCCAATTTGCAAACACCCCCCTGTCAGGTACCGGGTGGCAAAGTGCGGCGGCTGCGCGGCCTGCCACCGCCCAAGGTGCCGGTCTCCCGATTCAATCGTCGGCGGTCTGAGTGCACCGGCGGTGCACGTAGACCTTCTGACTATCGAGCGAGCGGACGCGCAGTTCCTGGGTGTCGAGATGTTCGACCCGTCGCTCCGACGTCCGCCCAAAGAGCTGGCTGAGCGTGTCGGCCGCCGGTTGCGGTTCCCCGCCGGTCATTTCCAGCCGCATCACATCCCCGTGGAGCGTCCAGGTGAACTGAAAGGTGAGCTTCTCCCCGTACAAGGCCCGGGAGACGGGATCTTCTGGTTCCACGGTCATGCTGCCGGTGCCATCGTCGCGGTAGACGAACACCCGTCGCCCGAAAAAATGGTCTTCCCATGCGCCCAACAGCAATTGGCGCGGAACCGCCTCGGGAACCGGAGCGATCGGAACGGGATCAATTTCCTCCGGGACGACAGCGCTTGGTTGCGGGGTGGGCTGTCCGGTCGTTGGCTCCCCGGCCGCGGAGGGTGTCGAGTAGGCCGCGAGCCGCTGAGACTCGACCGATCTCGCCGTGCTGTCGCGGTCCGTCCCACTCCGCCAGGCAATCACCGCCGTGCCGGTGAACAGCACCAACCACAGGATGCGGCTGCATCGCAGTCGCCTCGGCAGGAGGGCGCAAACGGCTGGCATGAGCGGGTTCCTCGAGGGGCCAAACCAAGTCCCCCCGCGACATCATCGGGCGAGCACCCCCGCAGGTCAATGCGGTGAAGCCAGTCGCGGCGCCCGTCGCACTCCTGCCGCCAGTGCCGCGGCTACTCGCCCAAAATTCCCTTGGCCAGCCGGCGCAGGGCATCCGATTCGATCTGTCGAACCCGTTCGCGCGTCAGCCCCAAGGTTTCGCCGATCTCCTTGAGCGTTTTGGGTTCCGCATCATCAAGGCCGAACCGCATCCGCAGGATGGTGGCTTCGCGGGGGTCCATCTCATCGAGCATCTGCTTGACGTGTTTGAGGTTGTCGTGATCGAGGAGTTCGTCTTCGGGCCCCTTGAAGCGATCGTCGGCGACGGTATCGCTCATGGACCAGCCGCCCTCGTCGTCGTCGGCTTGGGGTGTGGTGTTGTAGAGCTGGATCGCCATTTTGACGATGCTCAACTTCTTTTTGGGCAACCCCAGCGCCTTGGCCACTTCGTCCTGCGTGGGCGGCCGCTTCAGTTCGTCTTCCAGCAGCATGGTGGCGCGACGCCACTTGGACAGGAGTTCGACCATGTACGCCGGAATGCGAATGGTTTTGGCCGAGTTGATCAGCGCCCGCTTGATCGATTGCTTGATCCAATAGCTGGCATAGGTGCTGAACCGGGTATTCATGTCCGGGTCGAAGCCTTCCACCGCGCGGAGCAGACCAAGGTTGCCTTCCTCGATCAGGTCTTGCAGGGGAAGCCCTTTGCCCGTGTACGCCCGGGCGATGTTGACCACGAGGCGCAAATTGGCCCGCACCATGCGGTCGCGGGCCTCCTTCTCGCCGCAACTGATCCGCCGCGCCAGTTCCTTCTCTTCCTCGGCGGTGAGAAGTGCGGTTTCGTTGATTTCTCGGAGGTAGGTTTCCAGGGGCGTCTGAACGGCATTCGACGACAGGCGCGGGCGGAGGGTTTTTCGCATCGCTGGTCTACCGGTCCGGAGAAGGAGATCGATCGGCCAGCCCACCATCAAGCAACCGTACGGAATACGAATGCGGACGTGGGGCTGAGGTAGATATCGGCGGTGCTTTTGCCAAATTGGAACTGCGAGTAGCGTCCTCGGAAGAAAACGTTTGTCTGAAAGCGTAAACGGCGCAAGAATAACGGCCGTCCGGCCTATGCCGGACGACCGTCAGATTTTGCCCGCACTTCGTAGCCCACGCGTCGCGCGGACTTGAAATGCCGCGCGGCGGTTCCCCAAGAAAATCGCTCGCCGGGCTGTTGACGGCTTACGGCTTACGGATTACGGCGCGCGGCGATCGAGTTGGCGTTGCCCGCCGTCTACGAGTTCCCCTTTCCCTCCCCGCCACCGAGGCTGAACAACGGGCCAGAAGAGCCCTCCATGCCCCCCTTCAGTTCGTTTCGCGGCTTGGCGGTTGTCGATTCCTTGCCCTCGAGGGCCTCGATTTCGGCGGCACTCTTGCGGCTGAGGCCGATTTTCCGCTCGGCCGGATCGATCCGCAGAATCCGCACATCGAGTTCCTGGCCGACTTTGACGAAGCTTTCGGGGCTGTCGATCTTGTGGTCGGCCAGTTCCGAGACGTGCAACAGCCCTTCCAATTCCGGCTCCAGTTCCACGAACACGCCGAAATTGGTGATTTTCGTGACTTTGCCGCGCACCAACTCGCCGGGCTTGTACTTTTCCAGGATGCGGCTTTCCCAGGGATCTTCCTGAAGCTGCTTCAGTCCCAAGGCGATCCGCTTGCGCTCCTGATCGACGCTGATCACCACGCAGGTAAGCTGGTCACCCTTTTTGAGCATTTCGTTGGCGTGGGAGATTTTCCGCGTCCACGACATGTCGCTGACGTGCAGCAGGCCGTCCACGCCTTCCTCCAGCTCGATGAACGCGCCGTAGTTGGTGAGGTTGCGGACCGTGCCCGTGACAATCGCGCCGGGAGGATAGCGTTCGGCAACCTGGTCCCAGGGATTGGGCTGAGCCTGTTTCATGCCCAGCGAAATCTCCTGCTTCTCCTTGTTGATGCCGAGCACCACCACTTCCACCTCGTCGCCGGGGCTGACCAGCTCCGAGGGATGATTGACCCGCTTGGTCCAGGACATTTCGCTGATGTGCACCAGCCCCTCGATGCCGTCCTCCAACTTCACGAAGGCCCCATACGACATGACGTTGACCACTTCTCCCTTGACCTTCGTGCCGGGCGGATACTTCAACTCCACGTCGGTCCAGGGGCTGCGTTCCTTCTGCTTCAAACCGAGGGCAATCTTTTCCCGCTCGCGGTCGACGTGGAGGATCATCACTTCCAGTTCGTCGTCGATCTTGACCATTTCGGAGGGGTGGCCGATGCGGCCCCAGCTCATGTCGGTGATGTGCAGCAGGCCGTCGATGCCGCCCAGATCGACGAAAGCGCCGAAATCGGCGATGTTCTTGACCACTCCCTTGCGGATCTGGCCTTCCTGGATTTCCGCGAGGAGCGACTCCTTCAACCGCTGCCGCTGGTCCTCGATCATCTTGCGGCGGGACACGACGATGTTGCGGCGCGATTCGTCGATTTTGAGGATCATGCACTCGATTTCGCGGCCGATGTAGTCGCCAATGTCGGGGGGCCGGCGGATGTCGACCTGGCTGGCCGGCAGAAACACATTCACGCCGATGTTGACCAGCAGGCCCCCCTTGATTTTCCGCTGCACCACCCCCTTGACGATGTCTCCTTCCTTCTTGGACCGGACGATGTCTTCCCACTGGCGAATCCGGTCGGCCTTGCGCTTCGACAGCAGAATCAGGCCGAACTCGTCTTCGATTTCCTCGAGCAGAACGGCCACTTTATCGCCCGGTTTGGGCGGCGGCGCCGTGCTGTCCCATTCCTCGAGAGGCACGATGCCTTCGCTCTTGTAGCCGATGTCGATCAGCACCTCGTCCCCTTCGATCCGGACGACGGTGCCATCGATAATCGAATTCAGGTCCACCCCGCCGGTGCCGGTGATGTAGAGGTGCTCCAGACTTTCATCCTCGGCGTGTTCCGCCTCCGCCAAGGCGGAACCAAAAGCGGCTTCGAGGTCGGCGTCGTCGACGTTGAATTCGCGGAGAAGATTCCGGTCAACCATGTGCAAAACTGCTTTCCTGGCGACGCAAGCCATTCCTGGCGTCATCCACGACGTTCAGCGGCGGCTTTCGCCCCCCACCACGGGGGTTCGCTGACCACCGGGGGGCTCGATGTGAATCAAGCCGAACCGCTGCCATCGATCGACGCGGGGTCACGGGGGATCGTCGCCGTGTGGTCGCGCTCAGCGGACCACGTCCCCAGGTCGAAATCAGGTCCAATCCCCCCAGGCCGAGAGACACCACGTCTCTCACCCTGCCCCGGAGAGAGTCTGGAATTCTAGCGGAAAAGCGAGCCTCAAGACTAGGGCACCGTCTGGAAATCGGCTCCCGCGGAAAATGCGCGCCTCGAGGCTGGCTGGCTAGGCAGCGGCGAAGCGTCGCTGCCGGAATTGATCGAGCGTGACCGCCGCCACGATGATCACCCCCAACACGACGTCTTGCAGGGCGTTGGAAACCCCCAGTTGCGTGCAGCCGCTGGCAATGACCGACATCAACGCGGCCCCAGCCAGCGTTCCCAGAATGGAGCCGCGGCCGCCGCTGAGGCTGCCGCCTCCAATGACCACGGCGGCGATGACCCGCAATTCTTGTCCCAACCCCGACGTGGGATTGCCGCTCATCAGCCGCGAAAACTGGTAAACCCCCGCCAGTCCCACGAAACACCCCAAGAGGACGTACACCGCGATCCGCACCGCCGGGACGTTGATGCCGCACAACCGGGCCGTGGCCTCGTTCGATCCCAGCGCGAACACATACCGCCCAAACACGGTGTAGCGGAGCAGCGCCGCCAGCAACAGGGCCAGCCCCACACCCAGCCAGATGCCCGACGGAAACCGCACCCACTCCACCGCCGGACGCACCGCCGGAGGAAACCAATTCGCATCCGGCCAAAGTGCCCGTTCCCGTGTACTGGTAAATGTCTTAAGCCATTCTGGGACTTGATTGTGCACGTAATCGAGACGCCCCGCGTCGATGGTTTTGGGACGGACGGTATCGGCACCGGCCACCTGCTGCGCGAGCATCTTGGCCACCCCCAAGAACACGGTCATGGTCCCCAACGTCACAATGAACGGCGCAACCCGCAGGCCGCTGATGGCCACGCCGTTCACCGCCCCCAACAGGCACCCTACCGCCAGCGTCAACCCCACGGCCAAGGCCGGGGGCATGTCCCGTACCAGGGCGCAAGCCAGTACGGTCGCGCACAGGGCCAGCCCAGTCCCCACCGAAAGGTCGATGCCGCCGGAAATGATCACCACCGTCATCCCCAGCGCGCAGATGCCAATCGTGGCGCTGTTCACTACCACGAGGCGGAAATTGTCGGCCGTGAGGAAAACCGGCGGTCGATCGCTCCATAACACTTCCAGGACGGCGAACAACGCCGTCACGGCCAGCAACGCCAACAGCGGACCTAGCGACGTGAACACCCGGCCGAGCGTGAGGGAACGCTCAGCCCGCTCGACAACGGACGTCATGCGTGATCTCTCGCAGCATTTCCTCGAAGCATCGGTGGGGAACACATCCGCGTCGAGAATATACCGCGTGACGGAACAGATCGCATCTCGCAGCCACACACCCGCTAATGCCCGGGTTCTGACCATCGCCCGCCGCACCGGAGGGGGCGGACGTGAGATGCGCGGAGCAATCGACTACAATCCCGCCGGCTATGTGGCCGGTCTGAAACGAGAACATCCGCGCACCGTATCCACCGGATGCACAAGCCCCGCTGACGGTCACCGTGAATGCCCCCAAGGGGCGGGACGGCGGCCAGCATTTCTGGGTGGTGTTCCGTGCCGGAGCGACTTCCCACTTTTGATGCTCAAACTTCCTCCTTTTGAAGGTGAACCCGTCGACATGTCTGCTGGACACACGGAGTTAGTTGTGCTGGGGGGAGGCCCCGGCGGATACCCGGCCGCGTTCGAGGCGGCGGATCACGGTCTTCAGGTGACGCTGGTGGACGAAGGAGCACGTCCCGGGGGGGTGTGCCTGCACCGCGGCTGCATCCCCTCCAAGGCCCTGCTCAATATTGCCCGTATGATCCAGGAAGTCCGCGAGGCGGAGGCTTGGGGACTGTCCTTCGGTGCTCCGCGGATCGATCTCCACAAGCTGCGAGCCTTCAAGGATCAGGTGATCGACAAGCTCGCCGGAGGCATCGTGGAACTGTGCAAGGCCCGCAAGGTGCGGCTGATTGCCGCGCGCGGCAGTTTTGTCGACGATCACACGCTGGAACTGAAATCCCCCGACGGCAAAACCGACTGGCTCACCTTCGACAAGTGCATCCTGGCGACTGGCTCCGCGCCGGCCATGCCCCCCCTGTTTCAGCTCGGCGATCCCCGCGTGATGGATTCCACGGCTGCCCTCGCCCTGCCAGATATTCCCGCGTCGTTGCTCGTCGTGGGGGGCGGGTACATCGGCCTGGAAATGGGGTGCGTGTACTCCGCCTTGGGTTCCCGCGTCACGGTGGTGGAATTGACCCCCGATCTGCTGCCCAATGCCGATCGCGATCTGGTCAAGCCGTTGCAGAAGCGGCTCCAGCACAGTTTCCACGCGATCCATCTGAACACCAAGGTGGAAGCCTTGGAAGCCACGCCGGCGGGGATTGTCGCCCAACTTGCTGGCGAGGGTGTGGAACCGCGGCAAACCTTCGACCGCGTGCTAATTGCCATCGGCCGCCGTCCGAACAGCAAGGGACTGGGGTTGGAGCACACCGACGTGGCCGTCGATGAAAAAGGCTTTGTCCGCGTCGATCCCCAACGGCGCACCAGCGTTCCCCACATTTACGCGATCGGCGACGTGGCGGGCGAACCCATGTTGGCCCACAAGGCCACCCGCGAGGCCAAGGTGGCCGTGGAAGCCCTGTTGGGCAAGCCGGCCGCATTCGACAACGTAGCCATCCCCGCCGTGGTGTTCACCGATCCAGAAGTTGCCTGGTGCGGCTTGCAGGAACCAGAAGCCAAGGCGCAGCGACGGGACATCAAGGTCGTCCGATTCCCCTGGGCCGCCTCGGGACGCGCCACCACGCTGGGCCGCACCGAGGGCCTCACCAAGCTGATTCTCGACCCGCAGACCGATCGCGTTCTGGGGGCGGGAATCGTCGGCGTGCATGCCGGAGAACTGATTGCCGAAGCCGTGCTGGCGGTGGAAACCGCCGCCGTGGCCCGTGATCTGGCGGAAAGCATCCATGCGCATCCGACGTTGTCGGAAACATGGATGGAAGCCGCGGAGAGTGCGTTTGGTCAAGCCACGCATGCCTATCGCCCAAAACGGTAGCGGTCTCCGGTTCAGCCGCGAACCGCGCTGGGTTGCGGACAACTGCTGGCTCGCTTCATAGCCGTTGGCGCATGGAACCAGCCCGACGGTCGGGAGAGCCGGCGCGGGCCGCGGGCCTCGCGGAGCGAATAGGTGCTCCCAACTCGACGATGCCGGGCAGATTGCCAGCAGATGGATCGATCGTCCTGGCAGTTCCACGCCGGCCAACAGCAGTCGGTGCGTGACGGATCAGTCGCGGGCGGGCCTCCTCCGGGCAAAGTCCAAAAGTGCCGGCCACAGTTGGTCGAGTTCCTTCTGGAAGGCTTCGGCCAAATCTCCGGGAGAACGGGAACGGTCCAGCCCGGTGACGTTGCCGCGCCACAGACCACCCTTCTTCCACACGGAAAGCGATGGTGGCCCGTCGGGATCGCCAGACATCAAGACGGCGGCGATCCTCGACTCGAGGCCATGTGACCGTAGAGCCTCACGCCAGGCCGCTTCCGAAGGGGCATCGTCGTGTTCGAGCAAAATCAGCGCATCGACCTCCGCGAAAAGGCGTTCCCGTCCTTCGGGCAGCCGCTGCGGCGGCTCGACCTTGTGGTTGCCCCCGGGCAAATCGGCGATCAGCACCGAGAATAATTCACGACTCAACTGCAACTGCTCGGTGATGGTTGTCTCCATCTCGTCGGTCCAACTGCGCTTGTACTCTTCGCGCATCCGCTGTGCCTCTTCGGTTTCAATCAAACTGAGATACCAGGGAGGGGTGGGCGATTGCCCATCGCAATCCAGCTTCCAGCCATCGTAACCGATTTGCTCGCGGTAGCTGTCCAGGACGGCGCTGAAGACCGATTTGCCACAATTCGGGTCGCCCGTCACTCCGAGAATTACCGGCCAGACCGGTTTCGGCATCGCTTGAGACAGCCAGACCGGGCGCGCGATCCGTGAGCCTGATCGCCCCCCGACCGGATCGTAAACAACGACCAGCCCATCGCGGGCCGACCAGCAGACGATCCGTTTTGCGCCGCTGTCAACGGCCGCGCGGGCGATTCGGGCGTAGACTTCGACACTGGCTCGGCCGGCGATGACGAGTTCTGCGGGGCGAAGCCGGGCCAATTCCTCCAGCCGCGGTTGCAGCAACCGCTTGACGGCCGTCGGCGACAGTGGTGGCGATGCCCGCAACCGCACGAGCAGCAGCACGCCCTGGTGCTGTTCCTCACCCGCTAGGATGAGCAGACTCTCGCTGCCAGTCCTGTCGTCCGAAGTCCCCGGCCTATTCGGGGTCTGTACGCAAACGTGGCTGGCCCCGGCGGCGCGGAGCGTCGCGGCCGCATGAGCGTACATCCACACGGCACCCGGCCCCGTGAGGACGACTGGACGACCGGATACGCACGCGACCGACAGGGCAGACTTGCGGATAATCTCCGGCGGCCAGAAGCGATCCTTGGAGGGGGTGAACTCGACCCGAACCTCAGCACCATTATCACTGACGCGATACCACTCGCTCATGACGAGGACTCCTCGGCTGCATGCGCTTTCGCTACCTCCCACCACAGAATTCGGTCGGGCTGGGGCAGGATTTGGATGAGCCGCCGCGCTTCGCCACGGCGGATAAGCCACCCATCCGCCGACATGAGATCGCCGGCTGAGACCGCTGGTAGGACACCTCAGGACCACGCATGGCGACTCATGAAGTAAGTAGCTGCGGCAAACGGTCGAAAAGTGTGAAAGTTTTCTCGATGAGGCGGCGAAATTCCTGAGGTTGCGCCAAAACTTGTTGCGCACTGGCGCGATCCGAGCGGGTCCCATGGGCGCAGGCGTTGCGTGTGTGCTGGAGGTCGGTCACCAGTTCGCGGTCATCACCCCTCAGGTGGGCGAACAGCTCTGTCAGCGTCTGCTCTCGGGTCTGGTAATTCATGGGATCAGCGTTCAGATGGAGCACCTGAACTGCCTTGATGACGAGTGCTTCATAAGCGAGGATCACGGCTCGGAGATAGTCTTTGCGATCCACAGCCGTCCGCGCGGATTGCAGCACCCGATCCGCGAAACGGTCTCCCTCCGACCATTGCAGGCGTTCTTGAAGCAATGCCGCTAACTCTGCCTTAACAGCATCGTCATAGTGTGTCACGAGATTCCGCAGATGTCTGGCTTGTGTGCGAGCGTTGCCGAGGTGATTGGTGTTTTCCAGAAACCAAGCCATTTCGGCGTCATATCCCAGACAGCGTGCCAACGGCTCAAAGTTGCCGGTCAAAGCGAGCGTCGCCGCGGCTTCGGTCGCGTGGACCAGGTCCTGGCAGATGGGCATCACGGCCACGGGCGCGATGTTCTTGTGATCACGAGCTTCCCAGACACCCGAATAAAAAGATACCGACGAGATTGAATGCGTCCAGCGCATGAGCGAAACGACATTGGTGGCGATGATCGGCTGATGACGAAAACCATGGCTGATGTCAAAAACCAAATTGTTGTCTCGTGGCACATTTAAAAACAATGCGGCAGCAATCGGTTGCTGAGATGCAGGATCGATGGCTTCACCTGTGAGGCACAACCTCAACTCCAGTGGGTGTGCCTGTGTGTTTAGAGTTTGCTGCCACGCATCCAAGGCGGCTTGATCGACGCTGCGAGCCGCTACAAGGTCGTCAATCGCACAGTACTGTTCGAGGACCAGGTCCGGATTGGGCAACACCTGATTCAATTCGGACCACAAGGACGCCGAGGTTCCAAGCACGATCCAGCGATCTATTGTTACATTCGTCTCACGCAGAAAATGGATCAACGCGGTTCCGAAAAGGGAGGTTGTGCTGAGGAATTCTCCTCCATTGGGCCGAGTAAATCGGTAAGTCGTCGTTCGGTAGCCCGAACGTGAGTCTTGCGGATTCTGCTTCTGGCCTGTACCAAGGAAACTCACAACGGTCGTCGGCATCGTTGAGTTCTCCTCACAAGTTGATGTGTCAATACCCTCTTCTTGGTGCATCAAGCATCGGCAAACCATGATCGTTCAGGAGATCGGGGAGACTCGCTTGCGGTCCCCCGTTGTGTCCGGTGCGGTCGTTGGCGACGAACCACTCATAGGCCAGCCCTTCGGGATGCGGTGGCACCGGCCCATTTTGTCCCTGTTGGCGAGCGCGCGGGTAGTGCGTCGGCAAGTTGTCCGTGTGGCCGGTGGCCATCTTCAGCCACGCGGCGATGAACGGCACACGCTCGAAAGACTCCGCAGGGCCGTAGGCGGTTCGCACGGCATCCCGGAATGCCTGGATGAGTGCAGTTCGATCCGCCTCGGCCGGCAAGCCATCCTCCAGAGTGGAGTAGATTTTCTTCCAACCGTGGCCGTCGTGCAGGTGCGTGCCGTCCGGGTCAATCTCCAGCCGAATGCTGCCGAAGCCGAGGGGCTTGCCGCCGCCGAAGCGGTGGAAGTGGTTGGCCGGCAGACTCAGCAGCCAGAGCAACGCACCGAGTTCGACCTTCGACAGATTGGTGACGTGGATGTCGAAAGTGAACTCGGTGCCCGGCTTGACCCAGCCCTGGATCGAACGGTTCTGGTTGTCGCGTTGTTCGTGGCCATTGAGCCTCGGTCGGCGATACTCCTGGAAGTGGCCGTTGACTGCCTGCTGGGTGCGATCCTGCATCGCGTTGTCCCAGTGGTCGTTCGGCAAGCCTTTCTGGTGCGGATAGACCTTCCGGCCGCGCAGCCCTTTGCCACGAGCGTAGCCGGCGTCTTCTTTGCTCAGCCCGTTGGCCTGAGCCTCGCCGTTGGGAGTTTTCGCGACGTAGAAGCGAGCCTGTTGCGGCTTCGGCTGACCGAGGATGGCGAGCGGCAGACCGGGGGTGCCGAAGTTCTCGATGGCTTGTTCCTTCGGTGTCACGCACCTCACCGGCCCGATGCGGACGTTGCCCTTGTAGGAACCATGGCCCTGCTGGTTCACCCAGCCGAACACGCGATCGGCGGGGGAGAGCTGCGAAAGCGAAGTCGCGGGACAGAGCGACTGGTGCAGAAGCTCTATTGGAGACACATCGTGTAGTTTTCGGGAGATATTCACAGGATAGAGACCACAAAGTTGCCAGCGATCAGCCACTTGCTCCACTTGTGCATAAAGCAGTGTACCTTCAGACAGGAGTGTTTCCGCCAACTGTTGGCCGTTAATGCCAACGATTTGCCGCGACCATTCGGAATTTGACAGTGCCGGAGGCGATGTTCGACCCTGACGAATCTCTTCTCCATGTTCTTGTTGGTAGTTGAGAATCAAGGTCTCCCAGTCACTGCTCTCCTGCTTCGAAAGAGATAAGATTGTAGGTTGCTGTGACAATGCGAAGAATACCCGCTCATCATGTTTCCTATCGATGTTGGCGTTGGTAATGCAAACGTACCCAGTGATACGCCGAAGTTGACCGAGAGGTTGATGGTAGCTGCTGCGATCACGCCTTCCCGGATCCGGTGAAGGATTTGGCCGGGAACCTAGTTGCTGGCGACGCGGAACAATCTGTCGAACGCGCCAGTACTGAAAGTCTTGCTGGTGTCGGTTATTCCGCCGATCCCAGCGCCAGTGCTGAATCAGTTCTACCCAACACTCAACTTCATCGCGATGAGCGGGCAATTGATTGTTCGGGTATCGAACGGCATTTCGATCTAGGTTGCCTCGGAAATAGCGGGGCAGCCAGGCAGCGTACATTGGCCCTTGTGGACCATTGGTGCCGATATCTGATGTACCTGGAAGCAGAATGAGTTGGCCATTCTCGACTCGAGCTGGAATGAGCGATAATCCCTCTTGCGTGGCCATACGGTATGCTAGTTTTCGCTCATGCCCCGGAAACACTGCCAGCCGTGAGTTCGTCACCGCTTCGTAGGCCGAGCGCAGCATGCCCTTGATCGACGTGGGCGGAATGTACGGCTTGCCGTCGGCGTCGAGGCGCACCGTGAAACTCTTGTGGTCATTGGGGCAATCTTGCGCACAGGCGGCATCGGGCACGAGCAGAGGCGTGATGACCGTCATCTTGACGCGGATCACGCCGGTGTAGCGGTCGGGGTGCAGGACGTGATGGCCGATGGGGGCGTGGTCGCCCAGTTCGCCAGTGATGCCATCTCGTGGTAGCGCCGGCACGAAGTTGTACGGGTTGTGGAAGGCAGGTGCGGGCATCGATTTCTCCAGTTTCTAACTTGCTCTTTGGCCTTGTGACCCTCTAGAATTCACGATGAGGGTGCCTTCAGCCATGGGACACCTCCAGTTTCACCAGCCGTTCGTCGAAGATCACCGCGTTGCCGTGGTCGGCCTCGACGATGTATTCCACGCTGTGCAGCAACACTCGCTGATTCTTGCCGACGTTGGCCACGGGCACCGGCAGCGCACCGATGCGGGCGGTCGCCAGTTCGCTCCAGCCGTTGCTTGTTGATCCGGTGCCCTCGCCCCAGAGCAGGTACGTCTGCTCAAGTTTGTCGATGACGTCGTCGATTGTGTCCTTATCCCATCCACTCAAGTCTGTTCGATCCTGCTCCATCAGGATGACGGCTCGGTGGCACTGCTCCGGGCCGGGATCGTTCAGCCAGCGGAGTTCGGCCGACTCGCAGAAGACGCGGGACTCGAACACGCTGCTGATATCCAGTGGCTGTCCGTCCGGGCCGAGTAATGCCCCATTCGTGAAGGTTGCCAGTTCGCAACGCCGCGGCGAGTAGAGCAGGGCGGTGGCCGGTTCCGCACCGATGGTCGTGGCGAATGCGGCCAACGCATCCGCAAGGGGCAGTTTCTGCCGCGTGGAGACGAAGAGGGTGGCTTTGTTGTTCATGCGGGCACATCCTGATTGTCTGCGATCCATTGCTGCCAGGCGCGGTTCATGGCCTGGCGCAGGTCGGCGGGCAACTCGGTCAAGCGACCGCCGGACAACACGACGTGGCCGAATTGCGCCAACGGCTCGGGCAAGTCCACGCCGACCACCTCGACTTGCTCGACCGACACCGTCCCCATGCCCCGATGCGTGGCGAAACCGAGCGGCAGGCGATCGTTGGCCAGATCGCGGATGACCAGTAGCAGCAGAGCCATGGCGGGAAGCTGAAGGTCGCTGGGCAGTCGCGGCAAGTTCACTTCCAACCTCAGCGGATCCCACTTGGTGCAGTGCGGTTCGAGGACTGAGTAAAGCGCTCCATCCGCCACCGAGCCGAGCCAGCGGTCGATGGCCACGTGGTACGCCTGCGACCAGGGTGGAAGGCCGGCAGCGTTCAAGGCCTGTCGCAGTTGCCGATCGTCGGTGGCGGCCTGGATCGCTTGCCACTGTTCGACGGTGAGCCGGTGTTGGCCGAAGCAGTCCATCACGCCCAATGCTCCGATGCCGAGATGAGGGTTCCCCTCAGAGTGCTTTGCAGCACCGAACAGCTCGTTGATCAGCGGCAGCTTGACGGCATCGAGGAACTTTTGTCTGCCTTGACCGCCGAGCCAACTGGAGCAAGTTTTAGCGCAAACTGTCCGCACGATCCCCTCCGCCTGGCTACGCAGCGCGCCCTTGACCGAACTGCCGGGCAATACCACCGACACCTGCCCGTCGCAACCGCTGACCATGGGGAGCATGTCGGCAGCGATGCCGTCGAAGCCGGCTTTGACCATCAACGGCCCGACCGGCTTCCAGTGGATCATCAGCGTGAGCCGAGGTCGGTTCTGGGTGGGGAAGGCTTGTTGGGCGGTAGCAATGTCGGTTTGCGTCACGACCGTTCCGTTGGCTTGCCGCAACGATGCCAGGATGCCCCGCCGCGAGCCGAAGACTTGCTCGGTCAACCGCCCGCCGTCCAGCCGCACATGGCCCAATCCGCGTGTCTTGGCCGCTCCGAGGCGTACCTCGCCGTCTTTGAGTGCCTGCTGGAGAGCGGCCAGCATCGCCAGCGTTTGATCCCGTTTTTCTTGCTTGGCCACGTCAACCGACACCCCAAGCGTGATTTTCGTGCCGCGCGGCAGGATGGCCCGGTCGTACTTGATGTGCTCGGCAGCCGCGCCGTATTCCCGATCGATGCCCACGTGGTCGCGGATTTCGACCACCACCTTGTCACTGTTCTCGATCTCGGCATCCTCGACGACGACGAAGGACGCATGGCCACGATCTTCGCGTTGATAGCCCCACAGTTCATCGATGACGCTCTCGCCGAAAAGCCGCTCGGCCAGCTCGCGCAACGCCCCGGCCAGGCTCGTGCCGGGAATGTACAGTTGCCCCGCTCCATCGCGGGCCAGCGGCAGGTCGGTATCGACCTCCTCTCCGTAGCCCCCGACATGAAGGGGCGACTGCGTGACCAGCGTGCCGCAAAGATGAAGTCGACTGTAGATGTTACGCGCCACGGGCGGCCTCTTCCCGATTCTGTTGTTTCTCTAAATCTCGCTTGTGGGCACGAATGCAGGCGTCGAAGAAGGTGCGGACGGCCAAGGCCCACAGTTCCCGGCGAAGTTCGACCTGGGCGTTGGCGGTGAGCGTGGGCCAGTCGTCCGTTTTGATGATCTCCCAGATGCGGGTATCCGATTGAATGAAATCCTTGACCTTGGAAATAGACGGCCACTTTTCGGCTCGACGTTTGTTATTGGCGAGATGATCGAGCCAGTCGATGACTTGCTGACGTTGTTCCGCTTTCTGCATCACCATCAACTGCCCCCGCAAGCCGCCGAGTTGGCTCATGGGCGGCTTGCTCTGTTCTCCCTCGGCCTCCCAGCCCAGAAGCTCCGTGCGTTTGTTGGCATAGGCCGCAAATTTCAAACAGGCTCGGCGAATTTCTTGCTTCCAGCACTCGGTTTCGATCCGCCGGGCGAACGAGTGTGATGTCTCATCCATCGCTTGTGTTCTCTGGGAGCCGACTTGCTTGGTCGAGTTGCTGTCCTTGCTGTTCGATGCCGGCCAATCTTTCGGTGCCTGGGTCAGCAGCGGATGATTGAAACGCACCTGGCCGTAGCCCTCGGCGGTGCGTTCGCCGATGCCGCTGGCTTCGAGTCGGGCCAGTGTCGCAGGATCGATCATGCCTTCGACCTGAAACACCAGGCACGAGCCGGCCTGCAAGGCCACCAGCGACGGCCGTGGCAAGCCCCAGCCGACGTGCCAGGTGTCGAGCCGACGAAGGCGCACCAGTTCATCGAGTCGGCCATCGCTGCTGTGCCGAGGCGTCAGGGTCACGCCCAGCCACCGCGACAACTCCGCGCCGAGACAGGCCGCCGTGGGTTCGGGCCGCAGCCGCTGGTTGCGAAGCAGCGTGTCCGACACCAGCCAGACGAACAGTTCTTGGCTCTCAGCCTGGGTCTGCGACCTCCATTCCGAAGGCGAGCCGACTTCGAGCCGAACCGCGCCGTAGTCGTCTTTCTTCGATCGGCCGAGCGAGACTTCGCCGTTCAGCTTCTCCAGCCAGTTCACCTCCAACTGATCCGCCAGCGATTTGCGAATCCGCAACTCACTGCGCAGGACGACCGGCTGGTCTTTGTCACGGGGAGCGATGGCCTCGTAGGTGTACACGCCCCCCACCTTTTCGGTCGGCCGCTGCGACTGGTCCTCGACCGTATTGTGCGTCCGCACGATGATAGGCGGCTTGTAGTCTGTCGTCGGCCGAGTAGAGATGTACCCCTCGCGCATCTGCTTGAGCTGGGTACCGTCGGCCGGTTCGGCTTGCAGCAAGCGGTTGACCACTCGCTCACGGTTCTCGCCCTGCAGTGGCTTCTCCAAACCTTTCGGCGCGAACCAGGCCAGCGGCACGGGCTGGCCGCGCTCGCCGTCGACTTCCGGGTATGCCGGCAGAAGCACCACGTTTCCGGCAGCGACCCCTGCACGCAGTGGGGGCAGCATCCGCGTGACATGGGACAACAGATACGAACCAGGCAGGAAGTCCAGCGTTTCGACCACGTTGCCTGTCGTGCGGTACAAGACCGCCAGCGGGCCCTGAAGCTGGAGAACCAGCGGGACACAAATCCATGGATCGGCTTGCTGTGCGACGTGCCGTGTATCGGACAAAGTGTCGTTATGCTTAGCCGGCGACCAGTTCGGAGCTTGCTCGTGATCGCTGAGCCACTGGATCGCTTTCTCCGTATCCGCGTCGAGAATCTCCAAGCGACAGCGGCCCGCTCCACGGCGGCGTTTGCCACCCAGCCGCTCGACCAACTTCGCCGAGGCGATTAACAACGCGCTGGCTAACTCTCGAACGGAGTCATCGACCATCAGCCGACACTCTGCTTCGAGGACCGTTCCTCTGCGGCCCATTTCCTCGAAACGCAGGAAGTCGGTCTGGGCGGACCCGCTGCGGCGGTCGATCTTGACGCCGGGCTTGACGAACGTCAGCGCTTGGCGAAGGCGAACGTCTGCTCGAACCAATTGCTCTCGCAACGGAGAAGAGATCAGGGCCGAACGAATCTGCACCGCCGATTCCAGTGGTGCGTTGGCCGGGTTCATGTGTCGGCCGGTGGCGTCCTGGTCGGCCAGCGCGGGTTGACTGCCGAAAAGCCGATCCACCAACCGCGACCACTCGCCGAGTCGGCCGTCGTCCAGCCCCCGGCAGAGTCGTTCACAGGCGTCGCGCCAGATGCCTTTGAGCGTCTTCGCCGGCACGAAGGGCAGGCCGTCGGCGTCGCGGGCAATGAGCCGATCGATGTTGCCGGGCCGTCCCATGCCCGAGCCGACGTGCCAGTCGGATTGCATGCTCAACCGGATGCGGAATCGCTCCGGCAACGGCCAGTTCCTACTCATGGTTGGGCCTCCCAGAATTCAGCGGTATCGACGGCATCGAGCAGGGCGGTGCGGTGGCCATCGCTGTCTTGCCAGAACAACGAGCCGCCGTTGGATGTAGCACCGAGCAGGCAATCCAAACCCTGCTGACGGTAGCGTTCCAGCACCAATTTCAGGCGATCATCGGCCACCGTGCGCCCGAGGAACAGCCCCTCCCGCAGTTCGTGCAGCATGCTGTTGGGTAGTCGGCGGCGACCGTCGTCGTCACGGGCACGCACCGCGGCAATTCGACAAGCAAGATCGGACCAGCGACGGTTAACCGGTCCCTTTTCAGCCGTGACGACATACGGCCGACCGACCAGCCGAGTCGTGCCGCCGTCCACGGTCAATTCCTCGCGGATGCGGTCGAGGTCGGGGCCGCTAGCATCGTACAGGATGTGGTAGTCGATGGCGGAAAGGGGGTTGAATTTCTTCGCCGATTTCAGCAGTTCCTCGGCGAGTTGATACCCGGCGAAGAAGGGGAAGTGCGGCTTGACGATCGCCACGCCCGCGCAACTCGTCACGCCATTTTTCAAGATTGCGTTGATGGCTGGATGCTGGCGTGTTTCCACCTCAAAGCCGTCGATGAACTTCTTGGTGAACTGCAATGCTTGCCGGCCATCGCAGACTACCGTCAGGTCGTCGCCACCGAGAACCAACGGCACGATCGGCGTGATGTCGCGCCTTGGGCGAATTACGGTCAGCGCTTGGCAAAACGCCTTCTCCGTACATTCGTCCAGGGCCAGTGAGAAGCTTCGCAACTTCTCGATGTAGTCGCGGTTGCCTGTGGCAGCGGCCCGATTCTGGAAATCGAGGAACACCTGCCCCAGGCCGTTGCCGTCGGCGTGAACAATCGCGAACCAGTCGCAACCGAGGTCTTCGATTTCCGTCGTCGAACGAGGGAGGCGAAACCGTTCTCCTACAACATTGCGGATACGATCGAGGCCGTCTTGAGCCGCCGCGCGTTTGGCGCGTGTGACCGCTGATCGTGGGCCTGATTCGCGGCCGCTCTCGTCGTACTTCGCCGCCGGCAACCCGCTGCTGGCACACTCGGCGATGATGGGCAAGCGCTGGAACCGCGCCGCTGGCCCCGGCAGCCTCGAACGGACGACCTCGAACTGTCGGTGAACCTCGCCGATCAGCGGATGCAGGGCGTCCCTCTCGACATCAAATTCCCGGCTGACCACGCCGCGCACTTCCAGCCCCGGGGCTTCCTTCAACGCGTTCAGCGTCACCGCGCGAACAATCTGCCGGCCGAGATCCGCATCGCGCACCAGCAACAACGCTTTGCCGGAAACGGCTAGGATCACCTCGACGGGGTTGCTCTCGCTGATCGCGGGAAAAGCCTGTGGATCGCGGTCGTTGTGAGGAATCCTTCCTCCCGCGCTTCGCACTGCCTCCAGCACAAAGCGCGTCCCGACGCGGGCTGTCAGTTCCGAAGCGCCGACATTTTCGCGCAGCTTGTTGGTGGCAAAGATGTAGGCCTGATTGCCGGTGGTTTCGAGGAGGACCAGATTCATGCCCCCCGTTCCCTCAGAAGTGCCAGTCTGTCGCAAGGCGGCCGATGCGCTCTCTGGGGAATGTCCGCGCGCGACACTTCATCCACCTTAAGAACATCTCCCCAGCGTACTTGAATAACTAACGAGTCTGGCACGCCGCCGTCCGGATTTTCCCAGTTGAAGGCAGACCAGGCCACGGCGTTGAGGAAGACGAAGACGAGGCGGCGTAACCGCTTCCCTGCCGGCGGGCGGTTGGAAAGGGCCGGGTTGAGGTGGACGGAGCGTTTGCTGCAAGAACCGGCACAGTGCGCGGGGGAGCTTGCGGCAGGTGCGAGAGACCAGCCTTTTCCACTGCTCCGCCTCCGCGGGGCACCGACCGGCCGACACTCCCACCCATCGCCCACGCCCACTCCATGCCGGCCGCGGCGGTTTGGGAGACGACGCCTTCGCTGACACCCCGCTGACACGCACCCGACGCCGCCGAACGACCGGGTTCAGGCGCGGCGGCGCGTCAGCGCCGACGTCGCCTGGAACCCGTTGTTAGCCGTTTTTGTTTTCATTATGCAAGCCGAATTATATGTTTCATAAACGATGACGTTATTTCAAGAATGAATTCGATTTCTTCTTCAATTACAGCGTCGTCGTGCTTCACATAGGAATTCTGGTACTTGCTGTAGTACTCCACGAGTTTCACAAACATATTAGTAAGTTCATTTGAACAGCCATTAGTGGCCAGGTGCTCACCAAGTATTGTGATTTGATTTTCAAGCGACTTTCCATTCTTAAATATTGCCTGCAGAAATTTCTCTAACGAGAGCCGGAGATCGTCGAGCAAATTACGGATATATATTTCATTCTCAAACTTGGTGAGCGCCTCATTGTATAGTTTAAGGGGCTCTGGGTAGTTTTCGAGCCAGTGCCTTGTTTCTTCAATTAGGGTCTCGTTAATTTCAGATTCTGCGCCGGTTGTTGAGAACTGCCCAAACCTCGACACCAGCTTTATCTTGAGATCTTTGACTTGCTGGTTGTTCTTGAAGCGTTTAAGCTCGCAAAGCTCTTTGATTATTCTGTACTGCTGTTGTGGAGAGAATGCTGATAGATTCTCCTTTAGGGCTGTTCTCTTGTTCGCAGCGTCAAATGGGTATGACGCATGCGGAATGTTTACATTGAAATCGACAGCATAGTCGGTGCAATACCGCACGATTTCAGGGCCGCTGAGTCCACCAGACGTATCGCCCAGAATGTTTGCAGCGTGCGTAATGAAGGCGCTCGGTATCGAATGAGGGTCGAGAAAGCTCATGTTCGTAAAACGCCGAACTTGTTTATAGGTCGTTTCTGCCAATCACCTGTAGGCTGCAAGTGTGTCAGCCTAACACGCTGGCAGTTGGTTCTCGTAAGTCGAATTGTAGCCGTTGGTTGCTTCGCTGTCACGCCAATTCTCGCGTGATAGGCCGACCCTGCCTAGCGCTCATCGGGCCGGCGGGCCAGCACGTCGGCCGGGCTGCGGACGCCACGCCCGCCGCGGTTCAGAGCGTGCTCATCGAGCGGCGTCAGTGGCAGGGCACTCTCCACCAGTTGCCGGGGCTGCCGGCGGTCGTGACACAGGATGAACCGGCGAATCCAGTGCAGGTACGCATCATCGGTGCGCCGGCTGTAGTGGCGGACCCGCAGGACTTCGACAATGCAGTCGTAGAGCCGCGGTGCCGGCTTGCCGGGAAACAAGCCCAACGGTTTTTGTCGGTGTTGGAGGGAGGTGGTCATGACGGACACCTCGCCACAGACTCAGCGGAAGGGCATGGCGGTCATCAAAGCAAAACCACATTTCAACTGCAACGTCCTGGCTCGAAAAAACGAGGACCGCCTGCACCAGGGCTTCGACCGTCGGGGGACGACCCCGCCCCAGGGCGGCATCAGGTGTGGGAACTGTCCGAGATCCAGCCGATCGTCACTAAATACCAGCGACACCGGCTGGCGTGTCCCTGTTGCGGCGAGACCACCTGCGGCGAACTGCCGCCCGGCGGGCCGGCGAGGAGAAGTTGATCGTCTTGACTTTGGCGGCGTGTATAGAAAAACTGCGTGCCTTGAAACCTAACGATCGTTAGGTAGGTACTGTCCGAGCGAGGCAAGCCATCCGCCCCTTGGAGTCCAACAGATGACGAGGTTTCTGGCGACGTTGACCATCTGCGTGCTGGCACAAACCGCGCCGACTCGGCTGACGCAGGCCGAAGACAGGCCCCAGCCGAGGACACCCGTCGTTCCGGCGATCAATTTCTCGCTACTCGATCTGAGTGGAACCACGCACAATCTCGATCAAAACGACACCGCGCGGGTGCGGGTCTTCGTCTTCCTCTCGACGGAGTGCCCCATCTCCAACGGCTACACCAACACGCTCAACGACTTGCACGCCCGGTTCTCTGGCCAAGACGTGGACCTGTTCGGCGTGGTGGTGGATTCAACCGTCACACGCGCCCAGGCGGCCAAGCATTTTGCCGAGTTCAAGACGGGGTTCCCGATCTTGTTCGACGGATCGGGGCTGTTGCTCCGGGCGCTCAAGCCCAGCCATGTCCCAGAGGCGTTCGTCTTGGACCGCGACGGCAGGCTGGTTTACCGAGGGGCCATCGACAACGCTTGGGAAGCGCTCGGGCGCCGCAGACCCAAGGCTAAGAGGGAATTCCTCGCCGAGGCCCTCGCTGCCGCTCTCGGTGGCAAGGAAGTCACCGTCGCGGAGACGAAACCCGTGGGCTGCTTGATTGAAACACCCCCCAAGGGGGACGAGCAGGCCAAGGTGACTTACGCACGCGACATTGCCCCCATCATTCACACCCGCTGCCTGAACTGCCACCGGGAAGGGCAAGTCGCCCCGTTCGCCCTGGCCGACTACGAACAGACCGCCAAGCGTGCCCAGCAGATCGTGCAAGTCACGCAAGACCGCCTCATGCCGCCGTGGATTCCCTCACCGGGGCACGACAAGTTCGTTGGCGAGCGGTGGCTGACGGATCGAGAACTCGAACTCTTCAAGACCTGGGCCGAAACGGGTCGAGCGAAGGGTGACGATGCCGACTTGCCGCCTGCCCCGAAATTCGCCGAAGGTTGGCGATTGGGCCAGCCGGATTTGATCGTGAACATGCCCGAGCCGTTCACTGTTCCGGCCGATGGTCCCGATCTGCTGCAGAACTTTGTCATCCCGCTCGACATTCCCGAGGACAAGCTCGTGGCGGGCATCGAGTTTCACCCCGGGAACAAGCGGGTCGCCCACCACGCCGTGCTGTTCCTCGACGACAACTCCGCCGACAACCCGTCCAATCCGAGTTCGCCGCCGAAGCGGGTCACCTGGGGCGACGGCACGACGGACGAGATGCTGTTCTGCTTTTTCCTCTTGTCGGCCGAGAAGACGGAAGACCTGATTACCGTCATCTTCGACAACCTGAAGCACGACATGCAACAGCCCCGCAAAGTGGTACGGAAATGATGGCGACGCTGCCAGTGGTGCGACCGCCGACGAATGACACCGAGGAACGCCTGCTCGACGCCGCTTTGACCCTCTTCGCCGAGAAGGGCTACGAGGCGGCGAGCGTGCGGGAGATCATCGAGGCCGCCGGCGTGACCCGCCCCGTCTTGTATTACTACTGCGCCAGCAAGGAAGACCTGTTCAAGCGGCTGGTGCATTGGAAGCACGATAAGGCGTACCGGGAGCTGGGCCGCATCGCGAAGGAAGCCGCCGGCTGGGCAGATCGGTTGCGGGCCATCATGCGGGGATCGTTCGCCTTCTGTGCCGCCGACCCCCGTGTGCCCCGGCTGATGTTTCAGACAGCCTACGGGCCGAGCATTCCGGGCATCAGCGAGTTCATGGCTGAATTGGGCGGCCTGCGGTTTGGGATCGTGCGTCGTGTGATGCAGGACGGCATCGCGGCAGGAGAAGTCCGAGGCAGAGCTGCGTCGTCCCTCGCGTTGATCTTTTGCTGCTTAATGGATCAGCACTTGAATGTTTACTCCCGCATGCCGAACCCGCGAGCATGTTTAACCGCGGAACTCGCGGATGACCTGGTGAACGTGTTTCTTCACGGCGTGGCTGCCGGGACGCCGCCGTCACCGCCGAGCCGGAATCGACGTCCTCAACTGCAAGGGCCGTTACAAGCAGTCGTCGGCCAAAGTAGAGCGGCCAGTCGTCGGCCAAAGTAGAGCGGCGTCGCCCGGCGACGAAATCCGCCAACGGCCCACGACCTCCGACGGTCCTGCGGCGAACGGCTCCGAAATGCCGGCGTGCCCCCACTGGTGATCTGCCGGGTGATCCGGCACTGGTCCTGGGAGACCACCCGCCAACACCACTCCCCTGGCGCCATGCAGCGGGATGGGTCCAGCGCGACGCCGAGGCGTTGCGGTCCACGCTCGGCTCGGCCGATGCGAGTGCCGGAAGCGAGACCGCCCCCTGACAGGGACCCAGTTTTCCATGGGTACACCGCAGAGGGCGATTTGACGTAAGTCGAGTACACCCCGCTGGACTCGAACCAGCAACCTTCGGTTCCGTAGACCGATGCTCTATCCAATTGAGCTAGGGGTGCGCGCCAGCTTGGAAATCGTCCGTGACTGCCCTTGATCGAACCACTTGCGCGGGCGAAGGTTGCGGCACCGGTCTTCCCCCTTGGGTTCGGTACGTGTTCCGCAGACATTCGTCGGCGAAGCGATGGTGTATCATGGCACATCCCGGCGGAGGCTGCAAGGGAGCCAATGCTTCGCTGAAAATCTTTCGCGGTCTGCGGTTGAAGCCGTGCACGGCGGAGGTTATCTTGTCCCCTTCCCGCAAGCGATGCGGTGTGCGGGCAATCGGTTTGACGATGGGTGGTGGGTGGGTTGCATCCGCGGCCGCCTGTTGGCGAAGGAACTTAGAGGTATCTCCGTGACCGTTGCGCAACGAACGACTGTGTTGAAAACGGCTGACCTCAGCCGCGCGCATGCTCCCCGATGGTACGTGATCGACGCCGAGGGAATGGTCGTGGGCCGCTTGGCCACGCAAATCGCCACCGTGCTGATGGGGAAGCACAAGCCTGAATACACGCCCCACTTGATCTGCGGGGATTACGTGGTCGTGGTGAATGCCGACAAAGTGAAGTTCGTCGGCGGTGAAATGGTGCACCCGCGCCACAAGTACTTCACCACCAAGATGCAAAAGAAGTCGTATTTTCGGCACTCCACGTATCCGGGCGGATTGAAGGAGATTTCCGCGATCGCGCTTTGGGAGAAAGACCCCACGGAAGTGTTGCGGCTCGCGGTGCGGCGGATGCTGCCGAAAAATGCGATGGCCCGTTACCGGTTGGACATGCTGAAGCTCTACGCCGGGCCGAACCATCCCCATCAGGCGCAGCAGCCCCAGCCTTGGCCCGCCCACTTGCTGCCGCGGTAGTTGTCGGTGGCGGTGGCCAAAGCCAGTGGCGACGCGGAGACCTTTTTCAGCAGCTTTTTTGTTCTCGATGGACGATGGAACTCATGACGGAATCGACCTTTTCTGCTCCCTCAGCCCCGTCGCCAGAGTTGACGTTTGCCGGGGCGCCTTCTACCGCGGAAGTTGCCCCTCCCGCGGCGCCGGCACCGGTTGTGGTGCGGGGCAAGGTGGATCGCTTTGGTGTGGCTTGGGGAACTGGCCGCCGCAAGACCGCCGTGGCGCGCGTTCAAGTGAAGTTGGGTAGTGGCAAGTTTGTCGTCAACGGCCGGCCTGTCGAGGAATACTTTCGCATCGAGCGGGACCGCCAGATCGTGGAAGCCCCCCTGCGGGCAACCGATCGGTTCGGCAGCGTGGATGTGACAGTGAACGTGATGGGAGGCGGTACCACGGGGCAGTCTGGCGCCATTGTGTTGGGCATTGCGCGTGCCCTGGAAGCCTTGAATCCAAGCCTGCATCAGACTCTCGCGGATGGGGGCTTCCTGACCCGCGACAGCCGCATGGTGGAGCGCAAGAAGTACGGATTCAAGAAGGCTCGCCGCAGCTTCCAGTTTTCCAAGCGGTAGCCATCGGCATGGTTACGCCGCTGGCCACTCCTCCATCGATGGCAACTTTCGAGGACGCGGCCTCGACGAGAGGGCTAACGGGCCGTTGTGGCCGTTCTTCATGCGCTCCTCTTGGGCTGCATCTCGGGCGGCGCAGTGGGTGGGCGACGTTCGCGACGGGCGTTTTTTCAAAAAAGGCGCGGAGCGGTCCCGCGACTGGCACAAGCGGGCTGGAAATTGTCGAGTGGGTCGGGTAAAAGGCCGATTACACACCTGCGAGCGATTCCGCGGAGTTTGACGATCGGTAGGAATCCTCTCCTCGAAGGAGGGGAGCCGCGGGCCATCGCCGGACAGGTTTTCGGGGGGTTAGCTCAGCTGGGAGAGCGCTTGCATGGCATGCAAGAGGTCAGGGGTTCAAATCCCCTACCCTCCAACTGATTTTCAGAAACCCCCTGAAAACAGGGGGTTTTTTGATTTGCCGGTTCTCGGTGCGTTGCCAAACCCCTGTGTGCAAAAAATTTGCGTCGGATGTGGCAGCAGGCAGTTTGGCCGGTTTGAGCGGTCACTTTCGCGTTATGCAGTACGAAAGTGCTGGGGCCACGTCTTGCGATCCGCGAGAGGAATGTGTCCCGCTGCGGAGAGAAATCACCCCCGGCACGCGGCGTATGCACAGGTTTTCCAGCGATCCAATGCCCCCGCGAATCCAGGGGACCATCCGTCATCCGTAGTGCCGGGCAAGAATGGGGTTGCCGATGCGCACCGCTTTGTCGTCAAGTCCGATCAACGCCTTTGCGATGTGAACTTTCGATCACTTCCCCGTGGGGTGTGGCGGCTGTCCAATTCGGAGCGACCGGGGAGTTTCCCGAAAACTGCTGAATTTGGGATGTTCGGTTCTTGACGGCCGGGCTTAAAATCGCTAGTTCTGTTGACGGGGATTCACCGATTCCGTTCAGTAATTGGTTCCCTTCGGTTTCTCTCTGTTGTTCCAGTCTGATCGGGCAGTTAGTCCGTCGCCGTTCGTTCTTTTTTCCAGAAAGGTTGTGGCTGCGATGAAATTGAGTCGTGCGGCCAAGTGGGTTGCGCCGTGTGTCTTCGCCCTGGGCCTGCTGGGTTGCGGAAACAACGGGAGCACGCCAAGCAGCTCCAATGAAAAGCCGGAAGAGCGTCCAGAGTACCATCAGTACATGGAGGCGAGTCGGCAGGGGCCGGGCGGTGGAGGGGCAGGTGGCGGGCCAGCTCACGGTGGCGGCGGGCACGGCGGGCGTTGATTGATTCGGTCTTTTGTTTCTTCTTTTCACACTGGGAGGACGCATGATGACGAGGTTTTGGCAGCGCATGGCACGCTGGCGGCGTGCCCAACGTGGCTTCACGTTGATCGAACTGTTGGTGGTGATCGCCATCATCGCCATTTTGATCGCCTTGCTGCTCCCCGCGGTGCAGCAGGCCCGGGAGGCGGCCCGGCGAACTCAGTGCCGCAACAACCTCAAGCAGATCGGTCTGGGACTGCACAATTACCATGACGCCTTCGGCATGTTCCCGTTGAACTACGACGGTTCGTTGCCGATCTTCAACAAGCAAACGGGTGCCCAGACGTCGGCGGCCGCCCTGGCCCAGTCGAGCAAGTCGTGGATCACGGCGATGCTGCCGTACATTGATCAGGCGCCGATGTTCCAGCAGTTGGCGAGCACCGGTCTGTTCGAGACCCCGTACAACGCCGGGCCTCCGGGCAGCAACCGGGGTTACGACCACCCGACCGTGAAGCGCTTGGCTCAAACGCCGCTGGCCGTGCTGATGTGTCCCAGCAACGGTCAGGAAGCCGTCTCGGGTGAAGGTTCATCGTTGTTCTACTTCAACAACGGCAGCGGTTGGGCCGATGGCGGCGGCGGCGGTGGCACGAGATACATCGGCGCCCGAACCGACTACTGTGGGAACATGGGGTTTGTCTGGACCGGGTGGAAGGATTGCGTGGACATGTTGCCTGTTCCTCCGGATGGGACCATCAACACCGTGCAATGGTCGCACCAGGAATGGGTGACGACGTATGGGGAAGATTGGGATAATTATCCGGCGGTTCGCGGGTGCTTCTGGGCGCGCGGCTCGGCGAAGATTTCGCAGATCACCGATGGCACCTCGAACACGGTCGCCGTGTTTGAGAACCACCACTGGCGGTTGCGGGACAACCCGTCGCGGATGAACGTCTCGACTGCGTGGGTTTCCCCCACGGCGTCGATCGAGGCGTCGGATGGTCGGATGAACACCGACTTCAACAGCAACCTGCTGCATCCCCGGAACGATAACACCTGGGATACTGATCCGCGGTGCACTGGTTGGACCAGCATCCATACTGGCGGTGCCCATGCCGTCATGGCGGATGGCGCGGTGCGGTTCGTCAGCGAAAACATCGACTGGCGGAATGTGCAGAAGGCCATCACCACGGCGAGCGGCGGCGAGCGGGTGACCGACTTTTAAGACGTGCTGAAGTCTGTTGACGTTGCGCAAAATCCCGAGGGACTCTCGTGGCGGTTCCGCCGTCCGCGAGAGTCCCTTGTGTCTTCGATAGGCCCTTCCGCCCAATTGGGCGAACTTCTCTCCTGAATGCCGCTTCTTGACTACTCCATTTCGAGAGGAACGGCAGTAGCACTCGTCGCGGTAAGGCCGCAGGCACCTGCTCGACGCGGGGTACACGCCGCTGTATCAGAGGCGTTGAACGCCGTTCGCCGGCTCTCCCCAAGTCGTGTCTGGCAAGCCGCCAACATCGGGAGTGATGGCGCCGTAGTAGGGCCATGGAGCGCCCATCCTTTTCGCTGCGGAATTTCTCGTGAGCCGTCCCGCGCCCTGTTCCCGACGTGCGTGCGTTTCCCTCTGTTCCAGTGAGCGTGTTCCGTTTCCGTGTGCCGGTCGAACCGGCCGACTCGCGCTCACCGCCGTGGTCTGCCACTGGTTCACCTTGATGGCGATGGGGTGCGCGAACCGGGAATCACCTCCCGCGACTGCTCCGGGCACGAATCACGCTTCGTCGGCCGTCACAAGTTCCAGTAATCAACTGGCGGCTGGTCTTCCTGCCCCCACGGTGTCGAGCCGTCAGCCGCTGGCGGGGGGCAGCCCTCATGCGGAACCCTCTTCTGGACGACAGGGACTGCGTTTCACGGAAGTTCAGGAGGAGGTGGACCTGGATTTTGTCTACGACAACGGGTATTCGCGCGCCCGCTTGATGATCGAATCCACGGGAGGTGGAGGGGGCTGGCTGGATTACGATGGCGACGGCTGGCTGGACCTGTATCTCCCCCAGGGAGGCAACCCTTTCGCCCGCGATGAGTCGCGCCGTACTTCCAATGATGAACTGTATCGGAACGTCCAGGGCCAGCGGTTTGTTCGCGTCTCGGGGCAGGCCGGCATTCGCGATCAGGAATTTGGTCAAGGCGCCGCGGTGGGAGATTTCGACGACGACGGCTTCGACGACGTGTATGTGTCGAATGCCGGTCCCGATCGGCTCTATCGCAATCAAGGCGACGGCACGTTTCAGGACGTGACGGCCGCCGCGGGCATCGACAACCCGTTGTGGGCGTCTAGCGCGGCGTGGGCCGATCTCGACGGCGACGCCGATCTCGATTTGTACGTCTGCAATTACGTGGATTACGATCCCGCCAACCCGATCTCGTGCCTGTCGAAAGAAGGCACGCCCGGCATCTGTCATCCGGAAGACGTGGCTGCCGTGCCGAACAAATGCTATTTCAATCAGGGAGATGGAACGTTTCAAAATCTCGCCGACGAGCGGGGACTGAATGCTCCGCTCGGCAAATCGCTGGGCGTGGTGGTTGCGGATTTCAACGGCGATTTCCTGCCCGACGTGTATGTCGCGAACGACACCACCGCCAACCATCTGTTTGTCGGAAAAGGGCGGGGTTATTTCGACGAACAAGCGGTTGTCATGGGTTGCGCCATGAGCGGCATGGGGCATTATCAGGCCAGCATGGGGATCGCGTTCGGCGATTTCGATGAAAATGGCTTTCCCGATCTGTACTGCACCCACTTCACCATGGATTCGAACACGCTGTACGCGAATTTCGGCCCGGCTGGGTTCGAGGACGTAACCCGCAAGACCGATCTGCACTTGCCGACGATGGCGTATCTCGCGTTCGGCACCGTGATGGTCGATTTCGACTTCAACGGCCGCCAAGACCTGTTCGTCGCCAACGGGCATATCGACGATTGGAGGGAAAAGACTGGCGACGCCTGGTACATGAAACCGCAGTTGTTCACGTTCGACGGAACCAGATGGCACGATTGCGGTTCCCGGGCGGGTGGCTACTTCGAGCGGGAATGGCTGGGTCGTGCCGTCGCGTTGGCCGACTACGATGACGACGGTGATCCCGATGTGCTGGTCGTGCACCAGAACGACGTAGCGGGACTTTTGCGGAACGATTCCGACCGTGGCCATTTCCTGAAACTGCGGTTTCGCGGGCGGGACAGCAATCGCCGGGGCGTTGGTGTGCACGTCACCGTCGAACAGGGAGGACGGCGTCTGGTGCAGCAATTGGCCGGCGGCACGAGCTACTGTGCCAGCCACGAACCGGCGCTGTTTTTCGGATGGGGAGAGGCATCGGCACCATGCCGCGTGACCGTGGTCTGGCCGAGCGGAAAACGGCAAGATATCCGGGATGTGGCGGTTGATCAGGAGTTGACACTCGACGAATTGCAGGCGGAGGCGCCGTAATGGCGGGAATTCCTCGAGCTTGGCTGGGGTGGGCCGTCCTTCCGGCGGTCGTGCTGATGGCTGGGCTGGGGGTCCGCGCTTTGCTGCGGGATCCCACCTCCGATCTGCTGACCACGGCACCGTCGCGGCAGACCGAGCGGGAACCGGCGGCGCAACCGTTCCATCCCCAGCGCCCGGCGGCCCCTTCCCAGGATTTCGTTGGCAGCCAAGCCTGCGCGGAATGCCACTCGGAAATTTGCGAGGTCTACCAGAGCCACCCCATGGGCCGGTCGTTGGGAGACATCGCGACGGTGCCCGTTGTCGAAGATTACACGAACAACACGTCGTTTTCGCCGCCGCCGTCGTCGCGGATCAATCTTTCGTGGCGCTATTTCGTGGAGCGCACGGAGCACGGCGTCACGCATCGCGAGGTGGCTTACGATCCTCAAGAGGACGTCGTGTACGATCAGCGCGTGCCCATCCATTTCGCGGTCGGTTCCGGCCAGCGCGGCCGCTCGTACATCATTAATCGCGATGGGCTGTTATTCATGTCGTCGGTGACGTGGTACACCGAGAAGCAGCGGTGGTATCTGTCCCCCGGATACCTGGTGAATCACCTCCGGTTTGAGCGGCGCGTGCTGGATGGTTGCCTCGCGTGCCACACGGGCCGCATGGCCACCCTGCCCAACCAGCCCAACCGTTATGAACCCCAGCCCTTCATCGAGGAAACCATCGGTTGCGAACGCTGCCACGGTCCCGGCAAGGCGCACATCGAATACCGCCGTCGCGATCCCCCGCCGGCCGGCAGTGCCGATCCGATCGTGAACCCGCTCGCGCTCGAGCCGAGCCGCCGGGAAAGCGTGTGCCTGCAATGCCATTTGTCGGGCGAAACCCGCATTCCCCGTTATGGCCGGTCGCATTGGGATTTCCGACCGGGAGACGAACTGTCCGACATTTGGATCACGTTTGTCCGCGGCACGGGGGTCACCGCCGACCGCACCACCGCGGCGGTCAGCCAACCGGAACAAATGGCCGCCAGCGTGTGCTACCAGAAAAGCAATCAGCAGCTTGGCTGTCTCTCGTGCCATGATCCGCACACGATCCCCTCGCGGGACGAGCGGGTGGCGTTTTACCGCGGCAAATGCCTGCAATGCCACGAGCAGGGTACTCCGTGTGCGGAGCCGATCGAGCGGCGGCTAACTGTCGCGGCGGGGGATTCGTGCATCGACTGCCACATGCCGCGCATCGATGCCAACGATGTGCCGCATACATCCCAAACTGATCATCGCATTTTGCGCTCCTATGGCGAGTCCGCGGAGACGAAAGGACCAACGAGCCACGCAGAATTGAGCGTGTTCGGCGACACCTCGCGGGTTCCCTCCGAGGAACTCGAGCGCGCCTGGGGGATTGTGCTGGCGCGGCACGCGGAACAGAATCGCAGTCGCGAGCACGCCCAGGCTGCGATCGGCAAGCTCCAAAAATGGTTTGCTGCCGCGCCCGAAGACGGCGCCGTGGCCGAGGCGCTGGGGCTGGCGTACCTGCACAATCTGGAGACCAGCGCGGCACTCGACACCTGGAAAAAAGCGTTGGAGCACCACCCCGCGAACGAAGACCTGCTGCGCCGGCTCGTGTTCCTGTATCACGATCTCGACATGAGTGCCGAGGGGATCGAGTACGCTCAACGACTGGTCGCCGTCAATCCCTGGCAACACGAGCACTTGGCCCGCTATGCGCACATGCTCGGCAAACTGGGGCGCTTCGATGAGGCCATCCCGATCGCCTTGCAGGCGCTGGACATCAACCCCTTGGCGGCAAGCATTCACGGATGGCTGGCGGACGCCTATGCCCTCAAGGGGGATGTGGAAAACAGCCGCAAACACCGGCAACAGTTTCAAAAACTCACTTCGCGCCGCCGCTGACGGTCCTGTTCGCGGTCCGGCAGCCGGCGCACACCATCGGAATGCTCGAAGAGGGCGACATGGTTCGGCTCGGTTCCGGCATGGTGCGCCTCATGGTTCGGCGGCTCGCCCTACCCGCGGCGCTGCTGTGCGCCGCGCTGCTGGCGGGGGGCTGCGTCCCCGGAACAACAGCCGCCCCGTCCAAGCTGGCCCTGGCGCGGGCAGCCTTGTCGGCCGGAAACGTTCAGCGGTCGCAGCAATTGGCTCGGGAGATTCCCCGGGACGACCCGGATTGGATTCCCGCGCAATTGCTGCTGGCAGAGATCGCCGTTGAGCGGCAAGATCTGCACACTGCCTTGGACTACTTCCAGGCTGTCCCGCGGGATGCTTCTTCGCATTCGTTGCAGGCGGCCGCGTCGGTGGCGCGCATTCAGCAATCGCGCGGCAAGCTGTATGACGCCATTCAGGCCTATCAGTATGTGTTGCAGCACCGTCCTCAAGACAACGTATTGAAAGGACAGCTCGCGAAACTGTACGCCGTAACGGGGCAGCGCTGTTTGACCGATCAACTTCTCAGCGAGGCGATGCAGGTCAACGATATGGATTTCAAGGAGCTCGTGCTGCTGACCGACTTTGAGCGTCGCGATCCCCATGAGGCGGCCTACCTGCGGCAATGTGCTCAGTCCTTCCCGGACGATCCCGCGGTCAATCTGGGATTGGCCGCCGAGGAGTTTTCCAAGGCCGAATACGCCGCGGCGCGGCGGCGCCTGGAGCGGGTGCTGTCGCAGGCCCCGGAACTGGCGGCGGCTCATGGACTGTTGGGGGAGCTCCTGCTCGAGGAAGGGGACGCAGCCCTGGCGGACTGGCACGCTCGGCTTCCAGAATCGGTGCGTTTCTCGCCCGAGGTGTGGTTTGCCCACGGCTTGTGGGCGCAGCGACGCGGAGATTTCGAGATGGCGGCGCGCTGCCATTGGGAGGCAGCCCGACGCGTGCCGACGTCGCATCGGATGGTGCACCAACTCGGGTTGGTGATGGCCCGCATCGATCCAGCCATCGGGGAAGCTTATCTAAACCACGCGCAAACGATCTATGAAATGCGTCATCATTTGTCGCGCGCCTTGAATACCAAGGGCAAGGAGGAAGCGGCCATGCGCCGCGTGGTCGCCCTGCTGTTGGACCTCGGACGCGAGTGGGAAGCCTGGCATTGGGCGGTGTTGGCTTACAAGCTGTATGATCGGGCTCCGTGGGTTCCACCGATTCTCGAGCGGCTGCGGAAGTATCCGGATGCGAGCGCGCCGCGCATTCAGGACTCAGCCAATTTGTTCCGTCGGTACGACCTGTCGCATATGCCTTCTCCATATGAGAACGTGCCAGGTCCAGGGCGTCGTTGGAGTGATTCCAAGGCAACTCGCGACGGCTTGTGGACGCGCGGCGATTCAACACACGGTATTCGTTTCGAGGACCAGGCGGCGGCCGTGGGGCTCCACTTCCAGTACCATGCGGGGCGAATGGCGGACAATGCCGGCGTGCGGATGCAAGAGTCGACCGGAGGCGGCATCGCGGTGGTGGACTACGATGGCGATGGATTTCCCGATCTGTTTCTGACGCAAGGGGAAGACTGGCCGCTGGAGGCCGACGTTCCCTCCGGTTCCGCCCGGTATCGAGACCGGTTGTTTCGGAACGATGGCCGGTCGTTTCACGACGTCACCGAGGCCGCCGCTCTGCCGTCCGAAGATGGCTTCGGCCAGGGCTGCGCCGCGGGCGACTTCAACAACGACGGCTTCCCCGATCTCTATGTCGCCAATATCGGCCCCAATCAATTGCTGATTAATAACGGCGACGGAACATTCCAGGAGGCGGCGTCCGCGCTCCAGTTGGCGAAGCACGCCTGGACCAGCAGTTGTGTGATGGCCGATTTCAATGGCGACGCGTACCCCGATCTGTTCGATGCCAATTATCTCGAGGGGAAGTTGTTGTATCGCAAGATTTGCGATGAGCACTCCTGCACGCCGCAGGCCCATCAGAGCGCGCCGGATCATCTGTATCTGTCGCAGGGAGATGGAACACTCCGATTGTTCAACTTCCGGGGGGAAGAGCGTTGGGGAGCCGGATTAGGCGTGGTGGCTTTTCGCGACGAACCCGTGCTCGGCGCGCCGTCCGCGAACGAGTCGGCAGACGGTCATGCCTCCCCGGCGGCGCGTCTGCACTTGTTCGTCGCCAATGATCATGAACCGAATTTCTTCCTCGTCAATTCGCCGGGTGAGCCGCCGGCGAATCTGGCTCTGACCGACATGGCCCTGCTGCGGGGGTTGGCGCTGAATAAGGATGGCCGGCCCACGGCGTGCATGGGAGTCGCCGCGGGGGACGTGAATGGCGACGGCCTGCTCGACCTCTTCGTGACGAATTACAAGGAAGAAGCCAATAATTTGTACCTGCAAAGCGCGGGCGGGTATTTCAGCGACGCGATTAGCGGCACGGGACTGTTGGAGCCTGGCGTGCCTTATGTGGGTTGGGGCGCGCAATTTCTCGATGCGGAGAACGACGGCCTGCTCGACTTGCTCGTGGCGAACGGCCATGTGGGGGATTTCCGTCTGGAAGGTATAGAGTGTTATATGCCCACGCAGTTCTTCCATCATCATGCAGACGGCCGTTTCATGGAACTGCCACCCAGCCTTGTCGGACCTTATTTCTCGCGGAAATTGCTCGGCCGGACCGTTGCCACGCTCGACTGGAATCGGGATGGATTGGTGGATGCGGCACTGCTGCCCATTGCCGCCCCCGCGGCCCTGCTCACGAACCGTTCGTCGCGTGCCGGGCATTTTGTGGCGCTGCGATTGCATGCAGTCGCGACAGCCCGCGATGCCCTGGGAACGTTGGTGACCGTCACGACTTCCTCCGGGCGGGTGCGGCGGCAACTGACGGCCGGCGACGGTTATCAGGCCACGAACGAGCGCATCCTGCGGTTCGGATTGGGACCAGCCTCGTCCCTTCCACGCATCGACATCGAATGGCCCAGTGGGCACGTTCAGTCGATCGAGTCGGCACCGGTCGACGCGTTGCTGGTCGTGGTCGAGGGACGCGGTCATCATGTCTTGTCCTCGCTGAAGAGGACCGACTGACGCCGGTCGCGAAACGGCGCAGCCCTTCGCTGGGCAGGTCGGGCAACCGCCGGGAATTACATCCAGCGGGGATCTTCGTCGGCGAAGGGATGCAGGCTTCGCAACCCTTTGGGTTTGGGGAGCAGTTCCAGAAACGCCTCGGCCATGCGGAGGTCTTCGGCGGTGGTGATCTTGAGATTCAACGACGAACCTTCCACGATCCGCACGGGAAAGCCGGCACGAAGCAGCACTTGCGCCTCATCCGTGGCCACGAATCCGCCTCGGTTCGCAAACGCCTGCTGCAACCAGTCGCGCCGCGCTGCTTGAGGCGTTTGGGCCGCCCACAGGTGCTCGCGGGAGACGGTTTCGAGGATGTTTCCGGCCTCATCGGCACGTTGCAGGGTGCTGGTCACCGGAGTGGCGAGAATCGCGGCGCCGTGTTGAATGGTCGCCTGAAAAACGCGGTCGATCCATTCGCTGGCCAAAATGGGACGGGCCGCGTCGTGCACCGCCACATACTCAATCTCCGACCGCACGCGGGCCAGCGCGTGCTCCACGGAGTCGACCCGCTCCCGGCCCCCTTCCACCAGTTCCACATCCAGAAATGCGAGGTTGGGGCGGAACTTGTCGCGGAACCATTCGGCATCGTCGGGGGAGATGACGACCAGCACTTGGGCCACATCTACCCGGCTCACGAACGCTTCCACGGCCCTCAGCCAAACGGCCCGTCCCTGCAACTCCGCAAACACTTTCTTACGAGACGGCCCCCGGAACCGGGTGCTCCGTCCGGCGGCGGGCAAGATCACGGCGAATTTGGGAGCGGCTGCCGACATATCGCTGCGTCTCACGCCGTGGGTTCACCCCCGCGATGGATCGGGATCGTTCGCGGCTGCACCTGGGGGGACTTGCGAACAACCACCTGCAACAAGCCGTCGCGCATGATCGCCCGGATGGAATCGGCTTCGATGGGCAGGGGTAAGTGGAACGAGCGTTCGTAGGCTTGCGTCAGCCGTTCGCGGAGATGCCATTTGGTCCCTTCCCCCAACAGCGGCGGCGGCGTTCTCCGGGCTTTCAACGTCAAGGTTTGGCCGGAGATGGCCAGATCGACCCCCTCCGCCGGAACACCAGGCAGATCGATCAGCACGTGCACATCGGTGTCGGTCTCGACGATGTCGGCGTGGGGTGGCAAGGGCCGGTTTTCGGGCGCCAAACCGACGGCATCGAGCGCTCGCTCGCCGGTGATGCGGGCCGTCTCCAGCCACCGATCGAATTCCGATCGCAGGCGATCAAACGGATTAGAAGTGGATGCAGCCGACATGAGGCAAACTCCCAGGCAAGAGGCGAACGACTGCTGACACACGGCATGCTAGCAGACGACTCGAACCAGAAGCCAGTGCACCGCGAAGGGACCGGATCGGCGCCGACGACCGCTCAGCCGGGACTCGACACGTGAATGCGGCGCGGCTCGGAGCGCTTGACGCGCGGCAGCGTGACTTCGAGCACGCCGTGGTTGAGTTTCGCGGTGATCCGCTCGTGGTCGACTTCGTCGCTCAGGATGAATGACCGCAGAAAATGACCAACGCGATATTCCTGGTGCAGCAAGCGGGCATCATCTCCCACTGGTGGACGGACCTTGCCGAACAGCGTCAGTTTGTTGTCCTGCACCTGCAACTCGAGGGTGTCCGCCGAGACCCCGGGCAAGTCGGCGAGCAACACCAAGCCGTCCTCCGTCTCGAAGATGTCGATCGGCGGCGTGAAGACGATTTGTGGCTCTGCTTTGGACGCCTCCGCAGCCGGGCCGGGCATGGCAGCCAGTGGTTGTTCGTCGGTCATGTCGGCACCCTTTGCTCTGCTCAAGCTGAGACCGTACCGTCTGAGGTCAGGCGTTTCCATCGGCAACTTTGATCTGACGCGGTTGCGGCGTGGGGGCCCGAGGGAGTCGGATCGTCAGGATGCCATTCGCCATCTCCGCCGACAACCGATCTTCTTCCACCCGTTCCGGGAGTGAGAACGAGCGCTGCCAGGTGCCGCGAGCCCGCTCCTGACGGCGATACCGCTCATCGGGCACCCCTTCCGGACCCAGCCGCTTCCCCTTGATCGTCAGCACACCATCCGCCACGGTGACTTCCAAGTCTTCCGGGCGAACACCCGGCAGCTCGGCAGTGAGGAGCAATTCATTGTCGAGGGCGTACAAATTGACGGGTGGAAACTGTCTGCCGAAGCGCAAGCCCTGCATGGAGAGGGACACCGACGCCAGCAGCCGGTCCACCTCTCGTTCCAAGTCGCGAAATGGATCCCAGGGCTGACCCCACCGAAACACTGCCATATGGACCTTCCTCCGTTGTCGAGCCAATTTCTCTCTCGAACGGGCAGTCTGGTCGACTCGTGCTGCAAACTCCGTTCCGGCCGCTCCATGGCTCAGGGCAGACCGTTTAAAGATTCCACAAGGTTAATCGAGGAATGCGGTTGCGCCGCAAGATGTGCGGATTTTCAGGCGGCCAATTGGCGGTGCCGACCGACGGGGAACAAGGGGCTGCCAATCTGGCGGTAACGGGCTGCAATGCGGGCTGCCATCCGTCGATGATTCGACCAGGGGACGAATTCCTTCTGTTGACCGATGTGTTCCACGAAGCGCGTCCGATTGGTGGCGAAGACGTCGCCATGACGCGGCGGATGTTTGTTCCCGCAATTGACCTCCGCAACTCCAGCGGTTGCCTGCCTTCGCCCACCCCTTGGCCTCTTGGACGTGCAACGGTAAGAAATTGACAGCACGGGGAGTGTCGCGATACAGTCACGGCCGGTGTGCTTGCGCACAGTACCGCGAAGGGGGCGTAGGAAGCGGCGAAAACGCGGTCCTTCGTGAGGCGCCAAGGTCGGTTATGGGGACGGTAATCAACGTGTGCGGGCCGAGCTTTTCGGGCACCACGATGCTCGAATTGATGCTCGCCAATTCCCCCACGGGCTTCTGTTGCGGCGAAGTGGCCTTCTGGTATCGCCCTCTCCACGGCGGGCATCGCCGCATCGACTGTAGTTGTGGTGCGGCACCTTGCCCCGTCTGGCCCCGCTTGCTGCAAGTTTCTCCGCATCGGCTGCATGCCGAGATCTTGCGCACCCAAGGGGTCGAACTGGCAACCGACTCGTCGAAGAGATTGTCGTGGACGATCGACGTCAACCGCTGGGCTGGCCGCGGCCAGTTCCGCGTCGTGAACTGCGCCATCTGGAAGCAACCCGCGGCGTACGTCCATTCTCACTGGAAGCGCGGAGCGCCGCTCGATACGGCCCTGCGCCGTTATGTGCGCTACTATCAGCGCCTGCTGGAAACCGGATTGCCGCTGATCACCGTCAACTACGAACAACTGGTGCAAAACCCGGCGGAGTGCTTGCATGCCGTCTGCCTGGCGGCCGGCATCGACTATTTCCCGGGCAAGGAAGCGTTCTGGCGCAGAACGCAGCATCAACTGTATGGAAATCAGGGAACACGGCGGCAGCTCGGCCGCGAAGACGGCGGCATTCAGGCGGCCGAGCAGTTTTGTGAGGAATTTCACCACCAGTGGCGCGCGGTGGGGTCACAGTTGACTGCGTCCCCCTGGCAACATGTCCTTTCTTCCTTGGTGCGGCGAGACGTGCTGCACGGTCCACCGCCAGCGGCCGCGCACCGTCCGCGCTGGATTCAGCCGCCGTGGTACTATCGCCAGCGCTTGCATGACGGGCTGCGCCGCGCATTTCGGTGGTACCGCCCGCTGCCTCAACCTGGAACGTAACCAGCCGCGGTGTTTGGCCGTATTCGGCCCCGGCACATCGCCCGGAATCCCCGACGCTGACGGAACTCCGCGCCCCACGCGGACCGGTCCCGCGAGTTCAAGCGGCGACGTTCACGAATACTTTCAGCACTTGGCGGTCGTCCATCAACAACCGCATCATGTCCTGATAGCGTTCCAACCCCGCGACGGGATGCGTCAAAATGCGTTCCGTCACGCCGGGATACATCAATTCGCCATATGCCAGCGCCTGCAAACCCAATTCAAAATGCCGGCGGTTGCCATTCACCGAACCAACCAGCAGCTTGTTGCCCAACACCCATTTCAGGTTGATCTGGTCGGCGGGCACCGCGACCTGCTTGCTGCCTCCCGTGATGCTGGTCCAGATCAGTGCTCCGTTCAATCCCAACACTTCCATGGCCTGGAAGGCCAGTGTGCTGTTGCCCGTGCATTCGAAGATGATGTCGGGGAGACCGGTTTTTTTGGCGAGGTCGTGCATGGATGTTTCGGCCGTGCTGACATACGTGGCGCCATACGCCTCGGCGATGCTGGCCTTTTGGTTGGGGGCCGGACCACGAGCCAGGGTGTACACTTCCAGGCCGCGCAACCGCAACATCAGGGTGGCCAGCAGGCCGATCTGCCCCGCGCCTAGCACGAAAGCGATTCGCGGCTCCCACACCTGCAACCGCTGCTGCGCCAAATAGGCCTGTTCGATGGCCTTCGCACACACGCTGGCCGGCTCGGAGAGAACTCCCACGTGCCGCAGCTTCGGGGGCACCTTCACCACGAACTCGCAATCGTCCACGAAATACTCGGTCAAAAAGCCGTGCAGCAGGTTGATGCCGCGTTCGTAGTATGTTTCCTCACTGGTGATGTCGTTGCGGCCGATCCGGTCGTACAGCGAGTTTCCTGGGCGGCGGACGGTGCACGTCACCAGATCCCCCGGTTGCAACTCCTGCACCTGAGGGCCAACCTCCACCACTTCACCGAAGCACTCGTGCCCCAGGATGAGATAATCGCAGCCGGGAGGCGGATTGCCATACAGCGCCTCGTTAATCTCCCGATCGGTGGCGTCGACACCCACCTGCAACACGCGCACGAGCACTCCTCGCCCGCCGGCGACATCCGTCACACGGGGCATGGGAGCGTCGGTCAGGTGGATGCTGTTGGGGCGGCCGGGAAAAACAGCAATCGCTTTCATAAGCTTGTGTGTCTCGCTCGATTCCAATGGCGCTGCGGATGCTGTGCACGCGATGTTTGGCCCAGTTTCGCAGTGTACCCAAACACCGCGTGGGGGCCAAATGAGCGCCGTGCCTCGCCCCCACGGCACCAGCCGGCCTCACGGCATCACGCGCGGCTCGTCAACCGTGGCGGCACCGTGGCCGCGCCACCGACTCGTTGACGGTCCGCTCTCCCGCCGCTTGACTCTGCCTTCACGCACCGGGAGGCGCCGAAGCACGGTGAGCATTCCACGGAACGGCACCGAAGAGCTCCCAGAGGATGACCCAGCGCCCGCTCTCGCGGCAACGAAGACCGCGGGTGCTTGAGAGCGGCACACACACGTCAGCAGTTACGACAGGGCGGCATGCGACTTCAGCCAGCGCCGCAGCGCCAACAAGGGCCGTGCGACCAGGCTCGGAACGCGTGCCGAGAGGCGGTAAGCCAACGGACAATGCTCGACTTGCCTCAGGTCGTTGCGGGCGGCGCGCATGTCTCCCCGTGCAAGATGCCAGCGTGCCCGTTTCAGCAGCAACTCGCTGCGAACCCGCCGCAATTCGTCCCCATGCCGGGCCATGAATTCGGCATTAGGCTCCCAGACCTCCTTCAAGAGGGTCAACCGCGCCTCCACCATGGCCCCCACGTTCGAATTTGACAGGCGCGGGCCAGAGTGCCCCCATTGGATCGACGTTTCGCAGTCGAGATACGCTCCCAGTCCTCGTCCGGCAACGCGGGCGAAACACGCCTTGTCTTCGGAAATCGTCCAGTCCTCGGCGAACCGCAGCGCTGCCCCGGCCTGGCGCCGGCGAATCACCGTGGTCGAGGTGGCGATGTAATTCGAGCGCATTTCAGCCGTAAACATGTCTCCCACGTGCACGCGGAAGTCCTCGCGGCCGTCAGGCAAATCGGCGATCGTCGAAAACCAGACGCCCGGGGCCAGGATTTCGTCCCACGACCGCGCGTCCTTGTGCCAATGACGCAGAAATCGGCCTTCCTCGGCCCCCGATTCCTCCCTCGAGCGAAAGTCGCTGAAACAATACAGCACCTCCGGCTTCCGTTCGAGAAGCGTGCGTTGCAGGCGGAGCTTGTCGGGATACCATTCGTCGTCGGAGTCGAGAAATGCCACGAGGTCGCCGCGAGCCGCTTCCAGCCCCCGATTCCGTGCGGCTCCCGCTCCACCGTGGACGGTCCTCAGATAACTCACCGGACCCGGGCAGCGCGCGACCACTTCGGCCGTGTTGTCGGTCGACGCATCATCGACGACCAGGATTTCATCTCCCGGCAAGAGATTGGCCACCGCCGAACGGATGGCCCGCGAGATCAAATGCGCCCGGTTGTACGTCGGAATAATGACGCTGACAGTCAGCATTTCGCCGTCTCCTCCGCGGAAACGCGAAGATGGAAACCTCGTCGGGATCAACCAGCCCTGCCCGGCTCTCAGCAGGTTTCATCGCGGCTGGTTCCTCCAGACTACCCCCGCCACTCCCGCCGGAGCGTTCGGCAGACCAACCTTGCGCAATTGACATGCTGACATTCGGCAACATCACGGAAAAACTGGCTGGTCCGGCTGCCGCATGCCGGATACCGGACGACGCCGATCGCGCGCTGTTTTCTTGGCTGTCGTCCCGCGGAGGGCAGGGTCCGTGGCCCCGGACAGCGGCCACACGCGGAGGCCGCGGACAGCGACCGCGGGGAGTGGCGTCCCGCGTCGCCGCCGGGCTGCCTCAAGCGTATTTTTTCACGGTCGGTTCAGGCACCTCGTCGATCAACCGGGCGATGAGTGCCTCGGAGGTCAGACCTTCCGCCTGGGCTTGAAAGTTGGTCGAGATGCGATGACGCAGGACGGGGATGGCCACGTTGCGAACGTCGGCGATCGATACGCTGGGCCGTCCGTCCATGGCCGCCAGAGCCTTGGCCCCCGCGATCAGGTATTGCCCGGCCCGGGGACCGGCCCCCCAATCGACCAGTTCCCGAATGAATTTGGGGGCCGAATCATCGCTGGGACGGGTGGCCCGCACCAGTCGAGCCACGTAGTTGATCGTCAAGGGGCCGATTTCGATGAGATTGATCTGCTTTTGCAGATAGAGAATCGACTTGGCGGACAGGACCTTGCGGACCTCTTTGCGTTCGGCGATGGTCGTCGACGCGAGGATTTCCTCCTCCTCCGCCAGATTGGGATAGTCGACCTTCACGTTGAACATGAAACGGTCGAGCTGCGCCTCCGGGAGCGGATAGGTGCCTTCCTGCTCGATGGGGTTTTGCGTGGCGATGACGAAGAACGGTTCCGGGAGCTTGTAGGTGGTCTGCCCCACCGTGACTTCTCGTTCCTGCATGGCTTGCAGCAGCGCCGCCTGAGTCTTGGGAGGCGTGCGGTTGATTTCGTCCGCCAGCAGAATGTTCGTGAACACCGGACCTTCCACAAAGCGGAATTCGCGTCGGCCGGTGTCTGCTTCGTCGAGCACGTTGGTGCCGGTGATGTCCGACGGCATCAAGTCCGGCGTAAACTGAATCCGCTTGAAGGCGACATCCAGAATCTGGGCGATCGTGGACACAACCAGCGTTTTGGCCAGTCCGGGCACGCCCACCAGCAGACAATGCCCCCCCGTGAAGATGGCGGCGAGAATCTGCTGAATGACGGCATCCTGGCCGATGATCACCTTGTGCAGCTCGTCCGTCATCAATTTGCGATGATTCCGGAATTTTTCCAGAAACTCGTCGAAATCACGGCGTTCGCTGGGCAAGGGAACATACCTCGCTGTTCAGGGATCGATGCCGCCTCCCCCGGGCGCACATTTAAGCAGATCCGCGGCGGGATTGGTACCACCACCCCTGCTCGTGGCACCCCAGCCCGACTCACGTGCTGCCCGCGCCGTGCCGCCGGTTGAGCGCACACCACTGCTTCCGCTAATCCCGATGCCGAATTCACTAAGGCCACGGAAACCGGTCACCAGCGGATTGTTCCTCGCGCGGCAACACCACGGCAAGGGATGGAAAGAGAACAGCTCGATTTGTGTGGCGGGAAAGTGGACAGGGCCGGGATCGAACCGGCGACACCAGGATTTTCAGTCCTGTGCTCTACCAACTGAGCTACCTGTCCCCACCAAAGCACGGAAACACAACTCCCACCCCCGCTGGAGGCCAGAAGCGGTTCGCGTTCGGCGACGTTCGACCGAGATTAACACAGGCCGCCGATCTTGCCAAGAGTTCACAGCTCCCAAATCCGACGGTTCCGACGGTGTCCGCGTCAGGGACTGGTGTGATCGCCAACGTGGACATCGCCAACGATTTTGGCGGAGCCTGCCGGCAGCAGGGGGAGCCGATGACCCAGTGTTGTGCCAAAGGCGAAGGTTTCGTCCCCGGTACGGTGTGCGGCTTGGACCGGCCCGATCACCCGCTGCGCAAAATCTCACCGGAACCACGGGAAGCGGCTCCCCCGGCGATTGACCCCGCCAGCGGTTCCGGCTTCAATCGAACTCTGGAGTCATCACTTGGTTCGCTGGGGGGCACCGCAGATGAGCGGCAACACCATGAGAATCGCCGGCTGCAGCAGCCTGGTGGCCGTCTTGGCCGTCTTGGGTTTCGGTTGGCCAGTTGGAGCGCAACCCACTTTGCCGCCCAACATTCTTCCGCGAAGCCAGGCCAATCCCGAGCATGAGCGGCTCAAGCAGGATGCGGAAATTGCCTATCAGAACAGCGATTTTGCCCGCTGCATCGACCTGACGGGACGCGTGTTGGCCCAGAACCCGCGCGACCACGTGGCTTTGTACCTCCGGGCCAGCGCACGGGTGGAATTGGGAGCCTTGCAGCGCAACGTCAAAGAGGTCCGCGCGGGAATTGAGGATGCGCGCGAGGCCATGCGGCACGGGGGATTGGATCAGATCAACTACTATCTCCCCTATTTCTACGGCATGACGGCGCTGTCGCAACTGGAAGGACGCAAAGACCACGCTCAAGTGGTGGTCACTTACGCCGCCAAGCTGCTGGCCCGTGCGGATTTGTCTCCCGAGGAGAAGGCCAACTTGCTCTACCAACGGGCGACGGCGTACGTGGCCTTGCAGGAACTGGAAGCCGCTGCCAAGGATTTTCGTGCTGCCGCCGTGGAGATGCCGTCCCATCTGGGCGCACGCTTAGGGTTGGCCGATGTCTACGTGCAGATGCAACAACCAGCCAAGGCCGAGGCCGCGTTTACGGCGGCGGTGGAGTCGGCCCCCGATAATCCCCTGGTGTATAACAACCGCGGCATGTTCTTCCAGCAAGAGGGCAAACTGCGGGAGGCACGCAACGATTTTTCCAAGGCCCTGGAACTCAATCCGAACTTCGCGGTGGCGTACACCAATCGGGGCTTCGTGGCCATGTCCGAGGGGGACCCGTTCGCCGCGGAAGCGGACTTCACCTCCTCGTTGAAAATCGATCCCAACCAACCGATGGTCTACAGTTTGCGCGGGACGGCTCGCCTGGCGCAGGGCAACCCTCAAGGATGCCTCGCGGATTATAATCATGTGTTGCGATTCGATCCACGGAATCCGGTGGCTCAAGCGGATGCGGGGTTTGCCAAATATTTGGCGGGAGATTACGCGGGGGCCGCGGCAGCCTTTGCTCAGGCCGTGGCGACCGACGCCAATCTGCGGTATTTGAACCCCTGGCGTTATTGGGCGCTGGTGAAAGCCGGACAGGCCGATGCGGCCAACGCCCAGTTGTCCAGGATGCTCAGTCAACCCCCGCAGGACAAAGACTGGATCGACACCGTGCTGCGGTTTCTGGCCGGACAACTCGACGAACAGCGGCTGCTGGCCGCCATCGAACAGCAGGACGGACCGCTGCGCGACGCCCAGCTTTGCGAGGCGCACTTCTTCCTCGCCGAGAAAAAATCGCGGGAGGGAGATTCTCCCGCCGCGACGCGGCATTATCAACAGGCATTGGACACCAAACAGGTGCATCTGTCGGCTTATCGCGGGGCCATGTACGCTCTCAAAGCCTTTCCCAAGTCTCCCAAAACATGAAGCCCGCGATCGGCCTGGACGGCCAGTCACTCCGCCGCCCGCCTGGTCTCGTTCCGTTCTCTCTGGCCGGCTGAGTTCGGCGGCAACGGATCGCGTATTCCGGTCATTGAACCATGCCTAGCAGCACGTACCTGGCCTGCCTGATTGCGTGGTTCGCCCTGCTGGGCTTGATGGCGTGGTGGCTGATTCACGTGCGGCGGTCGCGGCGGCGGGCCGGGTTGCCGCCGCGCTGGGTCGATCCGGCGCTCGGATGGTGGTGTGTGCTCGTGCTGCTGACACTCCCCGAATGCTGGTTCGCCTATGTGTATGATGATACGGATTCTTATGGTCAAACCAATGTTTCTCGCAAATGGTTTGAGCGGCACGTACGCGCGAATCAGGCCGGCTACCGAGACGACCGCGACTGGCCCACGGCGCGCGAAGCAGGGGTGGTGTATGTGGGTTTTGCCGGCGACAGCTTCACGTTTGGACATGGCATTCGCCGCACAGCGGACCGTTTCAGCGATCTCGTGGCGCGTCGGCTGCACACCGAGTTGGCCGGCCGAGTGCGGGTGATGAACTTGGCGCTGCCCGGCGTGGAGATTCGCGCTTTGTCCGAGAAGCTGGTCCCCGAGTTGATCCAGTCGGGACTGCCGCTCGATGTGCTGGTGTACGTCTTCGTGCCGAATGATATTGAGTATCTCGACGAACGCACCGCTGAGTTTTATCAGCAGCAGCAGGCGCAGGTACCGAAGTTCTTCCTGTGGCGCGACACTTATTTCTACAACTGGCTCTACCTGCGTGTGACAGGACTACTGGGAGGACGCCGCGGCGATTATTATGGCTATCTGGCCGAGGCCTATCGCGGACCGCCGTGGGAACGGTTTCAGTCGAAACTGCGAGAATTGCACCGGTTGTGCCAGCAGCAGGCGATTGAGTTGCGCGTCGTCACGTTTCCGTTTTTGACGCGCTGGGGAGCCGACGATCCTTTTGCCGGGGCTTACGCGCAACTCGCCGCTCATTGCCGCGAGGAAGGCATCGCCTGTTTGGATTTGCGTCCGGTCTTGGAGCCGCATGCGGCGGAAGGACTGGTCGTCAGCCCGTTTGACGCCCATCCGAACGAGACCGCCCATCGGCTCGCCGCCGCGGAAATCAGTCGGGATCTAGCGGTCGCCCTGACCTGCCGCATGAGTGGGAACGGGCCGTGCGAACCACGGGACGAGCCGTCGCACGAGCATTGATGGTGCCAAGGGCGCCGCCACCGATCGTTCGCAGGGGAAATCGCTTCCTTGGGATGGTAAGATAGGTAGTTTTGTGGTTCGACCGCCTGCCAGCAAACTCCTGGAGCGCTAAGGCCGCTGCCCCGAGCGCCGCGGGGCGGAGGCAAAAGCAGCTACCGCCGAGAGCAGGGCTTCGTGCCGGGATGTTGAGGGTTGACGGCGTGCGCACAGAACTACGGGAATGGCACGGGACAGAATCGGCGGCGGACGCCGCTCACCGACAAGGGCCATGAGTTCATGCAATACGATGTCTTTGGCGTGGGAAACGCCCTGGTCGATATCCAGGCACGCATCGATGAGGCCCACCTCGACCGTCTGGGTTTCACGAAAGGGGTGATGACCCTCGTCGATGAAGCCACGCAGCTGCGGGTCCTGGCCTCGTTGGACGGTTCGCCGCTGCACCGTTGTGCCGGGGGGTCGGCGGCCAACACCGTGGTGGGCATTGCCGATTTCGGAGGACGAGCCGCGTATGCCGGCAAAGTGGGGCACGATGAGTTGGGAACGTTCTTCCTGGAAGACCTCCGCAAGCTGGGTGTGACGATCGAAGTTCCGCCCACCGCGGGGCAAAGCGGATCGTGCGTGGTGCTGATCACCCGCGACGCCCAGCGGACGATGCTCACGCATCTGGGCGTGTCGGCCACGATTGGTCCCGACGACATTCTGGAAGACGAAATCCGCAAGGCCCGCTACGTGTATGTGGAAGGCTATCTCTTTGCCGGTGAATCGTCCCGCGGCGCGGCCCTCAAAACCATTCAGCTCGCCAAGCGCAACGGTGTGAAGGTGGCCTTGACGATTTCCGATCCGTTCCTGGTCGGCCTGTGCCGCGAGTTGTTTTGGGAGCTGATTGCCGGTCCGGTCGACCTGCTGTTCTGCAATTTGGAGGAGGCCCGGAGTTTGACGGGGCTGACCGATCCCGTGGACTGTGCGCACAAGATCCATCATCACGCCGCCGACGTCGCCCTCACCTTGGGCGCCGAAGGCTCCCTCTTGATGCATGGCGGGCAGCTAACCCCCATCGAAGGGGTGCGCGTGGCGGCGATCGACACCACCGGCGCCGGCGACATGTATGCCGCGGGCATTCTGTTCGGCATTACCAACGGACTGAGCTGGCAACAGGCGGGACACCTGGCTTCCCACGCGGCGGCCCGCATCGTGACACAATTGGGGGCCCGCCTCCACCGTAAGTTCACGGCGCGGGAAATCGACGAATTGCTGAGATAAGGGAACCGCGCAACCGGCCGCGGCGAGCGGGCCATCCGCAAGCGTCCCAAGGTTTGCCCAATACACTCCGCAGTACCCCCTGGTGAGGGATTCCGTGTCGCACCTCTTCCGCATCGCCACCCGCGCGAGCGCTCTGGCCCTGTGGCAAGCCCGTCATGTGGCCGAACTTCTGGTCCGCACCGATGCGGAAGCGGTCGTCGAATTGGTGGAGGTCACCACGGCGGGGGATCGCGTGCTGTCGCAGCCGTTGCGTCAATTTGGAGGGCAAGGGGCGTTCACGCGGGAGGTGCAAACGGCGGTTTTGGAGGGGCATGCCGATCTGGCCGTCCACAGTCTGAAAGACCTGCCGACGGAACCAACGCCGGGTCTGGTGTTGGCCGCGGTGCCCGCGCGCGGCGACACCGACGATGTGCTGGTCATGCCGGCCGGAAGTCCCCTCACGTGTTGGGAGCAGCTCCCTCAAGGCGCCCGCGTGGGGACGGGCAGTCCGCGTCGCCAGGCACAACTGCGGGCCTTGCGGTCCGATCTGCAAATTCACGAAATCCGCGGCAACGTCGAGACCCGCTTGCGCAAGCTCGATGCCGGGGAGTTCGACGCGCTCGTGCTGGCTGCGGCGGGCTTGATCCGGCTGGGAAGGGAGTCGCGCATCACCCAGCGACTGCGCCCGCCGGCGATGTATCACGCGGTTGGGCAGGGGGCCATCGGCGTGGAATGCCGGGCCGACGACCGTGCCGCGATCGACCGCCTGGCAGCCGTTGCAGACAGGGCCACGTGGAGCGCCGTGGTTGCCGAGCGCTCGCTGCTGTCCACCTTGCGCGCCGGCTGCCATGCTCCGGTGGGAGTCGCCACGACGATGACCGCTGGCCAATTGCGGTTGGAAGCCGTGGTCTTGTCGCTGGATGGGTCCCGCCGCTGGTTTGCGGCGGCCGAGCGCCCCTTGGAGGAAGCGGCGGCCTTGGGAACCGAAGTCGCCCAGCAGATGCTGCGCCAAGGCGCTACCGAAGTGTTAAAGTTGCCGTGATCGGGGCCGCGGGGCGCCCGCCGTGCTTTCGGCCAGCGCGGCACAAGCCGACCACCGCGGCAGGAAAGCGATCCGGACGACTCACGCCGCCGCCGGCAGGGAGCGAGACGCGGGCCAGTGCGCATCGAGCAACTCCAGCGTGCGGACCGTCGCTCCTTGTTGAGCCAGCACAAACGCGCGCGCGGCCGCTCCAAGGCGCTGCCGTTCATGGGCATCGTGGGCCAATCTGCGGACGGTCTCCCGGAGTTCGTCGGCATCGCGCACCACGCAGGCGGCGTTTCGTGCCAATAAAGCCTCGACGATGGCGCGAAAATTCCACGTATTCGGCCCAAAGAGGATGGCGGCACCGTAACCAGCCGGTTCCAACATGTTCTGCCCCCCCCGTTGTGTGAGGCTGCCGCCCACAAAGGCAATGTCGGCCAGCCCCCAGGCCGCCGCCAATTCGCCCAGCGTGTCGAGCAACAGCACTGGCGGAAGACCCGATGGCGACGCTTTGCCAGGGGCAGACAGCGCCGAGCGCCTGAGCAGCGGCAGCCCCCTCTCTGTCACCAGCCGTGCCACGGCGGAGAACCGTTCCTTGTGCCGTGGCACCAACAACAGCCGCAACGCCGGGATTTCTTGCCGCAGGGTTTGCCAGGCATCCAGGGCGAACCGTTCCTCGGGTTCCTGCGTGCTGCCCGCCACGAACACCAGTTCGTCGGTTGACAACCCAAACGCTGTTCGGAGCTCCGCCGTGTGCGGATTCGCGCGGTCGGATTGCACCCGATCGTACTTGATGTTGCCGGTGACCGAAACACGATCCGCGGAGATGCCAAGGTCAACCAGCCGCCGCGCGTATTCGTCGGTCTGCACGGCGGCGTGGGTCACGGCGGAGAGAGGTCGGCGCCAGAACCATCTCAACCGGGCATAGCCGCGATGGCTTTTGGCGCCAATCCGCCCGTTGATCAGAATGACGGGCACCTTTTCCCGTTGCGCGGCGAGCAGAAAATTCGGCCAGAGTTCCAATTCCACGAGCACCACCAGTTGCGGCCGCACGGAGCGCAAAGCACGCGCGACGGCCCAGGAAAAATCCAACGGCCAGTAGGCAAGCGTGTGTTGCGGAAACTTCTCGCGGGCCACCTCGTAACCCGTGGCGGTGGTAGTGGTCAGCAGCACTTCCACATCGGGATGCCGGCGGGAGAACTCCGCCAGCAGATGCTGCAACTGCAAGACTTCCCCCACACTGACGGCATGAAACCACACGCACGGTCGCTCCGGATTTTTTCGGGCGACGCGGCCCCAGAATTTATCGGCCAGCCCCGCTATCGCCTTCCGCTGCGCGACACGCCGGTAGACCAACCAAGGCGTCAGCGCCGCCAGCAACAGCACATAGACAACATTCAGGCCGATCGTCAGCATGGGAATCCCTTCCCGTCAGATGGCCGTCGTTCTTCCGTGGGGGGAATCGGCGGCAATCTGTCCGGGCGGCCAGTCTAATCGCAAGACGATTTCTGGAAAATGGCGGTTCGGGCGGGAGAACAGCAGGGGAGCGAACATGACAGTCGTGGGGTGGGACATTGGCGGGGCGAACCTTAAACAGTCCACATCCGACGGAAGGGCGTGGTCCACCCCTTTCGAACTATGGCGGCATCCTGATCGCCTGGCCGATCATTTGCGGAACATGCTCGCCCAGGTTGAGGCTTCGCCGGAGGCGGTCGCCGTCACCATGACGGGAGAGCTCGCCGATTGTTTCGCCACCAAGGCCGAAGGGGTCGCCGCCATCCTGAAGGCCGCCCAAGAGGCCGCCGCCGGGTATACCTTGGCCGTGTGGTCCACGGACGGGACGTTTCTTGACGCCGCCGCCGCACGGGCCATGCCCCACAAAGTCGCCGCGGCCAACTGGCATGCCCTAGCGACGTGGACCGCCCGCTGGGTGAACGCGGTCGAAACGGCATCTGGCCCGACATGCGGGCTGTTGATCGACATTGGATCGACTACCACCGACATTATTCCGCTGATTGACGGCCGGCCGGCAGCCCGCGGCCTCACCGACCCCGAGCGGCTGCAATCTGGTGAACTGCTTTACACGGGAGTTCGCCGGACTCCCTTGGCGGCGATCCTCTCCAATGTCGCGTGGCGCGGCTGCTCCACGCCCGTGGCCGCCGAATGGTTTGCCACCACTTACGACGTCTACCTGCTGTTGGGCGACCTGCCCGAGGATGAACAGGATCGGTGCACGGCGAACGGACGACCGGCCACGAAAGCCGCGGCCCACGATCGGGTGGCCCGTATGTTGTGTGCCGACCGGGGGGACATCCCCTTTCACGAAGCGCTGCTGCTGGCACGGCAATGGGCGCGGGGGCAAGAGCGGCTCATCGCCAGTTGCGTGCGTCGCGTCGTGAACCGGCTGCCGGGGCGTTGTCAGGCGCTGATTCTCTCGGGATCGGGCGAGTTCCTGGCGCGGAGAGTGATTCGCGAGGTTTCGGAACTCGATGGAGTGGAGTCGATTTCCCTGACGCAGCGGTTGGGAGCCGCAGTCGCCGCGTCGTCGGCCGCCGCGGCCGTCGCCTCACTATTGGCCGAACAACTCGGTGCGGCCGGAACGGTCGCCTCTTGGCGGAGAATGCCTACCGGCTGACGCATGGCATCCCTCTCTGGCCGATGGACGCCGTTGCCCTGAAGCCCGCCGCGCTTCGCTTGCGGGCAAGAAAACGCTTTTGGACAGGAGGGCGCTCGTTTCGGACTGGCATGCGTTCGCCGTCATGCATGCGTTTTCGTGCAAGGATGGGGCTGGGGGCAAGCATGGGCGGCTGTTCGCGCGGGCCGTCATCCTCGCCCCAGAAAAGTCGTCAGGGAAGGCTTAACCGGCAGTGCAGGGTCGAGCCGGCAGCCGCGGCACTCATCCCGGCTTGCGCTCGGTGAGGGACGTGCTAGATTTGATTGATGACTACCACGCTACGCATCGTCGCCGCCTGCCTTGCCGGGCAATGGTTCGTGGTCGCGGGCGAACCGGGCCGCATGGTGGAAATTGACTATCAGGGGACCAAACGCACCGGAACCGTGATTCTGCATCAGGCCGATGTGGGTTGGTTTCTGGAACGAGACGGCCGCCTCGAAGCGATCTCCCTGAGTGCAGTGGGGCATTACCGGCAGTTGGGGCGCTTTCAGCCTTGGAGCATCGTGGAACTGCGGGAGCAACTCAGCCGCGAATTCGGCCCCGAATTCCGCGTAGTTTCCACGAGCCACTATCTTGTGGTGGTTCCAGTTGGTCGCGGCGAGCGGTTGGCGCATCTGTTCGAGGAACTGTACCGCCAGTTTGTGGTCGTTTTTTCCTCCCGTGGTTTGCCGATTCGCGAGCCGCGGTTCCCCTTGGTAGCGGTTGTGTTACCCGATCTGGCCGCGTTTCAGCGGTACTGCCACAAGGAGGGCGTGCAGCCGCAGCCCGGCCTGCGGGGGTATTACCTGCCGTCGTCGAATCGTGTCGCCTTGTACGATGTTCCGACGGAAGGACCGGCGGCATCGGCCGCCCTGGACGCCACCGTGATCCACGAGGCCACCCACCAGGTCGCGTTCAATTTGGGAATTCACTCCCGCATGAACGCCGACCCCCAATGGGTGGTGGAAGGTCTGGCAACGGTGTTCGAGCGCGAAGCGGTCCGCCTCAATGATCGGCGGGCCCCCGTGCTGGGGCGAGTCAATCCGGAGCGGTACGCGCGATTTCAGCAGTATCGACAGGCGAGGCGACCCGCCGATGCGTTGCGGCGGCTGATCTCGACCGACATCCCCTTTGAGGCGGAGCCACTCGATGCCTACGCGGAAGCCTGGGCACTGAGCTTTTACCTGCTCGAACGGCGGCCAGCGGAATACGCGAGCTATCTGCGGAAGCTGTCGGCCCGCGATCCGTGGAGCGACTACGATGCCGAACGGCGGCTGAAGGACTTCCAGGACGTCTTCGGCCGCGACCTGGCGGCCTTCGAGCAGCAATTTCTCCGGTATTACCGCGAGTTGGCGGCGTCGGCAGCGGATGATTGAGGTGGTTGCCCGTGCACGGCGTCGAGCTGCCCGCGGCGAATTGCCCGTGGCGGCTGAGCAGGAACGAGGAGCGTCTGGATGACAAGTGGCCGTTCTTGAATCATTTTCCGGGTGAATCAGGTTTTGCGCTCAAGGCGGCTATCCGAGTCTGCCGAATTGGAATGCCCAGAAAAGCTGGCGCGTCGGTGAAGGCCGCCACGGGCTGCGCGGAATCGGGGAAGTGAGGACAGCCGGCGGTTGGCCGACGAGGGGTACCAGGCGGCCGCTGAACGTTGGCGCGGTTGTTCGACGGGAAAAACTTTCGCGGAGCGGAGAATTTTGGGCGACAAATCTCTTCACCCAGCCTACCAAGGCTTCTAGAATACGACGCTCAGTTCGACGTGTTTATGCGGGTTGCACGTGTTCGTGCGGGTTCGTGGAGCACAACCCTCATGGCAGACGACATCAAACATTTCGCCAGACGGTTGCGACCCCGTGGAAGGCCTCCCTCGGGGGCGGGTGTTCTTGTTGCGCCTCGCCTGTTTCTCGCCCGCCTGGCCACCGCCTGCACCGCATCCCTCGCCTCTCTCCTTCACGCGTGTCGATTGCTTGCAAATCCGGCCTTCCCCAGGCCGGCGGTGACTCCCGTGCCGTTGCTCGCCGGCCCGATTCTCCGATTGGCTCGTGCCGAACTGCGCCGTGTGGCGCCGAGGACCGTGTGCCGCAAGCGGTGATACCCCCGCCCGTCACCGGCGGGCGAGGGTCCCGGTTTTCGGTCGTCTTCGTGGCACGACTCTGGGCAATTTCTTTCGGTCGGTTCCACTTCCACACAGGCAGAACTGTCCGTTTCCTGTGGAGCCTTCCCCCCACTAGCATTCCGCCCCGGCGGTTTTTCGGAGAACTTCTACACATGGCCACTGTCTTGGAAGATCGATGGGTTCTGACCGAGTCGTACCGCTCGGCACGCCCCGTGGTCAGTTTTGAGCAGGCCAAGCGTTTGGCGCGGGAATACGGCACGCCGCTGCTCTGCGTTTCCAAATCGGCCGTGTTGCGGAATTACGAGGCGCTGCGGGAAGGTCTGCCCGGCGTGGAGTTTTTCTACGCCGCCAAATCCAACCCCGACCTGACCATCCTGCGGACGTTGCGGGAGGCCGGGTGTTCGATCGACATCTGCTCGGTCGGCGAGTTGCACGCGGCGCTGGAGGCCGGCTTTGAACCCGGGCAGATGCTGCACACGCATCCGTGCAAAACGCCGCACAATTTGCAGACGTGCTACGATGCCGGGGTGCGGTGGTTTGTGTTCGACAACCGCAACGAGCTGCACAAGCTGCACCGGCAGACTCCCGATGTCACCCTGCTGCTGCGGGTGGCCATTTCGTCGGTCTCGAGCTTGATCAATTTGTCGGCCAAATTCGGTTGTGCTCCCAACGAGGCCGTCGATCTGCTGCTGGAAGCCCGTTCGTTGGGCATGAAGGTCAACGGGTTGGAATTCCATGTGGGATCCCAAACCACTTCCCCCGCCGACTACGACAACGCTTTCGCCCGGATTCGCCGCATTTACGACGCCGCGTTGGACCACGGCATCGAATTGGAGGTCATCGATTTCGGCGGCGGTTTGCCCGCTCCCTATCGAGACGCCGTCCTCTCGTTGGAAGCGTTCTGCGATGCCTTGCAGCAATCGCTGGATGCGCATTTCGGCGATGTTCCGGTGCGTTTAGTGGCCGAGCCGGGGCGCGGCATCTCGGCCGAAACCAGCACGCTGATCACGCAGGTGATCGGCAAGTCGATTCGCCCCAACGGGAAGGTGCAATACATCATCGACGACGGCCTGTACGGTTCGTTCTCGGGCAAAGTGTACGACCACGTGGATTACCCCCTGCTGGCCGAAGACATGCTGATTCGCCCCACGTATGAGAGCATCGTGGCGGGGCCAACCTGCGATTCCACCGACGTCGTCGCCTGCGACCAGGAACTGCCCGACCTCGCCATCGGCGAGTTGCTGCTGGTTCCCAGCATGGGCGCCTACACCAATGCCAGCGCGTCGACGTTCAACGGCCTTGAGATCGCGCGGCGGATCGAAGTCGAGTAGGAGCTGAACCACGCTGGCGCTGTCGACCACCCGACCGTGGCGACCTGCCGCCGGCTGGCGCAATGGGCGCGTCAGGACCCGGCGAACTGCGGGAACCCCGTGCCCAGTGCCATGGTCCAAGCCGGGTTTGATTTATCGCTTCCGGCTGCGTAGTGTACCCCTTCCAGCCGGGCGAAAACCGTTCCGGACATGGTAACGACGTGGTGCAACTTTCGGCTGGTCGTCTCGGATTCTTGGAAGCTGTTGGTCCATGCAACCGGCTCAAATGCTGCAAGGCAAGGTGGCTCGTGGTGAAGCGGCCGTCGGCCTGCTCGTCACCGATCATTTGTGGATCGATTTAATCGAGATCGCCGCCAAGGCCGGGTTGGATTATCTGATCATCGACATGGAGCACGGGGCGGCGTCGACCGACCTCGTGGCCGATGTTTGCCGCGTGGGACGGCAGATCGGTTTTCCGATTCTGCTCAGACCGCGGAGCAACGATTACGCCGCTCTGCGGCACGCCATCGATTTGGGGCCGTGCGGTTTCCTGCTCGCGTGCGTGGAATCCGCGGCTGAGTTGGATGTGGTGCGCGACGCCATTTACGTGCCCCCGCGCGGCCGTCGCCGGCCGGGCGGGCCGGGCAATCGTTGGGTGCCTGGTTTTGGGGCGGACGACTGGCGGCGAACGGTGGAAGACCATTTCCTCGTATGGCCCCAAATCGAGACGCGCCGCGGTCTCAGCCAGCGCGAGGCCATCGCCCGACACGAATTGACGACGGCCTTGGCCGTGGGACCGTATGACCTGTCCGCCGAACTGGGGTGTTGCGGCGATTTTCAAGCGCCGGAGTTGCAAGCCGCGCTGCGGCAGATTCTGGAAGCGGCACGCATGGCGGGCAAACCAGGCTGGATGATCGGCAGCGATGCCGCCGGCCTGGCGCGCGACGGCTGGAATTTCGTGTGCTTGGGGGAACCAAGCTGGATTCTCCAGGCAGCCTTGCGCGAGCGGGTGGCGCAGACACAAGCGGCGGTCCGCGGGTAGTCCTTGGGAACGACTCGTTCGGGGCTTACAGCACCAATAACTCGCGCGACAGCTTCCGCACGGAAGTTTGTCCGGCGAGCGCCAAGGCCAGATCGAGTTCGTCGCGCAAAAGTTGCAGCACACGCGCCACCCCGGCTTCTCCAGCGACGGCCAACCCCCATAAATACGGCCGGCCGATCAGCACGGCGCGAGCCCCCAGGGCCAGGGCTTTGAGGATGTCGCTGCCGCGGCGAAGACCGCTGTCGACGTAGATCTCCAACTCATCCCCGACTGCATCGACGATTTCACGCAAGGCGACAGCGGTGGGAACGGCACCATCAAGCTGGCGGCCGCCGTGGTTGGAGACGATGAGGGCTTTCATGCCGTGGCCAGCCGCCCTCCGAGCGTCTTCAGCGCTCAAGACCCCCTTCAACACCACGGGGAGCGGACTGATGCCCCGCAGCCAATCCACGGCGTCCCAGGTCAAACTGGCATCCCAGATGGACTCGATGTATTTCACCAGCGCCGAGCCGTCTCCCCCGGCGTCCATGCGGTCCAGGCCGTAAGGCTCCAAGTTCTTCCAGCGCAAGCCGGGTGGCAAGCCAAACCGATTACGGATGTCGCGCTCGCGCCGGCCGACGTACGGGGCATCGACCGTCAGCACGAGGGCGCGATATCCCGCCGCGGCCGCGCGCTCGACGAGGGCTTGGGTGATGCCGCGATCCTTGTAGCAATACAGTTGAAACCACCGCGCGCCCTGGGGGGCCGCCGCCGCGACTTCCTCCAGACTGTACGTGGCCGCCGTGCTGACGCATTGAATTGTGGCAGCCGCTGTCGCGGCGCGTGCCACGGCGAGTTCCCCCTCCGGGTGGGCCAGGGCGTTGAAGCCGCAGGGGGCGGTGAGGATCGGCAACGCGATGTGTTGCCCCAGCACCGTGGTCGACAAGTCGCGTTGGCTCACATCCACGAGACATCGCGGGCGCAGCCACAGCCGCTGCCAGGCCAGCCGGTTCTCACGGACCGTGAGTTCGTCTGCGGCCCCTCCGGCGTAATAGTCGTACACCATCTGTGGCAACCGTTCGGCGGCGGCCTGCTCGTACTCGTCGATCTTCAGCAAATCCATCGGGTGGCGTCTCCAGCCCCGGCGGTGATGGGGGACGTTCGGCTGCGGGAGGCGTGACTGCGGTCCGAAGCCGTCATGCCGCGGACGCGGCCATCATACCTCCCGCCAGGGCAAAGTGCGGGGCTTGCCGATCGTCGATCGGCGGTCGCAGGTCTGTGATCGGCGGTCGCAGGTCTGTGATTGACGCACGCTGGCCGATGCGCGGCAAATCGATCATCATACGTCCCGTTCCCGAAAGGATGGCGCATGGTGTCTCCCTCGTTCATTTTCGACGCGCATCTCGATCTCAGCATGAACGCCCTCGAGTGGAACCGCGATTTGCGCTGGCCGCTCGAACGCATTCGCCGCTGGGAACAGCACATGACCGACAAGGTGGACCGCGGCAACGGGGTGGTGTGCTTCCCGGAAATGCGCAAGGGACGAGTCGGGTTGTGCGTCGCCACGCAGATCGGCCGCTACTCCCCGTATTTCCATCGCCTGCCCGGTTGGAATTCTCCCGAGCAGGCCTGGGCGCAAACGCAGGGACAACTCGCCTGGTATCGGGCCATGGAAGAGCAGGGAGAGTTGGTGCAGATCCGCGATCGGACGGAACTCGATCGGCATCTCGAGTTGTGGCTGAATGCTCCCCCCTGCGACGACGGCACGCCCTACGTGAGGGAGTCCCTGAAAACGCCGGCGAAACTGCCGATCGGCTACATCCTCAGCCTGGAAGGGGCCGATTCCCTGGTTACGCTGCGCCACCTCGAGCGCAGCTACGCCGACGGCTTGCGGGCCGTGGGGCCGGCCCATTACGGTCCCGGCCGCTATGCCCATGGCACCGATGCGGAAGGGCCGCTGCCTCCCGCGGGCAAGGACCTGCTGCGGGAAATGCAGCGGTTGGGCATCATTCTCGATGTGACCCACCTGTGCGACCAGTGTTTCTGGGAAGCGCTCGATACGTACGACGGTCCGCTGTGGGCCAGCCATCAGAATTGCCGCGTGCTGGCCCCCTGGAACCGGCAGTTTGCCGATGATCAGATCAAGGCGGTCATCGACCGCGGCGGGGTGCTGGGCATGGCGTTCGACGCCATCATGATGGTCCCCGGTTGGCGACACCTGCGGAGCAAGCCCGCCGACTTTCAGCTCAAAATCGAACGCATTTGCGAGCACATCGACCGCATTTGCCAGCTTGCCGGCAATGCCCGGCACGTGGGGATCGGCACCGATCTCGACGGCGGCTACGGCACCGAACAGACGCCCCTCGATCTCAACTCGATTGCCGATCTGCAATCGTTGCCCGGTTTGTTGCGCGCCCGCGGTTATACCGCCGAGGACATCGAGGGCATTCTGTGGAGGAACTTCGTGGATTTGCTCCGGCGGGCGTGGACGTAAACTGAATCAGCACCGGCTGGACTTGCCCTCTTCGGACAAACCGCTAGACTTTGTTCTCGGAACGGGCCGACCGCACGAGGGCCGGTCCGCCGACAGGCGCTTCAGGGTCGACCAGAGGGGCGACAAGGGCCTGCCGCAGCGAACTTGCGGGAAAACCACGCCGCAAGCCTGCTGGCGGAGTCCCGCCCAAGCATCAGCCGCCGTAGCTCAGCCGGTAGAGCGACGCTTTCGTAAAGCGTAGGTCATCAGTTCGAATCTGATCGGCGGCTCTTTGCCAAACCTTCGGTTCCTCGACTCCAAACGACGCCGAACCGGCTGGTTGCTCGACCAGCGTGAATCCTCGACCGCTGCAGCCGCGCGGATCGCACAAAGGGCGTGGCCGACGGCGGTTCGTTTTCAACGGAGGTTGGGCGTTTTCAACGGAGGTTGGGCCACCGGGGTGATCGGTTTACCGCCGCGCGCAGGCTCCCCCAGCGTGCTCGACGCCACCCCGCGACGCAGCCCCCGTTCCGCGCCCTCGCGACAACCTTTTGCCGCCCTCCCGACAACCTTCTGCCGTCAGCGAGACAAACCTACTGATTCAGGCCGGCTTTCGCAAGCAGTGCCTTCACTTCGTCGGTTTTCTCGAGCTTCTGCGCGATGGCCTCCACGGCCTGGATGGCATCCTCTTTGACGTCGGGCGATTGCAGAGCGTCGACCGCCAACCGCAACATGTCGACGCTGGGCTTCGGCCGCGTTTTCAAGACCTCCAGCACGACTTTCTTCTCGGCCGGCTGGCGCGCCGACTCGAATGCCGTGCGCAGCATGGCCACCCGTTGGGCATCGGGCAGGTCCATTTGTCGGGCGATGCGAATGTAACCCCGCAAAGCCCGCACCTGGAAATTGACAGGTCCGGTTTTCGCCAACTCCAGCAAGACGGGGGCGGCGTCGGGCGTCATCCATTTGCCGAGCAATTGGCTGGCCACATCCTGCAATTGCGGGTCGCTGCCGCGGGCCGCCGCACCCACGGTTTGCAAGGCCTTCGTGCCGCCAACCTGGGCGATGATGTCCAGCAGGACGGGACGGGCCGCGGCCGGGGCCCGATCGAGGGTGGCCGACAACTCCGCGGCGCACGCCTCCCGGTCCGGCATGCGGACGGCAGCCGCCTTCAAGGCTTTTTGTGCTGCGGCCGCATCATCCGCCGACTTGGGCGACACCACTTGGGTGATGAGCACCGACAACCCCTGTTGGGACACCGTTTCTCCGAGGGCAGCCAGTGCGGCACCGCGGACGGCTTTGTCGGAGTGGTCGAGTGCCTTGACGAGTGCCGCGGTGGCCTCGATCCGGCGCATACCCACCAATTCGATCAACAACGGATACGATTTGCCCTTCGCCTGGGCGAGCCGCGCGGCAATTTCCGGATCGACGGTGGGGGGCAATTCGGCAAGGGATTTTTTGGCGGCTTCCGTCAGTTCCGCATCCGCTTCCAGTGCCACATCGAGCAGCAGCGTCAGACACGACGCGTCGCCGATCTTTCCCAAGGCGGTCAGGGCTGCCAGCCGAACTGGCTTTGGTCCTTGGGCCGCGGCGTTCATCACGGCGGGGAGTTCGACGGTCTCGGGGCGATCGGCCATGGCAGCGATCAGCAACACCGCCCGATCCAGCGTGGTCCGCGGCAATTCGGCCGCCAAGGCCTGGTCGACTTCGCGGCCGGGCAATTCACGGGCCGTGCTCAGGCCGATCTGGAACATCCCTTTGTTGGGCGAACGAAGCTGTTCGACGAGCAGCGGAACTCCTTCCGTTCCCCGCGCCAGAATGGCGCCGCGGGTGGCGTCCAATATCCGCTGATAGGGAACATCTCCCAGACGGACTTCGTCGTAGATGGCCACGGCATCGGCGGCCCGGCCTTCGGCCAGGGCACGTTCCGCGCAGAGGATGCAGCCTTCGGCGACCGTGTTGCGGGCCTGTTTGGGTTCACCCGAAAGGGCTTTGCGGAGCACTTGCGTGGCCGCCTCGTTGCCGATCCGGCCCAGTGCCAACGCGGCGGCGGATGCCACTTCCACGTCGTTGTCTTGCAGCCGGGTGGTCAACAAGTCGACGGCCGCGGCATCGCGGCGGACTCCGATCGAATGCAGCACGCCCACCAGCAACCGGCCTTGCAACGATTCCGCCGCGTTCCGCAAGGCCTCGTCGGCCGCCGCGCCGGGAATCACTTCCAGGGCGATGCGCGCCCACGACGCCAGCTTGGAATCGGCCAGCAGCGGCGCGAGCACGGGCACCGCCTTGCTCGAACCTTTCACGGACAGATGCTTGCAGGCCAAAGCCTTTTCCGACAAGGGGGCATCCCCTTGCAAGATGGCGATCAATTCGTCTTCCGTTTTCGTCGTCAATTGCGCGGCGCCGACCGAGGGAAAGACGATCGCGCCGGCGAGCACCAGAGCCGACATCAGAAGCATGTTGTTCCGTGCAAATGCTGACATGGCGTGATTCCGCTGGATGGTGTGATTCCGCTGATGAAGTGCTCGAGGGATCGTTAAATGAGCTGCTCGCTGGAGCCGTCGCTGCCAGCGGGGACGCCGCGGAGAACAAGGGCGCGGTCGGGCTTAAATCCGCCACGGTTCTCGAAGCGCCTCCGACAACAACCGATTGGCCTCGTCATCCCCGATGAACTCGTACTTGGTGAGATCGAGCTTGACGCGGCGGTTAAGGAAAATGGCGACATTCGCCGCATGACAGGCGATGTGGGCGTTGCACGCGGCATCGGCGTTCCCCTTGGGTTGGCCCCGCGTTTTCACGCAGTCGAGGAAGTCCCGCACGTGGAACGTGGCCGGATAGCCGCCGATCTCTTCCACCGTGCGCCCGGCGAGCAGTTCGGGAGAACTGAGCACGATCTTGCCGCTGTCTCCCGCTTCGACCCAACCGTGTTCCCCCTCGAACCGTACCGGGCAGGAACCCAGCGGAATCCAGCCCTCCTCGCGGAAGATCAACTCCACGCCGTTTTCGTAGCGACACACGAGTTCGCCATCTTTCGGCGGATCGTATTCGACCGGCGGAGGACAATCGCCGACGGCCCATTGGCACAGGTCCACGCAATGCGAACCCCATTCCAACACGCCGCCGCCAATCACCAGATTCTTTCCCTGCCGCTCGAACCCGCCGATCATCCCGCCTCCCTTCTCGAAATTGAATCCGTTGAGGAGTTCGTTATTGAACGGCCGCCAGGCGGCGGGTCCGAGATACATGTCCCAATCGATCACGTTCTTGTCCGGTTCGGGTTCCTCGGGAAACCAGATGCTCGTCAGGGCCAACATGCCGCGCGGATGGGCATACACCCGCTTCAGCCTGCCGAGCCGTCCCGTCCGCGCCAGCTCGCAGGCGAAGGCGAAATGGGGCAGGTTCCGCCGCTGCGTACCCGCCTGGAAGACGCGGGCCGTGCGGCGAATCGTGTCCCGCAATTGCAGGCTCTGGACGATGTTCTTGGTGCAGGGCTTTTCGCAGTAAATGTCTTTGCCGGCGCGGGCCGCGTAACAAGATGCCGTGGCATGCCAGTTCGGTCCCGTGGCGATCAGCACCGCATTGATGTCCGTGCGGTCGAGCAGTTCGCGGAAATCGCGATACATCGCGCAGTGGTCGTTGCCGTACAGTTCGTCGACCCGCTTCTTGACCGACAGCCGGCGGGCCTCCTTGATGTCGCACACCGCCGTGAACTGCACGTCCTTCTGCTCCAGGAAGCAGCCCAAGTCGTACGTGCCGCGATTCCCGATGCCGATCCCTCCCACGATGATCCGTTCGCTGGGCGGGACGGTGCCGCTGAGACCCAATGCGGAGGCGGGAATGATGGTGGGCGCCATCACGGCGGCCCCGGCGGTCGACAACGCCTTTTTCAGAAACTGACGCCGATGAAGTCCCACGACCTTCTTGGACATCTGCTCGCTCCTCGTCAGGTTGGTCGCCGGGCCGTCGGTTCCTGTCGCCGACGACCGCTCATCGCTGCCCATGTGCCGACAGCGTACTCCCCCGACGGGCAGGAATCCACGGTTCCACGCCCCGGGGAACAGCCGAGGGATTACGGCGCGGGGCTATTCCCGGACGACGCACACCAGCACTCAACCGGCGACCGCCGCGCGAAGAAGTTTTGGCGCGGTGACAGTGACTTGCAAAATCGAGCGCGGGGTTTATCATGTCCGGCGACCTGGGTGCCGGGGTGCTCGTTGCACACCGGAGAATAGGGAAGACGGTGCAACTCCGTCGCGGTCCCGCCGCTGTAACCGGGGACGACCGCTGCACAGGCCACTGTGGTTCCCATCGCGCTGGGCGCGATGCACCGCGGGAAGGCGCAGCCAGTAGATCGATCCGGAAGCCAGAAGACCTGCCCAGATGTCGTCCGTATAGCCCAACGTTCGCGCGACGAATCGACGTGGCTTCTGCCGACAACGGCCCAAGCCGTGGGGCCGAGAGGTCTTGTTGTTTTTCCACAGGGCCGGCTTCCAGCCGCAGCCGACAGTGATACGTGGCTTCGCGCGACGGTCGGGCAATTCCCGCGACAACGGAGGATTGTCTCATGTCGAACGCATCTTCGTCGAAGGCATCTTTCCCGTGTGAGTTACTGGCGCGCCGCTTCCGACCGGTGACGCGCCGAGGGTTCACGCTCATCGAACTGCTGGTGGTGATCGCCATCATCGCCATGCTGATCGGTCTGCTGATGCCGGCGGTGCAGCAGGCCCGCGAGGCCGCCCGCCGGGCGCAATGCCTGAACAATCTCAAACAGCTCACGTTGGCCCTGCACAACTACGCCGACAGCTACAACGAGATGCTCGTGCCGCACAAAATCGACGACGCCCAGGCCATTGCCGGGACCATCGCCGGCGTCTGGCCGCAAGTGGGTACCATCCGCTATTGGTTCGGATTAGTCGACTTCAACGAAACCGATGTGACCAGGCGGTTGAAGTTTGCCGAGGGCATTCTCGCTCCCTACATGGAAACCAACTACGCGGCCTACCAATGTCCGAATTTTGGCCCCGCCCAGGTGGACGAATTTCGCGTCGGCCGCATGGCCTGCGGTTATGGTCATAACGGTTTCTACCTGGGGCCGGGCATCAGCTACGACTGGTCGAACTGGCCCACCGTCACCGTGGCCAATCGACCGGTTGCCTACCGCCTGCGCGATGTGCGGCAATTGACGCAGACCGTGGTGTTCGCGGACAGCGCCGAGGTGAACTTCCTGCTCAGGTTCCGCGAAAACTGGTGGCTCGATCCCCCCAGCCGGAATTATCCCACCGTCCATTTCCGCCACCTGGATACGGCCAACGTGGCCTTTCTCGACGGGCATGTGGAGACGCGCGGCCGGGCGTGGCGGGTGGAAGTTCCTGGATCGAATTACCTCAGCGCCGCCCAAGCCGGCCGCATGGATGAAAAACGGCTGGGCTACGTCAGCAACGGCAACCTCAGCGATCCCCAACTGAGGGATGAACTCTACGACCGCGAGTAGACGGACTTCCTCACCGCACGCATCCGCAGGAGATCGCGTTCCATGTGGCATTCCCTTCGTTTGTGGTTGGCGCTGCTGGGGGTGGGGATTGGCGGATGGTTGATTTTTTCGGCCGTGCTCGGGGAGCGGACGGCTCCCGTCACGGAGGACGAGTTGCCCCTGATGGTGTTTGTCGATCGTGAGTCGGGCGAGCTGTTCGTGGGCAAGGCTCGGCCCACTCCGGCCGTCCATCCCCGCCTGGGAGAGCCGCGTCTGCTGCCCGGCTGGTATTGTCCGCGGTGTGCGAAATGGTATGCGGGTCCACCATCCGATGCAGCCGAGCGGACGGTGGACCTCGTCCGCTGTCCCAAAACCCGCGACCCCTTGCACCGCGAGGGTCCGCTGCCCGCCGCCGCGCCGGAAATATGACGTCCTTGACGGCCGGGGAGGGCAACGACCATCGCCAGCCGGTCATTCGTGACATCGAGCCGGTCCCTGGTAACATCCACACAAGCCTGGGCAACATCAAGACCGAACCGACGTTCGACGGAGATCACGATCATGCGTTCGAGAACATTCTGGTTCTTCGGCACTCTGTTGGCGTACGCGCTGGGGTGCCGTTTGCTCCCCTATGTGTTGGCGCATGCGGGCATGCCCTTGGATCCCCGGCACTCGTGGTACCCTTGGAACTTTTCGCCGTTGATGGCCACCTGTCTGCTGTGCGGCGCTGGAGTGCGGGCGTCGCGGTGGGCCTTCGTGCTGCCGCTGACGGTGGTTGCCGCCAGCGACTTCGGCATCGGCTGGCTGACGGGACGCTGGGACTGGGCATTCCCCCGCAGTCAGGCGGCGGTGTATCTGTCCTTCGCGCTGGGGGTGGGGATGGGCCGATGGTTGCGGTCGCAACCGCATTGGAGCACGGCGTTGCCGGCGGGATTCGCCGCCGAAGTGGTGTTCTTCGTGGTGACGAATTTCGCGGTCTGGTGGTTCAGCAACGGCAACCCGTACCCTCCAAACGCGGCGGGGCTGGCGACCTGCTATGTGGCGGCGATTCCCTTTTTCGGCCGTTCGTTGATCAGTACGCTGCTGTTTGTCGGCGTGCTGTTCAGCCCGCCGGTCTTGCGGTCGGCGGGCATCACCCCGGTGAAACCGCAACTCGTCTCGGCGACAGCAACCGCATGAACATGATGACGCTGACCGCCCCACCGATCGACGTCGCGCCGCGCGTGGTTTCCCTGATCGCCAGTGCGACCGAAATCGTCGCCGCGCTGGGATGCCGCGATTGGTTGGTGGGCCGCTCGCACGAGTGCGATTTTCCACCGGACGTGATCGCACTCCCCGCGTGCAGCGCGGCCCGTATCGACGTGGCGGCGGATAGCAGGGAAATCGATCGACAGGTGAAGGCGGCGCTCTCCGAGGGGGGCGGGGTGTACCAGCTCCATGCCTCCCTCTTGGAAAGCTTGAGTCCCACCGTGGTGTTGACGCAACACCAATGCGATGTGTGCGCCGTGTCGTTGCACGAGGTGGAACAAGCGGTGTGCACCTTCGGGCCAGGCCGTCCGCAGGTCGTGTCGCTGGAGCCGAATTCCCTGGCGGATGTGTGGGAGGATTTCCTTCGGGTGGGTCGAGCCTTGCAGGTGCCGGAGCGCGCCGCGGCGCTGGTCGAGCGATGCCAGCAAAGATTGCGGGACTTGTCCGATGCCTGCCAAGACGTGCAACGGCGGCAAGGCGGTGCGCCGCCGCGCGTGGCCTGTCTGGAATGGTTCGAGCCGCTGATGGCTGCCGGCAACTGGGTCCCCGAACTCGTTGCCGCCGTGGGCGGAATCGATGTGTTGGGCGCGGCGGGACGCCCTTCGGCGTGGGTGACCTGGAAAGCGCTCGCGGCTGCCGATCCCGATGTGATCGTGCTCATGCCGTGCGGCTTCGATTTGGAACGGACGCTGAGGGAACGCCGTTGGCTCGCGGCGCATCGGTCCTGGAGCGAGCTGACGGCTGTCCGCAACGGTCGTGTCGCGGCGACGGATGGCAATCAATACTTCAATCGTCCAGGGCCGCGGTTGATCGAGTCGGCCGAAATCCTGGCGGAAATCCTGTATCCTCGCCAGTTCGATTTTGGACATCGCGGACAAGGTTGGACGAGGTGCGATCGGGAGAGTTAACCGGGGCGGCAAATCGCAGGGAGAATCGGCATCGAGTGGCGCGGCGGGCGTGACCGGGCGGCGTGATCGCGGCTCAATTCATTCACCGCGTTTGAACGGCTCAATAGACTCGCCGTATGTGCACAGCGCCACCGGGTGAGTGCTCAGTGAGGCCGCCACGATCGATGGTTGCCGCCGCGGACGGTCATCGGCGGATGGTCATCGCCGCTGTTGGTTCTCGTCGCACCGGCCGATTGTGGTCGCGCCTGATTCCCGCTGCTCGATCCTTGGTCGCCGCAAGTCTTACCGCAACCCAACCCTGGAGCTAGTCAGCCTGCCAGCACCTGGTTCGCGGCGGCAATGCTAGCACCCGGCGAGAACTTGTATCGCTGCGATTGGAGACATTTCTCCAGCGCGGCGAGGAAGAGAAGCACGTTGGCAGCGCTCGAGGCATAACCCATCAGGCCGATCCGCCACACTTTCCCCTTCCACGGCCCCAGCCCCCCGCCGATTTCGATGCCGAACTCGGAGAGGAGCTGTTTACGCACGGCGGCGTCGTCCACGCCCGCGGGGACGAGCACCGCATTCAACATCGGCAATTGTTGCCCCTCGCGGCAGGCATAGGCGATGCCGAGCGCTTCCAACCCGGCCTTGAGGGCCAGGTGATGGCGGCGATGGCGCTCGAACCGGGCCTCCAGCCCTTCTTCCAGCGTGAGCCGCAGCGCTTCATGCAGGGCATAGTTCATGTTGATCGGCGCGGTGTGATGGTACGCCCGGTTGCTGCCCCAATAATCCTTGACCATCTGCATGTCGAGATACCAGCTCTGCACCTTACGGGAGCGCTGCTCGATGACCGCCACGGCTTCGGGACTGAATGTGACCGGCGCCAAGCCGGGGGGGCAACTCAGACATTTTTGCGTCCCGCTGTAAACCGCATCGAGTTCCCAGGCATCCACCTCGACGGTCATGCCACCCAACGAGGTCACGCAATCCACGGCGATCAGCGCGCCATGGTTGTGGCACAACCGGGCCAGGTCTTCCACCGGCTGCCAGGCACCGGTGGACGTCTCGGCGTTGACGATGCCCAAAAGCTTGGGCCGATGCTGCCGCAGCGCGGTCTCGATCTCCTCCGGCTCGAAAATCTCTCCGAAGGGACGTTCGAGAACGGTCACCTCGGCCCCCGCCCGACGGGCCACTTCGGCCATCCGCCCCCCGAACACGCCGTTGACGCATACCAGCATGCGGTCGCCGGGTTCCAGGAGGTTCACCACCACGGTTTCCATGCCCGCGCTGCCCGTGCCGCTCACCGCGAGAGTCAACTTGTTCTGCGTCCGGAAGACCTGCCGCAGCATCGACTGCAACTCGTCCATCACCTGGAGAAAATACGGATCGAGATGGCCCACGGTGGGAGCGGCCAGGGCCGCCAGGACGCGCGGATGAATGTCGCTGGGACCTGGCCCCATCAGTATGCGGCGCGGCGGAGCAAGTGGCGAAGGTAACGACATGGCTGCACCTTCAAGGGAACAAGAAAATTGAGCGTCCAACGCCGCCGTGCCGGGACTCAGGACCGCGGCGACGCGGCAGCCGATCGGACGGACGAACCAGTTGCCGGCCGACGCGTCCGTTGCAACCGATGCGCGCGGTTGCCGCGCCGCGGTTGGCGGTTCCTGATGGCCTTTGCCGCGGAGTTGAGAATGTCATTCCCGCCAGCCGTGGGCGTCGCGGACCTGAATCATCGCGGCGAGGATGTTGTTCCACGTTTGTTTTTCGAACATCACTTGATTGGGAAACATGCAGCCATCCCAGCAGATATGGCGGTACCGCTGATGCGGCACGCCGTCTTCCCGCAGCCAGTACCCGGCGCAGTGCACGATGTCGAGCTTGCCATTCGGATCGTCGACCCGGCAGTGCTTGCCGGTTTTGTCGTGCGAACCCGAGCCGTGGACCGTGGCGTCGTTCTGGGCAACATGAAAATCGACCGTCCATGGCCGCAGGGCATCGGTCAAGGTTTGGTAGGCTTCGTCGAAGGCGGCCCGGTCCTTCCAGTCGAAATTCTCCGGCAGAATGCGGTGCTCGGGGGCATTGTAGCCGAGCATGTACAGCAGCGTATGGGCCATATCGGCCTGGAAGCCCAGCGTCTCGGGACGACCGACCCGCTCGAGCAAGTCGATCATGATGATCCACGAGTGCATTCCGCCCCAGCAGATTTCCCCCTCCGCGGCCAGTTGTTCGCCGGCATCTTCGGCAATGTCGCAAGCCAGGTCGAACGTTTCCGCGATGGCTCGCTGATTGCCGATGGGGTCTTTCAGCCAATCGCTGGGACTGCACGCCGAATCGATGCGCACGACTCCGTACGGACGGATGCCCATTTCCCGCAGCCGGCGGGCGATATGACACCCTTTTTGCACCTGGCGTAGAAAGTTCCGGCGACCATCCCCGCTGCACAGGGCGGCTCCCCCGCCGGTCGGCGGCCAGACCGGCGCCACCACCGAACCGATGTTGAGATTGCGCGACGCGGCCTTGTCGGCCAGCCGCTTCAGATCGTCTTCGCTGGCGTCGATGCTGATGTGGGGATCGTACAGGAACAGGTCGAACCCGTCGAATTTGATCCCCTCGACCTCCGCCCCCGCCGTCAAATCAAGCATCGTGTCCAGGTCGATGAAAGGCTCTCCCCCTTCCGAACCTTTGCCGACGACCCCTGGCCAGGCAGCATTGTGGAGTTTGGGATAGTTGTTGCGGCGCGACATGCAATGACCCCTTCAGGGCTGGCGGTGACAAGCAAACGGATGCGGGGAAGATACTCGACGTGCCGACGAATTTCATCCGGTGGGGACCGGCCGGCCAGCTCTACCGCGGGTGCTACCCGCCGGCCGAGGCCGTCTTGCCCTCACGTTCCATTGCGACCCGGATTTCGTCCCGGGCGACGAACAATCGTGTTCGCATCGAGCGCGGAAGGCCGTCCCGCGGCGACCGTTCCGGGTGGTTGCGCTCCTGAATAAGCTGGAGGCGAGTGATCGATGCGCCGATGGCGCGTGATCGCTTCGCTGGTGGTGAGTGGTCGAAGTGCGAGGGCCGGCGACCGCCCGGTGGTGCCGCGTTCAGTTCATCTCTGATGCGCCCCGACTTCCGGGGCGTCCTTCTGGGCTTCGGGGCCGAAGTAGCGGAGCCCCACCAGCGGTTCGGTGCCGGTGTTTTCGAACACCACCCCCTCGGCGGCGGCCTTGGCGGTCACGAACACCTCGTCCATGGTCATCTGGCCGAAACGAATCATGGCCGGAGTCTGGAGTTTGAGGCCATTGACTCGGCCTTCTCCCTGCACGGTGATCCATCCGTAGGCCCCACCATCCTTGATAGTGACTTTCACGCCCGGTTGGACCGTCAATTCCTTGGCCGTGAACAGTTGCTCTCCCTGAATGCGGCCGTACACGATCCAGCGGTCGATGAAGCCGTCTTGATCGCCGCCCGAACAGACGATCGGTTCGAGGTAATGACTGTCCTTGAAGTGGGGATCGACGTTCCCCTCCCAATCGAGCGCATCCACCATGTAGGCGTTGTCGTGATGCTTCTCGGGGGGGAAGTCCTTGGTAAGCAGCGACCGAGGCACCGCTCGGCCTTCCACCATCGACTGATACATGCCGAAGACGTCGCTGCCCCATTGCGGCTCGTAGGTCAGCAGCGATCCCGGCGCATGCAAAATGCAGGGAGGAATCAACCAGCCGGTGCCGACCTTCAAGCGATACGCCTTCGACAAATCGAGGATGCCGTTGTCACCGTCGTTCCATCGCTCGAGACAATCGATCACCTGCTGCTTGGTGGTGCCCGGCTCCAACCCCATGAACGTGTAGGGGAAATTGTTGCCGACGTTATTGAGCTGCGGCGGGAAATAGTAGCTTTCGGGCTTCCCTTCCTGACCGACCAGCCGGGCTTGTTCGGCATTCTGGTGCATATGGTGGGGGATCGGCCCCATGTTGTCGAAGAACTTCGAATACACCGGCCACTTGCGGTATTTGTTCCAGATGTAGTCGCCGACGACTTCCGCCCCGAGTTCGGCAACCACGTCGCGCAGCAGAAACCGCTCGGTTCCCGCCACGCAGTAGCTCAATCCCTCGTCGTGCGCCCGGCCTTCGTTGGCCGCTTCCGTGGTCGAGGCAAACCAGCGTTCGTCGATGCCGCCGCGATGCGTCCCCAGGGCGTAATAATCGTGCGGATGCAATTTGAGCCGCCGTCCCGGCTGCAGAAACGACCGCGGCACCCAGGTGGGCGCCAGTCGCAAGACACCTTTGCCTTCCGTCAACGCCGCCGATGCCAATGCTTTCACGCTCGCCATGAATCCGCTTCCCGTTGTGGACCTCGAAGCCGCGTCAATGCTGAACCATCCCGATCCCGGCTGGCCGAATTTTTCCGGCCGGCCCGAACGCCGTGCTGGCCACCGGTTCCAGCCGACCAGACGACGGCGAAAGAGCACCCGCGGCGTGCAAACCCAGACCGCTGCCCCGCGCGCCGGGCTTCGCCAAGCTGGGGTCGAGCCGTGGTGTGGTGTGCCGCCGTCCGAAAGGCCGGCATCCATCGGTAAGCCGCCCGCCATTGTGCCCGCCGCCGGGGCAATTTGCAAAGGGCCGCACGGCGATTCATTCAGGGCATCTCCGCGGGACTTTTGCACCTCCGTGCGGGGCACCCGCGCGCGGGACATGTGTGCCCGCCCATGGCCGGGGCGGGTCGGAGGCTGGCGGGGGTAGCCCCTCAGCGAGGCACGGGTGTCAGCCGCACGTCGTCGACCCACAATTTGCCCGTGGCACCGTTCAACCCCACCCGCAAGATGACCTCTCGGGCCTTTTGAGGCACGGGAATGACTTTCTGGGTCTGCACCCAGTCGGAAGAGTTGGTCCACGGGCCGAGTACCGGTTCGCCGACCACGCGGCGATTCTCGTCATAAAAATGCAGCACCAACGCGGGGCGTTCGTGCGGTTCCGGGCCGCCGCGGCTGTCCGCGAGGAGATAGGCCAGGCTGACGCGCACGGCTCCGATGCTTTGCCCGTCGATCGCCATTCCCTGGAGAGATTGCGCCGGTCGTCCCGGTTCATCATTCTCGTAGACGATGCAGGGCGAACCGTCCGGGCCGCCTTGCGGATCGACGGTAAACAACCGCTGATAGTGCCAGCCGTCGGGATAACCATCCTGGTTTTCGTCGAGGTCGAAGCCGCCGTTGAACACGCGGGGATGCAGCGGGTCCGGTTTCACCTTCCGCTGTGCTTCCGACTCCCCCGTCATGGGAACGAACAGCGTGTTGATCAGTTTCGTGGCCTTCAACTGCCCGTTCTGTTTCTCGAACAGATGAAACACTTGTTGGTAGCGCTGCCCCAGGGGAATGATCATTTTCCCCCCCTCGCGAAGCTGTTCGACCAGCGGTTGGGGCACATCCTCGGGAGAACAGGTGACGATGATCTTGTCGAAGGGAGCCTTTTCCGGCCACCCCTGGAAGCCATCGCCAATCCGCACATGCACGTTGTGGTACTTGAGCCGCTTCAACCGCTCCTCTGCCTGCTTGCCGAGCGATTCAACGATTTCGATGGTGTAGACCTCTTTGACGAGGGGCGACAAGACGGCGGCCTGGTAACCGCTCCCGGTACCGATTTCCAGCACCACATCCGTGGGCTGAGGATCGATGGCCTCGGTCATGTAGGCCACGATGAACGGCGGAGAAATCGTTTGTTGCTTGCCGATGGCCAGCGCCGTGTCGTAATAGGCGAACTGCCGCAGGCCGAGAGGCACGAATTCGTGCCGGGGCGTCGTGCGCATCGCGGTCAACACCCGCGGATTGCGAATTCCCTCGCGTTCGATATACTCCGCCACCATTTTTTCGCGAGCGGCGAGAAACGGGTCGCGGCTTTGCGCTTCGGCCAGGGACGCGGCCAGCCACACCGCCGTCAAGCTGCCGACAAGGCCTGCATGCATGCGAAACATGGCGAGTCCTCGGTGCGAGAAGGCTGCGACGCCAACGGAACCTTGCGGGCCACGACCTGAATCTCGGTGCACAGTCCGGGCACCCGCCGCCCAAGCCAACGGTTGAAACGCCACCAACCGCGATAGTTCTCCAAGGGGCGCAGCCAGCCTCCCGAAATTATACGAAATCCGCGCGTGTCCAGGACGGTCACCCCGCAGTGTCGTTCGATGGCCGTCAGAAAACTCCGCTTCGAAAAAACCTGCAAATGCCCCCGCGGCTTGGCGCGGCCGACCAATCGATCCCACAGGGGCACGCCATGCCGGCGAATCCAGGCGATCCCCGGCGGAAAGATGGGAACGCCCACAATCAGCCAGCCGCCCGGCTTGAGCACCCGGCTCAGCGCCGTCAGCGCCGCCTCGACTTCCGGCAGGTGCTCGAGCACCTGCTCGCACAGCACGACATCGAATGCTTCGCTCGGCACTTGGGGCAGCCCCGCCAGCAGGTCTCCTTGCTGGAGCGACTTCCAGGCGCTGGGCTTGTAAATCCCCGGATGCAAGTGCAAATCGACGCCATGATACTCCACGCGCTGGTCGGGATCGCGGGGCTCGATGTACCGCATCGACACGCCGTTCCAAACCCCTACGTCGAGCAATCGCAAGGGTTCATTCCGGCGAGCAAACTCGGGCAGCAGGCGGGCAATCTCGACCCCGATCGCTTCGTACCGCGCCTGTCGCAAGCTGTACCGTTCACGCCGTGTCGGATCGACACCAAACGCCAGGGCCGCGCCGCCAGCCGTCGCCTCCATGCGAGTCACCTTGGGAATGGGGGAATCTGGAATTGGGAATGGGGGGAACGTAAACCTCGGAATGAGGGCATGTGGAATTGACAGGCCCCTCTCGACGGAAGCCCGCGGGTGGTCGGCGAATTCCGGAACAAGCCTTCGGGACGCCGTGATTGCAAGCCCCACAAATTCGGAACCCCACCAACCGGGCCGCAACACCATCCGAGCCGCGAAACCATCCGGACCGCACAACGCGCCGGGATTCTGCCGGTGGGGGAAGATTGTGGCAAGCCCAATCCGGCAAACCTTGCCGAACGCTCGGTGATCCGACTTCGGTCCACATCCGCGACTTGCGAACACGACGGCGGTGAATGCTGTCGCTTTCGATTGTTGAACGGCGTCGCGGTGGTGCTGAGGCAAGGGAGCGCTCTGTCCGGCACGATCGGCCGGCGAAATCAGGGTGGCGACGGGCAGAAAGCGGCATCAATGCGGTAATGGCTGAGCCAAATGGACGGGGAGCGGCCGGCTGCCGAGCGAGATGCCACTTGCCGTATGGGAACGGTGGTAACTGTCCGTCCGGGAAACTGCGCGAGAGGCTTGAGCGGAGCTTTGCCGATGACTGCGAAAAAGGCTGAAATCGCGTCCAACACGTGGTTCGCGCGGTCTGCAAAAACTGCGGAACTTAATCCGACTAAAAAGTCGACTGAAAAACCGTTAGAGTTTCGCTGGCTTTACGCCTTTCACGCAGCAAAGTGTTGTCCGACATAGCCATCCGGCGAACCCCGCGTTGACAGGCAGGGAAGCTCGAAGTAAATTCCGCCACACGTTTGAGCCGGGTGTATGCTCCCGGTGGCGGAATTGGGATGGAGTCCTGTGGACCGCACGGATGCAGGGAGATGGTTTGCTACTCGGCAGGTGGGCACCTCGCGGTCACAACGGGGTGGTGTCGTGGTGCCTGAAAGGTGTCGGATGGCTCTTGTGGGGCATGATCGTGGGAGGATGTACCCGCCCCGCGGTGGTTCCACCCACGTTGGCAATTCCCCAGCAACCCGCTCCCCAACGTCCCGCCGTGGTGTTCATACCCCGAATTGATCCCTGGGAAGGAGACGCGGCGATTCCCCGGGTACCGGCGCCCGGCATTGGCGAGACCGACTGGCCCGCGGAAGTCCCGCTTAAAGATTGGAAATACGTTGTCCTGCATCACACGGCGACAGATCAGGGCAACGTGGAAAGCATTCACGCGGCGCATTTGCAGAAGAAGGACAAGTACGGCAACCCGTGGCAGGGCATCGGTTATCACTTTGTGATTGGTAACGGCCGCGGCATGGCCGACGGCGCGATCGAACCGACTTTTCGCTGGCGGCAGCAATTGGCCGGCGCCCACGCCGGCGTGAACGATTTCAACCAGCATGGCATTGGTGTTGTGCTGGTCGGCGATTTCGAGAAGCAGCATCCAACGCTGGCGCAACGCCAGGCGGTAAAGCGGCTGGTCGGCACGCTGAGCCGTCGATTTGAAATCTCCGCCGATCGTGTGATGGGACACGACGCCGTGAAGGCCACGGCGTGTCCCGGCCGGAATTTTCCGATGCGTGAGGTCCGGGCGAGCCTCGTGGCCTTCGAGGAACACCGGGGGCAACCCCTCCCCCCATCGACCCCGCTCGTGCTGACGAGCGGGACCAGCAGGAAGGACTGGTAGCGTCCATGAACGAGCGTCTCCCCTCACCCGGTCGATTTTTCGATTGGGGGATCCGTTGGCAGCTTCCCGCGGCGTTTGACGACGGGTTGGACGACGAAGCCGCCGCCTCCCTGGATGTGGATCAGGTTCCCACGCGGGATGAGCTGGAGGCGGGCGTTACCGGTCCGGTCATTTCCGTGAGCGAGGGGCCGCACGCGATTGCCCTGCCGGAAGTTTACGAACCCGGCTATGCGTATCCGCTGATCGTCTGGTTCCACCCCTCGGGGTCGACCGAGGAAGAACTGTTCGATGTGCTGCCGCAGATCAGCGATCGCAATTATGTCGCGCTGGCCTTGCGGGGCAACGTGGAATTCGGCCACGGCGCCGACTGGTCAACCGCCGGGGGAGCCTTGGAAACGGCCCGCCGGGTGGAAGAAGCGGTCGAGCGGTTGAAGCAGTTTCTGAATATCCATCCGCAGCGAATCATTCTCGCGGGATACGGGTCGGGAGGGACCACCGCGCTGGAAGTGCTGTTGCAAAGCCCGGAAGCCTTTCATGGGGCGGCGTGCCTGGCCGGAGCGTTCCCCAACATCGAATTCCCGTTGGCCCGCTATCGGGGGCTTCGCGGCCGGCGCGTGTTGTTGGCCACCACCCTCGATTGCCGCGAGGTCCGCGTCGCCGATTTCGTGACCTCGGGACGGTTGTTGTACACCGCGGGGATGCAGGTGGCCACGCGCGTGTATCAGGAAGGGGGCGGTACGGCCAAAGCCCGGATGTTGCGCGACGTGGACCATTGGATCATGGATGGAATCCAGTCGGCGATCAAGGTGTTCATGCCCTAGGGGACGCGGGCGCTGCACCATAGGCACCGTCGGCGGCGAGGGTATAATCCGGCACGGTACCGGATTGCAGGACTCCCGCCGAGAGCCGGAATGGCCCGACCACTGGAAACTTACGAACAGGCGATCGAGTTTCTCTACGGTCGCATCAATTACGAGCGCGCTCCCGTCGAGAGCTACACATCCAGCGACTTCAAGCTGGAGCGGATGCAGCGGTTGCTGACGGCGCTCGGAAATCCGCACGAGCGATTGCCGGCCATTCACGTGGCGGGAACAAAGGGCAAAGGCTCGACCTGCAACATGATTGCCGCCGTGTTGACCGCCGCTGGATTGCGGACCGGTCTGTACACTTCGCCGCATCTGGTGCGGTTCGAGGAGCGGATGACGGTCGACGGCGTCAGTCCCACGCCGGAGGAACTGGTGCAGCTCGTCAACCAGGTGCATGGTCCAGTGAGCGAGCTGGATCGGCTGCCGTTGCGGAGCCATCCCACGTACTTCGAGATTGCCACGGCCCTGGCCTGGCTCGATTTCGAACGCCGCCGGGCCGATGTCGCCGTCCTGGAAACGGGTCTGGGCGGCCGGCTGGATTCGACCAACTTGTGCCGCCCCTGGGTGACCGTCATCACCAACGTCAGCCGCGATCACATGCAAATCTTGGGCAGCACGGTCCGGGAAATTGCCGCCGAAAAAGCCGGCATCATCAAACCCGGCGTGCCCGTGATTTCCGGCGCCCTGCATCCCGACGCCGAGGCGGTGATCGCGGAGCGGGCCAATCATTTGCAGGCCCCCCTGTGGCAACTCGGAAGGGATGTGGAATGGGAGTGGAGCGACGGGACGGAAGCCAGCCGGCACGTCGACGTCCGCACGCCGCGCCGGCTCTGGCGCCGCCTGCCGATCACGTTGCGCGGAGCACATCAGGCGGTGAATACGGCGTTGGCGGTGGCGGCACTCGATCGGTTGTCCGATGTCGGCATCGTCCTGTCTGGCGAAACCGCGGAACGGGGGTTGCGGCAGGTGCGCTGGCCGGGGCGGATCGAAGTCCTGTCGCTGCGGCCGCACGTGGTGCTCGACGCGGCCCACAACTGGGAATCCACAAAAGCCCTGGTGAAGACGTTGCGGGAAGAATTCGGCGCGGTTCGCCGGCGAATTCTGGTGTTCGCCACCACGCGCGACAAAGACTACCGCGGCCTGATCCGCCAATTGGTGCCCGCGTTCGACACGTTGATTTTCACACGGTATCTCGACAATCCCCGAGCCGTGCCGGCCGAGGAATTGTGCGGGTATTTGTCGGCGATCTCCGAGCGGCAGGCGCATCTGGCGCCGGATCCGTACTCCGCCTGGAAGTTGGCGCGGCGGCTGAGCCATCCCCACGATTTGATCGTCGTCACCGGTTCCTTCTTCCTGGTGGGGGAACTCCGGGAACTGATTCGCGAAGACCTGCGCTCGTCCGCGGCCAACGCCAGCACCGAAGGCGGCTCGTCGCGGACGGTCCAGCGGCCGGCGACGGCCACCAACGCTTCCCCGGAAAATACGCCCTGAAGGCCTGACCACCGACGCAAGGAACGTTCAGGAACATTTCGGAAATTAAACCCGGAAGGAAGCCCTCATGACCTGGCGATTGGCGGGCTGGCTGTTCGGATGCAGTGTTGTGATTGGCGGCAACTGCGTGGTCGGCGCGGAGCCGCCTCCAGCGGAGCGGTTTCCCCACGCCGCCGTGGCCGCCGATCACCCGCTAGCGAGTGCGGCAGGCGTCGAAATTCTGCGTGAGGGTGGCAACGTGGTCGATGCCGCGGTCGCCACGGCCTTTGCCTTGTCCGTCCTGCGGCCGGGCAGTTCCGGCTTGGGGGGCGGGGGCTTCTTCCTGTACTGGGACGCCGAGCGGCAGCAGGCGACGGCGTACGATTACCGCGAACGCGCACCGCAGGCGGCCACGGCGACCATGTTCGAAGCCGACCTTCAGGCCGGCCAGACCGACACGAGCCGTATCGGCGGGCGAGCGATTTGCGTGCCGGGCCAAATGACAGGCCTGGCCGACATCCATGCCCGCCATGGACGCTTGCGCTGGTCGCGCGTGTTGGAACCGGCCTTGCGGCTCGCCCGCGAGGGAGTTCCCCTGGATGCCCACGAGCGTGAAACCCAGCTTTCCGTCCTGAAGGAATTCGAGCAGCACCCCGACTATCGCGAGCGGTTCGCCACGCTGTGGACGAAGTATCTCAACGCGGGGCGTCCCTGGAGTGATGAGGATCGCTTCCATTCCCCGCAAGCCGCCGCCCTCGAGGTGCTCGCCCGCGAAGGCGCGGAAGCCTTCCGCGGCGGCGCGTTGGGACAGGCCGTCGTGGCGGCGACGCAACAGGCCGGTGGCATCATGGTGGAGGCCGATGTCCGCGCCAGCAAACCCGTGGTTCGAGAACCGTTGCGGCAGCGGTTTCGCGACTGGGAAATCGTGACCATGCCGCCTCCCTCCAGCGGCGGTGCGGCCCTGTTGCAAGTGTTGCAAATCCTCGAAGCCTGGCCGACGGAACACGGCCAACCCAGTTGGGAAACGCTTCCGCCGGCGGACCGAGCGCACGTGTTGATCGAAGCCTTCAAGCACGCCTTCGCCAATCGGGCCGAATACTTCGGCGACACCGACTTCGCGGACGTGCCCCTCGCCCCCCTGCTGGATCCGCGCTATGCCCGGCAATTGGCCCGGCGCATCGCGCGGAATTCCACGTTCCCGCCGGAACATTACGGCCGTCAGTTGGTGCCCGACGATGGCGGTACCACCCACTTTTGCGTGATGGACGCCCACGGCAATGCCGTCGCGTGCACCGAAACCATCAACACCGCCTACGGCAGCTTCGTCGTCGATCCGCGGTTCGGAATTGTCCTCAACAACGAAATGGAGGGCTTCACCACCGTGCCCGGTCAGCCGAACGTGTTCGGTCTGCGGCAGAGTGCCGCAAACGTGGTGGCTCCCGGCAAGAAACCGCTGTCGAGCATGACACCCACCATCGTGCTCCGCGACGGTCGCCCCGTGCTGGCGGTGGGAGCTTCCGGCGGTCCACGAATCATTTCGGCGACGACTCAAGTGCTGCTTCACGTGCTGTTGTTCGACAGTCCGGCAAGCCTCGCCGTGGCGCATCCCCGGCTGCATCACCAATGGCAGCCCGACGAAGCGCTGCTCGAGCCGGACGCCGTGCCGTCGTTGGCCGCGGCCTTGGCGGGCAAGGGACACCCTGTTCGCGAACATGCGAAGCTGGCCGTCACGCAAGCCATTCGGTGGACCGTCCACGGGCTGGAGCCGGCCAGCGATCCGCGAAAACATGGCCGCCCCGCCGGCTATTGAGGCCGCGGGATAGGCTGCGTGTGACGCCGCGGGATAGGTTGCGTTCCAGGCCGCGCGATAGGCTGCGTGTGACGCCGCGGGATAGGCTGCGTGTCATGCCGCGCGATAGGCTCAGTTCCAGGCCGCGGGATAGGTTGCGTGTCAGGCCGCGCGATAGGCTGCGTGCGGCTCATGGAATCGAGGCGGCCACTTCCGCCACGAACGCCGCGCCGAAGGCCGCCCAGGCCATCACGGCGGTCAACAGTTGGCGACCACTCGAACAGCCCCCATCAACTCGTTGGGCGACGCCGACCGGTGGAACTTCCACCGTCGCATAGCCGGGATCCCATTCCCGACCATCCGGCTGCACATACCGCGTGCGCGTGCGGAACAGCAAGGTGCCCAGCACAATCACCACCGTGGTTGAGGCCAGCAGCAAGACGGGGGAAGTCGGCTCATCTAAAGCAGCGGCGGCATCCTCGCTGCCCGCGGCCAGTTTCGCGGCCAGCGTGGCCCACGCGTTGTTCAAGAAATGCAGCAACACCGGAGCCCAGAAACTGCGCGTCCCCAGGTACAGGAGGTGCATGGCGGCACCCAATGGAATCACCGCCAGGGCATGCGCCGGGTGAAAGTGGACCATGCCGAACAATATCGACGTGAGCGCCACGCCGCGGACTAATCCCCACCGGGCGACCAGGCCCCGGCCGATCACGCCGCGAAACACCAGTTCCTCGCCGACCGCCGGAGCCACGGCGATGATCAGCAGCATCAAGGGGAGCGAGGCCTCCTTGGCCACGGTTTGAAGTTCGTCCACCGCATTCGACTCATCCAGCCAGCGAAACATCGGCCACGAATCCACCAGTTGCGACCAACCCAGGTGCACCACGCGGTACAACTCGCCGCACAAGGTCGCCAGGGGCAAGGTCAATCCCACCACAATCAGCACGTGGAGCGGCCGGAGGGCCGAAAAATTCAGCGTCTGAGAGACCCGCCCCCGCAGCCGCAAGCTCACGGCCACGAGAGTCAACAACAACACCAAGAGTTGATCGCCGCCGATCAGCAGCAAGAGATATTCCTCTGGCAGCTCATCCAGCGCGGTCATGGCCGGGGGAACGTGCACCACTTCGGATTCACCGCCGGGGTGGCCCGGCGGGACGAACGGGCCGAGGCCGCGGCCTCCAGCCATCATGAGCACCACAATCACCACCACCAGCACGACGGCAGCCGCACCATGCGCGGTAAACAACCCCACACACCAGGCTAAGGCTTCGGGCAGTCCGGGACCCGGGAGACGACGGGGCTGATCGGGGGATAGGAACTCGGTGATCTCCGCCCGCCCTTCCCCCGCGGCTAAAGCTGCGTCGCCGCCGTTGGCCAAAGGTTCGTGCGCCTCGGCGGGCGGCAGCTCATCTGAGGAAAGGGAATCGGTCATCAGCCAGGCCTTTCACGGAGAGGCGACGATTCACGGTGCTCGCCCCGCTGCGTCCTCTCCGGCGTGTCCCCCGCCTTCCGGAGTGTTACACTTCACTCTACGGACACTGGTCGGAGTGGTCAATCGGCTGTCAGACAAGGCTCCTTGCCAACGTGCGCAGGTGCAGGGGGTTCCAAGGATGCAGCGAGCCGTAGGGAATTCGCCGATTCCACCGCCTCGGCCGCGTCCGGGGAAATGGGACCAACCCGGTCCGCCGAGCGCAATCCGTGCGATCGCGAGCCGGTCGGGAGCTCAGCCGCAAGCTGCTCGCGGTGACTGATGACGGATTTGTAGACCGCAAGCGCGGCACTGCATCGTCTACGTCGGCGAGGTGTCCGGTTCATTGGTCGGTCACGAGAAAGTTGGAGCATTTTCGAGCCAAGACTTTGACCGCCACGGCGAAGAAGGCTTGTTCCGGTGAAGCACCGGACCGAACGTCGTGCGCCCATGTCCACGAGAGCAAAGGTGCGACCATGGTTGATCCCGAGAATGTGCAGGGGACTTCGCACCTGCTGGCAGCTATTTTCTGCCCGAATTGCCAGGTAACTTTCGTGCCTCCCGTGCAGGTAAAAGCCTGTCCCCAGTGTGGTCAGCCGTTGCCCGAAACCGACGCCAGCACCGCCACGCGGCGCGACGATGCGGCCATGCGGGCCTCGCAGGCCAAGGAAGTCGATGAGCTGATCGGTCGGACCCTAGGGATTTATCGTCTGGAGGCCCTGTTGGGAGCCGGCGCCATGGGGCGGGTCTATCTGGCCCGGCACCTTGACCTCGGTCGCTCTTGCGCCCTGAAAATCCTGCCTCCCCGCCTGGTGGAAGCCGACCCGGGGTTCATCTGCCGCTTTTTGGAGGAAGGCCGGGCCGCGGCGGCTTTGGTGCACCCGAACATTATCACCGTGCATGCGATCGGGATGGAACAGGGATACCACTATCTGGAAATGGAGTTCGTTGCCGGTCAGTCGTTGCAGCAACTCGTTCGGGAGGAAGGACCGCAATCGCCGGAACGGGCGACGGCGTTTGCCGCGCGCATCGCGGAAGGTCTCGCGGAAGCGCACAGGCACCACATTCTGCATCGCGACCTGAAGCCCGAGAACGTGCTGTTGACGCACACGGGGATCCCGAAAATCGCCGACTTTGGTCTCGCGCGGACCGTGGCCAAGGAGACGGAAGGCGGAACAGGACGCGAACTCGCGGGCACCCCTCCCTTCATGGCTCCCGAGTTGTTTCAAGGGGGACCAGCCTCGCCGGCCAGCGATGTTTACGCCCTGGGGGTGACGTATTACGTGCTGTTGACGGGCCAATATCCCTTCAAGTCGCCGAATCTCAACGAGTTGATCCGTCAAGTCACGCTGGAGCCGATCCCCGACCCCCGCCGGTGGTGTCCCAAATTGCCGCTGGAAATGGCGGAATGCCTGCATTCTCTGCTGGCAAAAGCCCCCGCGAACCGCCCGCCAGACGCTGCCGCGGCGGCTCAGCTACTCCAAGCCGTGCTGGGACAGGCCGAAGATTTGGAAGTGTTGCTGCAACAAGCATTTCGCGCGCAATCGGGTGTGACCTGGATGCGCGAAGGCGAGCGGTTTCTGCTGAGTCTGCGGTTTGCCAATGGCCGGCGGCAGCAGGTGATCCTCGAACCGAGCGAGCACGCTGCCGCGGAACGCCTGCTGATCATTCAAAGTATCTGCGCAAAGGCGGAACCGGCGTACTATGAGTCGGCCTTGCGCTTGAATTCGGAGATGCTGCATGGGGCGCTGGCGCTGCGGGAAATCGATGGAGAAACAGTGTTTGTGATGGTGGACAGCTATCCCCGGGCCACCGTGGACGCCGAAGAAATTCGGCGGAGCGTACTCGAGGTGGCGCACCATGCCGATGCCGTCGAGCGCCTGCTGTCCAATCGGGACCGTCATTAGCGATCAGTCCGTAGCGATCAGTCCGAACGATCGCTAAATGCTGCCGCGCGAGACGTCTTTGCCCGGTGCGTAAGTCCGGCATCGGCAGGGCCAACCCGGCGCAAATTCGGCCCACCCCGTAGTGCGTTCTTGACCCCCCGCCAGACGACTGCCTAAGCTGAACGTCGGTGAACTTCCGAATTGGAGCACTCGGCTTATGTTCCGCATTCCCTTCCGGTGGGTGTTGCTTGCCACGGCGGTCATCGGCCCCTGGCCAGTCGCCGCCCAAGCCCCGAACTACAGCGAACTGAAAGTCGAAGCCCTGGCCACGGGAGAAGAACTGGCCGCTCAGCCCGATTTGTGGGTGATGGAAGTGTACTTCAAGCCGATGCGGCAGATCATCGTGCGCATCACCGACCCGCAAACCGGCGAACAAAAGCCCGAATACATCTGGTACATCCCGTACCGGGCCGTCAACCGCCGGCTGACGACGCGGAACGTTCCCGCGGCGGCGGTCAACGACCTCGATCCGCCGGTCATTCCGCCGTTGTTCATTCCCGAGTTCACCTTGATCACCACCGATACGGACGAACCGAAAATCTACCGCGACGAAATCATTCCCGAAGCCCTCGCCGCCATCAACGAGCGGGAGCGCCGCACCTACAAAAGCAGCGTGAGTGTGGTCACCGAAGTGCCCCCCGCCGTCGATCCCGGCGATCCCAACGAGCAGTTCATTTACGGCGTCGCCACCTGGCGCGGCATCGATCCCGACGCCGACCGCTACACCGTTTACATGACGGGCTTTTCCAACGGGATGCGCAAGGCCCAGGCACCCGATGGCACCGAGTTCCTGCAAACCAAGACCATCCAAACCAAGTACTGGCGACCTGGCGATCGCTTCGAGCTGAAGGAACGCGAAATCCGCATTGATCCGGGGCCGCTGACCGTGGACGAAAAGACGCGGCCGGAAGACCGGGATCCCGGCATGCCGCGGTGGATCTATCGTTAATCCGCGGCCATCCATCCGCCAGTCCCTCGCCTCTCGCCAGCCAGCCGGTACGGTCGTTTTTGGCCGCCTCTTTCCGAATGGTCGCGGCGGCACATCACTCCGGCCTGGCCCTCAGCGTGTGGTTCGGCTCGCCCTGTGTTCCGGATTGCCGCGACAGCAGGGGCAGGGTGCGAAGATGCGGATGGTGTGAAACGTTTCGCGGGAGCGTGAAACGGGATTTCACTCCGCCGATCGTCGGGGACTTGAGAGAATTTCTCCCGTCGCGGCGATTTTTTGGAAAATTGCTCTATCCGCGGATCGACGAGATTCGCTATATGACCGCCGCACCTTGCGGGGACCACACAACTGCAACGGCCGGCATCTCCCCCCGGTCGCGGACCCGGCGGTTGCTCCCATCCGCAATCCCATCGCATCCAATTTGAGTCAAAAAGGAAAGATCATGGCGAAGCGTTGTGCGTTTGTGCTAGCCGGCCTGGCCCTGGTGTGGTCCTCCGCCGGTTGCTGCTGCGGACACCTGGGGTACAACCGCTGCAATCCGTGCGTGCCGGGGTACGGAGCCTATCCGTCTTCGCCGTGCGGTCCGGCTGGCTGTCCGCCGTCCTACTATCCGCCCACGGGCAGCACCTCATACTACCAGGGGTATGGCGCTAGCGCGGCGATTGTCGATCCCACCATTCCCACGGCGTCAACCGTGGTTCCGTCGACGACGGCGTTGGCGCCGTCGAATCCCTTGCCGACGTACTGAGCGGGGAGCACACACCGTCGCCGCCGAATGGGACGCCGCGCGGTCGCTCGCCCGCCACGAGTTCCGGACGCGGGTTTGCCGCCCGCCTGACCAACGACCGGAGTCCTCTTGCCACCGGTCGATTGCTCGCGCGCAGTCTCGACCGACGTGCCGTTGTCCTCTATACTTCCAGACAACAGCACGTCCGCGGCGACGCGCCAGGCATTTTCCGGCACGCACAAGGGCCGGCGGAAGGCTTGGGAACGGCGACCGAAGGCCACCCCGTTCCGACACTGCCGCTGCATCAGATCCCCATGGAAATCGTGCATTATCCGCATCCCGCCTTGCGGTGGAAGTCTCGACCAATCAAAGAGATCGACGCGGAATTGCGCAAGACCGTGGCGGCCATGTTCGAACTGATGTACGCCGCCCGGGGCATCGGCCTGGCAGCCAATCAGGTGGCGCTGCCCTACCGGTTATTCGTCCTGAACCTGGCGGGCGAAGAGGGGGGCAAAGACGAAGAACTGGTCTTCGTGAATCCCGAGATTCTCAAGCGCAAGGGGACCATCGAGGGAGAAGAGGGTTGCCTGAGCTTGCCGGGGCTGTACGCTCCGGTGAAGAGGGCCGCGGAAATCGTCGTCGAAGCGTTCGATCTGTCGGGAAAGGTGTTCGAGTACCGGCTCACCGAATTGGCGGCGCGAGCCGTGCAGCACGAGATCGATCATCTGGATGGCATCTTGTTCATCGATCGCTTGAGCGACGCCGTGCGACGGGAACATCAGGCCGCGATCACCGATTTCGAGCAGTCCTTTCGGCGGCGGCAGGCCGAGGGAAGCATCCCCCCGGATGACGTGCTCAAACGTCGCTTGCAGGAAATGGAGCCTCGCTGACGGTTGGGGGACCACCGATCCTCGGCGACCCTCCGTGATGCCCCGGCGACAACCGCTGCCTCCTTTTTCTCGTGCTGGTTTCTCGTGCTGGCTAGTGCTGGTCCATGGTTGCCCCAGCGGCTGCGGCAGGCGTTGGCATCTTCCAGCGAAGTCGCAACGCGGGCGAAGCCACAACGCGGGTGGGCGCCTTGACGAGCGGAAGTCGTCGGTTCATGGCGGCGACGGCGGCGGCGCGGTAGAGTGCACCATGCAGTCCAGGCCCCGAATTCAGTCCTCATGAGAGATTCCGCCCGGCAAACCCGCTCTCATCTCGTGCGGCTCTTCGAGCAGCAGGGTGTCCGGCCGCGCCATGATCTGGGGCAGAATTTTCTCGTGGACTTGAATTTGTTGGACCTGATCGTCCGGCAGGCGCGGCTGTCGACGGCCGATGTGGTGTTGGAAGTGGGAGCGGGAACCGGGTCGTTGACCGAGCGCCTGGCTCGAGCCGCGGGGCACGTGGTGTCGGTGGAGTGCGATCCCCACGTGTTTGGCCATCTGCGGCAACTGCTGGGAAGCCATCCCCGCGTGACGCTGATCCACGGGGACGCGCTGGAGAGCAAGCATGCCTTGTCGCCCGAGGTGCTGGCGGCGCTGCGCTCGGCCTTGCGGCAGGTGGCGCAAGCCGAGGCACAACAGGCGGAATCTCTCGCGGGGGACTCCGGCAATCCCTGGGCCTTGCAGGCACGGGACGTCACCTGCAAGCTGGTGGCCAATCTGCCGTATCACATCGCCACGCCGGTGATCTCGAATCTGGTGGCTTCCGATCTGCCCTGGTCGCGGATGGTGGTGACGATTCAATGGGAACTGGCCGAGCGGATGCAGGCGCGGCCGGGGACGAGCGATTACGGTGCCCTCAGCGTCTGGCTCCAGGCGCAAACCCGCATCAACGTGGTCCGCAAACTGCCTCCGAGCGTTTTCTGGCCGCCCCCGAAGGTCGATTCGGCGGTGGTGGTGATCGAACGGGATGCGGAAGCGCAGGCGGCCATCGCGGATCGGGCGTTGTTTCACCAGTTCGTCCGCGAGGTGTTCACGCAACGTCGTAAACGGCTGTTGGGAGTGCTGGCGGGCAGGAGCGGTCCAGAACCTTCTGGCGAACGCCGGTCCGACCCGCCAGGCCTACCGGCGCGTCGCACGCGGGCCGAACTGCAAAAGTTGTTTGCCGAGCTAGGCATTGTTCCGGAAGCCCGCGCCGAGGAACTTGCCGTGGGAACATTGGTTCAACTGGCGAATCGCCTGGCGGCACCCTCCTGAATCCGGCGGATCGCTCGCCGACTCCGCACATCCTTCACGAGTGAAACGGAAGGCCATGGAATCCCGAATTGTCTACCGCGGCATCACGTTCGACGACGTCTTGTTGGAACCCGGATACAGCGAGGTGATGCCCAGCGAAGCGGATACGTCTTCGCAGCTCACCCGCAACATCCGGCTGAATGTGCCGATCGTCTCCAGCCCCATGGACACCGTCACCGAAAGCGAAATGGCGGTGGCGATGGCCCAGGAGGGGGGCATCGGCATCATCCACAAGAACATGTCGATCGAGCAGCAAGCGCTGGAAGTGGAACGGGTGAAGCGGGCCGAGCACGGGGTGATTGTCGACCCCGTGACCTTGCCGCCGGAAGCCACGGCGGGCGAAGCCTGGGAAATCATGGAGCAGCGGAACATTGGGGGGGTGCCGGTCACCAAGAACGGCCACCTGCTGGGAATTCTGACGCGGCGCGACCTGCGGTTTCTGCCGTCCAAGGCGGTGCCGATTCAGGACGTGATGACCAAAGACAATCTGGTGACGGCTCCGGAGTCGACAACGCTGGAGGAAGCCGAGCGGATCCTCCTGGAAAATAAGGTGGAGAAACTGCTCCTGGTAGACGATTCGTATCAATTGAAGGGGCTGATCACCATCAAGGACATCGACAAGAACCTGCGGTTCCCCCGCGCCTCGAAAGACGCCCGGGGACGGTTGCGGGTGGGCGCGGCGATTGGAGTGCACGACTTCGATCGCGCGGCGCGGTTGATCGAGAAGGGGGTCGATGTGCTGTGCGTCGACAGCGCGCACGGTCATTCGAAAAACGTGATTGATACGGTCCGCGAACTGAAACGCAGTTGGTCGATCGACGTGATCGCCGGCAATGTGGCGACAACCGAGGGGGCGCGGGATTTGATTCGAGCGGGAGCCGACGCCGTGAAAGTCGGCATCGGTCCCGGTTCGATCTGCACCACACGCATTATTGCCGGTGTGGGCGTGCCGCAACTCTCGGCGATTGCCAATGCGGCGGCAGCGGCGGCCGACTCCAACGTGCCCATCATCGCCGACGGGGGGATTCGTTACAGCGGAGACATCACGAAAGCCCTGGCGGCGGGGGCGCATACGGTGATGTTGGGGGGCCTGCTCGCCGGGCTGGATGAAAGCCCCGGGGAAGTCATTCTGTATCAGGGACGGAGCTATAAGCGGTATCGCGGCATGGGTTCGCTCGGCGCGATGGTCAAGGGGAGCAGCGAACGGTATCGACAGGGGCGGCCCGAGGAAGGGCGTTCGCCGGCCGCCAAACTGGTTCCCGAGGGAGTGGAAGGCCGCGTTCCTCACAAGGGGGCGCTACACAACCTGCTGTATCAATTGATCGGCGGACTGAAGGCGGGCATGGGTTATTGCGGCGTGCGGACCATCGCCGAGTTGCGCACGCAAACCAGGTTCATTCAAGTCTCACCCGCAACGGTGAGGGAGAGTCATCCCCATGACATTACCATCGTGGAGGAATCCCCAAATTACTCGGTCGAACACGCACCGGTCGAATCGGTTTGAGGATCGCCTCCTGGAAACCGCACTGTCCATGCTGCTGGGGCTGGCCCTGTCCCAGGGGACGGCCGGTGCCGACGAGTCGACTTCCGTCAACTCCGATCCCGCGGGAACTCCCCCTTTGGCCGCTGCCGCGGAAGCCCCATCGCCAGACGATCCCGCCGCCGCGGCCGCCGCACGTTGGCAGCGACTGAAGGCGGAAGCCGCGGCCGCCCCTCGCTCCACTCCGCGTGCGCCGCGCAAGGCTCCGCCGGTCGTGCCCGCCGACTTGTGGGCCGACGAGCTTGCCCCGGTGGCTCCTGCCCCGGTGGCACCTCCCCCGGTGGCACCTGCCCCAGTGGCACCTGCCACCGGGGAACCCGATTGGGTGCTCGCCACCCAGCCTCTCGATGCGGACGAAGCCGATCCGCCCGTCGCAGCCGGTCAGACCACGCTCGACGCCAGTGGCTGGATGCCGCGCAAACCGGCCACCGATCCGACCGCTGCGATCGCACCGCTAGCCGATCCGTCGGCCGCGGATGGCGTCATTCCCACCTCGGCGCAGATGCACTCCATCGTGTGGCCCCTGTTGGGTCTGCAAGATCCTCGCCGCAAATTGCGGGACATCACCGAGATTTCTCCCCATTATGACACGACCGTGGACAAAGACATTCGCGACTATGCCGAGGAACAGGCCGCGAGCTATGGGTTGACGTTCGCCGACACCCAATTCACGCCGCGAGCCTTTCCCGACATGATGATGCCCTGGATGGCATCCAATTTTTATCACTATCCGCTGTACTTCGAGGATCCGGCGCTCGAACGGTATGGACACACTTATGGCTTCGTCGCTCAACCGTTCGTGTCGGCGGCCCGCTTCAGCGGACAACTCGTGATGCTGCCCTACCAGATGACCATCGACCCCATCCTCAAGCCGACCTACACCTTGGGATGGTATCGCCCCGGCGACGTGGCACCGAAACTGCGGTATCAGATTCCGTGGAATTGGAAAGCCGCGGCGGTGGAAGCCGGCGTGGTGACCGGCTTGGTCTTTCTGATTCCCTAACGGCCGCGATTACCCCTGCTGCCGACTCGACCGGCAACGCGGACCGCTGCTTGCGCCGCGCGCCTCTGATGGCGATTCGCGAAATGTGCCGGGGGTTGGGGGCATCGCGCGCCGCTTCGCTGCATCGCGGAGAAGTCGCCCACGGCACTCGCCGCAACCAACCCTGGGGATCCGAAGTAGGAGCTGGCGCGCCACGGTGGCCCGGTCGGCCGAGGTTGGGGGACGTGGAACCTGCGGCTCTCATGGGTGCGTGAGTGTGGCCCGCGATGGCCGAGCCGCTCCGTCAGCCATACTGGCAATTGGCAAAAGGAGCGACGCGCGGCTCCGCGACGGCGCGGCCACCGTTCGCGGTTCCGCCGCTTTCGGCCACGGCGCAGGCTCGCCGAGCACCAACAGAGGTTCGGGTGACTGCGCCCGAATGACCGCCGACTGCGGCCGCGCGGCCTCCGATCCGGCCAGAAGGTTTCCATGCTTTGGTCGCAGCGGGGGGCTGCCGGCAAGGACCCAGCGATTCAGGTCTTCCTCGAGCTGCTCCAATCGCTGATAACCATAGTACTGCTCAAATGCCGGCTCCCATCCGTGGGTCAGCGCCGCCGAAAGGAATTGAAGGTACCGCGGCTTGCTGCTTTGTTGCACAAGAAAGTCGGCCAGCGAGTATCCTTCGGCGTAGAGGACCAGCACCTGACGCTCGTCCTGGGGATAGTTTTTCATCGACAGCAGTTGTCGCAGTGGAATCTGTCGGGGCTTGCCCACCACCTCTTCGTGGATTTTCTTGAGACGCGCCCGTTCCGACTCATGCTCGATCAGCGAGGCGGCTCCTTCATCGGCCCAGCGCGGGAGCGGTTGTCGAAAGTAGCAGGCAAAGATCGTGTGATTGATTTCGTGCGGCAAGACCGAATCGAGAATTCGCTCGGGAGTCCCTTGAATCCGCATGTTCCAGCCGAAGACTTCGCCCCGGTCGAACTGAAAGGTGGTTGCGCCGCCGGCGCCCATCGGTCCCACGTGAACCTGAATCGGACACGGTGCCGACCAGTTCCTCATCACCTGACCAGTCCACTCCGTGGCCAGTTCGCGGCGATAGTATTCCGCGGCGTCCCCCACCTGCCGGGCAAATTCGGCCGTGGGCGCGGTCACGACGAAGTTGGGGGTGCGATAGGTCGTTGCCGGCGTGGCACCGCAAGAGAGCACCAACACGGTGCAGAGGAACGCATCCATGCTGTCCGCCCAAGAGGGGTTCCGAGGTTCGACTGGCGTCCGTGCCAGCCGTGCCGAATCGATTGCAAATTCCGATCCGGCAAATTCCGCCGATGGGTCACCGCCGTGCCGGGCGTTGCGAACACCTTATTTCGCCATGGGTTAGCGAGAGACGTGTGCTCTCTGGTCCGGCGGGGAACGATAGCTGCGGATTGTAGAATTTGCAAGACCGCTCTCGACCAGCGATTTCCGCCGAGGTGGAAATCCCGGTCCCGGTGGCATGTCGGCACGCTTTTTGGAGGTCGGGTATTCAACCGTGCAGGAAGGGGAATTGGTGGCACCTAGGCCTGGCCAACGTGTCGGTGCGCTGTGGTTCGGGTACCGAACCACGACTGACCACTCGAGTAATTGAAGGATCTCTGGAACCCCCGCCGCTTGTGCAGAAACGACACGAGCGGCGCGGTCGCACCGATTCGGACGGCGTGCACCCTCGACCGTCGCCACGACGATGTGGGACGACCTCCCTGGAGAAGTTGGGCGTTGGCTTGTAACACACCCGATAGGAAGGGGCTGCATGGTCGCAGTGAACAGTCGGTGCCCCGCGATCGACGGTCGTCGATGGTGGTTGGCAGAGGGGAAATCGCCTTGGCCCATTCCCACCTGTTAGTGCAGCACCTGCTCAAACAGTTGGAGCGTTACCAAGCGCGCCGCGCGGAGCGCGATCCGCGTCCCGCGTGGCTGACGGGTTTCATCGAGCGGGCGGCGGCCTGTTTTTCCCCATTCGCAGGCGTGGGACGGGTCGGCTGCGAATGCGAGGCGACGGAACAGGGATGGGAAGCCCGCTTCTATTTGGGTGCCGCCGAAATGGTGGGGGGCAAGGAAGATGGTTTGTCGCGGGGGGTGAGCTTCGAGCTGCATCTGTCGGGTTTGCTGTCGTGCTTCACGGAAGTCCACGACCTGTGGTGGAATGTCGCCGCAGGATCGGATGCGGTCGGAGGGTCCTTCATTACGGTGCTGGGTTCCGTGCAACAGCACACGCTGTGTGTGAAAGCGTACAGCCGCTCGCCGCAACATGCCGGGCCGGGAGTGCGCATGCATCGCGACGGACGGATCGAGCCGGTTGGTCACGAATCCGGCACAGGATCCGGAACCATGCCCGGCTGAATTCCCGAGGGTTCAAGGCGGCTCAGGGAGACAGCAGCGGACCCGATTGCGACGGTTCGGCTGGGGCATCATCGGGCAGCGATTGGAGTTCGATGGGGGCCGGAGCCACGGGGGGGACGGTTTCCGTCGCTGCGGGAGGTCCGCCCATTTCGGGGGGAATCGGCAAGCCGGTCGGCACATCGTGGCCGTCGAGCACGTAGCGTCCCCAGTCCCCCTCGACGAACTCGCGGGGTTCGGTGCGAAGTTTGGGTGCGGGGAGTGCGTGACTGCGCGCCCAGGCCCTTCGCAAGGCCTCTTCGTAGGCTTCCGGCGTCCAATCGGATTCGGACAGGTGGATGTTGTACTCTTCCAGCAGCGTGCCGCGGCGCACGCGCAGATCGGTCAAGGCCTGATTGTATTTCACCAGCGCCGTGAAATAGCCGACTTCCGCCGCGGCGAGGTTGGCCTCCGACCGCAATACCAGGTCGATCGGAATCTTGCCGGCGTTGTACTCCTGGGCCGTGGCCTCGAGTTGTTTTTGCGCGGCGTTGCGGCGGTAAAAGTTCGACTGCGAAACCTGATACCACCAGTCGATGAGTTGCAGCGAGTGAGCCAGTTCGTGGCTGATTTCGAGTTCTTGAGCGGCCAGAACGGCCCGGGCCTTGGCCAGTTTGAGTTCCGCATGGCGTTTGGTCGCCAAGGCCTGTCGGAGACCGATCGGCAGAGAAAACTCGAATCCCAGGTCCCACGACGTTTGATCGCCGCGCATCAAGGTGGTGACGGCACTGTTGTACTTGGAAGCAGGACTGCCGTCCGACGATTCGTACGACAACAGGTCATCGCCGAAAGCATTCACCTGGTAACCGGCGACGAAGTCGAGCCGCGGCTTCACCAGGCTGTCGGCGGCGGCGACCTGCATTTCCAGGCTTTTGATGTGCCACTTTTGACGGCGCAACTCGACCCGCCGCACCAAGGATTCGGAGAGGGCGACCCGCCAGTCGGAAACCATTTCGGCCGTCAGCGGGGAATCCACCGGGCGAATGATTCGCCCATCGCTCACGGGAAGACCGCACATGCGGCGGAGCTGCCCTTCGTTCATGTACAGCGACGCAGCGGCGTTTTCCAGGCGGATGCGGGTCACAAAGTAGTTGTCCCGCGCCTGGGCCTCGTCCGCTTGCGATCCCCGGCCGACCTCCAGCCGCTGCTTGGCATTCCGCCAGAAGGAATAGGCGGCCTCGCGGGCGGCCAGTTCGGCATCGTACGTGCGATAGGCCAGATACAACTCCCAATACGCATCCTCGACGTCGCGCACCAGGTTGGTCACGCCCAGTTCGAAGTCGGCGATGCTGATGTCGGTGTTGATGCGGGCGATGACCACGCCTCCATCGAGTTGCGCCAGCCCCGGCAAGGAACGCAGAATCGGACCCGACGTGCGCGTGAATTCCGTACCGGCGCCTTGCAGCAACGGCTGGCGATAATCGGCCCGCACATACCCCCGGTACACCGAGGGGAATAACTGGAACGGCTGGTTGGTGCCCTGGTAATTCCAGTTCTGGCTGACTTCAAAACCACCGCCGTTGGCGAAAATTTTCGACAGCGAGGACTGAAACTGCGCCGTTTCGGCGACCAATTCCTGGCCGAATCCCAGGCCGCCGCCGAGCAGAAAGTTGTTCTGCACCAGTTCGTCGCGGCCCCATTTCATCGAAGTCTTGAATTGGGTGTCGAAGGCGGCGAGGGCGGACTCGATGCCCTTTTGGAAGAAGTTGGTATTGGTCTCCTGCAAGGCGGGATCGAACGTGGAGGTCACCCGCTCGGGGTTGACCATCAAGGGGTTGGCGGGACTTTTGAACGAACCGCGGGTCCGCAGCACCTTGCTGTTGTTGAGTGCAAGCTGCAAGGCATCCTGGAGCGTCAAGTCCCAAGGCTCGGCGGCGCCAGGGTCGCGAATCGTCGGCGGCCGTTCCGAGAATTGCACCTCGTCCTCGACGGCCGTGTGCACGTGGGCGTAGTCGATCTGCGTGGCTTGATTCTTGTAATACTGAAGATCGGCGTCCCCCAAGTAGTGCAGATCGCGGGCTTGGGGGGATCGACAACCTGCCACTTGACCGGCAAGGCAGGCCGCGACGACCACGGAGTGCCACCAGGGGCGGTCAGACCGCGCCGCTTTGTGTCCGAAGTTCATCGTAGCGTAGACTTTCCAGCGGAGGACACCCCCCAGCCGTCCGCTCGGCTGGTTCCCTGTCGCGACGGCGCACACCCGCACCGTCCGCTAAGCTCGGTAAATCTGGTATCGTCGGCACAACCGTCACACCTTCGAGAATTCTGCATTCTGCCCGTGCAAATAGAGCTTGAGGGGAATGGTCTCGATCGGGGCGATTCGTGACAAAAACCGTCTTGACCCGCGTTACACTTGGCTCGGCTTTTGCGAATTCACCGTGATGCACTACGTTCCCGAATCGGCGTGCGAATTGCTTCGAGCGGATCCTGTCCGCGCCGCGGCGGGGGGTTCGCGGTGGGAGTTTCATTATCAGTCGGCCCCCTTGTATGTGCTGACGTGCCTGGTCGGCAGCCTGCTGCTGGCCGATGTGTTGCTCGATTCGGCATGGTTTGCCGAATGGGCGTCGTGGCGCAGCGTGTGGGGTTACCGACTGGCCTTGTGGGCCGCGGTGCTGGGCGGGGCGCGGATCCTCTACCACACGCTGGATGGATTGGCCTCGGGACGGGTCGGTGCCGACCTCGCTTTGACGGTGGCCTGCCTCGCGGCGATCGTGCTCGGCGAGCATCAGACGGCGGGGTTCGTGGTGTTGATTTCCCTGATTGGGGAAAGTCTCGAAGGTTATACGCTCGATCGCGCCCGCTGCGCCATGCGCGAGGCCTTTAGCCGGCAGCCCGCCATCGCGCATCTGGTTGGCGACCAGGAAGAACGGGACGTGCCCGTCGCCGAGTTACAAGTGGGGGACACCGTTGCGGTTCGTCCGGGCGAGCGGTTGCCGGTTGATGGACGGGTCGTGGCGGGACAGTCCACGGTCGACGAAAGCACGTTCACGGGAGAAAGCGTTCCCATTCCCAAAGGTCCCGACGATTTCGTCTTCGCCGGCACGCTCAATCACCATGGTTCCTTGCTCGTCCGGGCGGAGCGCGTGTCCGCGGACACGGTGGTGGCGCGGATTGCCGATCTCGTGGGGCAGGCCGCGGCACGCAAGGCGGAATGGGAACGCCTGGCTGATCGTCTGGCGCGCTGGTTTTTGCCGGCCGTGCTGGCGGCTGCCGCCGCAACGCTGATTGGTTGGCGGGTGACGGCGGGCACATGGCAGAGTGGCTGGCTTCCCGCCTTGGCGGTGTTGGTGATTGCCTGTCCGTGCCCGCTGATCCTTGCCACGCCCTGTGCCGTCATGGCCGTGTTGGCACGTCTCGCCCGCCGGGGCCTGGTGGTGAAGGGGTCCGCCGCGCTGGAGCGTCTGTCTTTTGTCGACACCTTTGCCTTCGACAAAACGGGAACCCTCACGCAGGGCGCCTTGGCGTTGGGAGACGTCGTCCCCCTAGCGACCGATCAACAGATTGGCGATACCGCCGTCCCGGAGACCCTCACGACCGACGACGTGTTGCGCCTTGCCGCCATTGCCGAACGTCGCAGCGAACACGTGCTGGCGCGCGAACTCGTCCGTGCCGCCGAGGCCCGATTCGGAATTCTGCCCGCACCTTTCGAATTCACCGCCCGTCCGGGTGGGGGTGTGATCGCCCGCATCCGTTCGACGGCGCTCTCGTGGAGCCGGTCCGCACAGGAAGTCAGCGAACCGTGGACCGTCACGCTGGTCGTGGGCAATCGTCGGCTGTTGGAGGAACAGTCGATCACGGTCCCTGCTCAGTCCGAGCGGCTGGCCGAAGAACTGGCCGACCAGGGGCAGACAACGTTTTTTGTCGCCGTCGACGGCCGCGTGCGCGGCGTGATCGGTTTGCGCGACACGTTGCGTCCGGAAACTCGGGCCGTGTTCGATGCCTTGCGCCGACTGGGCATCGAGCGCTTTGCACTGCTCACGGGGGATCGTCCGCAACGGACCGAGGCGGTCATCCGGCTCCTCGGCAATTTCGACCATGTGGCGACGGAACTCACGCCGGAAACCAAGGCCGCCTGGCTAAGAGAGCAGCAGGCCCAAGGCCGCCATGTGGCGATGGTGGGCGACGGCGTCAACGATGCGCCGGCCCTCGCCGCGGCAGATGTCGGCCTGGCGGTTGTGCGGCCAGGCAGCGATCTCGCGGCGGAAGCCGGAGACGTGCTGCTGATGGGCGAACCGCTGCGTGCCCTGCCCGATTTGTTGCGGATGTCGCGGGCTTTGGTGCGGAACATTCAGCAAAGCATCACCTGGTTTGCGTTCGGCGCGAATGGATTGGGCGTGTTGGCAAGCAGCCTGGGTTGGCTCGATCCCGTGGCGGCCGCCTTGTGCCATGAATTGGCCTCCCTAGGCGTCATGATCAATGCCCTGAGATTGTTGTGGTTGCGGTTGCCGGGCGTCGCCGTGGAATCGCCAGCCGCCCCCGGTCGCGAGGTGATGCAGCTCGTTCTGGAATGGTTGTCCCCCTCCCGTTGGGTGTATGCCGGCCTTAGGAACTGGCAGGTTTGCGTCCAGCTCCTCTTGGCGACGGCCCTGCTGCTGTGGTCCACTTCCCAGGTCGTGTGGCTGCGCCCTGACGAGCATGCCGTGGTGCTGCGTTTCGGAAAACGGCACACCGTGCTGGAGGCGGGCTGGCATTGGCGGTGGCCGTGGCCGTTTGAACGCTTGGTGCGTGAGCGGCCTGCCCAGTTGCGCCGCGTGACCTTGGGGTTTCGCCCTGTCGCCGAGTCGGTGGAACGCACCGGTGTGATCGAGTGGACGAGCGAGCACCGGGGGGAGCAGGAAGCCGCCGAAAGCCTCTTCCTCACCGCGGATGAAGTGCTGTTGGAAATTACGGCCGAGTTGCAATATCAGATTCATGATGTGTCGGCCTTTCATCTCTCCGGCCCAGCGGCCGTCGAGGAACTTCTGCGCCGGCAGTTGGAGGCCGTCGTCCGCGAGCTTTCCGCGCGGCATGGACTCGACGAGTGGCTCGGCGAGCAACGGGTCGCGTACGAAGAGCAGGCCCAACGAATGCTGCGGGACCGTCTGGAACGGCTGGGATTGGGGATCGAACTGGTGGATCTCCAGTTGCTGGATGTCCACCCCCCGGTTCCGGTCGTGGCCGAGTACCGCCGGGCGGCCGATGCGCTCGAGGAATTGGAACAGCAGCGCAACGAAGCTCAACTGGCGGCGAACCGCGTGTTGCTGTCGGCGATGGGAGAAGCCGCCTGGCTGCAAGTGCCGCCGGGCGAACCCCTCACGGAAGAAACCTGGCGGTCCTTGCTGAGCCGGGATGCGCGCGACAAGCTGTTGCTTTCGGGTGAGTCGGCGGCCGTGCTCGAACAGGCCGCCGCCGACGCCGTGGCCGTTCGAGAAGCCGCCGTCAGTCGGGCCGAACATCTTCAGTTGTTGGCCCCGTTGATGGCCGCGGCGCCCGAATTGACGTGGTCGGCGGTGTATTGGAGCCGGCTGCTTCCCGCCCTGGTCGGCCGCCCCATCACCGTGGTCGATCCGCGAGCCGTGCGCCGGCAGCATTGGTGGTGGCTGGAGCGGAACGACGCGTTGTCGCCGAACTTCTGGAACTGGCCCGCGCCCCCGTCGTCGCCGCGGCCTGGTGCACCGGAACCGCCCCGTTGAGTCCGCCCTGGCTGGCGGCCGAGACCGGGAGAGAAACCAGGTCGACGGCGGGCATACTGGAAATCGGGGCGGCGGCGCGGTATCACAAGCGGCACTTCGGGAACCGCCGCGACGATGGTGCGTCCCAATGTCAGTGCGCGGCGCCGCGGCGCGCCGACGATTCGGTCTACATTAAGGAGCAGGCAGCATGTCGTTCTACGTCGGTGAAGCCCTCGTCGGTGAAGGCAACGAAGTGGCTCATATCGATTTGTTGATTGGCGACAAGTCGGGGCCGGTGGGTGTGGCATTCGCCAACGCCCTGGCGGACCAGAAAATGGGGCACAGCAACCTCCTGGCCGTGCTCACGCCGAACCTCGCCGTGAAGCCCGCCACCGTGCTCATCACCAAGGTGACGATCAAGGGTGCCCGCCAAGCCGTGCAGATGTTCGGACCGGCCCAAGCCGCGGTCGCCAACGCCGTGGCCGATTGCGTGCAGTCGGGCGTGATTCCCAAGGATCAGTGCGAAAAACTGTGCATCGTCTGCGGCGTGTTCATTCACTGGGAAGCCGCCGACGACAAGAAGATTTATCAGTACAACTACGAAGCCACCAAGCTGGCGATCGAGCGCGCCATGAAGAACGAACCCAGCGCCGATGAGATGCTGGCGAAGAAGTCGACCGCCAAGCACCCGTTCTACGCGGGCTGAAACCTGGTCGTGTGCCTCTCACCCACGGGTTTTCGCCTGTGGGTTTTTTTGTCAACACGCACCTCGCCCCCACGTGCCGACCACGCCAACCGCTCGTTTCCTGCCGGCCTGTAAACCCGCTTCGAACTTCCTGGAGGAGCCTCGATCATGCAGCGGATTCTGATTCAGCTCGATACCGATCCTCTGCCGAGTTCCTTCGACCGGGTCGTGGCCATCGATGCCGGCGTCGAGCAACTGTTCAGTTACGGCGGCGTGACACCCCAGAACGTCGAACCGCTCGTTCATGGCGCCATGTTCACGCGGAAAGATTTGCGGTTCACGGCCTTGTTTATCGGCGGCAGCGACGTCACGGCGGGCGAGGCCGTGTTGGCCAAGGTGCTGCGGACCTTTTTCGGCCCGGTGCGGGTCTCGGTAATGATGGATTCCAACGGCTCGAACACCACGGCCGCCGCGGCGGTCCGGGCGGTGGCCCGGCACCTCCCCTTGGCCGACGTCTCGGCGGTCATTCTGGGGGGCACCGGACCGGTGGGACTGCGCGCCGCACAACTCCTCGCGTCGCAAGGGGCAACCGTGCGCGTGGCGTCGCGATCGCTGGACAAGGCGCAGGCCGCTTGCCAACGGTTATCCCGCAGCGTTGACGCAGCCCGACTCTCGGCCTGGGAAACGGGCAGCAGTGCGGGTCTCGCCGCGGCAGTGGCCGGCGTGAATGTGATCATGGGCGCGGGTGCCGCGGGAGCCGCCTTGATTTCGGAAGATCAATGGCGCGCCGCGACCGGATTGTGCGTGGCCATCGACTTGAACGCCGTGCCGCCCGCGGGGTTGGCCGGCATCGAACCGACCGACAAGGGGACCGAGCGACAAGGCGTGATCTGTTATGGAGCGCTGGGGATTGGCAGTGCCAAGATGAAGATCCACGCGGAAGCCGTGCGAAGGTTGTTCACCGCCAACGATCTGGTGCTGGACACGGAGGCGATCTATCAAATTGCGTCGGAAATTGCCTAAGCCCGTCTTCCAGGGGATTCCGCCCGAGGAAGAGGTTCGCCCGCTCCCCGTTCCGCCGGTGCACCAGGCAGGGCTGCCGCCGGCAGCATCGGAGCTACGGCCAGGATGTTCAGAGACGCCGCCGGGAGATCGTCACGAACGCGATCGGGAAGGTCAGCAAATCACGTTGAGCAACTCGCGCCGCGTGGCGACCAGTCGCCGCGACAGGGCCAAGGCGAGTTGATGCATCACGGCATAGCCCACGTCGTGATTGGATTGACAGAGCTGGCGCAGTTCCGCGCCGGAAAAGGCGAGGGTTTCCACATCGTCGATCGCCGAGGCGGTTGCCGTCATGGGACTGTGGCCGAAGAGAGGGGACCACGCCAGCACATCTCCGGGGCCAACCGTCAACACGGACATTCTGCCTCGCTGCGGCACTTCGATCTCCAGCCGCACCCGCCCTTCGACAATCAGGTGCACGAATTCGTGAACCGTCCCCTCGTGAAAGATCACCGATCCCGCGGGGTACGACTTCCGCTGTGCCAGGCGAATGAGCTGCGAGCGCACGTTTTGGGGCAAGCCGCGCACAAAGTCGCCATTTTGCACCTTCTCCGGCCATTCCATGTGGAGCGTCTCCTTGCCGCAGGATCAGCCTTCGCCGCGACTTCTGGATGTTAGGCGAGCGCGGGCGGTCCGTCAATCGGCGGCAGCGGGAGTTTCTCCTTGGGATGGGACCGCGAAACCATGCCGCCGTTCGCCGGCGGCCCGTTCTGGTGCGTGCGCGACTGTCGGCAATCACTGCGCACTGGCCTGGTTGTTGTCTTGCGGAGGCTTCGGCGGCTCGAAGTTATACAGCACCTGCCCGTTCTGACCATTCCACACCCGCAGCACGCCGTCTTCGCCGCCGGCGAGTGTCAACGACTCGTCGCGCGTCGCCACGGCCGAGTAGACGTAATCGGTTGCACCACCAAAGCTGCGGTAGTTCCCTCCATCGTTCGCGCGATGAAATTTCACTGTCTTGTCGCCCGAACCGCTCACGAGGTTGTCGCTCACGCCCATGAACCGGATCGACGTCACCTGCTTGGCGTAATTCTGAATGGTGCGGTGCTGTTCGCCCGTTTCCACATTCCAAATTTTGATGGCATTGTCGGCGCCGGCAGAGGCGATGCGACTGCCATCGGCCTTGATGCTCACTCCCATCACATGGTGCGTGTGCCCCTCGAACGAGCGGATCAGCTTCCCTGTTTCCACTTCGTGCAGTTTCACGAATTTATCGGCGGCACCGGACACCAGCCATTTGCCATCGCGGGAAAACTCCACGCTGAAGACTGTATCGCTGTGGGCGTCTGGGAAGCTGCGGTGGAACGACCGGGACGCCACATCCCACAGGAACAGTTCGCCGCTCCGCGAGGGATCGCCCCCCCCCGTGGCGAGCAGTTTGCCGTCGGGGCTGAATGCCACGGCCAGCACGCGACCCACGAAGGGCGAAGGTGCCAGATCAAGCGGGGCGCTCGCGGCGGGACCAAGAATGCCCGCGAATTGCCACGGCGGATCGGCATCCCACACGAACACCGCTTTGTCCTCTCCCAAACTCGCCAGGGTGCGCTGGGGGCCTGCCACGAGCGAAAACACTGGGCCTTGATGACCGGCAAACTCATCCAGCGGTTTGCCCGACTTGTTATGCCAGGTGCGCACGACGCCGTCGTCGCCCGCGGTGGCCAGGCGTTGATTGTCGACGAAGGCCACGGCCTTCACGGCTTTTTCCGTCGCGGGCAGTGCCGACTTGCTGGCATTCAGGCGGTCTTCCGCGGCCTTGGCGGCAGCCTGTTCGGCATCGAGCGTTTTCTTGGCGGCTTCCTGCTGCTCGGCCGCCAACTGCTGCCCTTTCTCCGCTTGGGTCAGGGCCTTGGCGGCGGCATCGAACGCCATTTGAGCTTTGTCCGCGGCTTCTTTTTCCTTCGCCAGGGCGGCTTCGGCATCGGCTTTCTTCTTCTTCACCCCGTCATCGTCCGGCTTGGCGTTGAGTTCTTCCTGTGCGGCGGCCAGGGCATCGGCGGCGGCTTTTTCCTTGCCGCGGGCCTCGGTCAACGCCTTCTCCATCGTTGCCTTGGCTTCCTGAGCTTTCTTCGTCTGCTCTTCCCGCTCCTTGAAGTTCTTTTCGGCGGCTTTGAAGGATGCGTCGGCCAACGCGACGCGCGACTTGGCCACTGCATCGTCATCGGTCAGCAGTTGCACTTCCCGCTGAGCCGCGATGTTTCCTTTCAGCTCGGCGATGGGCTGGCCGTTGATGTTCCACAATTTGGCCGCGTTGCCCCCCGCCGTCGCCAGAAACTGTCCATCCGGACTGACGGCCAGCGCGGTAATCGGGGCGCCGTGTCCTCCCGCGCGCACCTGGTTGCCGTTCGTCACGTCCGAAATCCGCCAGTTGCCGTCGAGACTGCCGGACGCAAGATGGGGCTGGCCGGGAACAAGGGCCACCGCCGTAACCGGTCCGCCAATGCCCTGCATTTGCACCACGGGCTTGACCGGCTCGGCTGGTTTGTCTCCCTCGGCCGGCTTGGGAGAATCGAAGGGAATCGCCCAACCGCGAATCATGTTGTCCCCCTGGCCGGTGTAGACCACCTTGCCATCGGCGCTGAGCACCAAACTGAGGATTTCGTGCGGCGTTTCCAGTTGGCTGATGGGCTGGCCGTCGGCGACGTTCCACAGCCGCAGGGTTTTGTCTTTCGCGCCAGACACGAGTTGTTGACTGTCGCTGGTGAACTGCAACGAGGTGACGGCCGCGGTATGGCCACCCAACGCACGCACCATCTGCCCGCTGGCGAGGTCGACGAGCCGAATCTGACGGTCTTCCGCGGCAATCGCCATCCAGGAGGCATTCGGAGAAACGGCCGCGGCGGTGGGGGCCTGGTCGAACGCGAGCTTGTGACGCACCACGCCCTCGGGGCGCTCCCACAACTTCACTTCTCGATAGCCGGCCGAAGCCAGCAGATTTCCACGCGGGTTGAAGGCCACGGCATGGACGAAATCCTGGTGGGCGGCCCCTTGGGGATAAAGCGGCTTGTCTCCCTGTCTCAGCGGCGTCAGTGCCGGATCGGTCAACCGCGCGACATGCTCGCCGGTCACCAGGTCGTACACATCGAGTTGGTTCGCGCGCCCGCAGGCGGCAAAGCGCCCCCATGTGGTGACGGCGACGCCGTAAATGCTGGCGATGTGCGAGGGAATCGGCTGCCAGCTCAAGGCGCTACCACTCTGCCCCGATCCCGCGGGCGCCCCTTCCAGAATCCATTGCCGGAGCAGTCCCAACTCCTGTGGCGTCAGTGCCGTGGCGGACACTTTGTTCGGCAGCGGAGGCATCACCGGATCGACAGCACGAGCCGCCACCTTGTACAGCAGGCTTTTGTCGGGGTCCTTGGGAATGACGGCTGGTCCTCGTTTTCCCCCCTTGAGAATGGCTGGAACCTCTTCGAGGTTGAGGCGGCTCTCGGCGATGGCCACGTTGTGGCACGCCACGCATTTGCCGTCGAAAATCGGCACGATGTCCTTATCGAAATCAACTGGGCGGCCGAGGTTCACGGCGGCCGGCTCAATTTGGCCCGGCTGGGCGGCGGCCTGCTCCCGTTCACACAGGGCCGCGGCTGCCAGCAACACAGTGCACGGCAACAGACGATGGAACATGGCGGTTTCTCGAAGGAAGAGTCGGTAGGTGGTCAGTCAGGCGGGGAGCAGCGGGCACCACGGGCACGCAACCAGTGTCCCCCAGGCTCGAATGTTGTCTATTTGACGATTTTCAGGGTGATCGGCTGATCGACGGCGGCTTCCTCCCCCTCGAATTCGGCCAGCACGCGGACGACCATGTTCGCGAGCGCGGCTTCGGCGGCATCGGCCGCCGCCTCGAGAACGAGCACGCCGGCGGATTGATCGGCGGGTAGGACGACGGGTTCAGCCTTCAGTCCCGCCACGCCGGGGGGCAGGGGGAGCGTCAACGTCACCGGTCCGGCGAAGCCATTTTGCCGTTTGATGTCGACTTTCACTTCCAGTTTGTCTCCAGCCTTGATGTTGCCGCCGTTGGCGACATTCGCCGTCAGCGTGCACGGGGCCGGCTTGACGGTGAGCACAATCGGCGTCGTGGTGGGAAACACATTGATGTTTTGCGGCTTGGTGGCGTTTTCCGCGTCCTTGAAGCGCTTTTCCGCGGCCGTCTTTTCGGCCATGGCGGCCTTGACTTTGTCCTCCGCGGCTTTGAGTTCGTTTTCCGCGGCGACTTTGGCGTCCTCGGCCGATTTGGCGGCGGCTTCGGCGTCGGCACGGGCCTTTTCCGCCTGAGCCGCGCTGTCTTCCGCTGCCTTCACGGCTGCTTGCGCCTCTTGCAGCTTCTTTTCGGCGGCGGCCTTGGCATCGGCGTCTTCGCCGGCATTTTTCAGGGCCTCGGCAGCCGCTTTCTCTGCTGCTTGCGCCTCTCGCAGGGCCTTCTCGGCCGCCGCCTTGGTTTCCGTTGCCGTCTTGAGCGCCGCTTGACTCTCCGCCAGCTTTTTGACGGCCGCATCCCGATTGGCCGCCGCCGTTTTCTGGGCTTCCACCGCGGCATTGGCGGCGGCGGTGGCGGAGTCGAATTCCGCCTTGGCCCGATCCTGTTTGGCTGGATTGCGCCGGTAGGACACTTGCGCCTGGCCGACCAGCGACATCACATAGGTTCCCACCGGCACGTTGGGGGGAACGAACACGCGGAAGACTTCCTCAGCCTTGTCCTTGTTGATCGGCTTGTTTTCGACCTGAAGGTTTTGAGGCTGGCCGACGAAGTTGATATTCACGTTCGTGTCGAACCCCGGTCGCTTGATCATTTTCACGGGAATCAGAATCTGCCGGTTGTGATGGGCCACCACCCGATGGACTTCGGTGACTAACTGCACCGGAGCCGCTTCCTCCACCACCGACAACTCCAGTCCCTGGCTGAGCCGCACTTCCCCAGGGACGTTCGGCTGGCCATTCCAGACCACCGTGCCAATCCGCGCGAGCCGGACCACGTCTTGGGCGCCGGCACGGCGCGTCTCCAGGGCCTGTTGCAAGGCGGCATTCGCTTCCTGCAATTTTTGCTCGGCGGCGGTGCGGGCTTGCGCGGCCGCTTGCTGAGCTTTCTGAGCCTCGGCAAGTTGCGCTTCCGCGTCGGCGACTTTCTTCTTGAGAGCCTCGTCGTCGGGCTTGGCCGCCAATTCGGTTTTCGCCGCCTCCAGGGCGGCCGTCGCTTTCTGCACGTCTTCGTTGGGTTTCTGCAAGGCTTTTTCCGCGGCCGCCAAGGCTTCCTGAGCCGTTTTCTGGGCGGCTTGCGCGGCAGCAACGGCCGCCACCAGTTGGGGTTGATCGATGCGGGCGGTGCCCACAACCTGCACTGTTCCCGCCCACGGCGGTGCATCTTCCGCCGCCGCGAAGACCAGCGTGCCCACGGAGGGACTGGCGCCAATGCTGATGTCGCGGCACGAGACTCCCGGCGGCAACCCTTCCACGCGAACGGTGATCTCGCCCGCAAAACCATCGCGGCGGAGTGCCAGCACGGGCACCGCCAGTTGATCGCCGCGGCGCAGTCCCACGGCCCAGATTTGGGCCTGACGCTGATTGGGAGGGGTCGGCATGGAGGGCAAAACGATCAGCCGGAAGTCAGGAGATTCTTCCCGGATGATCAAGCGGTAGATGAGCGATGGATCTCCGCGGCTGGCCCCGTACCGGTCGCGCACGGCCAGTCGATAAACCCCGTCCGCGGGCACCACGAATTTGTACACCGGATCGTCATGGTTCGTGTCGAACACGTTGGGCAGCAAATTCGCGGCGTCGTCATCGGCGGCGGCGAGACGCTTGAGCGATTCCTCCCCCTTGTCGTTGACCACGACCTGATCCAGGGTGAGATAGGGGTCGGCACCACTGCCCAGACGATGTCCCAGGACCTCGATCCATAAAACTTGCTGCGCCTTGGCTGCGAACTGGAACAAGTCGACGTCGGCTTTCGACTGAAATTGCCCGGCCAGTTCCGCGGGAATCGAGAGGGTTTGGACCTCGGCCGCGGCATTGTTCGGCTCTGTTTCCACAGTGACCGGCAGCGCGGCGAAGCCCAACAGGACGGGATTGCTCGGCCCGACGGGGGAGTTCCAGGTGAACGTCACGGCGTCGATGCCCGCGGAGGGGGAATCGAGCGGTACGTTGGCTTCGAGTCGCGCGGGGTCGTTGGGCAGGGCGACGTCGACGGTGACTTTCTCGAGCGGCTTGCCCCCAACCGAAAAACCTGCCGGTTGCCCGCCCGGCAAGTTGCGGCCGTAAAGCGTGTAGGCCGCGGTGCTCCCAGCAACACCCGCCGGCGGGAAGATGAAGTCGACGTACGGACCGGTATGCAGCGTAAACCGATACGCGTACTCCTCTCCACCGGCATACACGAAGTCGAACACGCGGAGAAAGTAATCGCCATCGGCCGGGGGTGTGAAATCCAGCAGGGGATCGCGCTGCACGTTGTTGCGGGCGAATGCCAGCCGCCGGCCGCTGGTATCGTAGACTTCCACCGCGCCGTCGATGCGCGAATCGATGCGTTTGCCCAAAAATTCGCCGATCAGCCGCTGGCCGGCCTTGAGGGAGATCTTGTAAAAGTCGATGTCCGTGCCGCCGTTCATCTTCCCGTTGACGGTCACATTCACTTCCAACGGCGTGGCCTGTTCGCGGGTATTGTTCGGTTCGGTTTCCATCCGCTCCGGGCGCACACCCACGGCGAAGTAGCGGGGATTGCTGATCCCCCACAGTCCCAGGCAGCGAACTTCGTACAGTCCCGGGGGAACGTCGCTGGCGATGCTGACGCTGAACTGATTGTTGGTCGCCGGTTTGGCGGCGGCCGAAATCCCCGGATGATTGAACACCAGCCGCTGAACTTCCTCGAGGTCGGTGCCGCTGGTGATAGAGACATCGAACGTGGTGCCGGCCTGCCCTCCGGGAGGAAAGACGGCATTCAATCGCGTTTGCGGGAGTTGGGCGAAAGCCTGCGTCAGCCCGGCCACGAGGAGCAGGCTGGGGAGCAAGCTGAAGGTCGGCCAGGAGGTCACACGACGCAACATGGAGGCGTCCTTTCACTACGCCGAGTCGGTCCTCGGCGCGTGTTGCATTTCGGGCGGGTCACGACGCGGATCGGGCGGGCAAAGGCACAAACCCCTCGCGCTGGTCGCGATCGGTTTCCGCCGTGCTGGAAGGCATGTCCCCCGATTTCCACGGGATCTCCCGCAGCGCTACCCGTTGATTCGTCTCGTGAAACAGGAAAGCCCGGCCTTCGGACCGCGAAAGCCGGGCCCTGTGCACCGTGAATTGGCCCGCGCGATGGCCGGACAAAGCGCAAGGGCTGGCCAAAAACTCCCGCACTCAGTGGTTAAACAAGAACTCTTTGGTGTTGATCAAGGCCCAGGTGATGTCTTCGAACGCGAGTTTGGGGTTCTCCTTGTGCTTTTCCAGATGAGCCAACCCGATCCGCAGTTCTTCGGCATCCGGTTCGCGGGCATAAACCCACCGGTAGAGTTCCCGCAGTTTGGCTTCGTTATCCCGCGATTTGTCGTTGGCCCAGTTCGCTGGACGCGCGTTTCCGGCCGAGACCTTGCTCTGCACTTCGTTGCTGTTGAGCAAGTGCAGGCTTTGAGCGAGGTTGGCTTCCTGCGACCGTTCGCATTCGCACGCCGTGTCTCCCTGCGGCTGGCCAAAGACCTTCAGGAAGTACACGTTCTGGGCAATCGAGGGATCGGGAATTTGCAGCGAGGTGGTTCCCGCCGGCAACCCTCCGAAGGATTGCACGGTTCCCGTGACCTGATGGAAGGCGTCGTACAGCACCTCGGCCGGCAGCCGCTTGGGATAGTACCGCGAGAAGTTCTGCTTGTCCTTCAGATTGTATTCGTTGGGCAGCGAACTCAATTGGTAGGTTGAGGAACGGCAGATCGTCCGGCAGAGCTGCTTCAGATCGAAGCCGCTGTCGATGAACGACCTGGCCAACCGGTCCAGCAACTCGGGATTGGACGGCGGGTTGGTTTCCCGCATGTCGTCTTCCGGCTCGACAATGCCGCGGCTGAAAAAGTGCTTCCAGTACCGGTTCACTAGCGCCTTGGCGAAGAACGGATTGTCGGGTGCCGCCATCCAGTCGACCAAATGCGTTCGGGGATCGACTTCCGCCGGAATCGACAAGGGTTGGCTGCCCAATCCGGTCGGCGGCAGCATTTTGCCGGTCCGCTCGTTGCGCGCTTGGGCCGGTCCCTGCTGGTCCTGATGGAACACCCGCTTGTCGCGAAGCTGATTGTTGAACCCCACGATGTTCTTCTTCCCCACGCGGCTGAAGAACGCCGCCAGGCCGTAGTAATCGTCCTGGCTCCATTTCTCAAAGGGATGGTGATGACACCGAGCGCACTGGATCCGCAGACCAAGGAACAGTTGGGCCACGTCTTCCACCTGCTCGTTCGCCTGATCGACTTCCCGATACCAGGTGACGGGGGGGTTCTCCTCGGCGTTCCCGGACGCCGTCAGAATGTCGCGCACGAATTGATCGTACGGCTTGTTCTCGTACAGGCTCGACCAGATCCACCGGTAGAAGGCGTAGGTGGTTGATTGTTGATCGTTCCCGCGGCGCTTGTTGCGGAGCACCATGTTCCATTTGTTGGCGAAATAATCGGCATAGGCCGTGGTGTCGAGCAGGCGGTCGATCAGCTTGTTCCGCTTATCGGGATCCTGATCCGACAGGAAGGCCGTCACCTGCTCCTCGGTGGGCAGGGTGCCGGTCAGGTCGATGTGCACGCGCCGCAAAAAGGTGGCGTCGTCGGAGAGGGCTGAAGGGGGGATGCCCAGCACGGCGAGTTTGCCGAAGACCGCTTCGTCGATGAAGTTGTTGACAGGGGGCGTCTGGGCGACGTCGGCTCCCAACGGAATGGTGGCGCGGAACGTGGACACCTGCCCCTGGTAGCGGGCCATGATGGCCACTTCACCCGCCAGCTCGTGCGTTTTGACCAGGCCCGTCGCCGAGACTTCCGCCATTTCCGGGTCGTTGGCCTCGAACAGGGCCATCCGCGTGACGACTTCCACCCGGCCGTCGCTGTAAATGGCTTGCACGGTGATCTGTTGTTCGCCGCCGCGAGGCATGATCCGTCCTTCCGGCAGGCACTTGATTGCCACCACCGAGGGATCGTTCGGCGAGCCATAGGGCATGCCTTGCTCGATCCAGCGGGCGATCAACTGGTATTCGAAGCTGTCGACTTCCATCCGCTTGCCGCCGCCGTGCGGCGACTGGCCCACCGGTTTGGTGAGCAACAAACTCTGCGTCGGCGACGTGGGGAAAATCCGCCGACCACGCCCTTCCTTCACCAGGAATTCATGATCGTCCTCGGGGTAGAAGCCCAACAGCGACAACTTGAAGCCGTTCTGGCCGCTCGCCTTGCCATGGCAACCCCCGCTGTTGCATGCAAACTTCGTGAAGATGGGGACCACCTGGTTGGGAAAGTTTACCGGCACCTCTTCCGCGAAGCCCGTCACGGCGATGGTCAGTTGGGCCGTCACCGCCGAAGAAGCCGAGGCCGTGACCACGGCGACGCCATCCTTCAGCGGGGTAACGAAGCCAGTGGCGTCGACCTGAAGCACGTCCGAAGGTTCCGCGCGATATTGCACCGAGCGGGTATGGTCCCGCAGTTGGCCGGTGGCATAAATGCCCGTCACGAACAACTGTTGGCGGGCATCCCGACCACGCAGCGTGAGGGGTTGGCCTTCAACGGACGGCTCGATCCGCAGGCCGGTCAACTGGCCCGGATCTCCCAGCCCTTGGGGGGGGGCCGCCAGCGCCAGGTGCCCCGTTAGAACGCTTGCGGTCAGCAACAAACACGACAGGCAGCGGGTGGCAAGCAACATGGAACGAGGTTCCTCCTCGCGGGAAAATCAGGCGGAAGATCGCGGGTGGGACGAATCGGGAAGGCAATCGGGTGGTAAGGGGCAATCCGCTCTACGACAGCGTACGCGGACTCCACCACTGGTCCAACATATCAATATCCATTGCTTTGTCAAGTTGCGACCCGCCGTCTTGTGCCATTCGCTCCCATGCCGCCAACCGGTTAAAACGCGCTAGCGATTATTCCGTTTCTGGCGACCGTGTGCCGTCCCCAAGGCACGGGGGAATGCTACGCGCGGCTGGCGAACCTCGCTGTGGACTGCGATCGCGGATCCCTCAACTGCATGCGAGGCGGGTGCGCGGCGGACATGCCTGCCTGGTTGCAACCGCTTAATGTGCCGATTGTTACGAATGAGGCCCAGCTTTCTGGAGCCTTGATGTCGGTGCCGACCGCCGCGTCCCACGCAGTCCAGGTCGCCGGGAGATGTTTTGGGGATGACGAAATCCCGCTGGCCATCGCCGCAGTCAACCGGTACGTCAGGGGCGCGCGGCGATCGCTTCACAAGGGAGCGTGCGAAACACGACCAGGGGGTTGCGCGGATGCCAACAAAACCAAAATCCTAACCTGGAGCCCGTGCGACGAAGCCGCCCGGCAACCGCCGAATCAAGCGCCGCATTTCGAGCACCGTCAGAGTCGTCAGCACACGACTGGCTTCCATTCCGCTAGCGCGGACGACTTCATCGATGGCCGTCGCGTCCTGGGCGATCCGATTGAGGATCGCCCGCTCGTGTTCGGAGAGGAGCAACTCCGCCGGATTGAGTACGGTGTTCGTGGCATTCCGCGCCACCGGTTGGGTCAGCGGCCCCAGCGCCGTCAGCACATCATCCACATCCCGAACCAGAGTCGCACCATCGCGAAGCAAGTCGAGGCAGCCCAGACTGGCCGGACTGTCGATCCGTCCGGGTACGGCGAAGACTTCGCGGCTCTGTTCCAAGGCGTGACGCGCCGTGTGCAAGGCACCACTCGAGCGGGAAGCCTCCACCACAATCACGCCCAAGGCTAGCCCCGAAATGATGCGGTTTCGTTGGGGAAACAAGCCGGGAAGGGCCGTTTGCCTCAACGGCGCTTCCGACAGCAAGGCGCCCTGCTGGGCGATGTCCCCCGCAAGGTCGGCGTGTTCGGGGGGATAAACCTCGGCCAGACCGGTCGCGAATACCGCCAGGGTGCGTCCTCCGGCTTGCAGCGCGCCGCGGTGTGCCGCGGCATCGATGCCCCGTGCCAGGCCGCTGACCACCGTCAATCCAGCCCGCGCCAGGCCAGCCGCCAGTTTTTCCGCCGTTTGCCGTCCATACAGCGTGCAGTGCCGCGAACCCACGATCGCAATCGCCAAGGCATCCGCGGGCTTCCATGCTCCTTGGCAATACAGCAGCGGAGGAGGATCGCAGATGCGCGTCAACGGCTCGGGAAAGTCCGATTCGCCGCGCCAGAGGAGCCGCACGCCACGGCTCTGGCAATCGAGCCACTCCCTCTGGGCGGTTTCCGGCCGCGCTGTTCGGATCGCCGCGGCCAGTTTGGGTCCCACGCCGTCGATTTGCTGTAATTCGGCAAGCGACGCCTGGAGGACGCGGTCCGCCGTGCCGAAGTGATTCATGAGGTTCTGCCACAGCCGCGGACCGATTCCCGGCGTCAGCCAAAGTTCCAACTTGCGCCACCGTTCGCGGGAGGAGGCGTCCGGGTCATCCGCATCGTGGAACAGCGTGGCGGACACGTTCATCCCCTCGCGACAGTGGTTTTCACGCGCCAGTCACCGCGCAAGTCGCGACAATTCGGCCAGTTCAAACTCCCAGCGCTTCCCTTAAACTCCCAGCGCTTCCCTCAAACTCCCAGCGCTTCCCTCAAACTCCCAGCGCTTCCAGGATCCGGTCCAAGTCGTTTTCGACCACCACGGGGCGATTGGCAAAGGGGGCCGCCAGCACGCCGTGGGGACCGAACTTCTCCGCGAACAATTGCGCATCGGCGGAATGGTAAGCCACCGTCGCCGTGGGATCCTTGAGTTGATGTCCGGTGAGAATGCACACCACGCGGTCGCTGGGGGCGATCACGCCTTCCGCCCTCAGACGTCGGGCTCCCGCCACCGCGGCGGCACTGGCCGGTTCGCAGCCGAACCCGCCCGCTCCGACCTGGGCTTTGGCATCGAGAATTTCCTGATCGGAAACCTCGCGGACGACGCCGTGGCACGTTTGCAGCGCCCTTAGGCATTTGGCGAGATTCACGGGGCGGTTGATTTCGATGGCGCTGGCGATGGTGGAGGCCCGCCGTTGCTCCGCATCCATTTCCTGGTAGAAACGGTCGATGTGTGCTCCGTCGATGTGGCCGTCGTTCCACCGCAGCCCTTGCTGTTCGTACAACCGATACAACGTGTTCGCGCCACATGCATTGATGACGGCCAGACGAGGAATGCGGGGGATCAACCCCAAGGCGTGCAGTTCGGCGAAGGCTTTGCCGAAGGCGCTCGAGTTTCCCAAGTTGCCGCCGGGAACGACGATCCAATCGGGAGGTTCCCAGCCGAGGGCTTCCAGCACGCGGTACATGATGGTTTTCTGGCCTTCGAGCCGAAACGGGTTGACGCTGTTGCACAGGTAGATGCCGCGCTGCTGAGCCACCTCGCGGACCCGGGCCAGGGCATCGTCGAAGTCGCCGAGAATCTGGAGCGTCCGGGCGTCGTAGTCGAGCGCTTGCGACAACTTGCCGTAGGCAATTTTGCCGCTGCCCACGAACACCACCACGCGAAACACGCGGGCGGTGCTGGCGTAAATCGCCAACGAGGCGCTGGTGTTGCCCGTCGACGCGCAGGCCGCCAGCCTGGCTCCCACCATGCGGGCGTGCGTCGCGGCGGCGGTCATGCCGTTGTCTTTGAAACTGCCGGAAGGATTCAACCCTTCGTATTGCAGAAACAAGCCGCCCGGTCGCAGGCCGACGTAACTGCACACCGCCTCCGACCGCTGCAACAGCGTCTGCCCCTCGCCGATGGTCACGATCTGTTCCGGGGGAGAAAACGGCAACAGTTCGCGAAACCGCCACACGCCGCTGAAATCGAGCGGGTTGCGCCGCTGCGACCACCGGGCCTCGAATTCGCACAGGGCCTTGGGGACCGGCACGCGATTCCAGTCGTAATCGACATCGAGCAGGCTGCGGCACAGTGGACACGATGTGTGCACGTCGCCGATCGACAATGTCGTGCCGCACGCCGGATTGATGCAACGTTGGAAGGCAACCTCTGCCATGATGGTGCAGGTTCTGGTCTGGGAAAATGGGAAGCTCGCCGCCGACGAAGCCGCGAACATCGAGCGGAAACGCCCTCATCGGCCGCGGGGCGCGAGCACCTGCCGCGACTCGCGGCGAATTTCACTGGTGCGGGGTGCTGTTTCGCAGGGCGGTTCCGTTGAGTGGGGCTTCATTTGGGTTCATTCATCCGACGCAAGTGACGCAACGGCTCCCCCACGTATCGGCTGCGGACCACTGCCTGTTCCGGTTGTTGCAGTTGCTCCTGGAAGTGGGCGGTCCAACCGGCCAGCCGACTGAGTACGTACAAGGGCACAAACAGTTCTTGCTCCAACCTGAGATTATCCAGCAGCCGGCTGACGGGCCAACTGAGGGCCGGCAGCAACTGTGCCCGATCCCAAACGGCATGCTCCACCGCGCTGGCCAATTGCTCGCGATCTTCCCGACCCGTTCGCTCGGCGACGCGGCGGCAAACCGTCGTCAGCGATTCCGTGCGGGGATCTCCCACGCGATAAGCCCGATGGCGAAATCCGGGAATATGGCCCTGGCGCTCCAGTGTGGCCGCCACCCAGCTTCCCGCCCGCTCGGGACTGCGAACCGCCCCCAGCACTTCCAAGGCCGCGGCCGCCGCGCCAGCCGCCCGCGAGCCCCGCGCGACGGCAATCCCGGCTTGCAGCGCCGACGAAAAATCCGACCGCGCCGCCGACGCCATCCGCACGGCGACCGTGGAAGGGGCCAGGCCGTGCTCGGCACACAAGATAAACACGGCGTCGAGCACAAACTCCAGCCAACCCGGCGGCTCCTGCGTGGTGAGCAACCACCACAAGTTGGCAACGTAGCTCAATTCCGAGCGGGGCTTGACGAGGGGCAGCCCCTGCTTGAGCCGTCGCCAGGTAGTGATCAGGGCCGTGAGTCGCCCAAGCCAAAAGGGATAGACGTCGCGCGGGCTGTCTCCCCCCTCGCCGCGGCTGCGCAGCGCCTCGCGGGCCAGTGCGGCGAGCAAGACGTCCGTCAATTCCGCCTCCGACGGAACCCGTTTCAACCACTTCAGCAACGAGGCCGGCAGCGCGAACGACTCGTGCAGCAACGCCTGCCAATCGGCCAATTGTTCGTCCGTGGGGATCTCGCCGGCGATCAACACAAAGGCAGTTTCCAGAATCTGCGAGCGCTCCGCCAGTTCGTCGACGGGATAGCCGCGGTACAGCAATTGCGGCTCGAGCGTGGAAATGGCGGTGGTCCAGAGCGGTCCTTCGGCGTGTGCACTCGCGGATGGATTCACGGGCAATCCCTTGTGTTGTTCCGCACGCAGCGGCTCCCGAACAGGCAAGTGTTTCCTTTCGCTGTCGCTCGGCGTCCGCCGATGGCTGCTTTCGGCCCGCGTTCTCGCGAGGAGACCGGCGAACAGCACCGCCGCGGCCTCGGCAGGCATTGCCGTCGCGCCCCCGAGCGGTAGGAAGACCACCGCATGCCACTGCCGCCGTTTGCTTCGTCGCGCCACTCCACGACCATGCCGGACCCTGATTCTACTTCCGTCGGCAATTCGACGAAACTGCCTTCCCTCCCCTTTTTCGACGGGGGCGCCTTTTGGCGGGGAATTTGCCGTCCAGCCTCGCGGGGTAACCGTCAGCACGCCGCTGCCACGAAGAGGGCACGGCGAGGGCGACGGTTCATCAGGCGGACGACGGAAACGATCCGGCCTCCTCACCTGCGTGGCCTCGCCGCGCGGCTCGCAAGCGCTGGACCACTTCGATCACCGCATCGGCGGCGCGGTCGATGTCCTCGGGCGTGTTGAACCGGCCGATACCGAACCGCAAACTGGCCCGTGCCAGGGCCTCGGGTATTCCCATGGCCAGTGGAACGTGGCTTAAGCGGTGATCTCCCGCGGAGCACGCCGCGCCGGAACTCACCGCCACGCGGGTCAGCCGCGCCAGCAGCGCGTCGCCATCCACTTCGGGGATGCTCACATGCAGGTTGCCCGGCAGACCATGAAGCGGGTCACCATTGCGAATCACTCCGGGAATACCCGCCTGCAACCGCCGCCAAAGCTGGTTCCGCAATCGTTCCAGGTGCTGCGATTCCGTGGGATGCGATTCGCGCAACAGGCGACAAGCGACTCCAAATCCCGCAATCAAGGGTGTTGGCGACGTTCCTGGCCGCTGACGATGTTCCTGGCCGCCGCCGAACATCAGCGGCTGCAACACAATCCGGGGGGTCTTTCGCCGCACCAGCAAGGCGCCGACCCCCACCGGACCATAGATTTTGTGCGCGGAAAGGCTCACCAGATCGGCGGGAACCTCCCGGCAAGCCGCGGCGGCCATCAGCGGTGACTGCACGGCGTCGGTGTGGAACACCACACCCTGGCGGGCGCACAGGGCGGCGATCTCGCCGACGGGCTGGATGGTCCCCACCTCGTTGTTGGCCGTCATGATGGAAACCAGCACGGTGCGGGGCGTGAGTGCTTTCGCGACCTCGTCCACGGCCACCCGTCCCTGGCGATCGACGGGCACGATGGTCGCCTCGTAGCCTTCCCGCTGAAGCCGTCGAGCAGGCTCCAACACCGAGGCATGCTCCACCGCCGACACGATCAAATGGCTGTGCGGCGGCGACGCCCGCACAACTCCCAACACCGCCAGGTTGTTCGCTTCCGTGGCACCACTGGTGAAGATGACCTCGCGCGGGTCGGCATGCAACAGCGCGGCCACTTCCGCGCGCGCCTGGTCAATCAGGTCGGCGGCGCGGCGCGCTGGGAGATGATGGGGATTGGAAGCGTTCCCCAATTGCTCGGCCCACAAAGGCGCCATGGCGGCGACCACGCGGGGATCCACGCGGGTCGTGGCATGGTGATCCAGATAAATGGGCGCATCCGTCGCGGACATGGCACTCGATCGCTGGCCACACGCAGCCATCCTGCCGGAAACCCGTGAGCTGTGGCGACGGTCGTCCCGCGGCTCGCTGCGGATGGCGGCCCAGCACCACCGCCCATCCGTTCCGCCCAGCACCACCACCAAGCCGTTCCGCCCGGCACCACCGGATCTCACCACCGCTGGGCAGTACCGCCGCTTTCCGACTGCTCCGCACTTTCCGCGGACCACCAGACCCCGTCAATGAACCGGGCTGACGAACCCCGGAGGCTTCACGGCCAGCAAGGAACAATGCACATAGGGCAACATGCGTTCCGCGGTGTTGCCCAGCAGGAGTCCCGACAATCCCGACCGCCCATGCGTGCCGATCACCAGCAGGTCGACGTCATTTTCCTCAATGTAGTGCGGTACCACGGCGTCGGGCGTGCCCTGCACAAGTTCCATTTTGACGCCGTATTTGAGGGTGCGGGCATCGGTTTGCGCGAGATGCGACTGCATGTGCTCGCGGGCTTCCTGTTCCATCCGGGCGCGGTATTTGGCCACTTCTTCCTCGGAAACCCCGGAGGTCCGCAAGTACGCCTCGAATGGGAACTCGAGGGCGTGCAACACGTGCAACCTGGCCGGCACCGCCTGCACGAGTTCGACCGCGGTTTGCAGGGCGGCAAAGGCGGCATCGCTGAAATCGGTCGCCACGGCGATATCGCGAATGTCCCGGACTTCGCCCGGCTTGACGACCCACACCGGCGCCGGGCAGACGCGAATCAGTTTCTGAGCCGTGCTGCCAAACAGCATCCGCTTCGCGGGGCCGCGTACGCGCGTCCCCACCAGCAGCAATTCGTGCCGGGCGGAGAGCACTTGCCGGGTCAACTCTTCCCAGCTTCTCCCAATCCGAACGATATGCTCGGCGGCCACGCCGCGGACTCGGACCTTTTGCGCCAGTCGCTCCAGCGCGGCATTCGCCACATCGATCACGGTGTGTTCATGCAGCCGCACGTCTTCCTCGATCAAGCGGCGGGCTTGTTCGGAAATCTCCAGCACACCGCACAGCGTAATGCGGGCGCCGGTGGCTTCCGCCACGGTAACCGCCTGGTCGATGAGGGCGAGCGTCACCGGCCCCCACTCGTCGGTGGCCAAACGGTCTCCATGATGGAGGTCCACTCCCACCAGCAGATTCGTAGGTCGAGGCATCAGCCATTCCTTGCAATGGTTTCCGCGAGCCCAGGGGGGAACCGCTTCAGTGTAGCGGGAACTTCCCGTGCCGCGACAGCGTGCGCCGTCTCACCCCGATACCCCGACGCCCTGATCCTCCGACACCCCCGGCACCGTGATGCCCCGATCCCCCGGCACCGTAACACCCCGACACCCCGGCACCGTGACACCCCGACGCCGGGATGCCCCGATGCTCCGGCGCGGCCCGACACTGGCCCAGCGACCGGCTCCCTCCGCGCCGCAGACAATCCTTCGCAACCGGCAGTCCCGTTCAGCGCGCGTACACTTTTCGTCCCGCCACATAGGTGGCTTCGACTTCGATCTCCGGGATGCGTGCCTCGGGACACGTCAGCAGATCGGTGTTGAGGATGGCGAAATCAGCGTACTTGCCCGGTTCCAGCGATCCTTTGACATGTTCCTCGAACGTGAGATAGGCGTTCTGAATGGTGTACAACCGCAACGCCTGTTCCCGCGAAATCCGCTGTTCGGGATGCAGCGGTCCATCCATGCGGCGCGGCTGCCGGGTCACCGCGATCCACATCCCCAAAAAGGGGTTGTAGGGGTTCACCGAGCGCTTGCTGCCGATCTTCTGCATGTGGTCGGAACCACCGCCGACGACCACGCCTTCTTCGAACAAGGTTCGGTACGGCTGAAACCAGGCGAGCCGCTCGTGGCCGAATTGCTTCAGCAGCGTGGCGCCGTCGAGCCAGAGCCAGGCCGGTTGCAGGTCGGCGACGATGCCCAGGGCCTTCATGCGGGCAATGGCGTCCGGCGACATGAAGTTGCAATGCGTGATGCAGGGCCGCCGCTCGCGGACCGGCAGGTCGCGATCGATGTTCGCATACGCCCGCACCAGCGCTTCCACCGCACCGTCTCCCACGGAATGGGCGGTGAATTGAAGGTCGCGCTCCAAGGCGTAACGCGCCATTTGCTCCAGCCGGTCTTCCGGAATGAACAGCAGACCGCGGTACTCGGGGTCGCGAATCGAATAAATCTCGCTGACGCCCCACGGCTGCTTCATGTACGCACTGCCCGTGAGCATCCCTCCGTCCAGAAACACCTTGATGCCGCGGAGCCACAGCCAGGCGTCGTACTGATGCAGCGGATGGTCGGCGGCCCGCTGAATCTGCTGCCGCACGTCGTCCCACTCCGCCTGAGCGTTGACGCGGTAGGAGAGGAATACCCGGCACGTGAGCTGGCCCCGGTCCTTCAGTTCCTGGTACAGCGCGATGGCGTCGTTGCCGGCGGCCCGGTCGGCAATGCTGGTGATGCCCACGGCGTTGTAGTCGGCCAGAAGCTGCCGCAGCCGTTCCCGTTTCTCCTCGGCCGATGCGGAGCGTCCGCTCGACTTCACTTTCACATACCGCGAGGCGTTCCGCAGGATTCCCGTGGGTTCGCCGGTCGCGGGATCACGCTCGATCAGGCCGCTTTCCCCTTCCGGAATGCGAAAATCGCGGTCGATGCCGCTGAGTTTCAATGCCAGGGAGTTGAGCACGCAATCGGGGCCGGTGCTGAACATCACGGGGTTGCGCGGAGCCGCCTGATCCAATTCGCCGCGGGAGGGATAACGCTGGTCGCGCAACCGCGTGATGAACACTTGATTGACTGTGATCCACTCGCCGTCCTCCAAGGTTTCGGCCCGGGCCGCGATGTACCTCAAGACGTCGGCGACGGTCTCCATTTCGGGCACCGGATGGTCGAATTCGTACATCGCCGCGCCGGTGGGATGCACGTGGGAATCGGCCAGGCCCGGAATGACGGTACGGCCTTGCAGGTCGACCTGCTCGGTGTGGGGACCGGCGAGTTTCAGCACCTCCGCATTGGAGCCGACGGCAACGAGCTTGTCCCCTTCCACGGCGAGTGCCTCGGCGATGCGGAATTGGGGATCGACGGTCACGATTTTGCCGTGATGCAGGATCAGCGAAGGCTCCGCCGCCCAGGCCGAGCCCCATAGCAACAGCAGGCAGTAATTCATCACGTGGCACTCCTCAACCGGCACGCCTCGGGGGCCTGCTTCAAACATAGCGGACGGCGGCTCCCGAAGGTACTCTCCCCGTATCCGGGAAGGCGGTGTGGCGGCGCCTGGCGAGCGAATGTCCGCCGCCCTGGACTTGCCGGTCGAGCTTGCGAGAGTTACCGCATGACCCGCTCCGTGCGCGAAGAAATCGAACACTTGCGGAACGAAATCCGCCGGCACGACGTGCTGTATTATCAGCGCGCGCAACCGGAGATTTCGGATGCCGAGTACGACCGCCTGATGCGCCGCCTCGAGCAACTGGAGCGCGAACATCCAGAGTACGATTCGCCCGACAGTCCCACCAAGAAGGTGGGCGGCGCACCCATCGAGGGATTCGTCACGGTGGAGCATCGCGTGCCGATGCTCTCCATCGAGAATGTGTTCAACGAGGCCGAACTGGCGGAGTTTGGCGCGCGGGTCGCGCGGCAGATCGGCAACGCAGCGATCGAATGGCTCGTGGAATACAAAGTGGATGGCGTGGCGCTGGCCCTGATTTACGAACGGGGCGTGTTGACCCGGGCCGTCACCCGGGGAGACGGCCGGCGGGGGGACGACGTGACCCACAATGCTCGCACCCTGCGGGGCGTCCCCTTGCGTCTGTTGGGACACCCGCCCGCAGTGCTCGAGGTCCGCGGGGAAGCCTATATCAGCAACTCGGATTTCGTCAAACTGCGGGCCGAGCACGAGCGGCGGGGCGAGGAACCGTTGAAGAACCCCCGCAATGCCGCGGCCGGCGCCCTCAAGCTGCTCGATCCGCAAGAATGCGCGCGGCGCAAGTTGCGGTTTTTCGCCCACAGTGTCGGTGCCCTCGAAGGCGTTCAGTACCGCACGCATACCGAGTTTCTGCGGGCGATCCAGGGATTCGGCATTCCGGCGGTGCCCGGTACCGATGTGCGTCCCAGTTTCGAGTCGGCGTGTGCGTACGCTCAGGAGTTGATGGAGCGCTTGCACGAACTGGATTTCGAGGTGGATGGCATCGTGCTCAAGGTCAACGATTTGGCGATTCGCGAACGCTTGGGCAGCACCAGCAAAAGCCCCCGCTGGATCGTGGCCTACAAGTGGGAAAAATACGAGGCCGTGACCCGCGTGGTCGACATTCAGGTCAGCGTCGGCAAGACGGGCACCCTCACGCCGGTGGCCTTGATGGAACCGGTGGAGATCGCCGGCACCACCGTGTCCCGCGCCAGCCTGCACAATCAGGACGAAATCGAACGCTTGGGAGTGATGATCGGCGACTGGGTCGTGGTGGAAAAAGCCGGCAAAATCATCCCGCACGTGGTGCGCGTCGAGGAACACCGCCGCGATGGCACGCAACGACCGTTCCACTTTCCCAAGCGTTGCCCCGATTGTCACACGCCCGTCGAGCGGGATGAGGGTGGCGTGTATATTCGCTGCCCCAACCCCGCCTGCCCCGCTCAATTGCGCGAAAGCGTGCGGTATTTTGCCTCGCGAGCCGCGATGGACATCGAGGGCCTGGGGGTCAAGCTCATCGAGCAACTCACCGAACAGGGCTTCATTCGCTCGTTTGCCGATATTTACCGCCTGGCCGAGCACCGATCAAAACTGATTGAACTGGAACGCCAAGGGGAAAAGTCCATCGACAACCTCCTGTCCGCCATCGAAGCATCGAAAAACCGGCCCTTGTGGCGGCTGTTGACGGCGTTGAACATTCGGCATGTCGGACAACGCACGGCCCAGCAATTGGCCGAACATTTCGGCACGCTCGATGCGCTCGCGGCGGCGACGGTCGAGGAGATCAGCGCCGTGGAAGATGTCGGACCGGTGATCGCCCGCTCGGTGCATCATTTCTTTCACAGCCCCGTTGGCCGCCAGATCGTTGCCGAATTGCGGGCCGTGGGTTTGAACTTCGGCCAGCCGGCAGCGCGGAAGGCCCACACGGCGGACTCGCTGCCGCTTTCGGGAAAAACGGTGGTCGTGACCGGCACCCTGCAACGTTATCGGCGGGAAGAGGTCCAGGAGTTGATTCACCAATTGGGGGGCAAGGCCGCGTCGAGCGTGTCGAAAAATACGGATTTCGTCGTGGCGGGGACTGATGCCGGCAGCAAACTCGCCAAGGCGCGCGAGCTGGGCGTCAAGGTATTGACGGAGGATGAGTTTTTGCAGCTCATCGGCGGCCGCGGCTGAGGCGCGGACCTTGGTGCGGTTAGAAGCCCGTTCCCTTGGGAGCAGCCGGCTTGGTGGTGGCATTGGGAGCCGGCGGCGACGGAGCCGGGCGATTGTCGGAGGGAGCGGGTCGATTGTCCGGCGCGGGGGAGCGATTGCCAGGCGCGGGGGAGCGATTGTCAGGCGCGGCGGGGCGGTTGCCGGGCGTGCCGGCTCGGGCGGAACTGCCGGGTGCCGGCTCGTTGGCCGCTGCCCGAAGCTCCGCGATTTCTTCTTCCAGCCGGCGGAGACGATCATCCGCCAGGTAGCGGCGGATCAAATCACTGGTTTCGTCGCACAGGCGTTGGACACGCTGCTCGGTGACGCGGTCTTTGTTTTTCTGGGCCGCCGTAACCGCGGCGACACGCACGGCGGAAACGCGCTCGAGGAACGATTGCGGCGTGGCCTGCTTGCGGAGTCGATCGAGGTGAAACTGCACGGCATTCCAATCCTGGCGCTTGGCGGCCGCCCGCGTGGCGGCGATGTCGGCGGAGCGGCGGGCCACTTCATCGACGAGTTCACTCTCCAGAAGCTGCAATTGTCCCTCGGCTTGCAGCCGCACCGAGTCATCCGGCAGGTCGATCCGCACCACAGGTGCGTGGCCCACGGCGACCGGCACATACGCCAACTTCAGCGTGCCGCTGTAGATCGTCAGCCACACCAGTTTCGGCCGCTCCGCCAGCGACAACACCAATCCTCCCGAACGATCGGTGATCACGATTTCTGGCGATGCTGCCGCGGTGGTGCTGTCCGCCGTCGCGGCGGCCTGGCCCTCGGCGCGGAGTTCCACCCGGTGGGCCGACATCGGCCGGGGCGGCTGTGCCTGGGCCCGGCACTCGAAGCGTGTATGCGACCATTGGGGCCGAGCGGCCACGGCGACGTACTCCATTCGTCCGCGCGCCTTGATCGCCAACGGAGACTTCAATCCACTGACGGCGGTCGCCCAGCCGCGGCCCTGCTCCAGCGACTCGACGCGGAAGTAAGTCCACGGAATTGCCTGCTGCCGCGCCAGGGTGCCGTCCCGCCGCCGGGCGATCAACCACGGCGTCAACAACTCACCCGTCTGGAACAAGGCGAACTCCGGGTCGGCTTCGGCCAGGCCTCCCCCTTTCACGACGAGCCACACGGATTGGTCATCCCGTTTTTCCCAGGCGGCGACCGGCCGGAATAAACGCCGCGTGAGCTGCAAGATGCGATCCGGCAACTCCCGTTCATCCAACAGCCACTCCTGGAGCACGGGACTGCGGTGGCCCCAGCGCGGCTCGAAAGACCGCAGGCTGACTTGCACTCCCGTGGCACGGCGGGCAATCCACACCAGGTACCGCACATCCACGATCTCGTCGCGGGCCACCTCATCGAGGGGAAATTCAGCGAAACCAGCCAGATCGAACCACCGCGGCTCAGCCAGGGGTTGGACGTGCACTTGCCAGCGGCCTCCCCAGGTTCGCTCGCACTGGGCTGTCAAGGCGGGCGTCAGGTCTTCGCAAGGTCGGACGGGGTCGCAGGTCTGAGCGACCAGCAGGTGGACACGGTAGGGTTGCAACTCCAGAGGGATGCTCTCTTCCGCCGCGGCGGGCCGACTGCCCAACGTGCCCCACAACATCATCAGGGTCGATAATGCCACGAGGCGCCGAAAGTTGAGTCGAGGTTCCGCCGGTGGTGCCACGGCAACGACTCCTGACGAACCGCGTGCGGAATGCGGCCTCCTGTTGCGATCCTGCCCGCAGGGTCGTTCCCCGTCTGCGGTGGCCGAGCGGTTGCACGGAGGGCTCCCGCATGTTGCGGAATCGGCCGGCACAGCTCGCACGGCCACGGATCGCCGGGAGGCAGCAGTGATCATCGCCGGGCGGCGTTGTCGCGACGGAAATGCGCTCAACGGCATGGACGGAACACCTAGGGAACTTCGGTGGGAAACCAGGATTGCACGGTCCAGCGTTCGACGTACTGGTAAGCCTGCATCGGACGTTCGGGCAATCCGGTAATCCGCTTGCGGGCCAGGAGCCATTCATCCACTTCCCACAGCGGCAGCCAGCGTGCCTCGATCAGGAACTCTGACTGAATCCGCTGCAACAGCCGGACCGCCAGCGCCCAGTCGACGGTTCGCTCCAATTCGAGCAGACTTTCCCGCAGCCAGTGGGGATAGATTTGCAGCGTTTTCCAGTCGGTCGGACCGGCCAGGGCCAACAACGTCCAAAAGTCGACGTATGGTTCCGTCAGCCGCACCGTCGTGTAGAGCAAGTCCCAAGAGGCCCCGGGGTCGGCAGCGGGCGGCAAAAGTTCCACCGTCAAGCCGGCTCGCTTCCAATGGCGCAGCATTTCCGGCAGGACGCGGGCCACCACGGCGTCGGCGGGGACCCGCAGCTTCAGCACGGGTAATTCGCCCCCCAATTCTTTTTTCGCCGTCGCCGCCAGCGACGCCGCCAACCCTGCCGAGTAGGGCGGCGGCGACAACCGCTTATCGTAGGCATACAGCACCGAGGGAAACGGCCCGTTCACCAGGCGGCCGTAGTTTGTTCCGGCGTTTTGCAGAATGTGGATCGACAGCAGTTCCTCGCGCGGCAAGGCATGCTGCAACGCGCGGCGCAAGGGACCATTGCGCGCCGCCACGGAATGCGGGTTGATCAGAATGAGGTGCGTGCGGGGAAGCGCATACTGTTGGACGAAAAAGCGGTTGTCCTGCTGCAAATCGGCCAGGTCGCGCCATTCGACGACCGGCACGAAATCCACTTCGCCCCGGTTCACCCCCTGCAACAGGCGGTCCCAGTCGGCATAGCGGGTTTCGCGAATTTCGGCGACGTGCCGCACCGCCACATCGGCTGCTTCAGGACGCGTCCGCTGAAACACCACCCGATTCTCCCCCTGTTCGGTCACGCGAAAACGCTGGTGCAGGGGGGCAGACCAGATATCCGCGGGCAGATCGGCGTTGTAAGCCGCGGCGTCGGGAGGCAAGGGAATCGGCACGCGGAACCAGCCTTCCAGCCGCAAGGGGATCCGGTTCAGCGACAACCGCCATTCCCATGGCGAGACGGCCTCCACGCTGCGGATGTTCGCCGCCCAACGATCGTCGCCCGCCGCGGAACTGGACGCGGCGCGGGCCAAAATACCTTCGACGATGGCCCCCGCCGTCAACACGGGTCGCGATTCCCACGAAGCACGGCGAGGCCGCAACTGAAACCGCAATTCGCGTCCCAGATCGAGAGGCTCCCACGATTCGATGTACGCCGACCGGTAGCGAACCACGTTGTCTTGCACACGGTCCGGTTCGAAGAGAGGAATTTCGCACAGCAGCCGCGCCCGCTCGTCGGCCGCACTTTCGGCAACAGGGGCGATCGACGGTGCCGGCAAATCCACCACGCCGGCATGCACCACCTGGTACCGTCCGGTCAATTCCTGATGGAGTTCCTTCAAGCCCGGCAACGTCGGCCAGATGCGGGTCGCCCGATCGGCCAGATCGACAGCGGCGCGGTGGTCTCCCAGGGAAGCCGCCGACCGCGCCTCACTGACCGACGCGCTCGCCAACTGCGTCAATTTTTCGTTCCATTGCCGCACGACCACATGATCTTTCACCCGCCGATCCAAGCGCGCCATGAAGTGCCGAATCCGGCGAAAGTCCGCGGCGTCGAATGCGGCGGCCGCGAGCTTTTCCGCCGCGGCCCCGATCAGCTCGTAAAGCTGCGGGTAATTCGGGGCCAAGGTGGAGAGTCGTTCCATCTGCACAAAGGCTGCCTCGGTTTGTCCCTGGTCGAGCAAGCGCTGGCTGTCGAGCAGCAGAAACCGATGGTAGTGCGTTTGATACTCGGGCCAGCCCCGATGGCGGCGATCCAGATACATCAACAGCTCATAGGCCGCGGGGAGCTGGCCCGCGTCCATCAACTGCGAGGCGCGCTGCAACACCAGATCCTCGAAGTACACGATCCGGTCGACGAATCGCGTTTCCAGTTGGTAATCGGGTTCCTCACCCCCGTCGATCAGCGTCAGTTGAATGCGCCGCAGGTCGTACAGCTTCTGGCGATGCTCCTCGACCGACATCCCCGGCGGCCGCGCCTTCAACAAGTCCTCGTACTGCTGTTGCAACGACTTGAGCGTATTCGGCCGCGGGGAAACCGGTTCCACCACCAGCACGTCGCCATTCAGCAATACGATCCAATCAAACGGCTTGCCCCGCAGCAGTTCCGCCGTCTCCGGGACTTTCATCTCGGACAGTTTGGGCAGCGGCGGATCGTCCGGCGATTTTTCCGGAAGGGCCGGCTTATCTTGCCCCAGAACCCCGCACGGCCACGCCAACAGCCACGCACCCAAGAACACCAAGAACACCGCCGCGGACCACACCGCCGCCACGTTTCCCGGACACAGACAACCGCTCCACCCGCTGCCCGGGGCTTGGCACCCAAGCGTTGCGGGCGGCATTCCACCGCGGAGAATAGTCCCATCGCGACGTCGGCTCTGAGGCGCCCGCAAAAACCGTCGGACCGTTGGTGTGGGAGAAGTGTTCATGGCTGTACATCCGGCAAATCCTGCACGCGGTAGAGCGTGCCGTCGACAGCGACGGCCCACAGCACGCCCGCCAGTTCGTGCACACCCAGTCCCAAGGCTTGCGGCACCTGTTTACGCCGCACGATGTCACCGGACTCCTTGCGAAGTGCGACAAGCTGGCCTTGCGGGCCGGCCACCCATACTTCGGAGTCTCCGACCAAGAGCGCGTCGAGCACTGGAAACGATGCGTGCTGCGATTTCCACTCGGGCTGCCCCGTGGCGCCCGCGGCGAACAGCCAGAGTTGGTGGTCCGCCGTCTGCGCGAGCAGCTTGCCATCCACGGCCCATAAGCCGCTGACCGAGGCGGGCAATTCGGGGCCGGCCGTGATGTCGAACGTGCGTGCATCCAACCATTGCAGTTTCCGTTCCGCCGTGGCGCACGCCAAGGTTTCGCCCAACAACACCGGGGGGATGTCCAGCGCCAGGGACGGCTGCACCGAAGCGACTTCGAGGACGTGCGGCACGTCTCCCTTCCGCACCTGGAACCGCCGAATCACTCCGTCGCGCCGGCACCCCAAAAACTCGCTGGCGCCCAGGGGCCGCAGCCACACCCACCGCGGTTGCTCATCCTCCTCGCTCTCCGCGGGAGCGCGCCAGTCTTCGTAGCGTTGCGTGCCCGATAAGGGCTTCACTTGCAGCCGTCCCGGGGCCGGCCAGAGCAATCCCTCGCGCAACAACAACGGAAGGCATTCGGCCGGCCGATCCACACTCGGACCGGCGGCCACGCGACCTTCCGCATCGATCAGCCACAGCTTGGGACTGGCCCCGGCGATGGAAAACGCCACTCGTCCATCGGACAATGTGCCAATGACGGGAGCTTCGCGCAATTCCGGCGGAATCTCCAGTTCCGCGCCCGAGCGGAATTCGATTCCGGTTTGATGCAACCTGGTCGCCGGCACGCGAAACACCAAACCCGCGTCGGAGACGATGGTCGCTCCGCCCGCGGCGCTGGCCAGCAAGACCTTCGGCCGTGCTCCCGCCACGAAGCGCCAGGTTCCCGTCATCCGGTCCCGGTCGATGTTCGTCAGCATGACGGCGTCGGCAAAAAACGGCCGCCGTGCCACAAAAAATGTTTCTCCCACCGCTTGCAGCGGCTGCGCGGTCCACCCGACGGCCACGGGGTTGGAAACCATCCGGAGGCTGTCGGCCGCGATTTCGAAGCGACGAAAGGCGCTGCTGCTCACCCAAAACTGCTGATCTGGGCCGAGCGTCACGTATTGCGGACCGCTATAGTTGTCTTGCAGGCGATACTGTCCGATGGGCGCCAAGCCCATCCGCCCCGGCTCATCACTCACCGCGAAGGCAGCCAGGCGTTCTCCGGAACTGGACACCACCAGTTGGGAGCCGCGCAAGACGGGCGCTTCGAACACCGCGCCGGCAATTCGCGGCGGCTCGCCTCCCACTTCGGGAAGCAGGGCATCAGGCTGGCTGGCATCCCAGAGCCGCAACCGGGCGCTTTCCCCCCGATCGTTTTCACAGACCAAGAGCAGCCGGCCCAACACGAGCAGCGGCGCTCGAACCGCTTGCGGGGCGTGGTCCGTGAAGGTAATCGACGCGCATTCCAACGGATGCCGCCGCACGCTGTAAATCAACCCCCGCTCCCCCGCCACGAACAAATGGGTTTTGCCGGGGGACATCACCGGCGAACCAGCCAGTTCCTGGGAAAACTGCACGCGTGCCGTATGACGTCCCGTTTCCAGATCGAGACGCTCGATGCGCCCTCCGCGCGTGGACACGTAAATTTGCCCCTCTTCCACGCAGGGCGCCGCCCGCAAGGGAGGCTGTTCCAGCGACTGCCGCCAGATCACCTTGCCGTCTTCCGCGCGGCACAACATCAATTCTTGCTGCCGCGTGTCGAAGAACAGCCAGCCATTGACGGCGCCGCGCACCGCCACGGGAAAGAACGGCATGTCCAGACCCGCCGTGCGGCGCCACACGGGTTCACCGGTGATCGTATCCACCGCGTAGAGCGCATCCTGGGCGACCAGCAGCACGGTCTGCCCCAACGAGGTTTCCTCGCTGCGCGAACGGGAATGAAACGCGGGAGTGACCGCGTGGATCGCGGGCAGATCGTCTTGCCGCGCCCGCCGATCGAAGTCTTCGACACGAAAGGAATCCTTTTCCGCCGCCAGGGCGCGCTCCAGCGCCTGGCGCACGCGCGGTTCGCGAGCAAACTCCGGAAATTGCCGCAGCAGTTGAGCTCGCGCCGACAATGCCGCAATCGGTTGTTTTTGCGTCAGTGCCGCTTGCATCTGAGCCACGGCCTCATCCAGCCGGGCCTGTTTGGCGATGGCCACGCGAGCCCGCTCCGTGGCCGTGCGAATCAATTCCAACGGGCCGGTTTGGGGGGTATCAGGATCGGCGGAACGCTCCATGAGGGCCGTGGCGAGGGACGTAATCTCCAGCAGCGAGGCGTCCTTCAGCGTTTCCGCGGACTTTGCCGAACCAATGGCGATCTGTTCGGCGAAGTCGCGCACCAGGGGTTGCAGGTCGCGATAATCCGGCGAGTTCCGATTGGCCGTCACCAGGTTGTTCAATTGCTCCCAGGCCCGGTCCCATTCCGGCGTGGCACCGGAAATTTCCCGCTGCACCCGCGCCCGGCCGGCGCCAATCAACGCCTTGCGGCTTAACCGATGCATCGGATAACGCTGGAGAAATTCCTCGTAGCGTTCAATCGCCTGGGCGTATTTCCCGTCGCGCAGTTCGTTTTCGGCCTGTTCAAACAGCCGCAACTGCTGCTCGCGCCCCATCAGGAACCAAATGACGAGCGCAATCAGCAGGGTGACCGCCGTGCCGATGCTCAAAAACAAAATCGTCGGCGACCTCAAGATTTCCTGTTCGCCCGGGCGATGACGAGCGCCGTGCAATTCGCTGGCGATTTGCCTGGCCAGGCCTCCCTTGCTGTCGGCACGTCCCGTTTCGAGCGTGCGGCGATGCAAGGCACGTTCCGCGACCGCCCCGCGGTCGTCGGTGGAGCTTTCGGGTTCCGATTCCGCCGTCGCCGCGTCGTCGTACCGCGATGGCTCGGCACTCGCCCCCCGCTGCGGCGCGCGAGACACGGCCGCCGACTCGCGCGCCCCGGCATCGTCGTATAAAATGTCGGTGTGGCCGATCCGCAGCACGTCGCCGGGCTTCAAGACGGCACGCTCGACCAGGGTGCCGTTGACGTCCACGCCGCGCGGCGTCGCCGCCGTCACTTCAAAGCCCGTTTTGATCCAACCGATGCGGCAATGCAACGGCGAAACATCGTCCTCGAGCACGCACACATCGTTGAACGCTTGCGCGCCAATCGTGATGGGCGTCGTCTTGTTCAGCACCAGCGATTGCTGGCGCCCATCGGAAAACTTGATTTCCAGGTTCGGCATGTTGAATCCGGGCAGCCTTGGCTGGTCAGCGGGTGACGACAGGAAGACGATACAAACTCATCAGAAAGTCCTTGGCCCGCGGTCAGAAGAAGGCTTGAAGGCCGCTTGAGGTGAAAGGCGATTTTAATCCGGCGGCGGCGACGACGAGAGCCGGATGCGCTGCATGCCGGCCGCGTTCGCGGCGTCGATCACCGCCACCACCGTGCGGTGCAGCGCGTCCCCCTCGGCAAAGACGACCATCTCCGATTTCTGTTCTTTCCGCATCCGCGTCCGCAACACATCCGCCAGGTCCGACAGGTCGCCCACCGGCTCGTCATCGACCGTCACGGCACTGCGGTTGTCGATCCGTACGACCACCGCGAGATCCTGCAAGTCTTCCGGGGTTTGCAGCGATTGCGCGACGCCTTTTTTTTCCTGCTCCGGCGTAGGGGCCGACATGCTTTTTTGCAGGCTGAACGACGCCGTGACCATGAAGAAAATCAACAGTTGAAACACGACGTCCACCATCGGCGTCAGATCCATCTCCTCTTCCTCGCCCCGTCGTTTCGGCAGTTTGAACGAGGGTTCGGCTTCCCCCTCTTCCGACTCCCAGTCTTCCAGGGGGCGATCTGCGGCCGCCACCGGCACGCCGACGCGGGCCGGCCGCGCGCTCTGCGCAACCGACGAAGCGCCGTCGTGTGCCTCGGCAGATTCCTCGTCGGCGGCCGCTGGAACAGCCTCCGCCAGATCCTGTTCGGGCACGAGGACATCATTCCAGCACGACGGGCACGGCACCGTGGTGCCGATCTGCCGGCTGGTGATGCTCAGCAAGGCATTACAATGGGGACAGCGAAACCGAACAGCCATCGGTCACGTCTCGATCGGACAGGATTTCCTGGAGTTGCCATATCGCCTGGAGTTGCCGGGGAGCGGAAATGCGGCCCCACATGGGGCCGTGCCTGCGACGGCAGGCGGGATCCGCGAACCTCAATCGTCGGGTTTGTCGCCCACGCCGATGTAGAACTCCGTTCCTTCCACGCCGCCGATGATTCGCGCCACTTCGTTGACGTCTTTATGGGAGACATCGCCTTCGGCCTTGACGACGATCTTGCGTTTGCCGTCGGCCACCGCCTGAGAAACGTAGCGGCGAACGCCTTCCAGGTCCGATTCCTCCCCTTTCACGTCTCCCAGAACGATGCGGGGCGGTTGCTGGGGTTGTGCGGCAAACAGGGTGATGATGGCCGCCCCATCGGTCTCCACCCCGATGCTGTTGACTGCCGCCGGCAAATCGAGATCGGCGGTGCTCTGCATGGTGGAAGTCACCATGAAGAAGATCAGCAGCAGGAAGGTGCAGTCGATCATCGGCGTGATGTCCAACTCCCCTTCCAGCCCCTTGCGTTTGGCTCGGAAAGGGTCTTCCCCGCCGAAGAGCGCCTGACGTGCCATAGTCCGAGATCCTCAAGGTTTTCGCGCCAGGCCGCGGTCGCACGACCTGTTCGGCTGGCTGCCTCTCGCGGCGTTGTCCGGTTGGTTGGCCTGTGCCGGGGACCGGGAGGACTTCGCATCGTCATCCCCCCGGTGTTGAGCGGTTTCGTCTCCGCGGTGATCAGGGGTGTTGAGCAGCAGCTCCCCGCGGGGCCAGGTGGAGCGGGGCCGGCCGATCACGCTCAGCCGCGCCGCCGACCGCCTCCCTGCGCCACATCCAGTGTCTCCAAAAACGAGTCGAGCTGTTCCTCGACGCTATCTTGCAGCTTGCCGAGCCGGACGTGAATTGCCGCGCTGACCAGCACCAAGGGAATGGCGATCGCCAGGCCGATGGCGGTGGTCCACAAGGCGAAACTGATGTCGTTCGCCAGCATCGACGGATCGACGCCCGTTTTCTGGCGGCCGGCAATTTTGGCGAACGCCGAAATCATGCCGAGCACCGTCCCCTGCAAGCCCAACATGGGGGCCGCTTTGATCAGCGTGTTCACCCAGGCCATGCGGTATTCGAAGTCGGCCAGAACGTCGGTGGCGAACCGCTCGGCGAGCAGTTCGCGCAATTTGGCCATGGGACGATCGCGATTGGCCAGCGCCACCAAAATCAATTGCGGGACGGCTTTGGCCCAGTAGGGCGGGGAATCGCACACTTGCGCGGCCTGATCGAACTGGCGCTGCTGCACCAGGTCTCGAATATCGTTCAGAAACGAATTCGCCGCCGTTTGGCTGGAGAAGCGCTTCTGCGCAATCCGCCGGAAGATCAGCACCACCAAAAACACACCGTAGATCGCCACCAAGGCTTGCAGCGGGTACACCGCGTTGTTGACGAGGTCGAGAATGGCTGTGAAGTCCATGGTTCGGAGATGTCCTGAAAACGGTGTCGACGGACAGGCGGAACGACGACAGGCTGAAGTGGCCGACTATTGTTCCCAAATTCCTCCCGCTTGCCAACGCTGCCGGCCGCGAGAAATCACGGCGGAATTTCGCTGCGGGTGGCGGGGCGCGCGGTTAAGGTCCGGCTTCCAATTGGCGGACAACCGTGAATCGATAACCGGACGCCCCCACCGACTCGACGATGAAATACGTGCGTTTGATTTGGTCCGGTTTGCGGCCGCGGTAGTCCCGTTCCAACTGGGCCAGTTGGGCTTCCACCTCGGGGGGATAGAAATGGAAGATGGGCGCGTCGGGAGGGACATTCACGCCGGCCTTGGCGAACAATTGCACGTCGGCCAACCGCCGCTCCCCGGCTTGCCAGGTCATGTACATGCGGGTTTCGTCCTTGCCGCTCTTGGCGTAGTTGACCTGCGGCTTCGCCGACGAGATGTTCCGCAGGTAGGCCAGCCGGCCGTCCGGCAGCAAGGCTCCCAGTTCGATTTTGAAGAAGTCGAGCTGTCGCGCATACAGATCGAGTTCGGTCCGGTCCGCAAAGCGGATGAACCAGCGTTGTTCGCGGGGAATGCCTCCCTTGCCAGGCCCCATCCCCAGGCCGCGACGGCCCGTGCCGGTGGAACTGCCCACCTTGCCCACGTTGCTGGCACCCGTTTCAAATTGTTGCTTGAGCGGTTCCGCCGCCGCATCCGAAAGTTCGGTGACGGTTTCCAGCGATTCCGCGATCTCGAGTTGCTCGGCGGTGGTTTCCGCGGGTGAGGCGTTCTTGACTTCCGGTTCGGGCGAATCGACCCGCAGCGATTCGTCGACGAAGCCGTCCTCGAACCCTCCCGGCAGCTCGAACATTTCGACCGGCACCGCCTTGGCCTTGGGGGGCAGGCGGTTCGTCAGCCACAGCGAGGCCACGGAAAAGCAGGCCGCCAGGATGCCCAGAAACGTGGCGATCACGGCGGCCACCGCCAGGTCGTACCGCGTGACTTTCAACACGGGGGGTTTGATCAGCGTTTCCGGCATAAGGTTCGATCTCGCTGGCGTGGAAATGGGCTGACGCTCAGGCAACTCGCGGTCCGCGCGCGCCGCTCGCGGCAAGGGACCCAGATGTTGCCTCCTCGAGCCTTTCGGGAACTCACTTGCGGCGCAACATCAGGCGGTCATCACGTTCATCATAGGGACGAACTTGCAGGTACCAATCGTGCCATGCCTTGCGCAGCGTGCGCTGCCACTGGGCAAGCCGAGCGGCATAGGCCGCGTCGTCCTCGTTGTCCTGTTGCGACGGCGGATCGATGGGGTAGAACTCTCCCTTCTTTTCTCCCGTTGGCAAACCCTGTGGTTGCCGACTGAGCACGCACAAGGCCAGACTGGCTTCGGTCGCCACGCCGAGATCGGAATCGCCCAAGGCCGCAATCAGCAGCGGGGCCGAACGCAGGTCGTCCGAGCGGCCCACGGCCCACACGGCCACGCGGCGAACTTCCGCCCGCGGGTCGGAGACGAGCCGCTTCAAGCGCTCGATTTGTCCGATCAGTTGTTCGCGGCGTTCCAATTGCACGGTTTCCACGATCCGCTCCGCTACGGCTTCCTCGACGACCTTGCCCGACCGTTCAAGCTCGGCGAGCAGGACATCGAGGTCTCCCTGGGGAACGCGCGGCTTGACTTGCCCTTCGGTCATCTGCACCTGGGCCAAATCGTCGGGCAAACCCCGGCCGCCGGCCAGCAAACCGCTGCCCACCAATTGGACTTTGCGGGGTGGGCCAACAACCGATTGCGTCGCCCGGACATAAAACAGGAGCGCGAAACAGGTCGCGCGCACCGCCGTCGTTTCACTCTGATTGATTTCCCACCATTCGCCGTTGGGCTTTTGGATCGACCGCAGCGCCTCGCCCCCTTCTTCGTACCAGCGATGAGACCCGAAGGCCTCGGACTCCATCAGCGTGCCGATACGCTCGCACGCATAATGCAGATATTGCATGTACTGGGTGTGACCCGTGCGGGGAAACGTGGTGTAGTGTTCGGCCATCCACCGGGCCGCCCGCCTGATCCCGTCTTCCAGTTCCCCTTTGTAAGCGGCCGGCGGTTTGGCGGCGGTTTTCTCCGCGGGCTTGTCCTCTTGCGGCCGTTCCAGCACGCCAAACCGTTTTTTGTTGGGTTGGGGCGTCGTCGGGGCATCGGTTTCCAATCCCGATTGGTACAACATCCGCCGGACGATGAGCAGCGAACTCAGCCCCGCGGCCGTCATCGTGGGCACCGATTCGGTTTGATACATGGCCTTGTGCGGCTGATAGTTGAAGCCGCCATCCCGCCGCTGCGTCACCAGAAACCAGCGTCCCGCCTTTTCCAAAGTGGTCAGGGGAACATCGAGTCTCGCGCGTTGCACGGCCCACAGGCCGAGGAGGGCGAATTGCGAGATGCTGGTATCTCCCGCATCCGGTTCCTGATAGGGGTAGAACCACGCCCCATTGGGCAACTGCTTGCGGACGAGGTAATCTCGAATCGCCTCCAGTTGCGGTCGATACGTGATGGGGTCGACATCGGCCAATAACATGGCATCGCACGCCGCCTCGTACACGTGGTGCGGCGGTTCGGGGCCTGCGCCATACACACCCCGCTGCACCTTCGAGGCCACCGCCGCCAACGCGCTCTGAATCAGCGGATGGTCCTTGCCGATCCCGGCCTTGGCCAGCGTATACGCGGCCAAGGCGGCTTCACCGCTCCCAGGCTCGGTCTTCAGCTCCAGCAATCGATTGCGGCCGCGCGCGATCACATCGGCGTACTTGTCGCGCGGATTACGATCCGCCTGGGCGGCCGCACTGGCCATCGGCAGGATTGCCAGGCTGAACGTCAGATAGACGGCCCACCGCATGTGCCCCCCCTCGTCGAACATCGTGACGGTTGTCACCCTCGCCACGTTCCCGGACCAACTCTTTCGAACGTACTGCCCGCTCCTCCCATGGAGTTCTTCAAACCATGGAATCCGTCGCCGAACCCGTGGCCGTCGTCTTCCGCTGTCCGTCTCAGACTCCGCTCTGTTCCTGTCGCCGGCAACTGCGGCGGGAATGCGGCAACGGCCGGTCTTCCCCGGTTTTCAGTTTTAAGAATTAACGCAACCGCGTTTCCGTGGTCAACGCTGCCGCACGAGAGGGACCAGCTTTTCCCTGCCCGCGGGGACACTCGCCAGCATACCCGACCCAAGGGTGGCTGCCGCACACACCGTCTCCTTGTCGGCATTCCTCGGGCCGACCGCCGAACGCTATCGACGGCAAACTCGAATTGCCAAAAGTAGCCTCTTCGCCTACACTTCCGCCGCAATTCCGGTCCGCTGGATGGCGGTTCCATAGGCAGGGAAGGATCCCCATGCGCCACTCATCGCATAGTCCGTTCGCCACGGCGCTCCTGCTCATTCCGATCATTACGGTTCCCTTGCTGGCCATTTTTGGTGTGCCGCAGATCACCCCCGTGGTGCCTTCGGCCGTCCATTCACCGTCGGCGAAAACCGAGGTTCTCACCGACGCGACGGAATTCACCCCCGCCTCGGCGGAGAGATGGGAAGCGCTCGATGAATTTCCCACCAGCGTAACCGGCGCCCCGGCGTCCGAGTGGGTGGAGGTGCCGCCCGATCCGACAGCTCAGGCCGTCGCCGACCGACGCGCCGAAGGGTTGCCTCGCCCGCCACCACTGACCCAGGCAATCGATACTCCTCCCCCGGCGGCCACCCCGCCGACCAGCCCATCGGCTGGAGAAAGTGCTGCGTTGCCGCGCGCGGCCCCCCCTCCGGCGGTCGTGCCGATTGGTTATGTCCGCGACACCGCGGACGGTGGACGGAATGGGAAATCGTCCGCTGCGCGGCGTGCGGCTCCCGCGCCTCCCACTCCGACCCTCACCTGGCAGTCGGCGGTGCGCAAGCTGAACGATCTGGAAATCCGCAACTTTCGCCTCGAACCGGGGCAACGACCCGACCAGTTCGTGTTCATTTGCTCCTACACTCCACCCGACAACCCGCGAGTGTCCTACCGCTTCGAGGCCGAGGCCGACGAACCCCTGCGGGCGGTGGAGAAAGTCTTGATGCAAATCGATTCCTGGTTGGCCTCCCGGTGATGCGGCCGCCGGGTCGCGCGGCCCACTCGGAGAGGGTTACGCCAGCCCGTGATGCCTCAGACGCCCCATCAGTCCGGCACGGGGACGCGGATCAACCCCCAACGTTTCGAAGGCTCGATCATGCGACTCCCAACTTCCGTATCGTGTGGACCGTGGCAGCGTCCCACGGAGTGGCGAAACGACGCGCGCCCGGGCATGAAATGGCTCTTTTTCGCCGCGCCACGGACCTCGGAAACCATACTGTCCTGCGAAGGGATCGATCCTGTCTGCTTGCGGACCCCCAAAATGGCTCGCGTGGAGGCGGTGCTGCTGGTGTCCGATACGGCCCTCACGACCCGCAGGCTGGTGCAACTCGCCACTCTGGCCGACGTCGCGGAAGCCAAAGCCGTCATCGACCGCTTGAATACGGCCTACGACCGTGCGGGCAGTCCGTTTCGCATCGAACGCGTGGCCGCGGGCTATCGTCTGCTCACGCGACCCGAATTCGCCCCCTGGCTGAGTCGCTTGCACCAGCGCCAAATGGAATTGAAGCTGTCGCCCCCCGCCATGGAGACATTGACGATTCTCGCATATCGCCAACCCCTCACGCGGGCCGACCTGGAGGCAATTCGCGGCGTCCAATGCGTTGATGTGCTCAAGCTGCTGATGGACCGCGGTCTGGTACGAATCGCCGGGGAAGAACCTTCGTTGGGCCGTCCCTTCCTCTACGAAACCACCCGGAAATTCCTGGAAGTCTTCGGGCTGCGCAGTCTGGACGATTTGCCCCACGCGGCCTCCCTGAGGCGGCCGGAAAACGTGGTGGACGCCGCGGAACCTGCCGAAGAGGCCGAAGCCGCCTGAGAACCATGTCGCCGCGCACCACCGCCGCAGCCGGCATGAGAGTCACACGGCGGCTCGGCGACCGGGGGTCGCTTTGGGGAACGCTTCGTTGCCGCAGCCGGCGGCAGTCGGCAGCATCTTCCCCGGACTGCACAAGCCCGTGGGGTTGAAGCAGTCGTGCACCGCCTGCATCACCGCCAGGTCGTCGGCCGTGAATAGTTTCTGCATGAAACTGATTTTTTCCACGCCGATACCATGCTCCCCCGTGACGCTGCCTCCCAGTTCGATGCACCGGGTGAGGATTTCATCGCTGGCCTGGAGAACGCGCCGCACTTCCTCGGGACGGCGTTCGTCGAACAGCAGAATGGGGTGGATATTGCCGTCCCCCGCGTGAAACACATTCACGATGCGGAGACCATGCCGCCGGCCGCATTCGGTAATGAAGCGCAGGATCTCCGGCAGCCGGGTCCGTGGGACGACGCCGTCTTGCGTGCAATAGCTGGGGCTTAGCCGACCAATCGCGCCAAAGGCCTGCTTGCGCGACTTCCACAACAGTTGACGCTCCTTCGGCGAGTTGGCCTGGCGGACTTCCCGCGCGCCGCACTGCCGGCATAAGGCGGCGATCTTCTGGGCTTCCCCATCCACTGCCACTTCCAGGCCGTCGACTTCGATCAGCAGTACGGCCCCGGCATCCAGCGGAAAGCCGAAATGAAACGCCTGTTCGACCGCTTGCACTATCCCCTGATCCATCATTTCCAGTGCGGCGGGAACGATGCCGGCCCCGATGATTTCGCTGATGGCGCGCGTGGCGTCGTCCACGGTTTCGAACACGCCCAACATCGTGCGGTACGCCGCCGGATCGCGGGTCAGACGGACAATCAACTTCGTGCAGATGCCCAGCGTCCCTTCGCTTCCCACGAACAACCCCACCAGGTCGTAGCCGGGCACGTCCTCCACCACGCCCCCCAACTGCACCACGCTGCCATCCGGCAGCACGACTTCCGCGCCCAAGACATGATTCACGGTGACGCCATACTTCAGCGTGTGCGGCCCCCCGGAATTGGTGGCGAAATTCCCGCCCACGGTGCACGCCCCCTGGCTGGAAGGATCGGGAGCGTAGTGGTAGCCCGTCCCTTTCAGGTGTTGCGTCAAGTGGATGTTGACCAGTCCCGGCTCGACCACCGCGTACCGATCGCGCACGTTGACCTCGAGGATCCGCCGCATGCGGGTCAGCGAAATGATCACCCCCCCTCCCACCGGGAGACACCCCCCGGCCAGACTGGTGCCCGCTCCACGGGGCAGAAATGGGATCCGCCGCTCCTGGCACAGTTGCACCACCGCCACCACCTGTGCGGTGGAAGAGGGAAAGACCACCACTTGCGGCGGGCATTTTTCGACGGTGTAGCCGTCGCATTCATACACCAGAAGTTCGTCGGCGGCGGTGATCAGTCCGTCGCTCCCCACAATCGCTTGCAGACGGTGCAGGAATTCCTCGTCGAGGGAGGTGGTCATGATCGGCCGCTTCCAGCGAGTCGTCGGTCAGGAGTTTGAATGGCCGCCGCAACGCGCCCCTGGTCAGTAGTTGAAGCCATTTTTGCGGAGATGCACCCAGGGACGCAAACTGGCGAAATCGGGACCAGTGCCGGCCGCGGTGATTTCCACGCCATACACCACATGATCCCCGGTGTCGAGTTGTCCCGTCACCCGGCCGGCAAGGTAGCCCAGCGCTTCCGTCAAGATGGGGACGCCGTTCGGGAGATGCTGAACATGCAAGCCAGCGAAGGCCGGCTCGTCGGGGCCGAATCCGCGGCTGAACTGCTTCAGCAACTGCTTCTGCCCATCCCCCACGAGATGCAGGGCGATTTGCGGCGCGTCCCGCAGCCAATCGTGAAGAAACCGCTTGCGATGAACGGCCACGGTGACCATCGGCGGCTCGAACGACGCCTGCTGGACCCAACTGGTCAACAGGCCGGTTTCCCGCCCGTCAGCCGCCTTCGCGGTCAGGATGAACAGGCCGCTGGGTGTGCGCGCCAAGACTTCGCCAATCACCTCGCGCGCGGTCGGGGGAGTCTGTTCCGTCATCATGTTCCTTCAGGTCGGCGAGGCCGTGAACGCCTCAGTGCTCGGCAAACTCCTCGTTGCTCAGCCCATGTCGCGTTGCCCAGCGATGCGCCAATCCCTTCCCGCACGGCAGCCGCTCTACTTCGCAGGCCGTGTGCGGCAGGCCGTGTGCGGCAGGCCGTGCACGGCAGGCCCTGTTTGCGTTCGTAGTCCGGGTTTGCGTTCGGAGTCCGGGTTCATAGCCGATGAATTTGTCCCGTCGGCGTCGTGGGCCGCCGGTCGATTGGTTTCAAACAGGATCGTTACCGGATGCGGCGGCGCTGACATCTCCGTGCGCTGCTAGTGGCCCTGTTGCGGTCGCCGCCGACCAGCCAGCGCCCCGCACGTTCATATTCTACTGATAGATGACCACCAGGATCAGCATGGCCGGGCCTTTGCCGAGGTTTTCGATGGCGTGGGGGACATCCGCCCGATAGCTGGCCGAATCGCCGCGCGCGAGGTCGATCTGATCGTGTTGCGAGGTCACGCGGACTTTCCCCTGACTGACCGTGAGGAATTCGCGCGTGCCCTGATAATGCGGCGCGCTCCGCAAAGCCCCTCCAGCGCGCAGCCGCACCTCGTAAATTTCCACGTCCTTTTCCAGATGCAGGGGCGACAAGGTGCGGATTTCGCAGGCGGCATCCGAACGGTACAGTTGGGCTGGATCGTTGCCCCGCACCACTTGAATGCCCGAGGCAGCGCCGGGCAATTCGACGAATTCCGCCAGGCTCATGCCGAACGCCTGAGCGATTTTGCAGGCCACCGCGAGGGTGGGGTTCGCCAGGCGGCGTTCGATCTGGCTGAGCATGGAGCGGCTGACGCCGCTGGCCGCCGAAAGCTCGGCGAGCGACCATCCCCGCTGCTGCCGCAACACCTTCACGCGCCCGCTGAGTTGTCCGCTGATGGGGTCTGGCACGGCGACTGGGGAGGACGGGCGTCGCTTGGCCATGGCGTCCCCTCCGCTGAGCTCCCGGGTGGTCGCGCGGTTCACGTCGCGAACGATTCACGTCGCGAACGCTCATGCCGATAACCGGTTCCGGCGCGGTGCGGCCGGCGGCTCGGCAACATCCGACGTTAAGCGACGGTCAGGTGAAGAACTCGGCGGCGTCCCGATAGAACTCCATATCCAGGGTTTTGAGCTTGCCGACGGCATCGGCCAGCGGCACGTCGATGATGTTCGTGCCTTGCAGCGCCACCATCCGGCCGAACTTCCTTTGCAGAACCAACCGGCCGGCCCCCACGCCCAGTCGCGTTCCCAACACGCGATCGAATGCGGTCGGCGTGCCGCCCCGTTGCAAGTGGCCGAGCACCACGCACCGCGTTTCAATCTGGGTTTTTTTCTCGATGATTTCGGCGACGAGGTTGCCGACGCCCCCCAGGCTGACATGTCCGAACTCGTCGATTTCCGCCCGGGTGGTGATGAACCCTTCCTCGGGTGAGATGGTGGCCCCTTCGCTCACGACGACAATTCCGTACTTCTTTCCAGCGGCCCTGCGCGCCAGCAAGACGTCGCACATGCGGGCGAGGTCGACCGGCACCTCGGGAACGAGAATGAAGTCGGCCGCCGCGGCCATTCCGGCTTCGCAGGCAATCCACCCCGCATGCCGGCCCATGGTTTCCACCACGATAATCCGGCGGTGCGATTCGGCGGTGGTGCGGAGCCGGTCGATGGCCTCGACCACGATGTTGATGGCCGTGTCGAACCCGAACGTCACGTCGGTGCAGCTCAGGTCGTTGTCGATGGTTTTGGGACAGCCCACGGTGGCCAGGCCATGGTCGTGAAACAGACGGTTGGCCACACCTAGCGTATCGTCGCCGCCGATGGCAATCAGGGCGTCGAGCCCCAAACGGGCATAGGTGTCGAGCAGTTGCGCGACATATTCCGGCTTCTTGTAGGGATTGGTCCGTGAGGAGCCAAGGATGGTGCCCCCGCGCCAAATGATATCGCTGGTGTTTTCAGGGGTCAGCTCCATGGTGAGTCCCTGGATGGCGCCCCGCCAGCCTTCCAGCAGGCCCAGCACCTGGCCGCCCGCATTGGCCACGGTTCGCACGACCCCGCGAATCACGGGATTCAGGCCGGGACAGTCCCCGCCGCCTGTCAGAATGCCGACTTTCATGACCTATTTCCCAATGGCCGCGGTCCACCGTCGGGACCGCATGACGACTCTGGAATCGTTGATTGTTCGACAAGCGCTTCCAGGCGCGACGAGCGCGCCGGCTTGGGGAACGAGCGATCCGTCCCCGCACGGCCGCTTATTGTACCGCCTTTCCCCGGTCCGGCTACGATCGCGTGATGAGGTGCTGCTCCACGAACGTGGTGTGCATGCGGCCTTCCGCAAAGGCGGAGTTGTTGAGAATTCGCTTGAGCAGGGGAATGGTGGTGGTGACCCCTTCCAGCACGAATTCGTCGAGACAGCGTTTGAGGCAGGCAATGGCTTCCGCCCGCGTGGGACGATGCACAATCAGTTTGCCAATCATGGAATCGTAATACGGCGGAATGACGTAGCCCTCGTGGACGTGCGAGTCGAACCGCACGCCCGGTCCCCCGGGGATCCGCAATTTGGTGATCTGCCCCGGACAGCCGCGGAAGTCGTTCTCGGGATCTTCCGCGTTGATGCGAACTTCGATCGCCGCGCCGTTGCATGGAATGTTGCGCTGCTTCCAGGGCAGAGGTTCGCCGGCGGCGATCCGAATCTGCTGCTGAATCAGGTCGATGCCCGTCACCGACTCGGTCACCGGATGTTCGACCTGAATGCGGGCGTTGACCTCAATGAAGTAGAACTGATTGTCCTGGTCGACGATGAACTCCACCGTGCCGGCATTGGTGTATTCCGCCGCGGAAATCAGCCGCACGGCCGCCTTGCAGATGTCTTCCCGCACCGACTGCGGCAGGTTGGGGGCCGGCGATTCCTCGATGAGCTTCTGATGCCGCCGCTGCGTCGAACAATCCCGCTCCCACAGGTGCACCACTTCGCCGTGTTGATCGGCGAGGATTTGCACCTCGACATGCCGCGGGTTCTCGATGTACTTCTCGAGATACACCCCCGGATTGTTGAAGGCCTTTTCCGCCTCGACGGCCGCCTGCTTCAACCCGGCTTTCAAGGAGATATCGTTGCGGGCCACCCGCATGCCCTTGCCGCCGCCACCGGCCGTGGCCTTGATCAACACCGGATAGCCGATCCGGCTGGCGATTTCCAGCGCCTCGTTTTCGTCGGTAATCAGCCCGTCGCTCCCCGGAACGAGCTTGACCTGCGCCTGCCGCGCGATTTCCTTGGCCGTCACCTTGTCTCCCAAGCGGCCCATGGCCTCGGGGGACGGACCGATGAAGGCGATCCGGCAACTGCGGCACACCTCGGCAAAATGCTCGTTTTCGGAGAGGAAGCCGTAACCGGGATGAATCGCCTGCACGTTGCCGATCTCGGCGGCGCTGATGATGTTCTTGATTTGCAGGTAGCTCTTGGAGGCTTGCGCGGGACCGATGCAAATCGCCTGATTCGCCAGCCGCAAATAGTCGGCGTGTCGATCGGCCTCGCTGAAGACCGCCACGGTTTCGATCCCCAGTTCGCGGCAAGCGCGAATGACCCGGAGGGCGATCTCTCCACGATTGGCAATCAGAATCCGTTGAAACATCAGGGGCTGCTCATACTGCGGCGAAGGGATGCGGAACCGCGAGAAACTGCGGGAGACACGCGGCCGCTGCGAAGATCTCCGGTCTGCGTGAGCAGCCGCCCCACCTCCCCGTGTTGAAGCGTCCGCATCGGTCCGCCTTAGGGTCGGACTTTGAACAAGGGTTGCCCGAATTCCACGGCATCGCCGTTCTTGACCAGAATGGCCTCGATGGTACCGGTGACTTCCGCCGGGATCGGATTGAAAACCTTCATGGCTTCGATGAGGCAAACCGTGGTTTGCGGTGACACCTTGGAACCGACGGTGACGAACGGCGGATCTTCCGGCGATTGGGCCGAATAAAACGTTCCCACGGTGGGCGCCTTGATCACGAGCAGCCCATCGTCTTTGTCTTTGGCTGCCGGGGGAGGTGGCGCGGGGGACGCCGCCGCGGGCGCTGCCGCAGGAGGCGGCACGGCGGGGAACGGAGCCGCGGGAGGCAGGGGCGGCACCGCCATCACGGCGGGACTACCTCGTCGTAGCCGCCAATGTTCGTCACCTCGCCGCAGGCTGATTTCCGATAGTCCGAATTTGTCCATCACCTCAATCAGTCGCTGGACCTGTTCGAGATCGAACGGTCCCGACGAATTCGCCATGTCCAAGTCCTTTGCCGGGCGTCGCTCGCCGCGCGAGGGGTGTGGGGAACTCGAAGATTTAGGCATAAACTGCGGGATTCCTCCAACCATGCCGCGTCGTGCCGCATGCTCTGGTCGCGCGGCCTCGTTACCGCCGCAGCTTCAGAGAGGTGCTTACAACTCCAAGGGATAGGTCGACAGGACTTCGCAACCGTCGCTGGTGATCAACACGTCGTCTTCCAACCGCACGCCGCCGAAACCGGGAAGATAGATTCCCGGCTCGACGGTGACCACCATTCCCGGCTGCAAAAGCTCCTGCGACGTCGGGCTGAGACGCGGGCCTTCATGGATTTCCAGACCAATTCCGTGACCCAATCCGTGACCGAAATACTTGCCGAAACCAGCGTCCTCAATGACCTTGCGGGCGGCCGCGTCCACCGCCTGACCTGCCGCGCCCGGCCGCATCACCGCCAGCGCGGCGTTTCTGGCATTCATCACAACTCTATGCAGCTTCTCAAGTTTGGGCGGAATCTTACTGAGCGCTAGAACGCGCGTCAAGTCACTGTGGTAGCCGCTCGGCTCGACCGCACCCCAATCGATCAACACGAAAGGGGATTCACGAAGTTGATGCACGCCGGCCCGATAGTGGGGCAACGCCGACTGCGGTCCGACCCCCAAAATTGGCTCGAAAGCGGCCCGCAACGCGCCAAACCGCCGCATTTCGTGTTCCAGCTCGTGTGCCGTGGCCCGCTCCGTCATGTCCGGCAGCACGCGCGCCCAGGCCGAGCGCAGCCCCCGCTCGGCCATGGCGATGGCCCGCCGGATCGCGGCAATTTCATCGGGATCCTTGATTTGCCGCAACGACTCGACCAGCCCCCGTTGGGCCGTTAACTGAACGTGTCCCGCCTTTTCCGACAAGGCAGTGAACTGTGCCACGGACGTGTATTCCGCCTCGAACCCCACGCGCCGCAGTCCTTGCTCGTTGAACACCTGGCTCAGGAACTCGGTCTGCGAGGTTCTGGCCGTGCGGATGGCGACCGGCAATTCGGGACATTCCTGGGCCAGTTGCGTCTCGAACCGGCTGTCGCTGATGAGCAGGGCGCGCCGCGGCCCGAGGAGCAGATGGCTGGAGTCCCCCGTAAAGCCCGTGAGATACGTCACGTTGGGCGGATGCCCGACGAGCAAGGCTTCCAAACCCGCTTTTTTCACCGCGGCACACAATCGGGACCGCCGCGCCGCAAACCGAAAACGCTTCATGTTCCACCAAGGTTTCCCGTCGCTTATGCCGCACAATCCTCCCGCGACGTTTGGTGACGATCCTTCCGCGGCGTGGTTCACGTATTCGTCGTGCCCGCCGTGACGGCGGGCGCCGTTTCGGCAGGCAGCGTTTTGGCGCCGAGCCAGCGGCCCAGCGGTCCCAGTCGACCGCTGTGCAACAACACCAGATAGGCCGGCACCAGCACGGGCCGCACCACGAACGTGTCGAGCAACACGCCGAATGCCAGCGCAAAGCCCAACTGGGACATACCTTTGAGAGTGCCCGCGGCCAGCGACGCAAACGTGCCCGCCATGATGATCCCGCAACTGGAGATGATTCGTCCCGTTTTGGACAAGGCCTGGATCACCCCTTCGACCGGACCATGCACCACCTGTTCTTCCTCGATCCGACTCATCAAGAAGATGTTGTAATCCTCGCCGACGGCGATCAGGATGGTGAACAGAAACATCGGCACCTTCCAGTCCAAGCCGGCGAAGGCTGCTCCGTCGTACCACCAATACACCAGATAGGTGACTCCCAAGGTCGCCAGATAGCTGAACAGCACGCTGATGATCAGGTAACTGCAAATCCCCGGTTGGCGGAGCAACATCACGAGAATCGCGAAGACCCCCGCGATCACCAGCAAATCGATGCGCACCTGGTCGCGATCGGTGACGTTTTTCAGATCGCGAATGCTCGCCGTCGGCCCCAAGAGATACAGCGTGGTGGACGGGGGCAACAGCCGGTGGAGTTCCAATTCCAGCCGCGTGAGGTGCTCGATGCTGTCTCGCGAGAACGGGTCGATGTTCGCAGTCAGTTCGACCCGCGTCCAATGTTCCCCGAAACCTTCGACCTGGCTCACGTAATGCTGGATGGCCCGGGCGGTCATGATGCGTCGCCGCGCCGGATTCGTGACGGTCGAGAGGCTTTCGTCGCCTCCCAGGGGATGCGAGACGCTGCGGACATCGGATAGCAACAGGTCCTCGGCGCGTTCCCGCAGCCCCAGGGTGAGGCTGTTGATCACCGCCACGCCTCCCGACTCGCCGTCGAGCTGCGTGAAATCGAGTTGGTCGGAGTGAATCAGGGCGGTGATCGGCCCCGTGGTGCCGGCGGGGAAGTGGCGCTGGACGATGTTCGTTCCCACCACGCTCCGCGCGGTTGCCGGCAGATCCGACAACAAGCCGTAACTGAGGTGGGTGTAATTCGCCACGCCGACAATGGCGAAGGGCAACATGATGATCACGCTGACCGCCCAGATGGAGAAGGGTCTCCGCAGCAAGGCCGCACCCACGTGGTCCCACAGCGATTGCAACCACCCCTGATGTGCCACGGCCTCGAAGGCGCCGGGTTGTGGGTCCGCGGGGCCGTTGGCCCAGCGAAACGGGGCGTGCAGCCTGCCGCGCAGCTCGGACCAATTCGGCTGCCAGAACACCCACTGGCCCATCAAGGTCAGCAGCGCCGGCGTGAACGACAGCGCCGCCAGCAGCACAATCATCAACCCGAAGGAAATCGCGATCCCCGCCTCGTGGAATTTTCCGAACTCGGCGAAGGCCATCATGCCGATGCCGCAAATCACCGTCCCGGCGCTGGCGGCGATCGCCGCCCCGACGCGGCCGAGGGCATCGCGCACGGCTTGTCTGGAGCCGATGCCTTGGTCCACTTCTTCCTTATAACGGGCGATGAGGAACAGACAGTAGTCGACGCCGGCGCCGTACAGCAGCACCGTCACATAGGATTCGATCCCGGAAAACAACACCACCCAACCGCGCTCGGCGGCCAGGCACAGGAGCTTCATCGTCAACAGGACGGCCGCGAAGACGGTCGACAGCGGCACGAGCCACAAGAACGGAGCGCGATAGATCGACAGCAGCAGCAACACCACCAGGATGATCGTCCATTTTTCGGTGGATTTGGCGCTTTCCTTGGCGGCCCGCAACATGTCGCGGCCGACGACGGCGGTTCCGCTCAAGGCCAGTTCCAATCCCTGCGGCACGTGCTGCCGGAATTCCTCGTCTTCAAACAGCAGCTCTTCAATGGCGCGGATCAGCGGGGCGTTTTTGGTGTCCAGGAATTCAGCTTGCAGCTCGATCAACACCAGCGTGGCTTGCCGGTCGGGACTGATCAGAAACCGGCCCGTCGACTTGTCGCGAAACGTCAGCACCGGGGAGGACGCTTCGGCAGCCTCGTCCTCGCCGCGGACTTCCAGCTCCTCGGGCAGGAGCCGCCGCAATCGTTCCTTCAACTCGAACTGCGTTTCGGGATCCCCCTCGTCGAGGTCGTCGTCGACGAAGTTCAGATCTTCGTCCGTCAGATGCTCTCCGGGAGCAGGCCGCCGCACGATCACGGCAATCGTGCTGGCGCGCGAATGCTCGGGAAACGATTGGGCAAAGGCGCGCTCTCCCACGCGACTGGGACTGTCTGCGGGCAGGAAGGCAAATTCACCCGTTTGCACCACCGCCTCGAGGGGAGGGGCCGCGGCGATTGCCGCCAACAATGCAAGCAGCCAGCCTATCAGCATGACCGGCCAGAGGCGGACAACGAACTGGCCCCAGCGGTCAAACATGCCACCTCGTACATCGAGAACCGAGCGCGCCACGAGGCCGCCACGGAAGACGACAACTCCCGTGTAGTGCAGGAATTAGTTCGGACACGGTAGCCGTCCCGCCTGCTGCCGTCAAATGTGTCGGAATTTTCGCAGGTTGTCAGGCCGGATTGGTCTCCGAACGGAACCAATTTTCCGGCAATTCCGGGAAGCATCGGAAGGGCACGAGCCGAGACAGTTCCGGCAACACCTCCACACATTACAATCGCCCCGCTAGCCTAGGGGAAGAGAGCGACCAACTTCCCATGGCCGCGTGCGCGCCCAACACACCGCGTCTGCGGAGGTTCCTCCCTTGCGTCCCCGCGCGACAGGTTCGGAGCGCAAGGCCGCCTGTCTTTCTAATCACAATTTGCGCATCGTCTTACGACACCGTCTGGAGCGGCGACAAAGGCTCGCTTTTGCGGTACACCACCCCCGTGTCGACGACGTGAAACCGAGCGGATTCCAGCAGCTTGATGGCGGCTACGTCGTGTTCCGCGGCGTGTCCTTCGACGATCTGAATCATTTCCGACCGCAACCGGCGGCAGACTTCGACCAGCAAGGCCTGGGCGTAGCCCTTGCGGCGGAGCGCCTCGGCCACGTGCAAATCGATTAAACCGATGGCCCGCTGGTTCCAGCAGGGAAGATAAAAGTCCAGGCCAATCGCCGTCACGCGGGCCAGGCACTCCGTATTCCCTTTGGGAGATAACATCAGTTCCACGGTATCCAGCCGGCCGGAACGGGTCTGCCACCACCACGGGCTGGCCGACGCCACTTCAGCAGCCGTGAGCTGCGTCGATTTTCGCAAGGCCATCAGGCGAAGACCGATCGGGTCGGATGTGTCTTCCAGGTGCCGCTGATACACCAGATGCCGCTCCACAGGCTCGTAACCGAGGCGGCGAAAGAATGGATCCGCAAGCGGGTCCGAGGCCAGGAAGCCGGCCGGTTGGCTGCCGCCGTAAATCCCGAAATAGAAGGGATCACGGGGATGGGCAGGACCGGCAAAGACGTGCCGCGCCCCGCGCCGACGAAGGTATTCTTCCGCCTGACGGACGAGTTCCCGGCCGATCCCTTGCCGGCGATACGGGGGGGCGACCATCACCGCGCAAATCACGCCTTCCGCGTAGTCGAGGGCCGATTCGTCGGCATTCGCCCGAAAACCGGCGTGGACGAAGCCGACGGCTTCCCCCTGGCTCCAGGCGAGAATCAAGCCCTCCGGATCGAAGTAGGGCTGAGCGAAGACGACGGTTTCGAAGGCGTCGGCATTGAGGTGGAGCGCGGCTCCCCGCCCTAATCCGCAGGCGTCCCACAGCCGACGAATTTGCGGAGGATCGGTGTTTCGGAAGCGGCGGTACTCGACCATCGCGCCTTAACCTGCCAGGGCATGCCCGGTTCCGTCGCACCCCGCTATCGACGTGCGACGAGCGGCCGATCGTGTTGCGTCAGGCAGCCTGTTGACCCTGATCCTGCCCTGCGAGCTGCATCGTTTCCCGTGCGGTCAGCCACGACTCCTAACCGGCGGCTCTTCCTCGACGGCCAAGATTCCGAAACGGTAACTTGCAGCGGACTGTCTGTCACCCCTCGTCGGCATTGGTTGCCGTGACCCGGGGCGGGGACCGCCACTGCCCGACCACAGTCCTACCCCCGATTGCGCACCCGCTGCACAGCCGCCACAATGGCTTCAGCCGTCAACCCGTACTTTTGCAGCAAGCCTGCCGGATCACCACTCTCGGCGTAGGTGTCGCCGAGGTTCACAAACTCCATCGGCACGGGCCTGGTGCGGACCACCACTGCCGCCACGGCCGAACCCAATCCGCCCGCGTGGAGGTGTTCTTCCGCGACCACGATCCGGCCGGTTTCCTTCGCCGCGGCCACAATCGCCGCTTCATCCAGCGGTTTGACCGTGTGCATGTCGAGCACGCGGGCGTGGATCCCGTTGGCGGACAGGGCCACGGCGGCATCCAACGCCATCCCCACAGTCAAACCATTGGCGATGATGGTCACGTCGTTGCCGTCCCGCAACTGACTCGCCTTGCCCAACTGAAACGGGGCATCGTCCGTGTAGACCTCGGGCACTTCGATCCGCCCGCACCGCAGATACACGGGACCGGTGTGTTCGAGCATGGCCCGCGTGGCCTTGCGGGCGGACGCGGCGTCGGCCGGCACCACGACGGTGAAGCCGGGGAGCGAGCAGGCCAGGGCCACATCTTCAATCCCCATCTGCGAGGCGCCGTCCTCGCCGATCGAAATGCCCGCGTGCGAGCCGACCAGTTTGACGTTCATGCCGGGATAGGCCACCGACATGCGGATCTGGTCGTAGGCGTTGCACAGCAGAAAGCAAGCGAAGCTGGACACGACCGGGATCTTCCCCGTGGCTGCCAGCCCCCCGGCGACGCCCACCATGTTGCTCTCGGCAATGCCCACGTTGAACGATCGGTGCGGAAACGCCTTGGCAAAGACTTCCGTACGGGTGGAGTTGCCGACGTCGCCGTCGACCACCACCACGTTGGGGAATTCATTTCCCAGGTCTTTCAGGGCCGCGCCAAACGCATCGCGGGTGGCTTTCCCCATCTTCAGGCCCGCGGCCCGACCGATTTGAGCATTCGAAGCAGGTGTTGCGCCAGCCATACTGGAGGTCTCTAGCTTGCCTGTGGCGGATCGCCCTCGGGACAGAAGTCTCGTCTATCAGAGGCGACTGTCCCTGAGCACCGCCCCCTTTCTTGTCGTGCCTCGCATTCCGCTCCCCTGGCCTGCCAACATGTCTGACCGCCACTCGTGACCTCGAGTCTCACGCGGGGATTGGAACAATTCGTTGATTTGCGTGTCCGTTGCTTTCTTGACGCACCCGCTCACGTGGATCACCCTGTACGCGAATGCTGGGCCGCCATATGTCGTCCGATCGTCTTCGTCGAGCTGTTTGCCTAAGTGCTCGCGGCTTTGGCGTGGGTCAGTCAGCGTCGAGTGCGGCGCCGCTTTTCCCCTTGGCTCAACCACTCCCCATCCTTCCCGCGACGACCCCCACACCTTTCCCCCCCTCAGCCGACGCAACCTGCTGGCCGAGGACGCGTTGAATTCGTCCATCACGAAGTGCGCGAGCGTGACGATGAACTCGGCCATTACGCCAGCAGGGCCAGGGCCTTTTCGGCCAATTCTTTCGACAACGGCTTGCCGTGATAGTTCACGTCCCCCGCGGCTTCCAACACCGGCAGAATCCCAAAGCCCTTTTTCGTTTGGGCCACAATCACGGTGGGGCGGTCGGTCACCTGGCGTGCCGCTTGCAGCGCGGCCACCACGGCGGCCATGGAATTCCCGTCGATCGTTTGGGCATGCCAGCCAAAGGCTTCAAATTTGGGCGCAAACGGCGTCTGATCGAGCACTTCCCTGGTGGCCCCGGTCTGCTGATAGCCGTTCTGGTCGATGATCGCGGTCAGATTGGACAACCGATACTTCGCAGCCGTCGCCACGGCTTCCCAGACCTGGCCCTCCCCCATTTCGCCGTCACCGAGCATCACATACGTGCGGGCGTCCAGGCCATCCAGCCGCGTTCCCAAGGCATGTCCTACCCCCAGCGACAGTCCCTGACCCAGCGAGCCGGTCGACGCCTCGATCGTGTCCAGGCGCTTCATATTGGGGTGCCCCTCGAACGGGCTGCCCAACTTCCGCAGGGTCATGACCTGCTCGACGGTGTAATATCCGGCCTGACACAGGGCCGCATACAGCACGGGGACCGCATGCCCCTTGCTGAGAATGAACCGATCCCGATGGGGATCGCGGGGATGGGCCTTGTTGTGCCGCAGAAATCCGCCGAAGTACAACGCCGTCACCACTTCCACAGCCGAAAGGCTGCTCGAGGGATGGCCGCTGCCAGCCGCGGTGGTCATTTGGATGATCAGGCGGCGAATCGCTTTCGCCGTCTGCTGAAGTTGTTCCAGATCCAAAGGGGATTCCGCCATCTCGCCACGATTCCTGTAAGTGATCCCGGGAGGGCACACCTTTCCCTCATCGGACAGCACGCCGATCCCTCATCGGAAAACTACCGCTTCCTCGTCGGACAGCCCACTGACCCCTCACGGGGCAGCCCACCAATCCGCCCCCGGGACCAAGTCAACTTGTGCCGAGCGCTGGCCTCCGTGGCGAAGCGCTGACCCCAGCGGAGGAACACTTACCTTGGCGGAGGGGCGCTGGCCTCAGGGGCGTTTCCCAGGGTGAGGTTGTGCGGTATGCTATCGGGGGGTTGGTTCGGTGGCAAGGAACGGGCAGTTCCCGAATGCCACGCATGAAACTTTCGTGATCGGTGATCCATCCCCAGCGGGCGACGTTTCCCCCTCGAATGTCGCCTGGACCGGATGGCTGTGGCAACTCAACCCAAGGGATGTACCACCGTGGCGATCAGCCGTTTCTCGGATCTCGAACTGCGGGCCTATCTTGACGAGGAACTGCCCGTCGCCCGGTCGCTGGAGCTGGAAGCGGCGGCGCGGCACGACCCAGCGCTCAGGCAACGCCTCGCCAGCCTGCTATCCGAGGACGACCGGACCGATCTGTCGCTGGAAATCATCTGGCGGCGGCGGCGATTGAGTTGCCCCTCTCGCGGCACCTGGGCCTTGTATCTGGCCAACGGCCTGGGAGACGGCCTGACGCAGTACTTGGAATTCCATCTGCATACGATCGGTTGCCGGTATTGTGCCGCCAACCTGGACGATCTTCGCAAAGACCGCGACGCCGAAGCGGAGCGCCGCACGCGGCGGGTGTTCGAGACCTCGGTTGGACGCTTGCGGAGTTTGCCTGCCGGTCCCTTGCCGTAACCGCCAGCTCATGCCGGTCCACAGGACCGGCAGCGGGCCGCCCCCCTTTTCCGCGGGCGTCGACAGCGATGGAATAACTCGTGAACGGGCTTGCCAGGGAGGTAGTGCGTGTCTGCCCAACGCCCCCGTAAAATTCGCGTCGAACTACGCAAGAACCGCAAACCGACCGCGCGGCGGAAAGACCTGACGCGTCAATTGCGGCAGGACGAAACCGAGCTGGAACGCCTGGCGCGGGAAGCGCGGATGTCCGGCAAGGGAGAACTCACGCGGCGGCGGACGGTGCTCGCCGATGAAGCCGGCGGACGGATGGTCGATCCGGCATCCTGCCGCACCGGCCGCGTGGTGCGCGCCATCGGCGCTACGCAATGTTGGGTCCAAGACGATGCCACAGGGACCGTGCACGTGTGCGCGGTCCGGCGGTTATTGCGGTCCGTCGCATCGGAAGAGCGGAACGCCGTGGTGGCGGGAGACCGGGTGCTGTTTCAGCCGCTGGAAGGGGGGCAAGGCGTCATCGAGCGGGTGGAGCCGCGCCACGGAGTGCTGTCCCGCGGCCATCAACATCGGGAGCACGTGATCGTCGCGAATGTCACGCAAGTGATGGTGGTGGCATCCGCCGACGAGCCGCCCCTGAAGCCGGCGTTGATCGACCGCTTTCTGGTGAGTGCGGCCAAAGGCGGCGTGTCCGCCGCCATCTGCCTCAACAAGTGCGATCTGGTCGACCTGGGGGACTTGCAGCCGATCATCGGACTTTACAGCCGGTTGGGTTACCCCGTGATCGCCGCGAGTGTTAAAACGGGATTGGGGATCGAGCGCTTGCGGCAACGGCTCGCTGGGCATCAAACCGTGTTCACGGGGCAAAGCGGGGTGGGCAAGTCGTCGCTGTTGAACGCCGTTCAGCCGGGTTTGGGATTGCGGACGGCGGAGGTGAGCCGGGTGTCGCAAAAGGGGCGTCATACCACCCGCACCGCCGAACTGCTCCAGTTGTCATGCGGAGGGTGGGTGGTGGATACGCCCGGCATTCGCCAGTTGGCGTTGTGGGACGTGGCGGCGGGAGAAATCGAAGGCTACTTCGTGGAGTTTCGGCCCTTCGTGCCCATGTGCCGCTTTCCCAATTGCCTGCATCTGGAAGAAGCCGAGTGCGCCGTCCGCGACGCCGTGTTTCGCGACCTGATCTCCCGCACGCGGTATGAAAGTTACGTGCGGCTGGTCATGGGAGATGTGTGACGCCGCTTGCTTTCTCTTTCACCAGGCGGCGGTGCCGGGCCACCAGCGGATAGATCAACGGGCCGGTCGCCATCATCACCAGCGCCTTGCCGATCACCGGCCAGGCGCCCGCGTCTTGCGAGCGGTAGAAAATGCTCGTGGACACACACAGGATGGGCACCACGCAGATGACGGCGGCGACGGCCCAGCCGCCGGGGACGCGAAACGGCCGCGGCAAGTTCGGCTCTTGCCGCCGCAGCGCCAGGAACGAGGCGAGTTCCAACGTCATCACCGCGGCGAACAGGGTCACGTCCACTTCCGCCAGTTCCTCGAAATCGCGGAACACCACCACCACCGCGGTGTACAGACTGCCGCACACCAGCAACGCGGTGGTCGGCGCGCCGTACACGTTGCAGCGGGAGAAGACGCCGGGCAGGTAGCCGTCGTCGGCCATCACGAACGGAATGCGGCTGTACACCAACACCAGGCTGGCAAATAATCCCAAGGACGACACCATGCCCGCCAGGCTCACCCAGGTGCCCAGCCACGCTCCGGCAATCGTGTGCGCCACGTGACTCCAGGTGCCGGTTTCCCACGTCGTTTCGACCGGCACAAAGCCCAGACCCACGAATGCCGGCAGGGAGTACACGGCAACAATCAGCAATGTGGCCAGCGCCAAGGCCCGCGGGTAATCGCGCCGCGGATGCTCCATTTCTCCGGCGATGGTCGAGATGGCATCCCAACCTTGGTAGTTCCACAGGGCATACGGCAGCGAAGCCGCCACGGCCGCGGGAAAGGCCAATCCGGGTTGCAGAAACGGGGTCGTGGGGGAATGCGGAAATCCGCTGGTCAACGCGCGAAACAGTCCCCAACCCACCATCACCGCGAACGGGGCGATCACCATCACGGCGAACAACTTCGCCATTCCGCCGACCGTGCGCGCCCCCGCCAGATTCAGCAGCACGAACAACCAAATCACGGCGATGATCAGCCCTTTGTGCAGCAGAATATCGCCGTCTTCCCCGAAGCGCGGATCGAAATACGCCAAATACTGGCAAAACATTTTCGGATACAACACCAGATCCACGATGGTGAACAGCCACGCCCACCATCCTTGGCAAAACGCCCAAAATGGACCGAGCGCCCGCTTCGACCACGCGTAGTATCCGCCTTCCTCCGGTAGCGCCGTTCCCAGCTCCGCGCACACCAACGCCACGGGCATGGCCCACAAAAACGGGGTCAGCACCAAAAAGGTGAGGGCCAGCCCCGGGCCCGCATTGAGGACCGGCTCCAAGGCGTACGGACCGCCACAGACGTTGAAGAAAATCACGCTCACCAGCGCCAGCAGCGAAAGATTTCGCTTCACAATGATCGACCTTTGCTCCTACACCTGACCGGCGGTCTTCCGCCGCCAATCCCGATCGACGCAAACGGATTCCTCCTCCCGAGACTGCCGCTCGCCTTTCCCGACCAGCAGGCTGAACAGCAAGCTCAGGCAGACCACGGGAAGCGGTTGGGTCATGGCGGGGCGCCCTGGTCCGCGGCATGGTGCGGGCAACTATACCGCCAGAGGAACGCGCCGGCACCTCGTCACGACGATTTTGAAAGGCTGCGCGGGGTCCGCTCGAAGGTTGTGAAGGTTCAGAACGGTCCCAGTGGCGGTCCGCCGGGGGGACCACTTCGCAAGTTCTTCCTCGGAAGACGAGCCGCGGGAATCCTCGGGCTGTTTCCATGCCCGGCATGAAAAAATGGAGAATGTAGGGGGCTGGCAATTGCGGGGCACCCAGTCGCGTCATTAGAGTAACTTGCTACGGGGTCAACGCTGTGCTGCTTGTCAGAGGAGTGCGTCCATGCCGCGCGCCCTGCTGGCGTTTTTCGCCGGCGCGCTTCTGCATGCGCTGGGGTGTTCAGAACCGCTTGAACCATTGCCGCCGCCTACCGTCGCACGGCCATCGGCCTCGGGGGCGAGAACAGGCCGCGGTCCAGAACCGCCGATGGTCGTTGAGACGCCCTTCGTGCTCGAAGACGGGTTTCGCTGGCTCGCGCGGGCCGATTTCGACAGTTTTCAAGCCGAGGAAGACACCTGGCAAGCCCTTCCCGAGGGGATCCGTTGTTCGGGAAAGCCCAAGGGCTACCTGCACTCGAAGGAGTCGTTCCAGAACTTCACTCTCCGCTTGAGTTATCGTTTTCCCTGGCCGGAAGGGGGGAGCGACAGCGCCCAGTTCAAGGGCAACACGGGTTTCCTGGTGTACATTTCGGGTGAGCACAAGATCTGGCCGGTCTGCCTGGAAGTACAAGGCAAATATGCCGAAATGGGCGCCATCAAGGAAAATGGAGGTGCCGCGCGCCCCAACATCACCGACAGGGACGACGTGCGTGAAGCCGTGCGCAAGCCCGTCGGCGAATGGAACGATCTTGAAATCGTCTCGCGCGACGGCAATCTGACCGTGAGGCTCAACGGGGAAGAGGTGGCGCGGAGCGAACCGGCCTTCTTGAGCAGCGGTCCCATCGGCATTCAGGCCGAGGGATTTCCGTTCGAGGTCCGCCGGATGCGCATCCGCCTCGATCCGTAGGGCAATCGCGCCGGGACGGACATCACCCGATAGTATGTTATAGTAAGGCGGCGCGTCTCGCGGCGGTTGCGAGGACGTTCCACACACGCTTCCTCCACTCACACGCGCTTCCCCCAAGCTACCGGAAAGCCATTCCTCTGCGGTCGGAAGGGAGGACACGATGCTTCCCCGATGGTTGATGGCTGTTGTCATCCTGGTCCTGTCGACGGCGACTCTTGCCCCCGCTCGACCGGCGAAAAGCCCCCAGCAGGACGAGAAGCGGGAAGATCAGGCGGTGAAAAAAGCTCAAGAGGAGGTTCGCGAAGCTCAGGAGGAACTTCGGCAACGCGAACAGGACATCCGCGAACGCCTGCTGCATTGGCGCGCCGCGCAACAAGCCAGACAAGCGGCGTCTCGCCAGTTGCAAGCGCTCGAGGATCGCCTGGAAGACCGACATGAAGAAGCTACCGGCTTCGCCGCGGCGAAGCGCCGGCTGCAAGCCGCAAGGGACGCCTTCGACGCCGCCGCCAAACCGGTTCGCGAACGCTTGCAAGCCGATCCCGACTATCTCTCTGCCCAGAAAGCCCTACAGGAAGCCAAGGCCGCCCTGAAAGAAGACCTCGACCAACCCCAGGAAGACCGCGCTGCCGCAGCCGCCGCGCAATTAAAGGCCCTCACACGGGTGCGCGAGCTGGAGCAGCAAGCCTTCGACAAATCGCCCGAACTGCGTCCGTTGCAGGCGGAACTCGCCGCGGCCGAAGCCGCGGTGCAGTCGGCACGCAAGAAATTCGAGCAAGCCTTGGACCGCGACCCGGAATGGAAAGCGGCCCGGCGAGACTTCGAGCAGGCCCAGCAGAATGAAGCGCGCGAGGAAAGACACGTCGCCGAGGCACAACGACGGGTCGCCGCCGCCCGCGAGCGACTTGTTCAAGCCAACCGCCAGCTCCAGCTCAAGCGGGCTCAGGACCTGCGCGACGACAACCGCAAGAACAAGAAAAAGTGATCGATCGCAGTCATTGCGACAGCCACATCACCGTCAGCGCCAGTGCGGCCAGCGCCAGCCCCAACGACAACACCTGAAAGGCAACTGGCCAGGGTGGATGCGGGGCATCCTGCCCGAGACGCCGGACCAGCCCTCGCAACGATCCGTAAAGCACGCCTTCGAGCACGGCCCACTCCAGCACCCGGCCCAGTTGTGCCAGGCCGCGCAACGGCAGATTCACCAGCCCATGGTGCAGCGCCGGCAGCAGGAACCGCTGCTGTCCAACGGCAATCAGCGGGGCCATGGCGCGCCGCGCAACCTGCCGCGCCGTCTCCGGCATGCTCCACCACATCACTCCCGCGACTGTCCCTCCCGCCAGCCAGATCCAGCCCGGCAACTCGAGCGATAACCAGGCGTCTTTCGCCGGAGAGGGCAATCGCCCCGCCAGCACCGACAGGCCGATCAATAGCAGCACATCGAGGCGGCGCAGACGAAGTTTCGTCCCGCGCGCCCGCGCTGCCACGGCGACAGCCACCGACAACAGCCCAATGCAGGCACACACGGCGGCCGCCACTGCCGGAAGCCAGGCGGCGATCACCAGCGGCTCTGCGTCATCGGACAGCGCTCCCAAGCCCGCGGCCTTCACCAGTGATGTCGACGCGCGGCTCCAGGCACCCGCGGGAAACACCCCCCCGCCAAGCAGCACGGCGAGCAACCAGACGGCGACCGTGGTCGGCACGGCGGCGAAACCACCATTCAGAGCACGGAATGCCGGCGGTCCGCTCACAAATGCTCGCTGGACGCACGGCGATTCTGTCTCGCCGAAGAGCGTGAACAGCCAGCCGGCAGCCAACAAGCCGAGGCAACACGGAAGCAACAGCACTTCCGGGGCCAAGGTGGTGCTGAATCCGGCGGCAAGGCCAAGCTGGGCGCTCCACAACCAGGCTAGGGCAACGCGCTCGTCACTCGACGTCAGAGCGCACCACAAGCCGGCCAAGGCCGTCAACAGACACCATGAGGGAATCATGGCCGCCATCACGGGCGCCGCAGACCACCAGACACTGCCCCACCCACACCAGCACGCCATCAGGGGCAAGAGCGTGATCCCCCATACCACGGTATTCGTCTGGGACGACCACCGTCGTGCTCCATCCCTTAAACCGACAAACGGGAACAATTGCAGCCGACCCCACAAGCCGAGCCAACACAACAGGCCCGCCAACACCACTTTGTTCGGTGCCGACGACACCAACTCCGCAACCCGCTGTCGATCACCAAGACCGGAAATCCGTAGCGTGCCCGCTTCCACGGCAGCCAGGCACGATCCCAGCACCAACAACCCGTCGGCCCAGGCCGCCGCAACCCACATGCCGCGCAAATCCGACACTGCGGAGGACGAGTCCAACACCACCGTGCGCGGCGCGGTCTCCCTGTGATCACCCGGCACAGTCGACCAGTCGAGCCACACCGTCCACCGGTGCGCGCGATGCGTCGTCCCAGACCAGCGGCCGTCGGCGTTGTCGCCTTCTATCTCGCTGCCGACCAGCAGGGCGGAAAGCCCGGTCAGCAATCCCTGGGCCGCCAGAAACCAGACCAGGTGATCACACCACCAGAGGAACCCCACGACACCGGCGATGACCACCACCAGCCACGAACCGCGCCGCCGGATTGCCGTCGACCACCCTAACACGGCTCCCGAAACCATCAGGCCCCACGGCGCGCCGGGATGTCCCCGCCCCACCGGCCACATCCAAAACGACGACGCTCCCGATGACATCTCCAACGCAGTCGGGATTCCCTCTGCCGATGCCTCTGCTGATGCCGATGCTGATGCCGATGCCGATGCTGATGCTGATGACAGGGCCGCCGGCTGTGGCGCGGCGATCAAGATCAGCGCCGCCCCCGCCGCCATCCACACCCAGGCCGTGGCCCGAATCGCACGCCGCGAATCCCAAACCGACCCCAGGGGGAGCCGAAGCAACAAAACACACCACGGGCCGCACACCAGCAGCCACCACGGCCAGGTCGCCAACTCGTTCATCCCGTGGTCCCGTCCGTCGGGTTTGGCGTTGGCACTGCTGCGGACGAACGACGCTGCCGCCCGGTTGCGCAATGGCATCCGCCCCCCAGCGCCGCGAGCAGCACCAGCGCCGCCGCCGCGCCCCAACCGTTGTTGTGCCAGGCTCCGATCGCCACCAGCGCCACCACCAGTCCGCACAACACAACCCATGTCCCCGTGGGTCCACCTTGGTTCCAGCGTGAACTGCCGATGGCGACACTTGCGCCCAGGGCCATCAACAGACCCGAGAAAACCAGCGCGTCCAACAAGCGATCGACGTCCATGAGGCCGTTCACTCGGTCTGATCGTCACCAACAACTGAGGCAGGCATCAATCGGAAAGTCGCCCACACCAGCACGGCCGACAGGGCCAACGCTTCGCCCCAGGAAATTGCCTCGGCGAACGAATGGGACGCTCGGTGGGTGCCAGTCCCGTCCGCCACCCACTGTTTCACCGTTTCCGTCGCGGGGATCGCCGTCTCCCAAGGTCGCGGCGCGCGACGCTGTGATTCGACCAGCACGGCGTGACGAACCCCACCCAACCATGCCACCAGGGCGACTGTCACCGTCACGGGAATCAACCAGGCATCGTGGGGTGGCAGTCCGGCCTCCCGTGGATTCCCGCCGCTGGATGACAAACTCGCCGCCGATGCTTCACGCCATGTCAGCCACCCGCCGAGCGCCAGCACCACGCCCGCCACAAGTTCCGCTCCCAGTTGCACCAGCATTCCCGCGGCACCGCAACTGACCAACCACGTTCCCAGTCGAGGCCCGCCGGCACGGTGGGGCACAATGAGCACAAACGCACCACTCAGGGCCAAACCACCCGCCAGCCAGAACATCAAGCGGGATACCGACCAGCCCGCCATTCCCTCGGCGGACACCAGCACCAACAGCGCGGTGTAAATGACCACTACCACGCCCCAACCGCGCTGCCAGTCTTTCGGCAAGAGTCCCCGCTGCCAAATGAACACCGCCACGGCCCAAAGGACGGTCAGGATCCACAACCACCACGGAAACGGCACGGAAGACCAGGGCATCGTACTGCGGAACCCTCCCGCCAAACTGTTCTGCTGAACCCTGCCCCTGATCCATCCCGCATGAGACCGGGACAGCCGAATCCAAGACACAACCGTGAGATCGCCGCGCGAACACGGCCGCCGGAGATCAACCGGCAGCCTACCGACGCGACCGTGCAGTCTTCCCCCGCGACTCCGCGCGGTTTTCGATCAGGCTGTGCAACGTCCCCAAATTGATCGCGTCCAGGTCGACGCCCTCCCGTTCTCCTTTTTCCGTCTCCAAATACATGGGCAACTCGGCAAACCGCCGATCATTGAGAATGTGTCGAAACGGCTCCAGCCCCAAACAGCCTTCGCCGATGTGCGCATGGCGATCGACACGACTGCCGAGGGGCCTCTGGCTGTCGTTGAGATGAAACGCGCGAATCCGCGACAGGCCAATCCGCTCGTCGAACTCCTCGAATGTCGCACGATACTCCGCCGCCGACTGGAGCGGATAGCCGGCAGCAAAAATGTGGCACGTGTCGACGCACACGCCCAGCCGCTCCGGTTCGCGAACCCCATGCAGGATCTCGGCCAGATGTTCGAAGCGGTGTCCAATGCTGCTCCCTTGGCCCGCCGTGGTTTCCAACCAGAGTTGCGTGCTCACTCCCGCCGTGCGACGGTGCACCTCGTCGAGAGCTTTGACGATCCGCTGCAACCCCTCGTCGAGCGTGCCGTCCACGAAACTCCCCGGATGCATCACCACGCCGGCCAGTCCCAGCGCCTCGGCCCGTTCGACCTCGACCACCAAAGCGTCTACCGACCGCCGCCACAACTCGGCCGAGGGACTGGCCACGTTGATCAGATAGCTGTCATGAGCACAGGGGACGCGCAGCCCCGTCCGCTGCAACGCCTCCCGAAACGCGCGAATGTCGTCCGTCGACAGCGGCCTGGCACGCCATTGATTATTGTTCTTCGTAAACAACTGCACGGTCCGCATGCCCAGCGCCGCGGCGGCTTCCACGGCCCGGAAGTAGCCGCCGGCAATCGACATGTGAGCGCCCAGCAACGGCATCACCCAACTCGCTTTCCCTCGCCGATCGCCCAGCGAGCAGCAGACATCGGCCCCTCTCATGCTTCCGCCGCGCCCAGAGCACAACACCGTTCAGGCAGTCGCGAAGACGCACATTCTATCCGTCCTGCCTCCCACCGCACGACCATCCAAGGCCAAAGCGTCGCGGTTCATCTCAAAGCCCCCTCGTCTGACAGTTTGGAGAGAGTTGCTCGATGGTGATATCCTTCAAAGGTAGCAGCGGCGTCGGCACAGGCTCGTGGATGGCCGAGCGAATGATCGATTGGACCGCTCCGCAATCGCGGGAGGAACTCGTCGGGAGGTCACATGCACGGGTACGGACCGTTCGAGCAACCAGTGGATCGTGCCTCGGAAATCGGGCGCGGCACCCCGCGGTGGGTCCAGGTGTCCCTAGTCGTGCCCTTTTTCATTGTTTTGGCCTGGATCGTGGGTGAGTCGGTAGGCTTCTCCCATCCCGCGTTGGCTTGGGCAGCCGTCGGGGCGCTGGTGATCGGTGGGGGAATCGTCGGGACCAGTTGCCTCGGGCATCTCGCCAGCAAATTGTGGCGAGTGGGGAACCGGCGGCGGGGATCCCGGCCGGACTAGGCGTTGCACGGATCGGCCCTCATCCGCGGTTCTGGAAGATGGCAGCCCGGCAGACGGCTTGGCTCGTGCGGCCGATGAGCGTCTTGGGTCGCGCGGCCGATCATGACGTGGGACCACTGGCCGAAGGCGTGGGAGACGACCGACCTCAAGGCCTATCGGGCCGGGTTCCTGACCGGGCGCGAGGCGTGCCAATGGATCGTGGACACGCTGAGCGGCCCCGAACCCGCGGCGTTGTGGGGCCTCTCCGACGGGGACATCGCCTGGTGGTGTTATGCGTCCGTCGTCCGGAGCCTGGAGTCTGGAGCGGTCAGGAATCCGGCGACACCCCTTCTGGCTCCAGACTCCGGTCTCCAGACTCCAGACTCCAGACTACCTCCAGTGGCTTGATGCGCTGGCGCTCACCAGCGGCCTGCATCCCGAGGACCGGGACGAACTCTGGCCGCTGTTCGACGAGGCCTGCCGCAACGCGCCGCACTGGCTGGTGCAGTCCGGCTGGGATATCGCCGAACGGTTTACGAATGCCGCGTTTACGTCGCACGGCGTCGGCATCGAACCGGACGGGTTCCGCTATGCTGGCGGGCTGAAGCGGAAGATCGACTGCAACGCGGTCTACAAGCTGCTCGACGAGGGACTCTGGTGGTCACTCCTGGCCGGCAAGCGGCTGGCGATCGTCAGCGGGCAGGCCGAGGCAATGGCGGCTCGGTTGATGGACGCCGAGTTCGTTCGCGCAACCGGCGGTGGTGACGTCACCTGGTCGGTGGTGACGGCGTTCACCTGTCCGCCGGTTAACGAACCGAAACGAACCCACTGGCCGCGGGTGCGGGATGAATTGTGCGCGGCCGAGTGGGACTTGCTGCTCTGTTCGGCAGGTTCCCTTTCGGCGCTTCTGTGCGAGCACGCCCGGCAGGCAGGACGGAAGGCGCTCGACATTGGGGCCTTGGATGCGACAATCATGGGCCACAAATCGTGAAGTCGAAAGCGCCCGAGCGCTCGCAACCCTGTGGAATCGGACCGATTGCGCGCTCGCAACAGCGTATAACCCAAACGCGGCGAGACGCAGAGACAAACCGAGAGTTTCGGGCGAGGATCGGCGTCGGAAGCCGGGTCGTGGGCCGCGAGAAGATGTCGCGCGGCTGGGCGAGGCGGAGACTTCGAGACGGGGGCGATGCTCGAAGTGGTTGCCACCTGTGTTGGTCTGTCCGCAAAGTGTTGCGGACAACGGCGATAGAACGCGAAAAGGCCGCCATCCGGAAATGGCGGCCTGGCGTGTAACCCGACGGTCCGCGCGTTTCGCTACCGTCAAAACCAGTTGCGGGGGCAGGATTTGAACCTACGACCTCGAGGTTATGAGCCTCGCGAGCTACCGGGCTGCTCCACCCCGCGATCTCTCGCCGACTGTCGTCGACGGCGAACGTAGTATATCACATGGTCCGCGGAAGGGAAGTGATGCAGCTCTGAATTCATTCGGCAATCGAGCGGCCCGCTCGCCGTGGCCGGTTGGCAAGAGAACGTGACAAACATGCAGTAGTGCGGCGGTGGTGGAATTGGTTGGCAGGCGAGCTGACGGTGCCTGCACCCGTGTCGTGGCAGTCCGGTCGGTCGCGGGTGGACCGGATCGAGCCGGTAGCCGTGGCGGCCGGCCGCCACCATAATGCGTTTGGCGCGGACTGGGGTACGTCGCGCCCGCCGCTTTCCGAAGCTCAAGTCACTGCCTTGGATCACAACGCCGCCATGATGCGGGGAGACGCTTGTCCCATGCACGACGCAGCCGGCCCCTCGCTGCCAGAATATTCGCACACGCAGCAGGCTCCGCTGTGCCTGCTGATCTACGCACTGGCCGTGGTGAACTTCGCGCTCGGTTACCTGGTCGAGGTCGCCCCGCCGCTGATGTGGCTTTTCCCGTCCATGGGGCTGATGTTGTTGATCCTCGCCGCATCGTTCCAGCACCTGAAGGTCGAGGATCAGGGGGACGTGCTGAGGATCAGTTTCGGCCCGTTGCCGCTGTTTCGCAGGACGGTTCGCTACGAAGACATGGCTCAGGTCGCCGTCGGACGGACCTTGTTGCTGGACGGCTGGGGTATCCATTACAGTTTGGGGGGTGGTTGGGTGTGGAACTTGTGGGGCTTGGATTGCGTGGAGGTCCGTTTTCGCACGGGCGGCAAGTTGCGAATCGGTACCGACGACGCCGTGAATCTGGCGGAATTTCTGCGGAGCAAGCTGACGAATTGAGCCGTCAACCGCTCCTCGCTGCCGCCGCGATTCGTGCCAGCCGGAACAGGCGCAGACGATCATCGGTCCCCAGGAGCGCGGCCCACCGTGGGGAGCATTCGTCGTTGGGGAGATGCGAGATGCCTCCTGTGCAGCGAATTTTCGTTGGCGCGACCATGCTGCTGTTCGGCGGGTTGGTGTCTTCGTTCGCCGCTGAGGATCTTTCCTCATCCCCCGAGCGGCTGGGGCCCGGCGACCATGCCCGCACACTGACCGTGGAGGGTGTGGAACGTCACTACCTGGTGCATATTCCCCAGACGTATGACCCGCAGACCCTGACGCCGGTGGTTCTGGCCCTGCACGGTGCGGGGATGGACAGTTCCACCATGGTCTGGTTGTGCGGCCTCAATCAACAGTCCGAGCAGTCCGGCTTCGTGGTGGTCTATCCCAGTGGCACGGGCGTGGGGCCATTTCGCGCGTGGAATGCGGGTGGATTCAGCGGGAAACTGGCAGAGGGGAGGGCCAACGACGTGGCCTTCATCCGCCGGGTGCTCGATGATCTGAGCACCGTGGTGAACGTGGATGCCAAGCGCGTGTACGCTTGCGGGATGAGCAACGGCGGCATGATGTGTTACCGTCTGGCCGCCGAGTTGTCCGATCGGATCGCCGCCATCGCCCCCGTGGCAGGCACCATGGCCATCGACGACGTCAGACCGCAGCGTCCGGTGCCCGTGATTCACTTTCACGGCTTGCAGGACGACATCGTGCCGTTCGCTCCCAAAAATAACAAGGTGCCGCCGTTTCTGCGGCTCAAGGGCGTCGAGGAGTCGATTCAAACGTGGGTCGCGCTGAATGGCTGCCATGAGCAACCGCGGACGGAAACGATCTCCCGGGAAGGGGACGAAACGAAAGTGACTCGCACGACCTACAGCGGCGGGAAGGATGGCGCGGAGGTCGTTCTGGTTGTGATCGAAAACGGCGGCCACACCTGGCCGGGACAACCGCCGCTGGTGAAATTCATCGGCAAGTCGGCCAGAAACATCTCGGCCAACGCCTTGATGTGGGAGTTTTTCCAGAAGCACCCGTTGAAGTAACCCAGCAACCTGTGGCTCCCCTTGTGCCGTGGAGCGATTCCCTTGCCAACGGCATCGGCGGCGCGCGGCACACCAGATGCCCGATGCGCAACATCGGTGTCGCCCGCCCCCGTGTTGCACAGTATCCCCACATTCCGCCAGAAGAATCCACGGCGGCGACGGAGACGAAATGAGAGGTTGCTAACGCCCCATCAAGTGTCATCGTCCTCGAACATGCGCGGTCGATTTCCTAGACCGTACGTCAACAGATAGACCGTAACTCAACAAGCAGTGTCGACCGTAGCTCAACAAGAAGTCTTACCGCCACCGATGCCCCAAACGGCACCAGTCACTTCCGAGGCACCGACCGCACCGACAGTGTTGCTCACGGGCGCCACCGGTTACGTGGGCGGCCGGCTGCTGCCGCTCCTGGAACAGCAGCCCCTCGTGGTGCGGTGCCTGGCCCGCAACCCCGAGCCCTTGCGACCGCGAGTCAAGCCGTCCACGGAAATCGTCCGGGGCGATGTCCTGGACCTCCCCTCCTCGGAGGCCGCGCTGCGGGGGATCCACACTGCCTATTACCTGGTGCATCTCATGTCCGGTTCGCGCGACTTTGAGCAGAAGGATCGTCGAGCGGCACAAAACTTCGCCAGTGCCGCGAAGAAATCGGGCGTGCAACGGATCATCTATCTCGGCGGACTCGGCGACGATGCGGACCCCAAACTCTCGCCGCATTTGCGCAGTCGCCATGAGGTGGGGGAGATTCTGCGCGACTCCGGCACGGAAACGATCGAGTTTCGGGCGGGGATGGTGATTGGGGCCGGCAGCCTTTCGTATGAGTTGATGAAATCCTTGACGGATCGGTTGCCGGTGATGATCTGTCCGCGGTGGCTGGCCACGCCGACTCAGCCCATCGCGATCGACGACGTGCTGGCGTATCTCCTCGCGGCGAAAGATCTGCCCCCTGGGGAAAGCCGCGTGTTCGAGATCGGCAGCCCCGACGTGGTTACCTATGGCGACCTGATCCGAGAGTACGCGCGACAACAGGGGCTCCGGCGATGGTTGCTCTTTGTACCGGTTCTGACCCCGTACCTGTCGGGGCTGTGGCTGGCGCTGGTCACGCCCGCCAGTTACGATATAGGCCGCCATCTGGTCGAAGGCTTGAGAAATCCCCTGCTGGTCCGCAACCACCAGGCGCTGGAGGCGTTTTCGATCCGTCCCATGGGGGTGAAAGAAGCCATCCTGCGGGCGCGGGAAGCATCTCGGTCGACGTCCTGATGCATCGGCTGGATCATTTTTCGTGGTTAAGGAATCGGGCAATCCGACGGTTCGGTTCCTAGTTTCCGCAGCCTCTGATCACACTCCCGGTTGCGCGTGCTCGACGTGCCGGGCCTTCGGAAAGAGTCGCGACTTGCGCCAGCCCCCTCGCATGGACGAACGCCTGGCTCCCTTGAGGGACGCCTTGCTGAATCATCGCATCTACGGCGAAATGCAGCACCTGAACGCGCTGCGGCTGTTCATGGAGCACCATGTCTTCGCGGTGTGGGATTTCATGTCCCTGCTGAAGGTGCTGCAGCAACGCCTGTGCTGCGTCGACGTGCCTTGGCTGGTTCCCGCGGATCCGCAGGCATGCCGCTTGCTCAACGAAATCGTCCTCGCCGAAGAGTCCGATCGGGACGGTCAAGGCGGATTCGCCAGCCATTTTGAACTCTATCACCGCGCGATGCGGCAATGCGGAGCCAACACGCTCGGCATCGATCGGTTTCTCGATGACCTGCGCCGGGGTCTGCCGGTGCGAGTCGCGCTTTCGGCCCCCACGGTCCCCCCACCCGCTCGGCAGTTCGTGCAGCAGACCTTCGCCATCATCGACAGCGGCAATCTGTGTGCGATCGCGTCGGCATTCACCTATGGACGGGAAGATTTGCTCCCGGATGTGTTTCAACGCATCGTCGACCGGCTGAATACGGAATCGGACGGCAAACTGGAACAGTTCCGGTATTACTTGCAGCGGCATATCGGCCTGGATGGAGACGAACACGGCCCGATGGCCACGCGCTTCATGCACTCGTTGTGCGGGTCGGATGCGTCCTTGTGGCAACTGGCCGAAGAGACAGCCGTGAGCTGCCTGACGGCCCGCCTGCAATTGTGGGACGGAATCCATGCGGCCATCCGCCGCCACACGGAAGCTGCGCCCTGAGGGGCGGCCGCGTGGTTGACCCCGGACGACTGCCGGCCGAATGTTGTTCACGCCGTTCGGTGACACGACGAAGCGTAGTCGCACCAGGCTCCGCCACCGAGAACAGGCTTGACCCGCATGTGCTAGCCAGGGACGGGGCGGATTGGCTCGTCCGCCCGAGGAGCGCTCAACCGCGGCGGCCGATTGCGCGGGAAAGGAAGTGACAACGAAGGCACTGACCGTTATGATTCAGCCTTCGGAAATTATCTGCCTGCGCATTCGCGCCGCATCCTTGCCGCCTGCATGCAAGAGGCGGACGCATCCTGATAACAAGTTCGGCAGTAAAGAGGTGACTGATGCTCGCCGAGAAAAAGGCCGCGACGAATATTGGCGTCGGAGTGGGGATTGTGCTACAGATCCTCGGGCGCATACTCCAAACGCAAGGCGACGCGATGGCGATCGGTGGTCTCCTCATGATGTTGGTTGGGGCGGGCTTCTTCATCTGGGGTTGCATCAACTACTGCGAGGGCAAAGGGTACCCGGGTGCATTAGGCTTGCTCGGACTTTTAAGCTGCCTCGGTCTTTTGGAGTTAGTGCTTCTCCCAGACAAGCACAAGGGGTAGGCGCCGAAGGAGGCGCAGCACCCGACCGCGGCTCGTGAGTGACCAGTGGTAAGTCGCGATCATCAGCGCAGCGGAAGAGCTGTGTCGCTGGGCGGCGGACGGGGGCGGTGATCACTGACGCCGCTCACCCCGGCGAGTTATGCTGAGTGTGGGTGGCGAGGAATCCACCCGCCACGCGAGGAACCTGTCCGCCGGGAAAATCTGCCATGCGCTGCTGGCTCAAGCTGATTGCGGGATTGCTGTCGACCATTGCCGTGGAGGCCGCCGAGCCGACGCCGGACAAGCCCACGCCGCTGAATCCGCAGGGGACCGTCCTGCTCGACAAGCCCGGCCGGCGGTTGCTGCTGAAAGGGGAAGTGTGCTTGCGCGAAGGCGTGCTGGAGATGTTCGCCTGCCTGAAGCGGACGAAGGAGCACGAATCGATCGTGTCGGTCGATACGCAAGCCTGGGTGGTGCACGCGGGGTTGCTGGCCCTGGGAGCCGAGCCGGGTCAACCTGTGCAGTTTGTGCCGGAATACCGTCCGCCCTCCGGACAGCCGATCGAGGTCTACGTGAGTTGGGAAGACGAGCAGCGGAAGCTGCACCGGGTCAAAGCGCAGACGTGGGTCCGCCGCTCGACGCGGCGGTACTGGGTCGAAACCTTGCCCCGGGTGCCCGCCGACCTGCGCATTCCCGCCGACAGCAATTTGCGTTGGGACGAACAACGGAAGGAACTGCTGTGGTACGGCCCGATGTCGAACAAGGAACGGGACGAATTGCTGACGTTCAGCCGGGATGCGGATTATCAGAAGGCGATTCACTCGTTTCACAAGCAAACGCAAATCCAGGAACTGGACGCGGGCTGGGTGTTTGCCGGCAGCGGCTTTTACACCGATCGCACCACCGGCCAGAAGTTCTATCAGGCCGAAGGGGGCGACCTGATCTGCGTGGCGAACTTCGCCACCGCGACGCTGGACCTCGCCATTCCCAGTTCGGCGACCAACGACGAACTGCTGTTCGAAGCCTACACCGAGCGGATACCCCCTGTCGGCACGGCCGTGACGGTGGAACTGCATCCGGTGCCGGCCAGGAAACCGCCGCCGCCCGGTCCGCGGCCGATGCCCGGGGCCACTCCGCCCGCCGCGGCCCCCGCGAGCGACAAGCCCAACCAGCCGGCGGGAGGCGCTGGCGAGCGGGCTAGGCGAGAATTTCCGTGAGCACGCGGCCGTGCACATCGGTCAGGCGGAAGTCGCGGCCGGCGTAGCGGTACGTCAGGCGTTCGTGATCGAAGCCCAGCAGATGCAGGATTGTGGCGTGAAGGTCATGCACGCTGACGGGGTGATCGACGGCCTGAAAACCGAACTCGTCGGTAGCGCCGTACACGGTTCCACCACGAATGCCTCCCCCCGCGAGCCACACGCTGAAGCCATAATGGTTGTGATCCCGGCCGAGTTTGCTTTTGCCGTCGCCGGTGAGTTCCACGGTGGGCGTGCGGCCGAATTCCCCTCCCCAGATCACCAGGGTGTCATCCAGCAGGCCGCGCTGCGATAAATCGGCGAGGAGGGCGGCAATCGGCTGGTCCAGCTCGCCCGCCAGGCGCTTGTGGTTGGCTTCGATGTTGTCGTGGTTGTCCCAGGGCTGACCGGCGCCGTGCCAGAGCTGCACATACCGCACCCCCCGTTCGAGCAGCCGCCGGGCGATGAGCGTTTGTCGGCCATGCACATGGCGGCCGTACAGGTCCTGAATGTGTTCCGGTTCGCGGGCGATGTCGAAGGCTTCCGCGGCTTCGATTTGCATGCGGAACGCCAGCTCGAACGACTGGATGCGGGCTTCCAGCCGCGGATCGCTCCGTTCCGCCCGATGCGCCGCATTGAGCTGGTGCAGCAGGTCGAGCTGCCGGCGCTGGGCCGCGGCAGACACCTGCGGGTGCTCGATGTTCTCGATGAGTTGATCGAGCCGCTGGTGCCGGGAATCCACGAACGTGCCCTGATACACGCCGGGGAGAAAGCCGGCCTGCCAGTTTTCCGCGTCTTTGATGGGGTAGCCGCCGGCACACATAGCGATGAAGCCGGGCAGGTTCTGGTTCTCGACTCCCAGACCGTACAGCACCCAGGCGCCCACGCTGGGCCGCGGCTGCACGCTGTCGCCGCAGTTCATGAGCATCAGGGACGGTTCGTGGTTGGGAACTTGCGCGAACATCGAGCGGATGACGGCGATGCGATCGATGTGCTGAGCCGTTTTCGCGAAGATTTCGCTGACTTCGATCCCGCTCTCCCCGTATTTCGCGAAACGGAACGGCGAGGGAAAGGCGGCGCCGGTTTTGCGCTCCGTGCGCAGCGTGTTGGGGACGGGCTGCCCGGCATACTTGTGCAGGGCCGGCTTGGGATCGAAGGTGTCGACGTGCGAGGGGCCTCCGTTGCAAAAAAAGTGAACCACCCGCCTGGCTTTGCTGGGGAAGTGGGGCTGCTTGACGGCGAGGGGGTTCACCCCGCTGGCACCCGCGGCTTGCTCGTCGCCGAACAGACAGGCCAATCCGAGCGCTCCCAGCCCCATGCCCGAGCGACAGAGCAACTCCCGTCGGGTGTAGCCGTGAGTCTGCATGGGTTCCCTTTCCGCCTCAATCCACGTAGAAAAACTCGTTCGCCAGAAGCAGGACGTGCGCCAGTTGTCCCCAGGGGGACAGTTGCCGGGACGGCCGGCCGCTGAACTCGGCCCGCGAATTCCACATGGCCGCGGCGGGACCGGACGCAGCCCCCGCCGCTGCTTCCATGCTAAGCGTGGCCTCCCACACGAAATCGTCGCTATTGAGCGTACCGCCAATGTCCACCACGAAATCGAGCGTATCGCCGGGTTCGACGCTGATGGTTGCGTGAAAATCGGCCTGGGAGTTGTGCAGCGTCGCGGCATGCAACAGTCCGTGACGGCTGCTCACCAGAAAGCCCCGAATGCCGTCCCCCGGTTCCTTATCGTGAATCAATGTGGAGCGGACATGCAGCCGGCCAGCGCGCGGCGCCACCCACCGGCGGATCGCCGCATGGTCCCGATCGTTCCCCGCGTGACCCCCCGCGGCCGTAAGCTGCACCCAGCCCAGGCTGGCATCGGGCCAGTTGGGACCGCCCTGCCACGCCGTGCCGGTGAAATAGGGGAGGGCCGTGAAACCTTCCGTGCGCTGCGTCTCCTCATGATACCGACCGTAGCCATACTGCCACGCCGTGACCGAGGGGGTCGTGGCTTGCTGTTCGTGCCGGGCGTCGGCGACCAGCGCAAGGGCAGCACGTCGTTCCTCCGCCGAAGGCGGCCGCTGCAAGACCCGCCAGAACAACCAATCCACTCCCTCGCTCAAGCGATGGTCCGTCCCCGAGGCCTCGCTGGCCGGTTCATCGAAACGGTCGGCGACTTGTGCGGCAAGTACTTCCGCCCGGCCGATCACCAACGGATGGTTCAGGAGAAACAGGGCTTGCTGCGGAACGATGGTTTCGTTTCGCTGCGGGGTATGCAGATCGGGATTGGCGAAGTCGAACACGCGCAACGCGCTGGGCAGGAACTGGCGATCGACCAGTCCGTACAGGGTGCGTCGCGGCACGGCCTGAGCCGCAAAGAGATCGAACGGCCGGCCGCCGATCTGGTCCTGCAATTCGCCGCTTGCCGAGAATAACGCATCGCGGAGTTCCTCCCAGGCGAGCCGGCGGGGATTCATCCGCCACAGCCAGCGGTTGTCGGGATCGAGCTGCTCCCCGCGGTGAAGCGCCGGCGGCGACAACTGGTCGGGCGTCTCTCCGGGTGGGAGCGGCTGCCCCGGTTCCTCGCTCACCAATGGCCAAGGGGTCTGCGTGGACGATTGTTGCTGGTATGCCGCCGACAGCAGAATTTGCCGATGCAACCATTTCAGGCTCCAGCCTTCGTCGATGAACGAGGCCGCCAGCCAATCGAGCAGTTCGGGATGACTGGGGGGTTCGGCCCGCAAGCCAAAATCGCTGGGCGTGCGCACCAGTCCAACGCCGAAATGATGTTGCCAGGCCCGGTTGACCATCACCCGCGCGGTCAGCGGGTTCCGCGGGTCGACAATCGCCTGTGCCAGTTCATAACGGCCGCTTCCCTGCCGAAACGGACGTTGGTTGGCACCACTCAGCACCTGCAAGAACTGGCGCGGCACTTCGTCGCCCAACAAGGCAGGATTGCCGCGCCGCAGCACGCGGGCATTCACGGGATGAGGGCGGTCGGCCAAGGTCACGGCATAGGCCGGCGCATCGGCATGGCGAATCAACCACCGATCGACCTCTCCTTGCAATTTCCACAGTTCCTCGCAATCGCGCGTGGGGAAAAACAGGTCGGTGGTGACGATCGGTTCATCGGGGACTTCGCAGGGGGCGTCGGGACCGTAAAGCACGCCGCGGAGGGCCTCGGCAGCGGGATCGGCCAACGCCTCGGGCAGAGGTTCTCCGCGGGTGCGGGCCGCCTCCACTGCCGCCTGCCACTCTTGATCGATCTCGGTGAAAAGCTGGCCATACCGATTCGCCACTTCGGCGAGCGAAGCGGGCGGTTCACGGAACCGTTCGCGCACGCGGGAATTCAGCGTGGCATCGGCGACCACTGCCGCGCTGACGCTGGCCGCCTTCTGTGAAAACTCGTCGCCGGCAATCGTCAGAAACGCCCGCCACGCGGCGAAGATCGGATCGTGCTGTTCCGCCCGACGGGCCAGGTCGTCCCGAAACCGCCGCACGAATGCCGGCAGCAGATCGTTCGGCTCCAAAATCTGATCGAAGCCCTCTTCCGGATACTTGTGCAGTTCCAGTTGTGCCTGCAAATACTCGGCAATCCGCGAACGCACGCTGGCCGACGATTCGGCCCGCCTGGCCCGCAGCGTTTCCCGCAGCTTCGCCTCCCGCTCCTCCATCCCCTTCCGCACGGCTTCGCTAGCATGATCCCAGGTGCTCAGCGGCACCAGGCGTTCCGTGCAGTTTTGAAAGACGCCATACAGCGCGTAGTAGTCGCGGGTGGAAATGGGGTCGTACTTGTGATCGTGACAGCGTGCGCAGCCGACCGTCAGTCCCAAGGCACCCCGCGTGACGACATCGATGCGGTCGTCGATGATGTCGTGTTTCACTCCCAGAAAACGCCGACCCAACGTCAGAAAGCCCAGCGCGGCCTGAGCCGTCGCGTCCTCGGCCGCCGCCTGATCGGCCGCGATTTGCAGGAGCAGAAAGCGGTCGTAGGGCAGGTCGTCGTTCAGGGCTTGCACTACCCAATCGCGGTAGCTCCAGGCGTGCACCCAGAACCGCTCCTCGCGGGCGTAGACGTAGCCCTTGGTGTCTGAGTACCGGGCCACGTCCAGCCAGTGCCTGGCCCATTGTTCCCCGTAGTGGGGCGAGGCCAGCAACCGCTCAACCAGCCGTTCGTAGGCCAAGGGATCGGCGTCGCGTAAAAACTGCTCCACCTCTTCCGCCGACGGTGGCAGCCCGGTCACATCCAGCGTGACGCGGCGGATCAAGGTGCGCCGATCGGCTGGCGGCGAGGGAGTCAGTCCCGCCTGCTCCAACCGCGCCAGGAGAAAGGCATCGATTGGCGTCCGCGGCCAGGCGGCGTCGTGCACCTCGGGGGGCGGACGGCGGACGATCGGTTGAAACGCCCAATGCGGCGTCCCTGCCGCCGTGGACCTGATCGCCTCGGTCTTCGGCCAAGGGGCCCCTAACTCCACCCAACGGGTGATCGCGGCAATTTGCCGATCGGTCAACTTGCCGTTCGGGGGCATGGCGAGGTCCCCCTCGTGGCGAATGGCGGCCACCAGGCGGCTCCGCCGGGGATCTCCCGCGACAATCACCGGCCCGTTTTCCCCGCCGCGCGCCACGCCCTCGCCCGTGTCCAGACGCAAGCCGGAGGCCTGTTTCTCCGCGCCGTGGCACTTCACGCATTGCTCGAGCAGCACCGGCCGGATTTCGCGTTCGAAGAATTCGAGGACTTCCTCGGCACGACTGGAGCTGGTGAGCGCCGCCAGACACCCTGCCGCCGCGAGGGCACGACCAAACCGCCGCAGACTGCTACAATTCACCGCGCCTCGCCGCATCGCGCTGTTTGCTCCCCGCCGGTGGGAAACTCCGCCGGCGTCTTGTAGTCCCAGAGCCGAGACGGTCCCATGAGCTTTCGCGACGTCCTCGAAACCTTCGACAACCCTTTTCCGCAGCGGAACTACGTCATCGAAACCATCTGTCCCGAGTTCACCTCGCTGTGTCCCAAGACCGGCCAGCCGGATTTTGGCACCCTCACCATCAGCTACATTCCCGATCGGAGATGTTTCGAACTGAAGTCGCTGAAGTTATATCTCCAGCAATATCGCAATCATGGGGCGTTTTACGAAGCGGTCACCAACACCATTCTGGATGACCTGGTGGCCGTCACCCAACCGCGTTGGATGAAAATCGTGGGAGCGTTCACGCCGCGCGGAGGAATTCGCACCAGCGTGATTGCGGAATACACAGCGCCCGACTCCCCTCCAACGCAAAGCCCACGGTGACACCGTGGGCTTTGTCTTCTCGCCGAGCACCTGCTGGAGATCAGTTCAACTCAAGATGCCCAACACGGCATCGGCACTGACCATTTCCCGCGGCTGATTCAGGTGGTTGTAAATCGTGCGGCGAGGGTTCATTCCCACGCTGTGATACAGCGTGGCGATCAGTTCGATGGGGTGGACCGGGTTCTCGACCGGAGCCGAACCGGTTTGGTCCGACTTGCCCCACACGAAGCCCCGTTTCACGCCGGCCCCGGCCATGAGGGCGGTGTAGCAGTACGGCCAGTGATCGCGACCGTCCTCGCTGTTGCCATTTCCAGAGGTGCTGACCCCTCGCTTGGGGCTGCGCCCGAATTCGCCGATCGCCAGGACCACCGTCTCCTGCAACAATCCGCGGTCGTCGAGATCGGCGATGAGGGCGGACAACCCGGCATCCAGCATGGGTGCGGCTTCGTTCTTCATGCGAGCCGGCAGACCGACGTGCACATCCCACGAATGCCGGTCCGAATTGGCCACCTTGGGCCAGTTGACCTGCACCACGCGGGTGCCGGCCTCGATCAACCGCCGCGCCAGCAGACAGCTTTGGCCGAAAGTATTCATGCCGTATTGCTCGCGCAGCCCCCGCGGCTCCGCCCCCAAGTTGAACGCCTCCCGCGCCCGCCCCGAGAGCACCAAAGACAAGGCCTTGCCGTAATACTCGTCGAGGGCATATTTGCCGACGGCCTTATCGAGTTCCGCGAGACTGGCGTTCACCGTCTCCCGCAACTGGGCCCGGCGGGCCAGCCGCTCTTGCGTGACTTCCGGACGCAATTGCAGGTCGTCGACCCGAATTTTGTCCATCTTGTTCATGTCGAGGTCGTCGCCCGGGGGATACAGCGTGTACGGATCGTACGCCCGCCCCAGGAACCCCGCCGTGCCTCCCTTGCCAATCACGCCGCTTTCCTGCAAGGGGCGCGGCATCATCACGTACGGCAGCATGGGCACTTCGGGAGGCCTGGCCTTGATGATGTGGCAGCCGTAATTCGGAAAATCCTTGGGGCTGGGGGGTTCGAGCTGACCCGACGGGCTGACTTTGTCGGCGGTGTAACCCGTCATGATCTGGTAGATGGCGGCGGTGTGGTTGAACAGTCCCACCGGGGTGTAACTGACCGCCCGCAGCAAGGTGGTTTTGTCGACCACTTGGGCCAGCTTGGGGAGCAACTCCGTGAATTGGACCCCGGGGAGCCTGGTGTCGATGGCGCTGAACACGCTTTTGACATTCTCGGGCACATCGTGCTTGGGGTCCCACAAATCCAAATGGCTTGGTCCCCCTTGGAGGTACACCAGAATGACGTGCTTCGCCTTGCCGAATCCCGGTCCGCCGTACCGCTGACCTTCCTCGGCCGCGGCCCGATCGTTCCGCAGCAGAGTCGGAAGGGACAGGCCCAACAGGGTCGAGCCGCCGATCCGCAGCAGCTCGCGGCGGCTGAAACCATCGCACGTGTCTTTGCCCAAGGGGCCGGGAATCACCAGCATCGATGCAACTCCTCGTGCGGGGCGGGAAGAAACCGGAGGGAAATAAAGCCTGGTAACGCCTTACTATATCGGCAAAAAACGTCAATTGTCAATCAATTGATGCGTTCAGCCGCCGGATGCCCGATTGGATTTGGCGCGGCCGTACAGTCCGCATGGATCATGGCCGCCGCGGGAATCGTGAATGCCGCCGCGGGGACCGTGAAATGCGGCCGCGGGGACGGTGAATGCAGCCGCGGGGACGGTGAATGCATGCGTAGGGACCGTGAAATGCGGCCGCAAGAATCGTGCATGCGGCCGCGCGGGCGTCACGGCACGGACCCAGCCCGACAGGTTCACGCAGCCCCTTCAGAACCTCGGGGCACGTTCTCGGACACAGGATTTCAAGTGGGGGGCAAGTGCGTTCTCCGGTCTGCAAGTCCGCAAGTCCTTGGGGAGCCAGAGTTGACATCCGCTCCAAGGGACTCTAAGTTCGGCAATCTCGCGGCGGTTGGGGTGCGCGCGTAAACCGCCGCTCGACACCCGTGTTCGGCAGCTTTGACCTTCTGAGGAATCTATTCCATGGCGCGTCCTGTCACCTTGTTCACTGGCCAATGGGCCGATTTGAAGCTTGAAGTACTGTGCAAGAAAGCCAAGGACTTCGGCTACGACGGCGTGGAATTGGCCTGCTGGGGAGACCACTTCGAAGTCGACAAGGCGCTGTCGGACGACACTTACTGCGCGCGGAAGCGGGAACTCCTGGAAAAGTACGACTTGCAGGTGTTCGCCATCTCCAACCATCTGGTGGGACAGGCCGTGCTTGATCGGATCGACGCCCGCCACAAGTCGATTCTCCCCGATTATGTGTGGGGCGACGGCAATCCCGATCGCGTGACGGAACGGGCCATCGCCGAAATGAAGAACACGGCGCGTGCCGCCAAAAAACTCGGCGTGAGCGTGGTCAATGGCTTCACCGGTTCGAGCATCTGGCACCTCATCTATGATTTTCCGCCGACGCCCAAGTCGATGATCGATGCCGGGTTCCAATTGCTGGCGGAGCGCTGGAATCCCATTCTCGACGTGTTTCAGGAATGCGGTGTGAAGTTCGCCCTGGAAGTCCATCCGACCGAAATCGCCTTCGACATTCATTCGGCGGAGCGGGCGCTGCAAGCCCTCGATCACCGCGAGGAGTTCGGTTTCAACTTCGACCCCAGCCATCTGATCTGGCAGGGAGTCGATCCGGTCGAATTCCTGCGCACATTTTCCAACCGCATCTATCACGTGCACATGAAAGATGCCAAGGTGACGCTGAACGGCAAGTCCGGCATTTTGGCCAGTCACCTGTCGTTCGGCGATCCACGGCGCGGCTGGGATTTCCGCAGTGTCGGCCGGGGAGGCGTGCAGTTCGAGGAAATCATTCGCGCCCTCAATGCCATCGGATACAACGGTCCGCTGTCGGTGGAATGGGAAGACTCGGGCATGGACCGCGAACATGGCGCGCGGGAAGCTTGCCAGTACGTGAAAAACATCGACTTCAAGCCGTCCAACCGCGCCTTCGACGCCGCCTTTTCCGAGTAGCGCCAGCTCCCTCCCCGGGGTCTGTCGGGCTGGTCGCGCTGGCGTCGGCGGCGCGACCGCGGACGTTCCACGCTCTGTTTCACGCCCCGCCGCGGGGCTTGTTCCGTCTTTGCCCCGCCCGCAATCTCACTTAGAATGCGACGACGTTCGGTGATGGCGCAGGGTCGCGGAGCAGGACTGTGGCATGGGGCGATATTTGGCCAGCTTGATGGCGGGCGCACTCGCCGTGATCCTGTGGAGTGCGGAACGGACGTCCGCGCAATCCCAGCGGCCGCGCCAAAGCCTGGGCAGTCTGCAAAAGACGCACGCCGACTTGCGGGCCGCCTATTTCGCCCGGCTCGACGAACTGCTGGCGTTCTGCCGCGACCAGCAGCTTCCCGAGGGAGTGGCCGAGATCGAAAAATACCGGATCGAGCCGGCAGCCACGGCCCTGCGTCTGGCGGCCTTGCCCGCTCAGGTGGACCCCGAGATCTCTCCCGCCGTCTCGGGTGCCGACCGCGAATGGCGGGCCCAACTGCGCTTCGAGCGGAAAGAGTACGCCAAGAAGCTGTACTTGCTGTCGCGGCGGGCGCTGCATTCCGGCTACCCGGCCTTTGCGTATGAGCTGGTACGGGAAACGGCGGTCCACGACTCCGACCATGCCAAGGCCCGCGAATTGTTGGGCTTCGTGCAGCTCGGCGATCAGTGGGTCACCCCGTACGCCCGCAAAATGCTGCAAACGGGCCATGTGTGGCATCCCCAATTCGGTTGGCTCCCCAAATCGCATGTGGAACGCTACGAACGGGGAGAACGGAATGTCGATGGCCGCTGGATGTCGGCGGAAAAAGAGGCCGAAATCCGCCGCGACTTCGACCGTGGTTGGGAAATCCGTACCGACCATTACCTCATTAAAACTAACTACAGCCTCGAGCGCGGCGTCGAACTGGGGCGCGCCCTGGAAGACTTTTACGCTTTTTTTCACCAAACCTTCGCTGGCTTCTTCAACGATCCGGAACAATTGGCGCGCATCTTCAACGGCACCGCGCCGCAGGTGAACAAGGCGGCCCGGCCTTACCTCGTGAACTACTACCGGTCGCGCGAGGAATACATCCAGCGGCTGGAAAAACAGTTTCCGGCCATTCAGAAGACGAACGGCATCTATCTCACCAACGGACGCACGGCTCACTTTTACTACGATCCCGCGGGCAATCAGGAAGCCACGCTGTTCCACGAGGCGACGCATCAACTGTTTTTCGAGAGCCATCCCGCCGATCGGCCCATCGGCCAAACCGCGCACTTCTGGATCATCGAAGGCATTGCCTGCTACATGGAGTCGTTCCAACGCAGTGCCGGGGAGACCACGGTGGGCGATCCGCGCTACATCCGCTTCGCCGGCGCGCGCGCCAATTATCTCGAACAGAACTACTACGTTCCCTTGAAAGAATTCGCGGCGATGGGCATGCAGGAGTTCCAGGCGTCGCCGCTGCTCGCCAAGAACTACACCCAATCGGCTGGGCTGGCGCAGTTCTTCATGCAATACGACAACGGCCGCTATCGCGACGCGCTGGTCGCGCATCTGGCGGAACTGTACAGCGGCAATCCCCGCAAGCGGGAATTTCCCACCGGCCTGGATGAACTCACCGGGGTGAGTTACGCCGATCTCGACCGGCAATACGGAGAATTCCTGCGCGAAACGCAGCAGATGCTGCAAGCCGCCAACGCGTCGCCGTAGCACTCCACCTCGCCCCCTCACACCCGCCCCCCGACACACCGGATGGTCCAAACGCATCGCTCAAACAACCGTGCGTGCCGAAAGGTCTCCCATCCAGGACCATCTCCAACGGTTCGTCGTCGCTGGCTCATAGGGAGCAACTGGCTGGCCAAGGCGGACGGGAGGGAACGCGGTTTCAATCGAGAACCCCCCTGAACGATTGCCCACTGGCAATTTGCGAGCGACGAGTCCATGATAAAGTAGGCAGAGAACAAGGGTACGTGCCGCTCCCATGGTGCCCTGACCCAGGTTGGTTTCCGCAACGAGGCACGAGGTGTCCGAAACAAAAACAAGCGCTTCCCTTCGCAGTTCAAGCGCTGGAACTCTTTCGGACCGCGTGCAGTCGCTGCGACTGCCCCCCGCGCGAACCACCAGCGGTGCGTCCCGCGCGGCGTGGGCGTTGGTGCTCGTGTTGGGGACGGCGACCGTGTATCTGGCCTTGGGGGGGACGGTCCCCTATGTGCCGCGTCCCCTCGAACGCCCGCAACTCGCCGCGGCACCGGCACTGGAAGACGGGGCCGGAGCTCCTCGGGAGGTGCGCACCGGAGAACCATCGTCCCCGTCGGCCGACGGCGCGGCGCTGTCGGTCACGGGGAGCGTTCCCGCGCAAATCGCCTTGGAATCCAAGGGTTGGGTCATCCCCGAACAGCAGATCCTCGTCAGCCCCCAGGTGAGCGGGCGGGTCGTCGAACTCAATTTCGAGGCCGGTCAGCGCGTGCAACAGGGAGACGTGCTCGCGGTCCTCGACAGCACGGAATACCAGGCCGAGTATGAGCGGGCCCTCGCCGAGGTGGCGATCGCCCGCGAACGGATGATCGAGGCACTGGAAGGCAATCGGCCCGATGAAATCCGCCAGGCGAAAGCGGAAGTCGCGGAAAACACCATTCAACTGCAACAAGCCGAGCGCCTGCTGAAGCGCAAGCAAGACCTGTACCGCCAGGGAGTGATCACGGCCCAGGAGTTCGAGGACGCGCAAAGCCAATTCGAGATGTTTCGCAGCCGCGTGGAGAAACTCACCGCGGCCGCCCAATTGGTGATCGATGGTCCGCGGGCAGAGCGCAAACGGTCGGCCGAGGCCGAATACCGCCGTGCCGAGGCCGACCTGTCGCGCGCCAAGTGGCGTTTGGACAATACCGTGGTGCGCGCGCCGATCACGGGGACGATCCTGAAAAAGAATGCCGAACTGGGGAACCTCGTGAACCCCGTGGCCTTCAACGGATCGTTCAGCCTGTGCGACATGGCGGATTTGTCGAAACTGGAAGTGGAACTGTCGATTCAGGAGCGGGACATCGCCAAGGTATTCAAGCACCAGCGGTGCAAGGTCCGGCCGGAGGCATTTCCCGAACGGGTTTACGAAGGGTATGTGTCGCGGTTGATGCCGATCGCCGATCGCGCCAAATCGGCCGTTCCGGTGCGGGTGCGGTTGTCCGTGCCGCCGGAAGAGGAAGGGGTCTACCTCAAGCCGGAAATGGGTGCCACCGTGACCTTCTTCACCGACCGAGTCGAGCCGCCGCCCCCGGCGACGGCGGTCGCCAGTCCACCCGCTCCGTCGTCGGCCGGCGCCGTCAGCCAGTAGGATTCCGGTTGCCGACCGTTCTCTCCCCCGCGACGATGGCCTTGCAAGGAACCGACTCGATGGGACATCCCCGTTTGTGCGTCCGAGTGGAAGGTGTGCACAAGTCGTTTCGCCGCGGCAGCGAAACACTCGATGTGCTCAACGGATTGACGCTGCACGTGCCCGAAGGGGAATTCGTGAGCTTGATGGGTCCGAGCGGTTCCGGCAAAACCACGTTGCTCAACCTGATTGCGGGTCTCGATCGTCCCACCGAGGGAGAAGTGTGGGTGAAGGACGTCTGCATTTCCCGGTTGAACGAGGGGCAACTGGCGGCGTGGCGCACCCGCGGCATCGGGTTCATCTTTCAGTTTTATCACTTATTGCCAGTCCTTTCGGCGTATCGAAATGTCGAATTGCCGTTGTTGCTGCTGGGGCTGTCCGCCCGGCAGCGCCGCGAGCAGGTGCTCAATGCGCTGGAATTGGTGGGGTTGTCGGACCGGATTCATCATCGGCCGGGACAGCTCTCGGGCGGTCAGCAGCAGCGCGTGGGCATCGCGCGGGCCATCGTCACCGATCCCGATCTGATCGTCGCCGACGAACCCACCGGCGATCTCGACGCCCGCTCCGCGGACGAAATCCTGAATCTGCTCGGAGAACTGAAGCAAAGTCTCGGCAAGACGATCGTAATGGTCACGCACGACCAGCGGGCCGCCGAGCGGGCCGACCGCATCGTCCATCTCGAAAAGGGCCGACTGGTCGGACAACCCAGCGTGGCGGCGATGGCGGCGTCATGAAGGTGCGCCGCGCGGCCGAGGCCACCAGGTCAAGCACCACGGAGCTCTCGCGAATCATGACCAACAGGCGTGCGGCGGCGTTTTCGCGTGCGACGCGCGGCACATCCCCGAAACGCCTCGTCAACGGCGCGTTGTTTTCTGATTTTCTCGCACCAAAGGAGCGTGTTCCGAGTGGGGGGAGTTCCTGGCGGGACACGGCCCTTCGGGCTGCACGGAGACCGGTCCACCCATGAACTTTCTGCGGTTGATTGTCGACAACATCTGGCGGAACCCCTTGCGGACCATCCTCACCGCGCTGGGCACGATGGTGATGGTGATGGTGGTGGTGCTGGTCTTCTCGATTCTCTCGTTTCTGGCGAACGCCACCCAGGCCAAGTCGCAGAACCTGAAAGCCATCGTCACGGAGCGCTGGCAGCTTCCCAGTCAGATGCCGTGGTCGTATGCCGCGTCTCTCTCCCAGGGCGGTCCGCACGAGCCGGACCACATTCGCATCGCCCCCCAAGACGCGATGACGTGGAGCTTTTACGGGGGGTCGATCGATCCCGATCCCAAGAAACGGTCGAACAACACGATTGTGTTCGCGTTCTGCCTCCAGCCGCGCAGTCTGCTCGAAATGATGGACGATCTCGACAGTCTCGAAGGCGAACCGCGCCGGCAATTGGCGGAGGCGGTGGCCCGGCTCGAACAAACCAAGCAGGGGCTGATCGTGGGCCGGGAACGGCTGCGACTGCTGGGCAAGCGGGTGGGGGACACGCTCACCGTGTACAGCTTCAATTACCGCGAAATCGATCTCGATTTCGAAATCGTGGGCGAGTTTCCGCCGGGACGCTACGACCAGTCGGCGGCGATGCGGGTCGATTACTTGCAGGACGCCCTTGATCAATGGTCGCGCAGCCATCGCGGACAGAAACACTCGATGGCCGACAAATCGCTGAATCTCGTCTGGCTGCGGGTCAAGGATCAGGACATGTTCCGCCAGGTGTCCAACCAAATTCTCACCAATCCCAGTTATGCCTCCCCGTCGGTGAAGGTGGAAACGGCGTCGTCGGCGATCGGCAACTTTCTGGAGGCATGGCGGGACATCATTTGGGGCATGCGGTATCTGCTGGCGCCGGCGATTCTGTTCACGCTGTCGCTGGTGATCGCCAATTCGATCAGCATCAGCGTGCGCGAGCGGCGAATGGAATTCGCCGTGCTCAAGGTGCTGGGATTTCGCCCCTGGCAGATCTTGTGCCTGGTGCTGGGAGAGGCCCTGCTGGTGGGCGTTGTGTCGGGCGTCTTCAGTGCGGGGGGAACCTATTGGGTCGTGAACGGGCTGATGAACGGACTGAGATTTCCGATCGCCTTTTTTGGCGTGTTTTTCATCGACGACAATGCCTGGTGGTGGGGCGCGGCGATTGGCGGCGGCACGGCGTTCGTCGGCAGCGTGTGGCCCGCCTGGAGTGCCCGCACGGTGCGCGTGGCCGACGTGTTCTCCAAAATCGCCTGACGGAGTCGCAGCGCGGCCGGGGCCTCCCTAGCGGCGATCCCCCAGGGAACCAGCCCGCGCCAGTCCGAAGAATTGTTCCGACATGAGGGAGTTGCGCACGTGTCTGCCGCGTGGACCGCGTTTGAGTTGTTGAGTGCGCCGGTGCTGGCCCAATCCAGCGGCGGCGAATCGGGCAGTTCGCTCTGGGAGCGATTCTTGGCGGCGGCCAATTTCGTGTGGGCACATCGCCCGGAAGCGCTGGCCCTGTTCCTGGTGCTGATGGGCGTGTTGATGCTCGTGTCGCGCGTGCCGCTCAGCTACAACGTCCTCAACTTGCTGGTCCGTTGGCGGACCGGCGCGCTCACCGTCTCGGCCTTCGTGGTGGTCGTGGGGTTGCTGGTGGTGATGTTGGCGTTCGTGAACGGGATGTATCAACTGACGGTGAGCAGCGGTCAGCCGGGTAACGTGCTGATTCTCGCTGACGGCGCCATCGACGAAGCCTTCAGCAATCTGTCGGTCACCGATGTGTCCGACATCGAAAACCAGCCGGGCATCGTGACCGATGAGCAGGGCCGGCCGCTCGTCAGCCGCGAAACCTACCTCATCGCCAATCAACCGCTGGAGAACGCTCCTCCGGGACGGCCTCGCCGACGGTTCCTGCAATTGCGCGGCGTGGACGATCCGGCGCGCAGCGCCGCCGTCCATGGTTTGACGTTGAATGAGGGCGGACGGTGGTTTTCGGAAGCCGGAGTCGGCGCGTTGCCCGGGGCCGACCCCAACGACCCGCCCGCCGTGGAATGCCTGCTGGGGGAAGGCATCGCCCGCGAAATGGGCATGGACCGGCCGTTGGAGGTGCAGCGGACGGCCCGGAATCGGGAACGTCTGGACGTGGGCGACACGTTCTCTCTCAACGACCGCACCTGGGTGGTGGTCGGCGTGTTCAATTCGGCTGGTTCGTCCTATGGTTCCGAAGTCTGGGCCAAGCAATCGCTGATTGGCCGCATGTTCGGCAAGGAAAACTACACCACCCTGGTGGTCCGCACGCCCGGTCCCGCCGAAGCCCAGAAACTCCGCGACTTCTTCGCCCAGAACTACACCAAGGCCAAGCTGAATGCGATGGTCGAGACCGCCTACTTCGCCAACCTCTCGGAAACCAACGTGCAAATTCTGGTGGGAGTGATCATTGTGACGGTGTTCACCGCCATTGGGGGCATCTTCGGCGTGATGAACACCATGTATGCCGCCATCAGCCAACGGGTGAAGGACATCGGCGTGCTGCGGTTGCTGGGTTTCAAACGCTGGCAAATTCTGGTGTCTTTTCTGCTCGAATCGCTCGTGTTGGCCCTGGTGGGAGGAGTGATCGGTTGTGCCTTGGGATCCCTCGCCGACGGAATGACCGCCAATAGTGTGTTCAGCGGCAGTCAAGGGGGCGGCAAACTGGTGGTGTTGAAGATTACGGTCGATCTGGCGGTGCTGTCGAGCGGCATGCTGTTGGCGCTCGTGATGGGCTTTTTGGGGGGATTGATCCCGTCGCTCTCGGCCATGCGGCTGTCCGCCCTCGAAGCCCTGCGGTAGACGGCCGGCCGATTCTCGCCGCATCACCGCCGATCATGCTCTTCGCGGCCTTGGCGGCCCGTCATTCCAGGAAGTCGCTGCGAAGTCTGCTCGTTTTGCTTCCCATGGTGACCGCGTAATCGGCCCGCAAGGACGTCGCTTCCGCGCGGGAGTGGGTGTGCTTCTGGGTTGCCGCGCGAAGCGAACGGGAGTCTTTGCGGTGCGCCCTCACCGGGGAATTGCCCGATGCGAGTGCCAAAAAACCGATTACGATGCGGCACAGGTTGGTGTGCCGACATTGCTCGCCGAGCAAGTGCTGTGCGCCAGGAGCGGGCCTGCATGCGGCGACACGGTGATGCGCGACGGACCGGTCAAGCAAAAGGAAGGCCGATGAAATCCACGGCAAGTCGTCGTCGGAACGTCGCGATCATGCTGCGCGCGGGGCTGCTGACGGTCGGGTTGTTCGGCGTATTCCCGTGGAATGCATCCCAGGCTGTTGGACCGAACCGGGCTGTTGGACAGGACCAGGCTGTCGGACAGGACCAGGCTGTCGGCGAGTTGTTTCCCCGCGAGCTGGTGGAGTTCGTCGCCGATCCGCGGGAACCGGTCTTCACCGGGGCCGGAGCAGGGCAGTGGGATGACCGGATTCGCGAACGGGGTTGGATCCTCCGCGAGGGAGACGTCTATCGGATGTGGTACACCGGCTATGAACGGGACGGCGGCTCCCCGATGAAACTCGGCTACGCCACCAGTCCCGACGGCCTCCGCTGGACGCGGTATGAACAGAACCCTATCTACGGCGAGCATTGGGTGGAAGACATGATGATCGTCCGGCGGGACGGGACTTACTATATGTTCGCCGAAGGCCAAGGGGACCAGGCGCAGCTTTTGACCTCGGCGGACGGCATCCAATGGCGGCGCGTGGGACAACTCGATGTCCGCCGGGTGAACGGTGAGCCAATCGAACCCGGTCCCTACGGCACGCCCACCGCCTGGTTCGAGAACGATACCTGGCACCTGTTCTACGAACGGCGCGATCTGGGCATCTGGCTGGCCACGTCGCGGGATATGCAGGTCTGGACCAACGTGCAAGACGAACCGGTCCTGACGCTGGGACCGGGCGACTACGACAAGGAGCAGGTGGCACTCAACCAGATCATCAAGCATGATGGTCGATATTACGCCTACTATCATGGAGCCGGTCCGCCATTGCCGGGGACGCGCAAGCGGCTCTGGTGTACCTGCATCGCGACATCGAAGGACCTGCTCCACTGGGAAAAATACGCCCAGAATCCGCTGTTTCCGCTGGCGGAAAACAAATCGAGCGGAATTCTTGTGCACGATGGACAGCGGTATGTGCTGTATACCATGCACGATCAGGTGGTTCGGCACGTGCCGCGGGCAGTTCCATCCACTCCACCTGCCGGATCCTCCCGTCCCGACTCGTCGGGCGACGGGCACAGCCGTCTCCCCAAGTGAATAGACATCTGGCCTTTTTGAGCATTACCGGTCGTAGTTGGCGTCATCGCCGGGACCAAGTCCACTCTGCACGGATCAACACGCCGAAGTGGCTACTACACGATCCGGCAGGGCCACTACACGATCCAAGGACAGCGGAACTGGTCAGAACGATCCGCGGCAGATCAGTGCCGCGCGTGAGCAGGGAGTGTCGACGTTTTGTCCGCAGCCATGGCTCGGCGGCACCGTGCGGCCGAGCTGGCAACACAGGACTTCCCGAGGGAGACAACCGATGCGCGGGATCGGATGGATGGTGCTGGTGCTGGCGATCGTCTGCCTGCCCGACTGGCCGCGAGCGAAGGCCCAGACGGCAAAAAAAGCTCCGCGAAAGTCCACAACCACCAAGTCCCAGTCAGCCCCCGCGGCCAAGGATTGGCCCCAATTCCGCGGTCCCGGCGGTTTGGGGATCAGCGAGGCGAAAGGGCTTCCGGTCTCTTGGAGCACGGAGCAGAACGTGCGCTGGAAATCGGAACTGCCCGGCGCCGGTTCTTCCAGTCCGATTGTGTTGGGTGAGCGCGTGTTCGTGACCTGCTACAGCGGCTATGGCGTTCGCGGTGCGTCCGGCGGCGACATGCGCGCCTTGAAACGTCATGTTCTGTGTTTCAACTCGGCGACGGGCAAGCTGGTTTGGCAAGCAGACGTGCCGGCGGTCCTTCCCGAATCGGACAGCGTCCGCGAGCACGGCTATGCCGCCTCCACCCCCGCCTGCGATGGGGAGCGATTGTACGTCTTCTTTGGCAAGTCGGGGGTCTTGGCGTTCGATCTGGACGGCCGACAACTCTGGAAAGCGGACGTGGGCACGCAGTTCCACGGTTGGGGTTCGGCCGCTTCGCCGGTGCTGTATCAGGATCTGGTCATCATCAATGCCTGCGTGGAAAGCGAATCCCTCATCGCCTTGGATCGGAATACCGGTCGCGAGAGGTGGCGGGCAGGAGGAATTAAGGAGTCCTGGAACACGCCGCTCATCGTCACCCATCAGCGGGGGAAGCCAGAACTCGTCGTCGCCGTGCTAGGCAAACTGCTTGGCTTCGATCCCTTGACGGGGACTCCCTTATGGAGTTGCAACAACGACATCAACTGGTACATCGCTCCCAGCCCGGTCGCCCATGCGGGGATTGTGTATTCGCTGGGCGGCCGCAGCGGAGTGGCAGCGGTCGCCGTCCGCACGGGAGGCACGGGTGACGTCACGCAAACGCACCGCCTCTGGACCGGGATGAAAGGGTCGAACGTCTCCTCGCCCGTGTTCCATGAAGGTCATCTCTACTGGATGCGTGATAACGCCGGCATCGCCTATTGCGCCGAAGCCCAAACGGGCAAGATCGTCTATGAAGAGCGGCTCGGCGGCGACAGCCAAACCTACGCCTCGCCGGTGCTGGCCGACGGCAAGTTGTATTACGTCTCCCGATCCGGCCGCACCTTCGTCCTCAAGGCGGAACCCCAATTCGAACAGTTGGCGGTGAACGACTTATCGGACGGCAGCACGTTCGACGCCAGCCCGGCCGTGGCCGGCAACCGCATCTACCTCCGCTCGGATCGGTTCCTGTATTGCGTGGGATGGGAGTAACCCCCGCGGGACAAACCCCCGGCCTGGCGCGCAATCCGCGCCGATCAGCAGGGCACGATCGCCAGGCAGTCAGAAGGGCGCAATCGCCCGAGGAACAGTGCGGTACGATCCCGGACGATCTGACGGCAGTCGCGGCGAACTGATGGCAGTCGCGGCGAACTGATGGCAGTCGCGGCGAACTGATGGCAGTCGCGGCGAACTGATGGCAGTCGCGGCGAAAGGTCGGGTGCACCGCAGTCAGTCGATCCCG